>Ga0335072_10017050_pt1 | contig 10285 bp, 8 predicted proteins | sample Lox_Sample_21_FD_206725 | JGI IMG/M metagenome (GOLD analysis project Ga0335072, IMG submission 206725) | Soil microbial communities from Loxahatchee National Wildlife Refuge, Florida, United States - Lox_Sample_2.1 | ecosystem: Environmental > Terrestrial > Soil > Wetlands | place: USA: Florida...
CGCGAAGATCTACTCGCCGTTCGGCCAGACCTACGAGGCGGTCGACCGGACGCTGGTCCTCGGGTACAAGGAGTCGGAGCGCGGGCAGATCCTGCACGAGGGGATCTCCGAGTCGGGCGCGATGGGCTCGGTCATCGCGGCCGGGTCCGCCTACGCGACCCACGGGACGCACATGATCCCGGTCTACGTGTTCTACTCGATGTTCGGCTGGCAGCGGACCGGCGACTCCATGTGGGCGTTCGGCGACCAGCTCGGGCGGGGCTTCCTGCTCGGCGCGACCGCGGGCCGGACCACGCTGACCGGCGAGGGGCTGCAGCACAACGACGGGCACTCGATGCTGCTGGCGTCGGTGTCGGAGGCGTGCGTGTCCTACGACCCGGCCTACGCGTACGAGGTCTCGGTGATCGTGAAGGACGCGCTGCGGCGGATGTACGACTCGTCGCCCGAGCACCCGGACGGCGAGAACATCTTCTACTACCTCACCGTCTACAACGAGCCCTACGTGCAGCCGGCCGCGCCCGACATCGACGGTCTCGACGCCGGGATCCTGCGCGGCATGTACAAGTACGCGCCGGCGGCCGGCCCGGCGGCTGACGGCCCGCCTGCGGACGGCCCGGCCTCGGGCGAGGCGCCGCGGGCGCAGGTGCTGGCCTCGGGGGTGGCGATGCCGTGGGCGCTGTCGGCCCAGCGGCTGCTGGCCGAGGACTGGGGGGTGGCGGCCGACGTGTGGTCGGTCACGTCCTGGACCGAGCTGCGGCGGGACGCGCTCGCGTGCGAGTCGCACAACCTGCTCAACCCGGGCGCGCCTCGGCAGACCCCGTACGTGACCTCGGCCCTGGCCGGCACTCCGGGGCCGGTCGTCGCGGTGTCGGACTGGATGCGGGCGGTGCCGGACCAGATCTCCCGCTGGGTGCCGTCGACGTCGGGCTACACGTCGCTCGGGACCGACGGGTTCGGGTTCTCCGACACCCGGCCCGCCGCCCGCCGGTTCTTCCACGTGGACGCGGAATCGATCACGCTGGCGGTGCTGGCGGAGCTGGCGCGCTCGGGGGCGGTTGACCCGTCGCTGCCGGCCCAGGCGATCGCCAAGTACAAGCTCGACCTGCCGGTGTCGGAGGCGCTCGGGTAGGGGTCGGCCCCGGTGCGTTAGGCCAGGCCAAGCAGCGGCGGGACGCCGGCGTCCCGCCGCCTCTTGCTGTTATCTGTGTCGGGCGGTCCCGCCGCTCCCGAGTCGTGGCACCCTGGGAAGGTGGCGAAACGGCAGGCCGCCGGGGACGGAAGCGGCGACGCGCGGGTGCACCCGGAGACGGTGGCGCGGATCGAGCGGGCGATGGGCGCGCTCGGCACCGCCGCGATCGCGGCGATGGACGAGCGGCTGCCGTGGTTTCGGAAGATGTCGGCCGAGAACCGGTCCTGGCTCGGCCTGGTCGCGCAGGCCGGCATCGCCGCGTTCGCCGACTGGATCAGGCACCCCGAACGGACCCGGCCCGCCGCCACCGAGGTGTTCGGCACCGCGCCCCGTGAGCTCGCCCGGGCGGTGTCGCTGCAGCACGCGGTGGAGATGGTCCGGGTCATCATCGACGTGGTCGAGGGCGAGGTGGACACGCTGGCCGCGCCGGGGGCGGAGGCGGAACTGCACGAGGCGGTGCTGATCTACGCGCGCGAGATCGCGTTCAGCGCGGCCCAGGTGTACGCGCGGACGGCCGAGGCCCGCGGCGCGTGGGACGCCCGCCTGGAGGCCCTCGTCGTCGACTCGCTGGTGCGGGGCGAGGGGGCCGAGTCGCTCAACTCGTGGGCGTCGGCCCTGAACTGGTCCTCGTCGCCGGTGACGGTCATCGTCGGCACGGTCGACGGTGACGACGCCGAGCCCGTCATCGACGAGCTGCGGGCGGCGGCCAGGCGGGCCCGCTTCGACCTGATCGCCGGGGTGCAGGGCGGGCGGCTGATCGTGGTGCTCGGCGGCACCAGCGACCCGATGGCCGCCGCCGAGAAGCTGTCCGGCCTGTTCGGTGCGGGGCCGCTGGTGGTCGGCCCGACGGTGCCTGACCTGCAGTCAGCGTCCCCCTCGGCCCGGGCCGCGCTGGCCGCCCTGCGAGCGGCGCCCGCCTGGCCGGAGGCGCCGCGGCCGGTCGGCGCGGACGAGCTGCTGCCCGAGCGCGCGCTCGACGGCGACGCCGACGCCGTCCGGATCCTGGTGACGCAGGTCTACGAGCCGCTGCTGCCCGGCGGCCCGGCGCTGCTCGACACGCTCACCGCCTACCTCGAGCAGGGGTCGTCGCTTGAGGCCAGCGCCCGGATGCTCTTCGTCCACCCGAACACGGTCAGGTACCGGCTCAAGCGCGTCACCGAGCTCACCGGCTACACGGTGTCGGACGGCCGCGACGGGTTCACCGTCTGGGCCGCGATCATCCTCGGCCGGCTGGCGGCCCGCCGCGGGTAGCCCGATCCGCGGACAGGTGGCAGGCGATGAAATCGCGCCACCGGGCGATCGCCTGCGGCTTTGTCTCCGCGTGCGGCCCGGCGTAGCCAAGCAGCTCCTTGCCGGGCGACCCGAACTGCTCGAACAGGGCAAGCTGGCCGTCTCTGGGGAAAATCTCGTCGTGCCACTGCAGGTGGAACAGCGTCGGGGCGGTGATCGCACGAGCCTCCCCCGCCGCTCGCTCCGGCCGCGCCAGGCCGTCCGGCATCGCCGGACACTGCCGGAGACCGAACTTGCCGAGGGCGGCGCAGCGGAGCCGGCCGCCCAGGGCGGCCGCCAGCGGGAGGCCGAATCGCGTTCCCATCGACATCCCCAGGTACCCGACCCGCGAGGCGTCGGCGATGCCGTCGGCGGCGAGCGCATCCACCGCCGCCAGCCAGTCGCCGGTCATCCGGTCGAGGACGGCCTCAGTCCCCTCGGCCACCATGCGGGGCTGGTATTCGGCCGCGGGCATCGGGGCGGCGACCCGGTCGCCGTGGTACGGCCCGTCGATCGCGAGCACCGCCAGGCCCGCCCTGGACGCGAACCACCGGGCCAGGCTGACCGTCCGATCGCTGCGCTTATGGCCGCTGCCACCGTGCCCGAGCAGCACCAGCGGGGGTTTCCTGTCCGGTCTCTCGGTCGACGGGAACGGCCGCCAGAGCACGGCCGGGACGGCGCCTTCGGCCCGGCTGAGGCGGAACTCGCGCTCGAGGACGCCATCGTCGGCCGCATCGGGCCCGATCCAGTCGATCGTGTCGTTCACTGGGCCTCCGCGGTTCGGGGCGGTTGGTTTCTGTTAGCGCCGGGGGTCGGGCGGCGATGCGGTGGCCGGGGTCGCCGGGGTCGCCGGGGTCGCCGCGATCGTCGCGGCGTCGGGGTGGCCGAACAGGCCGGGCAGGCCGCCGGTGTGCCAGAACACGATCGGCGCGTCCGGGCCGAGATCGCCGTCGGCCGCGGCGGCGATGAGGCCGGCCAGGGCGCGCCCGGTGTAGACGGGGTCGAGCACGATGCCCTCGGTCCGCGCCGCCAGCCGGATGGCGGCGGCGGCGCGCTCGGTCAGGCTGCCGTAGCCTGCGCCGACCTGGTCGGTGCGCAGCCGCAGCGCCTGCGGGTCGAGGCGCTCGGCCGTGATCGCGTCGACGAGGGTCGCGACCGCCCGGCCGGGCGCGGCGACCGCGCCGGCGTGCACGCCGAGGACGCGCGCGGGTCCGAGCGCGGCGACCAGCCCGGCCATGGTGCCGCCCGAGCCGACCGCGACGACCGAGGTCGCCTGGCCGGCCGACTGGTGGCGCAGTTGATCGGTCAGCTCGCGGGCGGCGTCGGCGTAGGCCAGGGCGCCGTCGCGGTTGCTGCCGCCGAACGGGATGACCGCGGGGCGCGCGCCTGACGACGCCAGCTCGGCGGCCGTCTCGTCGGCAACGGCGGCGAGGCGGCGGTCGTCGGCGTCGCCGGCCCACCGGATCCGCGCGCCGAAGATCTCATCGAGCAGCAGGTTGCCCGTCGGCGCCGCGGCGGAACCCCGGGGGTGGCCGGCCAGCACCAGGGTGACCGGCAGGCCGAGCCGGGCGCCGGCCGCGGCGGTCAGCCGGGCGTGGTTCGACTGGGGCGCGCCGGTGGTGACGAGGCAGTCGGCGCCTGCGCGCAGCGCCGCCGCCAGGGTGCGTTCCAGCTTGCGGACCTTGTTGCCGCCGCCGCCGAGGCCAGTGAGGTCGTCCCGCTTGAGCCACAGCCGGTCTTCCCGCAGGCCGATGGCGGCCGCCAGCCGGGGCGCGGGCTCGAGCGGGGTCGGGAAGGTGCCGAGCGAGATGCGTTCGTTGCTGTGGCCGGTCATGATCCTGCAGAATACCGCGCCCGATTGAATGTTCGATAGAATGGCGGCGCTCCGGGCGGTGTTCCCGATCGACACGAGTGCCTTGGCCCGGCTGATGCGGCCGGGGGCCGAGTCGTTCGGCTGGGATCAGGCGGTTGCGGCGGGACTGATAGCGGTCTGACCGATCACGGAGTTGGAGTTTTCCTACAGTGTCGGATCCGCCAGGGAACCGGGCCGACACGATCGAGAACCTGCGGGCCGCGTTCTGCTGTGTCCCGGTGCGCGACCGCGCGAATTGTCCGGCCTGACGCCGCTCCATCACGACCGCGACTTCGCCGCCGTCGCGAGCGTCACCGGACCGGCGCTGCGCTGGCAGGGGCCGGACTGAGGCAGGCTCGCCCGGCAGGCCAGTCCAGCACGGGGATCCAGCCGGGCCGGAACGCCGCGGGTGACCGGGCGGTGACTAGATGGTTAACGATATTTAGAGGTATTCTACAAACTTAGGAACGTTAACTTCGTATCGTTCGATATCGGTGTGGTGGGTCTCTACAGGGCAAGGTTAACGATGTGCTCATCTTCACAGCGCCAGGGCAGGGCGCGCAGACCCCCGGATTCCTGTCCCCCTGGCTCGAGATACCCGGTCTGGCCGAGCAGTTCGGCGCCTGGTCGGAGCTCGCGGGCCGGGACCTGATCAGGCTCGGCACGACCGGCAGCGCGGAAGAGATCACCGACACCGCCGTCGCCCAGCCGCTGCTCGTCGCCTCCGCCATCGCGGTCGCCGGGCTGCTTGGCGAGCCCGACGCGGCCGCCGGCCACAGCGTTGGCGAGCTCGCGGCGGGCGCGATCGCGGGCGTGCTGACCGGCGCCGACGCCATCCGGCTGACCCGGGTTCGGGGCGAGTCGATGGCCGCGGCGTGCGACGCCGAGGCGACCGGCATGACCGCGGTGCTCGGCGGCGTCGAGTCGGCCGTGCTCGCGGCGATCGCCGAGGCCGGGCTGACCCCCGCTAACATCAACGCGGCCGGGCAGATCGTGGCCGGCGGCACCCTCGAGCAGCTGGCCGAGTTCGCCGCCAGCCCGCCGGCCGGGGCGCGGCTGCGGCCGCTGCGGGTGGCGGGCGCGTTCCACACCAAGCACATGGCGCCGGCGGTCGACGCGCTGGTGGCGGCGGCGGCGGGCGTCGCCGTGCACGACCCGGTCATCACCCTGCTGTCCAACCGCGACGGCGCCGTCGTCACCTCCGGCCCGGCCTGGGTGGAGCGGATCGTCCACCAGGTCGCCAACCCGGTCCGCTGGGATCTGTGCATGGCCACCATGTCGGACATCAACGTGACCGCGCTGATCGAGCTCGTCCCTGGCGGCACGCTGGCCGGCATGGCCAAGCGCGCGCTGCCCGGCGTCGAACTGCTCGCGCTCAAGACCCCGGACCAGCTCGACGCGGCCAGGGCGCTGATCGCGGCGCACGCGACGGCGACCAACGGGTACGCGGCGAACTCGGACGGATCGGGCCCCGACTGGATGATCGTGGTGTCGCCGGGCGCCGGCACCGCTCGTTTGGTCGCGGATGAGACGGGCAGCGGGACGACGCCGGCCGGCGCGACGATGGTCTGCGCGGGCGACGTGCTTGTCCGCGTCGCCGCCCGCGGCGGTGAGAAGCCGGTGACCGCAACCCGCGACGCGGTGGTGGTGGAGTGGCTGGTCGAGGACGGCGACCCGGTCAGCGAGGGCCAGCCGCTGGTCCGCCTGCAGCCAACCCAGCGAAGGGAGTCGTGAGCATGACCGCAGCGAGGATCCTCGGATTCGGCGGTTACCAGCCGGATCGGGTGGTCACCAACGACGACCTGGCCAAGCTCGTCGACACCAACGACGAGTGGATCAGGACCCGGGTCGGCATCCGGGAGCGGCGGTTCGCGCGCGACGACGAGACCGTCGCCGACATGGCCGAGGCGGCCGGCGCGAAGGCGCTGGCGGCGAGCGGGCTCGAGCCGTCCGACATCGACCTGGTGACGGTCGCGACGTGCAGCCCGGAGTCGCTGATGCCGACGGTCTCGGCGACCGTCGCCCACCGGCTCGGCATCGTCGCGCCCGGCGCCTACGACCTCAACGCCGCCTGCGCCGGGTTCTGCTACGCGGTCGGCGCCGCGGCCGACTCGGTGCGCGCGGGCAGCGTTCGCAACGCGCTGGTGATCGGCGCGGAGAAGATGACGTCGTGGATGGACTGGTCCGACCGGTCGACCTGCATCATCTTCGCCGACGGGGCCGGGGCGGCCGTGGTCGGGGCGGCCGCGGACGGCGAGCCGTCCGGGATCGGCCCCATCGTCTGGGGCAGCGCGGGCGACCAGGCCCAGAAGATCGTGATCGAGGGACGGACCGGGAAGCTGACCCAGGACGGTCAGGCCGTGTTCCGCTGGGCGACCACGGCGCTGGCGCCGGTGGCGCTCGAGGCCTGCCGCCGGGCGGGGGTGTCGCCGGCCGAGATTTCGGCCTTTATCCCGCACCAGGCGAACCTTCGCATCATCGAGGCGATCGCCAAGAAGCTCGGCATTCCCAGGGACCGCGTCGCCGACGACATCATCACGGCCGGGAACACCTCGTCCGCGTCGATCCCGCTGGCGTTGTCGAGGATGGCGGAGCAGGGGCGGCTGCAGCCGGGAAAGCCGGCCCTGCTGCTGGCCTTCGGCGCCGGGCTGTCCTACGCGGCGCAAGTGGTCACGGTACCCTAGCCGCGCCATCGCTTTACACCTTTCACATTGTCAATCAAAAGGAGCAACCAGTGACTGACCAGGAGATTCTGGCCGGACTCGCGGAGATCATCGAAGAGATCGCGGGCACGCCCGCCGACGAGGTGACCCCCGCGGCCAACTTCGTCGACGACCTCGACATCGACTCGCTGTCCATGGTCGAGATCGCCGTCGCCGCGCAGGACAAGTTCGGCGTCGAGATCCCGGACGAGCAGCTCAAGGACCTGAAGACCGTCCAGGACGTCGTCAACTTCGTGTCCAAGAGCTCCTGAGCTCCACGGCCCTTCCTGGGCTCCTCGGGGTCTGTCTGGGCCTCCCGGGGCTCTTGAGGCCTCTCGGGGGCCGAGCTGTCGTCGTTAGTCATTCGTAGTTGTGGAGGTTGCAGTGGGCAGCAACGGTCAGGTCAGCGTCGTCGTCACGGGGCTCGGCGCCACCACGCCGCTCGGCGGTGATGTCGCGTCCACCTGGTCGGCGATGCTCGCGGGAACCAGCGGCGTGCGCACCATCACCGAGCCCTGGATCGAGACGGTCCCGGTGAAGTTCGCGGCCACCGCCGCGGTCGACCCGGTGGCCGCCGTCGGCCGGGTGCAGGCACGCAAGATGGACCGGTGCGAGCAGTTCGCGCTGGTCGCGGCCCGCGAGGCCTGGGCTGACGCCGGGTCGCCCGAGGTCGAGCCCTACCGGCTCGGCGTCGCGGTCACCAGCGGCATCGGCGGCATCGGCTCCACGCTCACCGCCTACGACGCGCTGAACCAGAAGGGCTGGGAGCGCATCTCGCCCTACACCGTCCCGATGCTGATGCCGAACGGCGCGGCCGGCTGGATCAGCATCGAGTTCGGCGCCAAGGCCGGGGCGCACGCGCTGGTGAGCGCGTGCGCGTCCGGTGCCGAGTCGATCGGCTACGGCATCGACATGATCCGCTCGGGGCGGGCCGACGTGGTGATCGCCGGCGGCGCCGAGGCGGCGATCATGGCCCTGAACGTCGGGGCGTTCGCGGTCATGCGGGCCATGTCGACCAGGAACGACGACCCCCAGCGGGCCTCGCGGCCGTTCGACAAGGGCCGCGACGGGTTCGTGCTCGGCGAGGGCGCGGGTGTGATCATCCTCGAGTCCGAGGAGCACGCGGCTGCCCGCGGCGCGCGCATCTACGCGGTGGCGGCGGGCGCCGGGTACTCGTCCGACGCGCACCACATCTCGCTCGGCGCGCCTGACGGCGAGGGCGTGACGTTCGCGATCAACGCGGCGATGAAGGACGCGGGCATCTCCCCCGCCCAGGTGGTGCACATCAACGCGCACGCCACCTCCACCCCCGGCGGCGACCCGCTCGAGGCTCGCGCGATCGAGACCGCGCTCGGGTCGGACGCGTCCCACGTGGTGGTATCGGCCACCAAGTCGATGACCGGCCACCTGCTGGGCGGGGCGGGCGCGGTCGAGACGGTGGCCGCCATCCTGGCGCTGCGGGACCGGATCGCGCCGCCGACCATCAACCTCGACGACCCCGACGACGACCTCGCCATCGACGTCGCGACCAAGGCGCGGCCGCTCGCGCCGCGGACCGCCGACGCGCCGATGGCGGTGCTCAACGACGCGTTCGGCTTCGGCGGGCACAATGTGGCGCTCGCGTTCACCGAGTACGTTTCTCCTTCCTCGACTTCTGCGGAGGCCTGATCGCGATGACTGCTGTGTCCGACACGCCGACTACCCAGGCCCACCTGCCGCGCGACCCGATCGCGAGGCTCACCGCGCTCTTCGACGCCGACACGATGTCCGTGCTGACCACGGTCCCCTACGAGGGCTCAGGCGCGGTCGCCGCGGCGGGCCTGATCGACGGGTCGGGCGCGGTCGCGTTCGCCTCCGACCCCCGGGTCCAGGGCGGCGCGATGGGCACCGAGGGGTGCGCGGTGCTGGTGGCCGCGTACGACGAGGCCATCGCCCGGGGCGTGCCGATCATCGGCCTGTGGCACTCAGGCGGCGCGCGACTGGCCGAGGGGGTCGCCTCGCTTGACGGCGTGGGCGCGGTCTTCGCGGCCATGACCGCCGCGTCGGGCGTGGTGCCGCAGATCTCGGTCGTGCTCGGGCCGGCGGCGGGCGGCGCGGCCTACGGGCCCGCCCTGACCGACATCGTGATCCTCTCCAGCGCGGGCCGGATCTTCGTGACCGGGCCGGACGTGGTCCGCTCGGTGACCGGCGAGGACGTCGACATGATCCGCCTCGGCGGCCCGGAGGTGCACAGTCGTCGGTCCGGGGTGGTCCACCTGGTCGCGTCGGACGACGCCGAGGCGCTCGGTTACGCCCGGTCGCTGGTGACCCTGCTGTCCGAGCAGGGCAAGTTCTCGGCCGAGGCGGTCGCCGGACGCGACCTGACCGGGGTGCTGCCGGAGTCCGCGCGCCGCGCCTACGACGTCCACTCGGTCACCTCGGCGCTGCTTGACGACAAGGGCATCGAGCTGCACCCCCGGTGGGCGCCGAACATCGTGACCATCCTCGGCCGCCTCGGCGGGCGGACGGTCGGCGTCATCGCCAACAACCCGATGCGCCTGGGCGGCTGCCTGGACTCGGCGTCGGCCGAGAAGGCCGCCCGTTTCGTGCGGTTCTGCGACGCCTTCGGCGTGCCGCTGGTGGTCCTGGTGGACGTGCCCGGTTACCTTCCCGGCGTCGGCCAGGAGTGGGATGGCGTGGTCCGCCGCGGCGCGAAGCTGCTGCACGCCTTCGCCGAGGCCTCGGTGCCGCGGATGACGCTGGTGACCCGCAAGTCCTACGGCGGCGCCTACATCGCGATGAACTCCAAGTCCCTGGGCGCGACCAAGGTGTACGCCTGGCCGGGGGCGGAGATCGCCGTCATGGGCGCGGTCGCCGCCGTCCGCGTGCTGCACAAGCGCAAGCTCGCCACCGTCCCGGCCGACCAGCTGCATGAGGCCGAGGCCGAGCTGGCGGCCGAGCACGAGGCCACCATCGGCGGACTCGACCGCGCGGTCGAGATCGGCGTCGTCGACGAGATCATCTCCCCGGCCGACACCGCCGCCGTTCTCGTGAACGCGTTCGCCGCCGCCCCCAACCGTCGCGGCCAGCACAAGAACATCCCGCTCTAGGCGGCTCGGCTCACGGCCGGCGCGGCGCTTCGGCGCCGCGCCGGCTTTTTGCGTGCGCTGCGCATCGCCCCGCCCGCTTCTTGCTGTTATCGCTGGACGATGGCGATCGGATCGTGATGATGGATCGTTGTGTACATCCGGGTGTACATAACGATCCATCGTCATGCGTTCCAGCGTGGTTGCC
>Ga0335072_10017053_pt1 | contig 10284 bp, 8 predicted proteins | sample Lox_Sample_21_FD_206725 | JGI IMG/M metagenome (GOLD analysis project Ga0335072, IMG submission 206725) | Soil microbial communities from Loxahatchee National Wildlife Refuge, Florida, United States - Lox_Sample_2.1 | ecosystem: Environmental > Terrestrial > Soil > Wetlands | place: USA: Florida...
GGGGATGCGTCACGCAACCAGCAGAAGTAGAATGGTGGTGGCGATCTGACGATTAAGACAGCACCACGGAGGCGGCTGATGACGGCCACACCGGGTCGGGCAGCCGGAAGCGACCCGCACATCGGCCAGGCTCCTGGCCGTCTGGCACTGCTTCAGGGATTCGTTAACACGCTCGACATCGAGCAGGCGACGGACGACCTCGGCACTCCGGCAGCGCTCGACGCCTGGCTGCGGTCAGCTGGCCTCGGCGCTGAGCGGGCCTGCCAGGCAGGGCCGGCCGATCTGACGCTGGCCGTGGAATTGAGAGAAACCCTCCGCGGCGTCCTGCGGTCCCACGTGGCGCGTCAGCCCGCTGCCGCAGCCGGCCCGGCCGCCAGGATGGCCGAGATCGCCGCGGCGATGCCCGCCAGAATCAGCGCGGCTGCCGACGGGAGCCTCCACGTCGTCGCCGACGAGCAGGGCAGCCGGGCGGCATTCGCTGAGCTGCTGCTGATCGCTGCCGAGGCACAAACTCTCGGCACCTGGAGCCGGCTGAAGGTGTGCAGCGCGGACGACTGTCAGTGGGCCTTCTACGACCGCTCGCCCACCCGCAGCGGCTGCTGGTGCAGCATGCAGCTATGCGGATCGCGGGCGAAGTCGCGTGCCTACCGCGAGCGGTCGGCCGGGCGGGCAGCCCGCGTGCTAGAACGGTGAGCGTGGCTGACTATGTGGTGACACCGCCCGGTGGCGGAGAGCAGCTAGCCGTCCGGGGCAGCAGCCTGGCGTTCAAGGCCGGCGCGGACGCCACTGGCGGCGCCTTCTCACTGCACGAGCGGCTGATCCCGGCCGGCGGGCGCCGGCCTCCCCCGCATGTGCATCCCGACCGGGCCGAGGCGTTCTGGGTACTCGATGGCCAGGCCGAGTTCGAACTCGACGGCGAGGTCATCCGGGCGGAGGCGGGAAGTTTTGTGCTGGTACCGGGCGGCGTGGCGCACACATTCGGGGCTGCGCCCGACACCGCGGCCCGCGTGCTCGTCCTGCACGCGCCAGCGCTCGACAGCTACTTCCGCGAACTGGCTGCACTCTGGGCCAGCGCCGAACCGCCGGACCGGGAGGCCGAGCTTGCCCTCATGCGCAAGCACGGGATGCGCCCCGTCTGAGGATGCCGGGCTGACCCCCGGACACTGGAGCTGCGTCAGAGCTTCTCGATCGGCGCGTACCGCAGCACCAGGTGCTTGATGCCATAGTCGCCGCCAAAATCGATCTTGGCCTCCGGGTCGTCGCCCCGCCCCTCGACCGACAGGACCGTGCCGAGCCCGTAGGAGTCGTGGTTCACCCGGTCGCCCGGCTGCAGCGATGGCACCGGCCGGTTGCCGACGGCGCGAACGCCGGGCCGCCTGGCCAGCCGCTCCGAAGCCGGCTGGGTGGCGGCCGACTCGTCCCGGCGCCACTCGACGAGGCCAGCGGGGATCTCGGTCAGGAACCTTGACTGGCGGTGATAACCGGGGCGACCGAACCAGGTACGCGTCGCCGCCCTGGTCACGTAGAGCCGCTGCATCGCCCTCGTGATGCCGACGTAGGCCAGTCGCCGCTCCTCGGCCAGCTCCCGCTCGTCGCCCATAGACCGCTCGTGCGGGAAGACGTTCTCCTCCAGGCCGGTCAGGAACACGACGGGGAACTCCAGGCCCTTCGCGGTATGCAGCGTCATCAGGGTCACCATGCCGCCGTGCTGCTCACCTTCCGGGATCTCGTCCGCGTCAGCAACCAGCGAGACCTGCTCAAGGAACTCGGCCAGCGTCCCGCCGGGGTTACGGGCGTCGAACTCGCGCGCAACGGAGACCAGCTCGGTCAGGTTCTCGATCCGGCTTGCGTCCTGCAAGTCGGAGGAAGCCTGCAGCTCGGCCACGTAACCAGTCCGCTCGAGCACGGCCTCGGTCACGTCGCCAACCGGGGTGCCCGCCGCTGAAAGGTCCCGCAGCCCGGTCATCAGGTCGTTGAAGCCCTCGATGGCACGCGCGGACCTGGTCGCCAGGCCCGGGACGTCGTCAGGCCGAGTCAGCGCCGCCGCGAAGCTGATCTTGTCCCGGCTCGCCAGCGCGGCCACGTACTCCTCTGCCCGGTCGCCGATACCGCGCCGAGGCGTGTTCAGCACCCGGCGCAGCGACACCTCGTCGCCTGGGTTGGCGATCAGGCGCAAGTAGGCAAGCAAGTCGCGGACTTCCCTGCGCTCGTAGAAGCGCACGCCGCCAACGACCTTGTACGGCAGCCCGGACCTGATGAAGACTTCCTCGAAAACACGGGACTGCGCGTTCGTCCGGTAGAAGACGGCAACTTCACCCGGTGCCGCCTCGCCCGCGTCGGACAGCTTGTCGACTTCCTCGGCGACGAACGCCGCCTCGTCGTGCTCACTGTCGGCGACGTATCCCGTGATCGGCGGCCCGTCGCCCGCCTCGGACCACAGATTCTTCGGGATCCGGCCCGGATTGCGGGAAACCACGGCGTTGGCTGCGGCCAGGATGTTCTGCGTCGAGCGGTAGTTCTGCTCGAGCAGGATCACCCTCGCCCCGGCGAAGTCCCGCTCGAACTCCTCGATGTTCCTGATTGTCGCGCCGCGGAACGCGTAGATCGACTGGTCAGCATCACCGACGACGACAAGTTCTGCGGGCGACTCGCCGCCTGATCCGGCCAGCTCGCGGACCAGCACGTATTGCGCGTGATTCGTGTCCTGGTACTCGTCGACTAGGACGTGCCGGAACCTCTCCCGGTACTCGGCAGCGAGGTCAGGGAACGCCTGCAGCAAGTTGACGGTCACCATGATCAGGTCGTCGAAGTCCATCGCGCCAGCCGCGACCAGCCTGCGCTGGTACTCCGCGTATGCCTCGCCGAGTGCCTTCTCCCGGTAGCCGCTGGCCCGCGCCAGGACCGTTTCGTAGTCGACCAGCTCGTTCTTCAGGTTCGAGACCTGGTTGATCATGCCTTTCGGCGGGAAGAACTTGGCGTCCAGCTCGAGCTCACGGCAGACCATGGCCATCAGCCGCTGCGAATCGGCCTGGTCGTAGATAGAGAAACTGGACGGATAGCCGAACCGCCTGGCCTCCCGGCGCAGGATCCGCACGCAGGCTGAATGGAAGGTCATCAGCCACATTGATCGCGCCCGCGCGCCGGTGAGCGAAGCCGCCCTGGCAGCCATCTCCCCGGCTGCCTTGTTCGTGAAGGTAATGGCGAGGATCTGGCTCGGCGTCACGTCGCGCTCGGCCAGCAGGTAGGCGATCCGGTGAGTAAGCACCCGGGTCTTGCCCGAGCCGGCACCGGCCACGATCAGCAGGGGGCTGCCCTCGTGCAGGACAGCGGCACGCTGTTGCGGGTTCAGCCCGTCCAGCAGGGAGTCGACAACCATCGCGGTCACCTGCCTAAGCCTAGGCGGAACCGCCGACAGCCGCGCGGCCACGCGCGAGGCCCGATGGCGGCAGTCCGCGATTCAGATCCGCCAGCGCGCGGTAACCAGCGCAGCGGGCACGATCTCCACCGGGAACGGGGTGGTCGTGGCGAACTGATGCGCTCCGGCCGCGCAGCCGACCTCGGTGTATGTGTCCCTCGTCAGCGCGTACGCGGTCAGCGACGGCTGGTCTGGATCTGGCACCACGATCCAGTAGGCAGGAATGCCGAATTCCGCATAAACGGCCTTCTTCCGACCCCGGTCGTAGTGCGCCGTACTGGGCGACGCGATCTCGACCACCAGCTCTGGCGGGCGGGTCACGTTCTTACCAGTAACACCAAGGAACGCGGAGCTGACCACGACCTGGTCCGGAACACGGTACTGGATCGCGCTGATCTCCACGCCTGGCCCCGGCAGCAGCTCGAACTCAGGCGGGCAAGCGGCATCCAGCAGCACTTGGAGCCGGTGCAGAACGCGGTGGTGGATAGTTACCGGGGCGGGCGACACGACGAGAACCCCGTCATCCAGCTCGTAACGGCAGCCGTCGTCGGGCGTGAGATCCAGGTCGGCCACTGTCAGCGGCCGATCGGCTGGCAGCACGAACTGCGGGGCAGTCACGACACTCATGGTCTCTCCGATCGGTCATGGCCGCCACCTTGCCCGCCGCCGCCGACAAATCCAGGCCAGACCCGCCAAATCCAGGCCAGACCCGCAGGAATGCGGAAGGCCCGCGCCAGGTCGTCCCGGCGCGGGCCTTTCCAGCGGGACTTTTAGTTGTCAGGCACGAGAGTAGGCGTCGACCGGGTGAGTGTCTCCTTGCGGAAGAACGCCGGGTGGAGAACCCGCATGTAGATGAACGCGAGCAGCCCAACGACCCAGGACAGGAAGACGATCACGAACACGCCGCCGATCTGCCAGTGGAGCCCCGGCACCGTGAACGTGGTGTAGGACGCCTCATACGGGCTGGTGACGTTCCAGTCCAGGTACAGGCTCCAGCCGCCGAGGAACCAGAGGATCACGCCGCCGAGCACCGGCAAGATGCCCTGCATCCAGAGGTTGCGGGCACTGCTGGTGAGGTTCCGCCGGTAGTACCACGCGCACGCGAAACCAGTCAGGCCGTAGTAGGTGGCGATGAAGACGCCGCAGCTCGTCACCGCATCCGAGATGACCTGACCGCCGGACATGTAGTTGAACGCCGCATAGAGCACGATCGAGATGCCGCCCATGACCAGCGTCGACACGGTGGGCGTCAGGAACTTGCGGTGCATCTTGGCGAACGACGAGGGCAGAGCCTGGTAGGTCGCCATCGACAGCGTGGTCCGCGCGGTCGGCAAAATTGTGGTCTGGGTCGATGCAGCCGCCGAGGACAGGACCATGATCAGCAGCAGGCGGTAGAACACATTGCCAACGGCGCCGGCGCCGAAGACCGCATGGCCGAGCACCGAGAGCACGTCGCTGGAGTTGTTCGGGTTGGCCAGGCCGATGCCCTTAGTACCGATGCCGGCGAACGACTGCGCGCCGAAGATCGCGATGCCGTAGGTGACGACCAGGATGATCGTGGACAGGATCGCCGAGCGGCCGGGCGTCTTGGCCGGGTCCTTGGTCTCCTCGTTTACCGACAGCGCCGTGTCCCAGCCCCAGTAGATGAACACCATGAGGATTAGCCCGGCGGCGAAGGCGCTGAACGGCAGGTGGGCCGGGCTGAGCCAGGACCATGACGGCTGGATTGACTCGGCCGGGTGATGGCCGGTGCCGACCCGGATAAGGGCGACCACCGACAGCACGATCAGCATGGTGATCTCGATGGACAGCAGCGCCTTCTGGAAATTCGCCGAGACCTCGATGCCGCGGTAGCAGATGTAGGTCATGAAGACGATCCACAGAACACCGGTAAGCAGCACCCATCCGCTGGCCGGGTTTGTGCCGATGCCGTTGGCGTTGAACAGCAGGAAGATGTACTGGCCAGCCACCTGGGCGAGGCTCGCCATCACCAGCACGTCGGCGACAACGATCGCCCAGCCGCCAGCCCAGCCGGTCTTCGGGCCGAACGCTCTGGTGGCCCAGGTAAAGGTAGTGCCGCAGTCCGGGTCAGCCTTGTTGAGCTCGCTGTACCCGATCGAGGTCAGGATCATCGGCACGAACGCGGCGATAGCCACCAGCGGCGACTTCAAGCCGACCGCGAGCACGATGAAACCGAGCGTGGCGGCCAGGCTGTACGCGGGCGCAACGGATGCCGTTGCGATCACCGTGCTAGAGATCAGGCCGAGGGCTCCGGACTTCAGGCCCTTGTCCTTCGATTCCTCTACCGGTTGCAGCTCGGAGGCGGTGGTGGCCATCTACCTGATCGTCCCTCCCGAATTACCCGAACCACATCAGGCTCGGCAAAACTAACGTAACGCTCGATCACTGAGAGTAGCCGTATGCTAGGCATATGCGACTCAAATTGCAACGGTTCTAGCATGTTTTGTCTAACGAAGGCAACGGTTTCAGTTGTAACGTGTGCATATCGCGACTGGTACCGTCGCACCGCCGTGCTTACAAAGCTAGGATCACCGCATGCGCATACTGCTAGTCGGGGCCGGCGGAGTCGGCACGGCCTTCGCCCGGATCGCCGCCCGCCGCCCGTTCGCCGAGTTGGTCATCGCCGACTACGACCTGGCCAGGGCGCAGCACGCGGCCGCCGCCAAGGACGGCTACACAGCAGTTCAGCTTGACGCCAGGGACGAGGCAGCGACGGCGGCGCTGCTGGCCGAGTATCGCTGCGACGCGCTGATGAACGCGACCGACCCGCGCTTCGTCATGCCCCTGTTCCGCGCCGCGCTGGCTGCCAGGGTGCACTACCTGGACATGGCAATGTCGCTGTCGCACCCCGATGCGGCAGAGCCGTACTCCAGGACCGGCGTGAAGCTCGGCGACGAGCAGTTCGCCCTGTCGGCGCAGTGGGAGCAGGCCGGCAAGCTCGCCCTGGCCGGAATCGGCGTCGAGCCCGGCTTGTCCGACGTGTTCGCCCGGTACGCTGCCGACGAGCTGTTCAGCGAGATCGACCAGCTCGGCGTCCGGGACGGCGCGAACCTGGCGGTGGCCGGCTACGACTTCGCGCCGACCTTCTCAATCTGGACCACCATCGAGGAATGCCTGAACCCGCCGGTGATCTGGGAGGCGGACCGTGGCTGGTTCACCACGGCGCCGTTTAGCGAGCCCGAGACCTTCGTCTTCCCGGCCGGCATCGGGCCGGTCGAATGCGTCAACGTGGAGCACGAGGAAGTGCTCCTCATGCCCCGCTGGCTCAAGGCGAACCGGGTCACCTTCAAGTACGGCCTCGGCGAGGAATTCATCGACGTCCTGCAGACGTTGCACAAGCTCGGCCTCGACGCCACGGCGCCGGTCACCGTCGGCGGCGCCAGCATCTCACCACGAGATGTTGTCGCCGCCTGCCTGCCCGACCCGGCCACCCTCGGGGACAAGATGTCCGGTCTGACCTGTGCCGGGACCTGGGTCACGGGCGCCGGAAAGGACGGTGCGCCCCGCGAGGTGTACCTCTACCACGTAGCCGACAATGCGCAGACAATGGCCGAGTACGGCTCGCAAGCGGTGGTCTGGCAGACCGCTGTCAATCCGGTGGTCGCGCTCGAGCTCATCGATTCCGGTGCCTGGACCGGCACCGGTGTGCTCGGCCCCGAAGCACTGCAGCCCGTGCCGTTCCTTGATCTGCTGACCGAGTACGGCTCACCGTGGGCGTGCGAGGAGCGCACGCCGACGGGCGCCTGATTGTGCGGCAAGAGCGCGAGAACTACACAGCCCTTCATTACCGGAACGGAGTCGACCGTGGCTTATGACCTCCAGAACTTTGTCGGCGGGCAATGGACCGACTTGTCTTATGACAAGCGCGCCGACTTGATTGATCCGAGTACGGGCGAGATGTTCGCGACCGCCCCGATCTCCGGCGAGGCTGAAGTGGACGCCGCGGTCGCCTCAGCCGCTGACGCGTTCCCTGGCTGGCGTGACTCGACGCCTGCCGAGCGCAGCCTGGCACTGCTGCGGATCGCTGATGCGATCGAGACACGGGCCGACGAGTTCGTTAAGGCCGAGTCGCAGAACACCGGCAAGCCGCTCGGCCTCACCGCCTCGGAGGAGATCCCGCCGATGGTGGACCAGATCCGGTTCTTCGCCGGCGCTGCCCGGATGCTCGAGGGCCGGTCCGCTGGCGAGTACATGGCCGGCTTCACCTCGTTCATCCGGCGCGAGCCCATCGGGGTCTGCGCAGCGGTGACGCCGTGGAACTACCCGATGATGATGGCGGTGTGGAAGTGGGCGCCCGCGCTGGCGGCCGGCAACACCATGGTGCTCAAGCCGTCGGACACCACCCCGTACTCAACGCTGCTGATGGCCGAGCTGATGAGCGAGTTCCTGCCAGCCGGCGTGTTCAACGTCATCACCGGAGACCGCGACACCGGCCGGGCACTGGTCGCCCACAAGGTGCCACAGATGGTGTCCATTACCGGATCCGTGCGAGCCGGCATGCAGGTGGCGCAGTCAGCCGCCGCCGATCTGAAGCGGGTGCACCTTGAGCTCGGCGGCAAGGCGCCGGTCATCGTCTTCGACGACGCCGATCCGGAGAAGGCAGCCGAGGCCATCGCGATTGCCGGCTACTTCAACGCCGGCCAGGACTGCACGGCCGCGACCAGGGTGCTGGCCGGCCCGCGAATCCACGACGACTTCACCGCCGCGCTGACCGAGCAGGCCAAGGCTCAGGTGACGGCAGGCCCGGACAATGCCGACGCGACGTACGGCCCGCTGAACAACTCCAGCCAGCTGGAGCGAGTCTCCGGGTTCATCTCCCGGCTGCCCGACCACGCCCGGGTGCTGACCGGCGGCAACCGAGTCGGCGAGAAGGGCTACTTCTACGCCGCGAGTGTCGTGGACGGGCTCGAGCAGAACGACGAGATCATCCAGAACGAGGTATTCGGCCCGGTCATCACCGTGCAGAAGTTCAGCGACGAGGCCGAGGCGCTGCGCTGGGCCAACGGTACCCAGTACGGTCTGGCCTCGTCGGTGTGGACATCCGACCACGGGCGGGCGATGCGGATGGCCCGCGCGCTGGACTTCGGTTGCGTCTGGATCAACACCCACATCCCGCTGGTCGCCGAGATGCCGCACGGCGGCTTTAAGCACTCCGGCTACGGCAAGGACCTGTCGATGTACGGCTTCGAGGACTACACCCGGATCAAGCACGTGATGTCTTCGCTCGACTAGAGCGCTTGGGCTGCGCAGTCAGGAATGTCGGCGGGGTCTGTTTAACTCTGTCGCATGACAACCAATTTGAACGGGAAAGTCGCGCTTGTGGCGGGTGCCACGCGCGGCTGCGGCCGGGCGATCGCGGTGGAACTTGCCCGGGCGGGGGCTTACGTGTACGCCACCGGCCGCAGCAGCAAAGCTGCTGGCAAGTCCGAGATGGACCGCCCGGAAACGATTGAGGGCACTGGTGAACTGGTAACGGCTGTAGGCGGCAGCGGCCAGGCCCTCCGCGTTGACCATCTCGAGGCTGATGAGGTGGCCGCGCTAATCAAGCGGATCGACGGCGAGCAGGGTCGGCTGGACATCCTGATCAACGACATCTTCGGCGGCGACGCCTATATGCAGTGGGACAAGAAGCTCTGGGAGCATGATCTGCCCGGCGGCTTGCGGATGCTTCGCATGGGCATCGACACCCACTTGATCACCGCCGCGCTGGCGCTGCCGCTGATGCTCAGGCATCCGGGTGGACTCGTTGTCGAGATGACGGACGGCACCTTCGAGTACAACCGGAAATTCCGGGAGCGTGTCGGCTTCTACTATGACCTGGTGAAGGCAGCCGTCGGGCGGATCACGCTCGGGCTCACCGCCGAGCTCAAGGACGAACAGTGCACTGCGATCGCGGTCACCCCAGGTTGGCTCCGCTCCGAGGCCATGCTCGACGAGTTCGGCGTTACCGAGGAGAACTGGCGCGACGCCGTCGAGCAGGTGCCGCACTTCTGTATCTCCGAGTCGCCGACGTACGTAGCGCGTGGTCTGGCTGCACTCGCGGCCGACACAGGGCACGCACGGTACGCGGGCCAGTGTTTGTCCTCCGGACAGCTCGCCCGGATCTACGGCATTACGGACGTCGATAGCTCACGGCCTGATTGCTGGAGCTATGTCACCGAGATCGAGGACACGGGCCTTCCCGCCCGCGAGAACGGCTACCGGTAGGACCGGCATTCGGGCGCCTGTCCAGTGGCCGGGTGTCAGGCGGGAGGCGAGACCTGCTGGATACGATGAGGCGGCGGGCTGGGGACTGCATCGGGGTGGAGGATCGCAGCTATTGCCTCGACTCCGTCGATCAGGCGGGGGCCGGGGCGGACCACGATGCCGTCAGCGTCAATCGCCCACACCGGAACGCCGGGAAAGTGCCGGCCTACTGAGCGTGCCTGCTCGACGGCGCCCGGCAGGTGGTAGCCGCACGGCGCGACGATGACGTAATCGGGAGCCGCTGCCGCGATGGCCGGCCAGGTCGTCGGGACCGATGCCTCTCCCGGCCGCGCCGCGACCGGCTGACCTCCGGCGGCACTGACTAGGTCCGGGATCCAGTGGCCGGCGGTGTAGGGCGGGTCTACCCATTCCACGACGACCACCCGTGGGCGGGGCCGTCCGGCCACGCTCGCGGCGACCAGGGCGAGCCGGGCCTGCAGCTCGCTGACCAGCCGAGCGGCGCGGTCGGCGACGCTGGCTCGCGCTCCGACCGCCTGAATCGAGTCGAGGACCTCGGCGAGCGAGTGCGGATCCAGGGATAGCACCTCTGCCCGGCAGCCCAGGTAGTCCAGCGCGTCCTCGACTTGCCCTGACGGCAGCGC
>Ga0335072_10017054_pt1 | contig 10284 bp, 8 predicted proteins | sample Lox_Sample_21_FD_206725 | JGI IMG/M metagenome (GOLD analysis project Ga0335072, IMG submission 206725) | Soil microbial communities from Loxahatchee National Wildlife Refuge, Florida, United States - Lox_Sample_2.1 | ecosystem: Environmental > Terrestrial > Soil > Wetlands | place: USA: Florida...
TCGTTGGGCAGCACTGTAGGACTGCACTGAATCCGGTAGTGGACTCCCACAGGGCCACGATCAACGGCGCCCGAAAACCACCGCAAATCATTGGCTGGCGGGCAGGATGCGCGGGTTGAAGTTTGTGTTTACGGGCGGAAGGATGCAGGCGGAGGGGCCGGTCTGCGGGCAGAGAGTGTCGAGGGCGTTGGCAAAGTCCGAGGGGGCGACGAGGCCGTCGAGGGGCTCGGCGTACAGCACGTAGTTGTGGCCGAGGGGGAGGCGCTCGATGTCGAATGAGCCGTCAAATTGGAGAGGCGGGTTCGAGGCGTTGCAGGTCCAACCGCTAAGCGTCCCCGCGATTACCGAGCCTGTATCCGCATCGACGGCGACAACGCTGGCTCCCACAATTCCGGTGACGAAGCGGCCGGCAGAAGTCGGCGGAATCGCGGCGAGCGCGAATGGATTTGCGGGGAGAATTCGGCCGCGGATGGCGCCGGCATCGAGCGAATCGTTGGGATCGGGATAGAGCGCGCGAACGGCGGTGCGATCGTCGTCGGAGAGAGGACCGTCGGGAACTTGCGCCGTGGGACGGTCGCCGAGAAATTGCCCGGGAGGCGGCGCATAGGGAAACATGATCGCGCGCCAGATCGCCGAGTGATCAAGGCCGAACCAGTGGCCGAGTTCGTGAATGAGAAGGGATTCGAGATCGTACGCGCCCGCGCCCTGGGGGGTGGCGAGGCCTGCAGGAGTGGCGAAGGTCGCTTGTCCATCGTTGCGGAAGAAGGTGTCCGCGTCGAGGATCTGGCCCGCGAAGGTTGAGGTTACGCTCGAGCCGACGTGAACGCCGGGCGCGTTTGCCGTGATGATACGCGTGAAGGCCAGCACGCCAGTGGTGAACCCGTCGCTCGCCTGGTTGAAACAGATCGTGTTCACGCCATCGATATCCGTCTCGGTGTCATTCGTGCATGCGTTCTGTGTGTTGACGCGGGCGAGGGGCGCGACGACGCCCGGGTAGGCGACGGCGTTGAACGTGGTTCCCGTGACGCCTGTCCATGCGGCGAAAGAGGCGGTGATGACCTGCTCGATTTCGGTGAGTTGCGCGCTGGTTTGCGCGGGCGCCGCGGTAACCACGGTGGGCGGCGCGAGCGGCAGCGACGTGCTCCACTGGCGGCTAAGCGGATTCGAGAGCGACAGGCTCCAGCGATCCGGTTGCGGACAACCGCCAGCGGACGGGACGGTCGTATCAAAGACGTACCCTTGAACACCCGGGCCAGTGACGATGGCGAAGATCGAGATGACGGCGATCAATGAGGTTGCCAATCGTTTCATTTCATTCTCCGTTGCGGGCAATGGCCGACTCGACCTGCTCGCGCAAGGTTTCCAGCGGGAGATTTCGTATGCCGGTCGCTTCGAAACGCCGCGACCGCGGGTTGAAAGTGGCGAAGGCGGCGGTGTCTTGGGTTACGGTCCGCTCTCCGCTGCGCGGGTCGCGCCGGATCCGGAATGTTCCCTGCGCCCATCCCGCGACGGAGAAGTCGCCGCGTGAGGTTGGCTCGAGAAAGATGAGCACGTCCTCTCCCGGACGAAACCGCGGCACGCCCGAAACGTGCGAGGTGAGCGCTCCGACCGTGCCGCCCAGCAGACGGACAGCGATCGTTCCAGGAAGTTGTGAGCCGGAGGGGGATTTCCAGGCTTCTTCGACTTTGAACGTGGTGTGGGTCCAGATTTCTCCGGCGTCCCAGGCGGTGGAATTCGATACGCAGCGCGCGCGCACAATCACCTGTGCCGCTTGAACCATCCGGGCGAGCGGCATTCGCTCGAGCGTTGTGGCGCGCACCGCACGGCAGCAGATCAGCAGTTGGGCGCTGAGAAGGCATACGCGCAATTTCAAGCTGACTTTCATTTGACCTCCAACATTCCGGTCGCGACGGCGCGATCGTTATTCAGAGTGGTGATGAACAAAGAACGAACGCCGGGGAGCGTGGCGTTCGAAATCGTCAGATCGAGTTCGATCGTATTGGGAAAGAGCCCGGTAACCGCGGAAGCGACGACGCCAATGTCGGCGCCTCCATTGGGGCCGGTGAAGGCGTGGGTGAACGTGGGATCGAGGCCGGTTCCGTGCACGCAGAGGCTGACGGTGGCGGTTCCTGATGACGGCCGGGTGATCGCAAGCGGCGAGCCCTGAACGCCACAATTTCCGGCGCTGAACAATCCGATGAAATCGACGTTGATCGGCGAGGAAGCGGCTGCAGTGGTCGGCTCGACTACGACGAGGTTTTGACCGCTGCCGGCTGGTTGCGATTCATCGAGCGCGATTGTGCCGGTGGAAACGTCGAATGGGACGATCACGAACGCCGCCGGATTCGAGAGAGCGCCCGGGGAGCCGGGATTTCGTATCTGCACCGTGATTGTCGCCGCAGCCTGCACGTCGGAAGGATTGAGGACCGTGGTGCAGGCGCCGGCGGTAGCGCAGGTGGTGCTGCGCGGTTGGCCATCGAGCAAAATCACGGAGCCGGTGCCCGCGCTGCTGCTTCCAGCCACGAAATTCACACCTTGCACCTCGAAAGGGAAGCCTTCCACGGCTCCCGCCATCACGCTCGAAGGAAGCAGGACGGTAATCGTGGGGCCGCTGGTGATCGCAACTGTCGCCGTGGCGCTCTTTGTGGGATCGGCGACGCTGGTGGCGATGACGGCGATTCCGTTCGGCGATGGCGCGCCGGACGGCGCGGTGAAAAGCCCGTTCGCGTCTATCGATCCGCACGCTGCGCCGCCGCAGCCCTGGCCGGCCACGGCGCTTTGCACGCTCCAGGTGACGCTGCTGAGATTCGTCCCGGAAACGGTGGCGGCGAACTGCATCGTGCTCGGCTGGATCGCCGAAGGAACTACGAACGCGTAGGCAGGCGAAATGGAAACCGAGATCGGGCCGGTCTGCGCTGCTACGAAGACGATTGCGGTTCCCGCGCCTGAAGTATCGGCTTCGCTCGTCGCTGTGAGGGTGACGGGATTAACGGTGGGGGCGTCGACTGGGGCGACGTAGTCGACACTGCCGGAAATGGCGCCATTGGGCGAGACGCAGGGATTCGAGGCAACGATGCAAATTTCGCCGACCGCCGGGTTGCCGTTAGGCACGCCGTTGACGCTCCAGGTGACGGCGGTGTCCGGCGAGTTGGTCACGTTTGCGGCGAATGTGGCGCGTTGTGAGACGCCGACGGTCGCAGAAGGCGGCGAAACGGTGACGCTGACTGCGCTGCTGATGGTGACCGCGGCGGACGCGGCCATGCCTCCGGCAGTCGCATGGATGGTGAGGGGATTCGTAGACGGCAGATCGGCGGGCGCGGTGTAAATTGCAGCGTTTGTTGCGCCGCTGGCCGGATTGCCCACGATCGTTCCCACATTTGCGTTGCCGCCGGCAATGCCGTTGACGTCCCAGGCGATGGGCGTGCCAATCGCGACGCAAAGCGACGCCGTGAAGGTTTGCATTTGGCCGAGGGAAAGGGTTGCGCTCGCCGGCGAAATCAGATTCCCGCAGGTGACGGTCACGCTCGCGGTGGCGCTTTTCGCAGTATCGGCGACGCTGGTGGCCGTGATGGTGACGTTCGGTGGAGACGGAGGCGCGGCGGGAGCCGTATAGGACGCGGAGTCCGTTCCGTTTGCGGCGATCGTGCCGACGGAGCCGTTGCCACCGGCGATGCCGTTGACGCTCCACGTGACGCCCGGCGCTGGGCTGCCCGAGGCCGTGACGGTCGCCGTAAAAACCTGCACGCCTCCGGCGGGAACGCTCGCGGATGCGGGCGAGACGCTGACGACGATGTCGTCGTGCAAAGTCACCGTTGCGGATGAGGTGGCCGTTGAGTCCGCTGTGCTCGCGGCTGAAACGTTTACGATTGGATTTGCGGGAAGGCTCCCCGGCGCAGTGTAGAGGCCGGCGGCGGAGATCGTGCCAACGGCTGAATTGCCTCCGGCGACGCCATCCACGGTCCAATTCACACTTGCGTTCGAAGTTCCGCTGACGGTGGCCTGAAACTGTTGCGACTGCCCGAGAAAGAGGGTCGCGCTAGCCGGCTGGACCGTCACCGTGATGGGCGACGGTGGTAGCGGCGATCCGGACCCTGATTCGCCTCGCCCAACGGTTCCCGCGCAGCCAAGGAGGACTATAGCCGCGATCGCAGCGCTCAACAGGACGGCGGTGCAGCCACGAGTTTCTATCCGGGAGCCGGGCGGCAGAATTCGCGGAGCTCTCGAAGTCATCGCCCGGTTTTGCCAGGGTGTTGTCATGCGCCGAGCAACAGGGCACGCGCTGTGCCATTACGGCGCAGTTCTCGAACGGAACGATTCGCATGTGCGGAGAGGTGACGCTTGAAAATATCCTACGCTCGCAGTCGCCAGCAAAGGCAAGCGCTTACGGGAATGTGAACGCCGCTCACACGAGTTGGGTGGCAGTTTGGCCGCGGGTCGCCGTGATGGAGCGAGAGAGTCCCTCAGTTTCACTTTGGAACGCGACGCTCCCGTTTCGGGAGAGGCTCACGGTTTGGCTTGCCTCTCTCTTCGCGTGCCATGATCGCGCGTGCGGCGAATCCTAAACGCGTGTTGCCGTTGACAGGATGAGCGGCGCGGCAAAATAATGCCGGTCATGGCCAAGCCGGAGACCGTGCGTCGCATCAAAAGTTATTCGGCGGCGACGGGCTACGTTTACCAGTATCAATTTCAGGATGCGCGCCCGTCGGCGACCGAAGCCGGCGGCAACGAGTACATCTATTTCGTCTCCGCCGACCGCAAGACGATGTTTCCCATCCGGATTCTGGTTCACCGCGAAGCGCTCGATGCCTGGACCAAACAGACGGGGCACGCACTGACAGGCACCGAGGAATACGCCATCGCCAAGATGCGATTGTTTCAGGCGTTCGATGATGTGGAGGACTTTGCGCAGTCGCGGCCGGACCTGACGGTGGACGATTCGAACCTCGCGGCGTTGATCGAGCGCCTGGATTTGTAGCCGCTTTGAAGGTCGCTGGTGATTTCGCGCACGCTCTCCCGCTTGAACATCATTAAGGCGGACAACCAGTGAACCGAAAGCTCGTGGGCGGCGTCTGGCTCAGTGGGATCGAAATGCATGCTCTCGCAGCCAGCCTTCCGGGAAGCGCGGTGACCCAGGACGATTCGTCCGTGTGCGCGCTCGATTCACGATCCGGCTCGGAGGCGGACGCGCGAGTCGAGGCGGAATTCGAGCAGCGCCTGGCAGACTGTCCCATGCTGGCGTATCGCGTTGCGCTGGGAGTGCTGCGCAATTCCGCCGAGGCGGAAGATGTGGCGCAGGAAGCGATGCTGCGGGCGTACCGGAATTTTCACCGGCTGCGCGACCGCGACCGTTTTCGGGCGTGGCTGGTGCGCACGGCATGGAGGCTGTCGCTCGATCGCATCCGGTCTGCGGGACGGCGCGAACGCCGCGAACGGGCCGTGATGGAGAGCTGCAGCGAAGCTCGGGTGGACAGCGTTCTCGCGACGCGCGAATTCGAGCGCCATCTGGCTGCCGCGCTGGATGAACTGCCCGAAAAGCTGCGTATGGTGATCGTGCTGGCGGCCATCGAAGGCTACAACACGCGCGAGGTCGCGAAGCTTGTCGGCGTGCCCGAAGGCACCGTCAAATCGCGGCTGCATCTTGCGCGGAAGCAATTGGCGAGACTCCTGGGTGAAACCCCGGGCTTCAGGCCGGGAATCAGAAACGAGATTCGCAAGTAGAGCGGGCTGCGGCGCCGGTATCGAGTCATGAGTCGCTGCGAAAAATACGCTGATTGGATCGAGGAGGCCGCGCTCGGGGCGCTTGCGCTGGAGCGCGAACGCGAGTTCCTCGCGCACACGGCCGGGTGTGGCGCCTGCCGTGAAGCGTACCAGCGCGCATGCGAAATCGCGACGCTCGTGGATCGCGGCGTCGAATCGCTGGTCGCGGGCGCGCCGTCGCCGTATTTTGCCGTTCGCCTGCGCGCGCGAATCGCGGAAGAGCCGTCGCGCGCGGGCCTCGGTTGGTTGACGTGGAAGCCTGTGTCTGCCGCGTTCGTTGCAGCGGGCGTTTTCGCCTTCATAGTGATTTCGGGAATGCCGCGGCACGCGAGCCCGGAGCGCGGAGCGATTCAATCCGCGGCCGAAACGGCTTCGATTGAGAGGCCCTCGACGCCCAAGCCCACGACGAACCAAACGCAGGTTCGTGATGGCTACCAACCCCTCACTAAGAACCAGACCGAAATGGCGAAACTCGTTTTGCCGCGACATGCCGGTGCGCGCCGGGCCGTCTCAAGCCGCGAACCGCAGGTAATCGTTCCGCCTGGCGAACTCGAAGCCGTCCTGCAGCTCGCCGCGGAGGTTCGCTCCGGACACATCAATGGCAAGCAGCTCGTTGCCGCGGACGGGGAAATGAAAGAGCCTCTGATGATCGCCCCTATTGTGATTGCGCCTCTCGAAAAGCCTCAGTCCGACACGGGCGATTTGCCGGGAGAACCGGTCGATTCGAGCCGCCCCTGAACTTAACGTCCGGCCGCGGCGTCTCTTGGATGTACGCCACCCGATGCGCAAAGGAAGGACGTGAAACGTGAGACCAACGCCGATTGCGATTTTGTTTCTAGCGACGATTCTTGCTTCGCCACTCGCGCACGGCCAAACCGCGGGAGGGCAAGACAAGAAGGAGCACCAGACTGAGAGCGAGGAGAAGAAAGGCCCGAGCGAAGCGGGCCCGGAAGCGGAGTCAGGCTGGCCGCTGAAAATCCTGGTCGTGATCAGCGAATTCGCCGGCTCAAAGAAGATCAGCAGCCTTCCGTACACGTTGTACACGGTGAGCCAGGGCCCCGCGAAACCCTTTAACCCGACTCGCAGCTCCATGCGGTACGGCGTTAAGGTGCCCATCGGTACACCCAATAATTTCAACTACCAAAATATCGGTACGGACATCGATTATGGCGCCTACGAACGTGGCGCAGGGAGTTACCAACTCGTTTTCACGATTGATCGTTCTTGGGTGGGCACGCCTAGCGACGGGAATGACGGCGAATTTAAGCAGAATGCGGACTTGCCTGGGGCGCCCATGTTGCCGACTTTTCGGGACAACTTCACGGTCGTGCTCGGAAACGGTCAGACGGTTGAAGGAGCAGCCGCAGTGGACCCGATCACGGGACACGTCCTCAAGGTCGACGTGACGTTGACCGTATTGGAGTGAGAATAGACGTCTCTGAACAACGATTGTCGTCCGCCAATCGGGAGACTGGCGTTCCCAGGACTGCTCTCTGGCTACGGCTTAGGTTCGGCAAGAGCTGATCTTAGCGCTGGCTCCAGCTCGGGAAGGCGAAACGCGTAGCCTGACGCGAGCAGCTTCTGGGGCTGGACGCGCTGGCTGGCGAGGAGAAGCTCGTCGGCCATTTCGCGGCCGAGCGCGAGGCGCAGAGCGAATACCGGAGCCGGCAAAATTGCCGGGCGTCGCAAAACGCGCGCAAGAACGCGCGTGAATTCGACGTTGCGCGCAGGATTCGGAGCCACGAGGTTCACCGGGCCGCTGAACCGTTCATCGTTGAGCGCCGCGCGAGTCACTCCCATAACGTCTTCGAGCGCAATCCACGACATCCATTGTTCGCCGCTGCCGAGCCGGCCGCCCAGGCCGAGCTTGAAAGGCGTGAGCATCCTCGGCAACGCTCCGCCCCGTAGGGAAAGGACCACCCCGAATCGCAGCAGCACCGTCCGCACGCCAAGCGCATCGGCCCTCGAGGCCTCCGCTTCCCAGTCGCGAGCCAGCGCTGCGAGGAAGCCGCTGCCGTTGGCGCTCGACTCGGTGAGCAGTTCATCGCCGCGATTTCCGTAATAGCCGGTGGCCGATGCGGCGAGAAAGGCACGAGGTTTGCGCCGCAGCGTTGCCATGGCATCGACCAGAATTCGCGTTGAATCCACACGGCTGCTGCGCAGAACTTTCTTGCGGGCCTCGGTCCATCGACCATCTCCGATGCCGGCACCGGCAAGGTGAATGATGGCGTCAGCGCCTTCCATGGCGTCACGATCCACCGTTCCCGCCGCGGGGTCCCAGCGCACATCGCCGGCGTCAGCGCTTGCGCCCGGGCGCACGAAGTGAGCGACAGCGTGCCCCTCGGCGCGCAACGCGACCGTCGCCGCCGTCCCTACCAGTCCGGACGCCCCTGAAATCAGGATCCTCACCAATCACTCTTTCCGCGATCCCGTTCCTCAATGGCAGCATATCAGGGAGCCAGGTCAAGCCGCCGGGGTTTGGCCGTCCACGCCAGTTGTCGAACAAGGGCTTGACGCGTCTCCTGATATTCGCGACTCTCTTCGCATTCAGTTAGAATCTGTAGCTTTCGTGCGGAATCATAACTTCAAACTCTGCGCGTTTCTGGCGGCGGCGATTCTGGTGCTCGCCTTGCTCCCGGCGTCGCTCGCTTCACGGCGAAGACCGCGGGACGTTCTACGCGGCTTTTTGCCGGAGCACGTTTCGGCCGAGCGCAAACTCGAAGAAAAGTATCAGGCCATTCCGGATCCCACACGCATCGAGGACGATCTGCGTCATCTGACTGCCGAGCCGCATCTGGCGGGCACAGAGGCAAGCCATCAGGTAGCCGAATGGCTGCTCGACCAGTACCGCAGCTTTGGCTTCGACGCGCAGATCGTCACCTACAGCGCGTGGATCCCGCTGCCGAACGAGATCAAGATCGACCTCGTCGCCCCGATCAAGAAGAAGCTGGGCACGCCCGAGAAGCCGTACGACGGAGACAAGGCCACGTACGATTCGCGAGCCGTTGTGGCCTTCAATTCGTATTCGCCGTCGGGGGATGTGACGGCGCCGGTCGTGTACGCGAACTACGGTACCGCCGAAGATTACCGCGCCCTCGATTCTCTGGGAGTCAGCGTCGCGGGAAAGATCGTGCTGGTGCGCTATGGCCGCGTTTATCGCGGCATCAAGGCGGAGCTCGCGCAGGACCACGGCGCGGCTGGGCTCTTAATCTACTCCGACCCGCAGGAGGACGGCTATTTCGCAGGCGATCCGTATCCGCGCGGGCCATGGCGTCCGATGAGCGGAATTCAGCGCGGCTCGATCCTCTACACGCAGATTTATCCCGGTGACCCGCTTACGCCCGGCGTCGCTGCCACGCCGGATGCAAAGCGAATCGCGCCCGCAGACGCGGGGAGCCTGCCGCACATTCCCACGGCTCCGATCAACGCCCAGGACGCGTCTGTGATTCTGACGAACCTCGGCGGCCAGGACGTTCCGCGCGGATGGCAGGGTGGCCTGCCGCTCACGTATCACACCGGCCCGGGCGATGAGCGGATTCACCTGGACATTCAAATGGATTACCGGCAGCGTCCCGTTTACGACGTGATCGCCAAACTGCACGGCGCTGACGACAACTCATGGGTGATCCTGGGCAATCATCATGATGCTTGGGTTTTCGGCGCCGCCGATCCGGGCAGCGGTACCACCGCCATGCTGGAAACTGCGCGGTCGCTCGGCGAACTGGCGCGCTCGGGCTGGAAGCCGCGGCGGACGATCGTGATGTGCCAGTGGGGTGCTGAGGAGCCGGGCCTGATCGGCTCCACGGAATGGGTGGAAGGAAATCTCGCGGAACTGCAGAAGAAGGCTGTCGCGTACATCAACACAGACGTGGGCGTTACAGGAGAGGATTTCAGCGCTGCGGCAACTCCCTCGCTGAACGAGCTGGTCCGCGACGTCACGCGCGACGTGAAAGACCCGGACTCGGGCCGGAGCGTGTACGAAGTCTGGCGCGCGAGGTACGCGCAGTCGCAATACGGCCAGGCGCCGCGGCAGAAGACGGACCAGTTCCCGGCGCTGCCCGCGACTCCGGGCCCAGCGGGCGAGGTGCCAGTTGGAGCGCTTGGCGCGGGATCGGATTTCTGCCCCTTCTTCGATCATGCGGGAGTGCCGTCGCTCGACGTCAGCTTCACCGGACCTTACGGCGTCTACCATTCGCTCTACGACGATTTTTACTGGATGAAGCAGTTTGGCGATCCCACGTTTCAATATGAGGCGACGCTTGCGCGAGTGCTCGGCGTTCTCGCGCTTCGTCTGGGTGAAGCGGACATCCTGCCCTTCGATTATCCCGAGTACGCCTCGGAGATTACTCAGGCCACCGACGATCTTTCCGCTCGTGCTTCGTTCGGAGGATTGAATGGATCGCCCGAGAATCAGGATCCCAACCTACGGGCTCTTTCCGACGCATCCACGCGATTTTCCCAGGCGGCGGATCTCGCCACCCAGGCGCTCCGAAAGGTTCACGAGGGTGCGCTCTCGCCGGAAACCGA
>Ga0335072_10017055_pt1 | contig 10284 bp, 7 predicted proteins | sample Lox_Sample_21_FD_206725 | JGI IMG/M metagenome (GOLD analysis project Ga0335072, IMG submission 206725) | Soil microbial communities from Loxahatchee National Wildlife Refuge, Florida, United States - Lox_Sample_2.1 | ecosystem: Environmental > Terrestrial > Soil > Wetlands | place: USA: Florida...
ACCTTGAGCGAGGAGCAGGTTTCCGCCGACGCCGATAAAATCAAGGATCTTTATCTCAATAAGGGCTACAGCCAGGCGCAGGTTAGTTACAAAATCGACACCAACGAGGATTTTGGCCGCTCCGTCGTCACCTTTGTGATCAACGAGGGAGAGCGCAATTTCGTCACCGAAGTCAATTTCGTGGGCAACCAGCATCTGACGACCAAGGAACTGCGCAAGATCATGAAAACGCGCAAGAAGAACCTGTTTTCTTTCATCAATAAGTCGGGTCTCTTCAAGGAGGATGACTTCCGCCAGGACCTCGAAAACCTTCGCGATTATTATTATAGCAAGGGTTACATCGACATGTCGGTCAAAGATGTCAAATTTACCTATCCAAAGCCGGATCAGATGACTGTTACCATCACCGTTTTTGAAGGTATCCAGTACACCGTCGGCAAAATCGACTTCACCGGAAATACGATTTTCACCAAGGATCAGTTGCGCACCTACCGCGGTTTCAAGGTCATTCGCATGGATGAGGGCAAGATATACTCGCCGAGACCCTATACGCCGGAGGGCAAGGAACCCAACGAGGAACTCGCCACGCTCGACAACGATGTCAAGCGTCTGCGCGATCTCTACGGCGGCAGAGGGTATATCGAAATGGAAGTTACGCCCGTGCGCACGCCCAATGTGAATAGCGGAAAGATCGACATCCTCTACCAAATCGTCGAAAATTCCCAGTCTTACGTCGAACAGATCATCATCCAGGGAAACAACCGCACCAAAGACAAAGTTATCCGCCGCGAATTGGCGGTCCATCCGGGTGAGCTTTACGACAGCGTGCGGGCCGACCAGAGTAAGAAACGCTTGGAGAACCTCGGCTATTTCGAGAAGGTCGATATTTCACCTGAAGACACCACGGTGCCCAACCGCAAAAACATGGTGGTTACGGTCGAGGAAAAGCGGACGGGGTCGATCACCTTCGGCGCCGGCTTTAGTTCGGTCGACAGCCTTCTCGGTTTTGTCGAAATTAGCCAGGGCAACTTTGACATTTTCAATTTCCCCTATTTTACGGGCGGCGGCGAAAAATTCCGCGTCCGTCTCCAATACGGTCTCGAACGCCAGGATGCCGAGATCGAATTCAAGGAACCGTGGTTTCTCGAGCAGCAACTTGCCCTCGGCTACAACATCTTTTATCACAATGCCTCCTACCTCTCGACTTACTATAACCAAAGCAACTATGGCACCACGATCAGCTTGGCCCGCGCTTTTGGTCCCTTCTGGAGCGGTTCCGTCGCCTATACCCTCGAGGAATTTGACATCTACGACTTGGCCAACAACGCCTCTCCCCAGTTGATTGCGGAACAGGGTAAACGCAGCGAAAGCTCCATCACTCTGGGTATGATCTACGATAACCGTGACAGTGTTCTGCTGACGCGGAGGGGCATGCGGGCCGATTTCAGCGCGGAGCTGGCCGGCGGCCCGCTTTGGGGCCAAACCAACATTTACAAACTCCAGGCCTCGGTGAAGCAATACTTCTCCTTGCCCTACGACCTCATCTTCCTGGCCGCCGGATCAACCGGTGTGGCCGATTGGTATGGCGACAGCACGGAAGTGCCTCTGTTTGACCGCTTCTTCCTCGGTGGCGCCAACACGGTACGAGGTTTCGGCAATTATGACATCGGGCCGATCGACAACAACACCCAGCCATTGGGCGGTGATACCATGGGTTATGCCAATCTGGAATTGACCTTTCCCATCATCGATCGCGTCCGCGGCGCCATTTGGAATGACATCGGTTTTCTCGACGCCCGTCCCTTCCATTACACCTCTGCCTGGTATGAGCTCAACATGGCCGCGGGCGTTGGCCTGCGCCTCAATCTCCCTATCGGCCCTCTGCGTCTCGATTACGGTCTGCCTTATAAAGACCAGGGGTGGAATCACTCCAATACCGGCAAGTTTAGTTTTGACGTCGGTTACCAATTCTGAAAGGCTTCTCCGCCCATGAATAAGTTACTCCTGCTTGCCCTCCTCATTTTTGCTCCCGTCTCGATGGCTTCGGCCGATTTGAAGGTCGCCGTTATAGATCTCAACCGCGCCTTTGACGCCTACTACAAAACGAAGGATGCCAATGCCCGTCTGAAGGAGAAAGCGCAAGCGGCGCAAAAGGATATAACCGACCTCATGAGTCAGTACCAGAACGAGGCCGATGAAGCCCAGCACCTGAGCGATGCGGCCAATGATCCAACTCTCTCCGCCCAAGCCCGGCAGGAAAAAGCCGCCGCTCTCAAAGAGAAGCAGCAGGACCTCTATACCTTAGAGAACAGGATCAATGAAACCAAGCTGGAGCGCGAACGCGAGCTCGAGGATGAAAAAATGCGCCGCCACAAGGAAATTCTCGATGAAATCACCAAGGTCATCAACGATTACTCGGGGCCGCAAGGCTTCGATCTTGTGGTGGATAAATCCGGCGTCTCCGCCGCCAGCGCTCTTCCCGTCGTGGTCTTTAGTTCCAACAAACTCATCGATATTACCGATGTCATTATCCAGCAACTGAATGCTTCCGCGCCGCCGGCCTCCGCTGGAACCGCGACAACTTCGACCACTTCTCTGCCGGCTACTCACTGAAGCGCTCAGGCCAGCCTCGCGCCCGGCTGTGGGGCCCGCGGCAGGGCAGGTTGAGACAGGCTCATGAATTCCCCGCATACGGTCCGCTCGATCACGGACCACGTTAACGGCACTCTCCTCGGCGAGGGCGCGGATGCCGTTGTTGTCACCGGCATCAACGATCTCCGTTCCGCCGGGCCAAGCCAGATTTCTTTTCTTGGCAATGCCAAATACGAGGCGCTCGCACGTCAAAGCAAGGCCGCCGCCATTCTCGTTACAGCCAGGGACGCTCCCCGGTTTACTTTTACCCGGATCGTCGTCGATTCTCCCAGCCATGCCTTCGCGAAAATTTCGGAACTTTTCGCCCCGCCTCCCATTTGCGACGAACCCAGCATTCATCCTACCGCCGTGATTTCGCCTGACGTCACGATAGGCGAGGGGGTTGGCATTGGTCCCCACGCAGTTATTTCTTCCGGGGTTCGTCTGGGACCGGGCGCCGTCATTGGCGCAAACTGTTTTATCGGACAAGAGGCCGTGATCGGAGGGAAGACGCGCCTTTATCCTCTCGTCACCATCCGCGAGCGTTGCATTCTCGGCGCGCGTGTCATTATTCACAGCGGCGCGGTGATTGGCGCCGACGGTTTCGGCTACGATTTTGATCCGGTCACGGGCCGGCACGTTAAGATCGCCCATACCGGTTACGTGCAAATCGATGATGATGCCGAAATCGGGGCCAATACCACCATTGACCGGGGCCGCTTCGGACGGACCCACATCGGAGAAGGGGTTAAAATCGACAACCTCGTCATGATCGCCCACAATGTCACGATTGGCGCCCATTCCATCATTGTGGCTCAGGCCGGCGTCTCGGGCAGCACTTCCTTGGGGCGTTACGTCACGCTGGCCGGTCAGGCCGGTTTGGCCGGTCATCTCAATGTTGGCGACCGCGCCACCATTACCGCTCAGTCGGGCATTAGCAAGGATGTTCCCGCCGGCGCTGTTCTGGCCGGCCGCCATGCCGCGCCCATTCGCGAATCGCTCAAGCTCGAGGCTCTCGTCCGCCGCCTGCCTGAGCTGGCCGAGCGTCTTAAAATGCTGGAGGAAAAAATCAAATCGTTGCCGTAGTTCAGTGCCAATCCGTGGCGGCCGACGCCGGTGTTTAACGGGAAAATCGCAGGCATCCCTTGCTCTATCCCGTCGATGCGCTTTAGTACTTTTGATAAGAATACTAGTTTGGACGCAACCATGGCCGCATCACAAAAAGTCAAAATTGGACTTCTGCAGACCTGGGCCGATACCGACCCGGTCTCCAATTTGAAGCGCACTCTGCAGCTTGCCCATCAGGCCGCCGACCAGGGCGCGCAAATCATCTCCACGCAGGAACTTTTTCGTTCCCCTTATTTTTGCCAGAACGAAGACCACGCCAATTTTGCCCTGGCCGAAGAAATTCCGGAAGGCCCCTGTACGCAGGCTTTCTGTGAACTGGCCCGGGCACGCGATATTGTTATCGTCGCATCGCTTTTTGAGCGCCGCGCCGCCGGTATTTACCATAATACCGCGGTAGTCATTGATGCCGACGGGACTTTCCTTGGGATGTACCGCAAAATGCATATCCCGGATGATCCGCTTTTTTACGAAAAATTTTATTTCACGCCCGGGGATCTCGGATTCAAGTCGTGGAACACCCGCTTCGGGCGCATAGGCGTTCTCATCTGCTGGGATCAGTGGTTCCCCGAAGCCGCGCGGCTTACCGCGATGAGCGGCGCCCAAATACTCTTCTATCCCACCGCCATCGGCTGGCATCCCAGCGAGCGGGAAAAATATGGCGAGGCGCATCATTCCTCGTGGGAAACCATCCAGCGCGCGCATGCCGTGGCCAACGGATGTTATGTTGCCGTGACCAACCGTGTCGGCCATGAGCGTCCCGTCGGCGGTGACGGCATCAAGTTCTGGGGCCAGAGTTTCATCGCCAACACCTCCGGCCAAATTATCGTCAAGGCTGGTTCCGAGCAGGAAGAGATTCTCGTTCATGAAGTTGACCTCGCCACCGTCGACGTCACCCGCACCCACTGGCCTTTCCTGCGCGATCGGCGCATTGATGCTTATGGCGGCCTGACGCGGCGATTGATCGATTAACTCCATTTTTTCATGAGCGCATCCGTTCCCGGCGACGGCGCCACGCCCCGCAGCCTCGGTTTTCGCATGCCCGCCGAATGGGCGCGGCATGACGCCACCTGGCTGACGTGGCCCCGTCCCGAGGGCATCAGTTTTCCGGATGCCTACGACAACATTCCCGCGCTCTGGGCCGGATTGGCGAAGCTTCTGGCCGAAGGCGAACACGTGCATATCAACGTTTTTTCTCCCGGCCATGAAACCGGCGTCCGCGCGGCGCTCCGGGATGCGGGCGCCCCGGTCGATTCGCGCATCCACCTCCATCCTTTTCCCGCCTACGAGCCGTGGTGCCGCGATCACGGTCCCATTTTCATCCGGAATCAGCACGAGCTTGCCATCGTTGACTGGCGCTACAACGCCTGGGGCGGCAAGTATCCGCCGTGCGACCTTGACGACGACGTTCCGCGGCACGTGGCGAAGCTCCTGGGTTTCCGCCTCTTCTCGCCGTCCATGATTCTGGAGGGCGGTTCCATTGAAGTGAATGGGGAAGGTACGCTGCTCACCACGGAAGCCTGCCTGCTCAACAAGAACCGCAATCCCAATCTCACCCCAAAGGAAATCGAAAGCTATCTGCGCGATTATCTCGGCGCCGAACAAATTCTCTGGCTCGGCGAGGGGATTGTTGGAGACGATACCGATGGCCACATCGACGATCTCACCCGGTTCGTTTCGGCCGATACGCTCGTTACCGTGGTTGAGGAAGATCCCGCCGATGAAAACTACGCGTTGCTGCGCGAAAACAGCCGGCGGCTTGCCGCGATGAGGGACTTAAAGAGCCGGCCCTGGCGCGTCGTCGAGCTGCCCACGCCGGGCCGTATTGAAAAGGAAGATCAGCGCCTTCCCGCCAGTTACGCCAATTTCTATATCGCCAACGAGGTGGTCGTCATGCCTGCTTTCAATCATCCCAATGACGCCCGTGCCCGGGACATCCTTCAGGGGCTCTTCCCCACGCGCCGGGTGATCGCCTGGCCCGCGCTCGATCTCATCTGGGGTCTCGGCGCATTCCATTGCATTACCCAGCAGCAGCCGGCGTTTTAATCTTTCTGGCGGTCACCTCTAGATCGCCGCTACAAGTGAACGAATGCGCTGGTTGCTCGTTTCCTGGGGATCGCATGGCGATCTTCATCCCTTTCTTGCGCTCGGCCGGGCGCTGATGGAGCGAGGCCATCAGGTTACTCTCGTCGGCCATCCCGATTGGGGTGTGGAGACCGCGACCGCCGGCATCCGGTTTGTTTCCACCGGCGAACCACTCCGGGAGACTTTCGTTCGCGATCATCCCGAGGTAATGTCGCCAAAATGGGGTGGCCTTGTCTCGCTCCATACCCTGATCCATCGGGCCATCGCGCCCGGTTTTGATCATGTCCTGGAGGCGCTGCTTCCGGAAGCCTACGCTCATGATGTCATGGTGGCCCATCACTTCGTTTTTCCCGCGCCTGCTGTGGCGGAGCTGGCCAATATTCCGCTAGCCACGGTCAGTCTCGCTCCCGGTGTCATCCCGTCGGCATGGTCGCTGCCGGGCGCCAATTTTTGGCGTGCCGGAAACGGCGCTGTTGCGCGGCTGCGCAATCGTTTCATCTGGTCGGCAGGCAAGGCCGTCATCCGCACAGTCGTCGATCCGGCGGTCAATCGCTTTCGCGCCCGGCATGGACTTGCTCCCGTTCGCGATGCGGTCTTTTGCGCTCATCCCAGCGTTCTCAATCTCCAGCTCTATAGCGAACACTTCGCGTCCCGCCCGCCCGATTGGCCCGCCTTGATCCGGTATGCCGGGTTCTGCTTTTATAATCCGCCCGGCGTGGCTGCGTTGCCACCCGAGGCTGAAGAATTTCTTTCCCGGGGCGAGCCGCCCATTCTCGTCACTCTTGGTTCGACGGTGGTTCAGAACCCAGGCGCTTTTTTCTTCGCCGCCGCCGAAGCGCTGAAGGCCCTCGGTCTGCGTGGGATTTTTCTCACCGGCCCCATGGAAAATCGTCCCGTCTGCCCGTTCGGCGATAGCCTGACGTTATCCTATGCGCCTTACGGATTTCTCATGCCCCGGGTTGGTGCCGTGGTCCATCAATGCGGAATTGGCACCCTTTCTCACACGCTTCGCGCCGGAGTGCCCTCCGTGGCCTGCCCCTTTGCCTTCGATCAACCCAACAATGCCCGCCGTCTGGAAAGCCTTGGCGTCGCGGAAGTGGTTTTGCCGCATCAGCACACCGCAACGCATATTCAGCGCGCCTTGTGCCGTCTTCAGTCTGGCGATGCGGCTGTCCGCGTCCGGCGCTTGGGTGAACTTATTCGCGCGGAAGACGGCCCTGGCCGCGCCTGCGAAATTTTGGAGAAGACTTTTCGCCGCGGCGCTTGACGGCGCTAGAGCATTTTAAATAAGGATGTAGCCATCGGTCATCCCGCAGGGATGCCAGCCCTATAGCCGGTGGTAAGACCGCGTAGCGGTCGCCACCACCGGTGTCCGATACCAACGAGATCGACCCCCGGTAGGGGTCGCAGAGCCCCCTGGCATCCCTGTCGGGATGCGAGCAAAGCAACCTTCCTTTCCGGCGGTGTCGCGCCCGCTGGGCGCTCAACCACCGGTTACGGTGCTGGCAAGCCTTCGGCTTGCTCCCGCCGCGTTGCTAATCCGCAAAACGGCCATGACATTAATGAAAATGCTCTAGCGCAAAACGTCCCCGTTTTCCGGAATGCCCGGCTCATCCAGCAATTGCACCCAGGAACCGAAGCCGAGGTGTTCCCAATCCTGGATGACCCAAACGACTTTATAATCCGGCGTCACTTCGACCATCTGCACCGACGATTTGGGATCAGGAGGTTCTCCTTTGCCCCCAAGGCCATTGCTGCTGATGATCGTATCGCCGTTGGCGAGGCGGGAGATGCCTTGCACGGTATGCAACGTGATGCCGGGCAGCCTGTTTTTGGTCACTTCCCAAACCGTCTTGCCGGTGCGGTCCACTTCGCGCACCCAACCCGCTCCGTTCCCCGAAATCAGAATATCGCCGTTGGGCACCCGCAACGCCGACCACGGCGCTTTCGCGTCCACGCTTAGGATCGGCTTCCAGTTCTTATCGTATTCGACGACCTTTCCCAGTTCGAGATAGGGGATGAGATAAGTGCCCGCCGAAGTCAGCCGCGCGTTGCGAATCTGCGCGTGAACCGTCTTCGCGTCGGTCGTGCTGATCGTATCGAGAGCATGTTGCCACTCGATCTTGTCCGTCGCGGTGTTAAACATCATCATCATCGGGGAGGGGAGACCGTTGTTCACGATCAGCGCGTGATCCAATCCGATTGGCTGCACCGAATGGCACTGCGTTCCGGGCGGACAATCCCAACGCCAAACCACTTTTTTGTCGGGGGTGACTTCCTCCACGTACTGCATGCGGGTGAAGAGGACGTTCCCGTTGGAAAGCACCCAGGCATCGTCGATCTCCCAGCCAGGGCCCGTCTGGTAAGTCCAGATGACTTTCCCATCCTTGAACATGGTGATGGCGTTATATCCTTCGCCGCCATAGATGAAGGGATGTTGCGCCAATCCCTTGCCCGGCCAGACCGGCATGTTCGGCGGTTCCTGGATCGGCTTCAAGATGCACGGCGTTTCCCCCGGCCCAAGCGCCGGTACGCCCGGCGCGGTGAACTTATCCAAAACGGCGAGCAAGGGATGCGTATTTGGATTAGGAGTGGGATCGCCGGTAACCCTGATTGCGGCTAAAGTTCCTATTCCCAACGTTGCTGCGCAGGCAATCCAATTTTGAAGTTTCATGGCCAGTACCTCCCTAAGTAACGTATAGATATAGACTTCGATTTCGGCTAGAACGATTTATGGAAAGTGGAGTCTGGCTTGGCTTCCCTCGTTCTTAAGTTGGGAACAAGGACAGGATGGAAAAACGTGTTACGATTCGGCACTCAATTTCCGAGCTGGCAAGCTGGATGCTTTTGTGGGAAAAGTCTCTATGGCGGCGAAACAAGAGCTCCGTTCATTGGAGATGTTCACGGGCGCGGGCGGTTTAGCCTTGGCAACCCATGAGGCGGGTTTCGAGCACGAGGCCCTGCTTGAATGGAACGTGGACGCTTGCCGAACGCTTCGTACCAACGCTAAAAGGCACGCGCACTCGGGGGTCGACGACTGGAACGTCATCGAGGGTGATGTCAGGAGCGTCGATTTCCGGCTTTTCGAGGGTTTGGACTTGGTTGCGGGGGGCCCCCCGTGCCAGCCGTTCAGCATTGGCGGCAAACATCAGGGCAAGCAGGACGACCGCGACATGATCCCGGAATTCATCCGTGCCGTCCGGCAAATTCGTCCCCGCGCTTTCATCATGGAAAACGTAAAGGGACTCACGAGGCAGACGTTTAGAAACTATTTTTCCTATGTCACCCTGCAATTGACCTATCCCGAGATTCGTTTGAGAAGCGGCGAGCAATGGAACTCCCACCTTTCGCGACTCGAAACCATCCACAGCAAGGGCCGGTACGACGGCCTTCACTACAATGTGAATTATCGCGTGTTGAACGCCGCCGATTTCGGGGTGCCTCAAACCCGCGAGCGCGTTTTCATCGTCGGGTTCCGTTCCGATTTGAGAGCGAGTTGGCATTTCCCGAATCCCACCCATTCACGGGATACCCTTTTGGCCGAACAATGGTTAACGGGTGAATACTGGGAGCGGCGCGGCCTTAAACTTCCGCGCCAACCGGAACATGTTTCCATTCCAAGGGCGCGGCTCGAATCCTTACCAACGATGAAAAACCTTTCGTGGAAGACGGTGAGGGATGCTCTCGTCGGCCTACCGGAACCAAAGCTGACCGGACACCCGCGATTCCAGAACCACCGGCTCCAACCCGGGGCGAAAACCTACGTTGGCCACACGGGAAGCGCGATCGACTGGCCCTCCAAGACGCTCAAGGCGGGAGATCACGGGGTCCCCGGAGGCGAAAACATGATTCTGTTTCCGACCGGGGAAGTTCGTTACTACTCCATCCGCGAAGCGGCGAGGGTACAAACCTTTCCCGATTCGTGGATCTTCGAGGGAGCTTGGACGGAAGCGATGCGTCAACTCGGAAACGCGGTCCCGGTGGGGTTGGCGCGAATCGTCGCCGAAAGCGTTGCCGTTGAACTCCGAAAACACGCCGATGGGTGAGCTGCGGATGTACAATCCACTCGATTACCAGAACCTGACGGTGAATTTGGTTCGTGAGTTGATGTCCCGGGGACCGGTTCCCCTTCCGCTTGCGGAACCCGTGAAAGGCCCTGGCGTTTACGCTCTTTTTTACAACGGAGATTTCAAACCATATGCGAAGATTTGTTCGCGTGATGCCTCACGCCCCATTTATGTCGGCAAAGCGGTCTTGCCGGGAGCCAGAAAGGGCGGCGGTGAAAACCTCCCGGCGGGTGCTCCTCTCTTCGGACGCATCAAGGAGCACGTCCAGTCGATTCGGTCGGCAAACAACCTTAAAGTCGCGCACTTTTCCTGCCGTTATCTGGTTGTGGTTCCGCTTTGGATCACCATGGCCGAGAGATTTCTTCTGGAGCATTAC
>Ga0335072_10017057_pt1 | contig 10283 bp, 7 predicted proteins | sample Lox_Sample_21_FD_206725 | JGI IMG/M metagenome (GOLD analysis project Ga0335072, IMG submission 206725) | Soil microbial communities from Loxahatchee National Wildlife Refuge, Florida, United States - Lox_Sample_2.1 | ecosystem: Environmental > Terrestrial > Soil > Wetlands | place: USA: Florida...
CGGACCATAGTCCTTCATTGTGGCGTCGATGTAGCGATCTTGCGGGCCTGATGCATTCTTGGCCGATCCCACGCTTTGGTCGCCGGAGTCCGTGTTGAGGGTGGCCGCGCTTGCGGTCTCGTTCGGACGTGGCGGAAGCTGGCCGAGATGCATTTTGTCCATCGGATAATCCAACGTGATGAGATAGCTACTGAATACATCGGTGCCAATTACACCATCCATGCCAATAACTTCTTTGCGGTCACTAACGGTCACGGTGCAGTTCTGAAATTCGAGCGGGCCGACGCGGATAGAATCGACCTGCGCTACAAATCCACTCTGCGCCCCTTCGTCTCCGATGCCCCAAACCTGAGTACGGGCGGCTGGTTTCAATCCCGATCGCTCCGCCACGGCACGGCTGATCAGCAGGCCTGAGGCACCGCTATCGACCTCCAGGCTTGCCTCTCGATTGTTGAGAAAGACGTGAAGGCCCCATCCGATAGGGTGTTTCGGCATCGTGCCGCACCCGCTCGAGTTGCAGACTTCCTTTTCGTCCGACATGATCTTGATCAGGGGAATATCTGTCGCGGTCGTAGTCGAAACTAGATGACAGCTCTTGTCGCCGTTCGCTTCCGCCTCCAGGAAGGCTAGATATTTACCGGCTCGATCGTGCGCCTCGTCTTTTGCATCCGTCGCTGCCACAATCTTCTTTTGTTCCTCGATCCGCTGCGTGATCGGAATTGTTCGCGACCATGCGTTGGCAATATCCTGATCAGTCGGGTCGAGTTGATGCGCGAAATTGAGCTCCCGTGCTTCGGAGGCATACATCGAATTGATGCGAAGAATGCGGCTGCGCAGCAGGTGGACGCGGGCGTTGCATTTGTCGGCCACATAGGCTTTGTCGGCAGTGGCTGCGGCATCTGCGATTTTTCCCTCTCGATATTGGACCTCACCAAGAGCGGTCAGCAACGGCACTGAATCCGGTGAGCTGGCCAGTTCAGCGCGGGCAGTCGTCTCCGCATCACTAACTTTCTGTTGTCGCAATAGCGAGTGAATTAGGCCAACCGTCAGCGTCGCATCGTGCGGAGTTTTGGAGAGTGCGTCGCGATAAAGATTCTCGGCCTCGCTGCCATTGCCGCTCATCAGGGCTTTTTCGGCGGCCGAGGGTTCGTGAGGCAGAACCGCGTGGCAGTGTGTATCGGCAAAAGCATGAGCGCTGGAGAGAAGTGTTGCCGCAGCCAACAGCCACGGCGAGACAATGGCACGGAGCGCATTCGAGGTCATGGCGCATACCCCCTAAGAAACGGGGAATTGTAGCTGAGACGAACTTCCGCCGCTACACAATTTCCGACGGGCATTCGGGCCTCGCGAAGTGCCGCCCGGTCAACTACTTCGGGCGTTCCACTTTCTGCTCAATCTGAGCGATCTGTTGTTTGACCAAGTCAGCATTCGGCCCACTCGAGAGATAGGTCAAACTGTTGCGCAGGTGTGCCAGAGCTCCTGCGTAATCCGCCTTTCGGGCCAGAATTACCGCCAACAATTGTTCGGTATTCGGCACGGTGTGCGACGGATCGATCGCAAGTCCCTTGGTCGCGCTGACCTCGGCTGCATCCGTCTTGCCCAACTGGAAATCCGCTAGCGCGTTGAAATACCAGATTCGCGCTGTGCCAAATGTGTCGAGCCGCAGGGCATTGTCGGTGTCGTCGGCAACGCCTTGCCAATCTCCACGCTTTACCGCAAGCTCCGCCAGTTCTTCGTAGGGCAGCACGAACTTTGGATCGGCCGCCACGGCGCGAGAAAACGAATTCTGTGCTGCCTTCTCATCCGAGGCGAGCTGAAGCTTTCCCAACTGGAACCAGGCCTCCGCGAAATCCGGATAGATTTCCGTGGCCTTCTTCAGGTCACGCACCGCACGATCCGGTTTCTGATCCAGCAGTTCGGTGCGCGCCTTCTCGAATGACTTCGCCGCAGTCGGAGGCGCCGAAGCGGTGGTTGCACTCACTGCGGCTCCGGCCGCTCTGCCACCTTCTCGAGAAAGTTGGATCGTACCGAGTTCTGGATCGTCTCGCAAATTGTGTTCCGTGATTGTGATCGATGTGGAGTGGAAACCAGGGAAGATCGACTGCACGGTACAACCTTCGTAATGCGTTTCCATTTGTCGCTTCGTATCTCCGTCCAGGCTCAGGACTCCGGGGATTTTGGTGGGAGAGATCGCGAAGCGTCCTTTCGGATCGGTTTGGGTTGTTAATACCGGCGTTCCCTTGCAGTTCACTGTGATCAGGACGGGATCCCACAGCAGCGGTTCGCCTTCTACTGCAACCTTTCCCAGGAGCAGGCCCCCCGCCTGTTCCTGCGTCGTCATGTGACTCCAATATCCGTACATGCCCGTATCCTGAATGGAATCGGGACGGTTGATGGTCGAGGGCGGCGCCGGGGTCGAGACTTTTCCAGCGCCCTGCGCAAACGACCTGTTTTCTGTGATCGATAAGAGGAGAATAAAAGCAACGAGGAATACGCAAAATCTCCGGTTCACAGCAACCTCCGAGCGACTTGTAGGAATAACTCAATTATCGCACCGTGCTTCTCCCAAATACATCGTGGACAGCCTGTCTTGCCAAGAGTTGGTCGAGCCTGGGCTCCGGGTCAAACTCGAAATAAACGCGGCTCCGCTGTGGGAATCTCAGAGGCCCTCCGGGTGATCAGCCTGTATTTCACGAGTGCGCAACCGAAGCTTCAATATTCCTCTGAGTGTCATTTTCGCGGGCTGCTATGCATGGCCACGGACGATTCCAATGCGAGGGGAACAGAGCGCGAGCTGTTCGCATACATCCGTGTATTACGCAGGCGAAGACACGAGATGCATCGTGAAGAGAAGTGCGGCCATGGTCTCGGCGCGCCGGTGGGTTAGCGGAGGTTCAGGTCGACGTAGTGGGCGAAGCTGGAGAGTGCGACCTGGTCGCTGCCGGGAATGTAGAAACCGAACTTGCCGAGGCTGAGGTTTGTGCCGGGCTGCGTCCAGCGATCGAGCATGGTCCAACGATCGCCGTGCTTGATCTGGTGGACGAGTTCGGTGGGGCTCACGCGGATCTGAAGCGTGCGGAAGCTTTTCTTGTCGCTCTTATCGGGGACGATGAACTCAGAGGCTTTTTCTCCGTTGCGAATCACAGTGCGGTAGAAGTTGCTGTCGTCCATCTGAAACAAGACATAGTTCTTGGGGTCGGTGTAGTTGAGCACCCACTGCAAAAAATGTCCCTTGGCGATCATCGCGGAAAAAACGAATGTGCCGGAGGCAGGCGCGACTCCGTAGAGAACGAAGTCTCCGCCTTTGTGAACGAAGGAATCTTTCTCGCTCTTCCAAGCGCTCGGGTCCTCCCACTTTGACATGCCGTTTGGGGCGAGAGACAGATCCAAGGTCTTGGACTGGCCGGGGACGATTTCGAAAGTAGAGGTTCGCGTGATCCTTTCAGCGGTTCGCGCGGTCAAAGTGTAGGTGCCGGGAGGCAGATTCAGCGGGACTCCGCTGGTCACCATCTTCAGAAGGTCACCTTTCACAATTGCAACGGAAGCGTCCGGAGGCGAGAAGGTGATTTTCAGTTCGCTGGGAGCGGCTTCCAGAGCGGCGTCGGCGGCAGCAAGAGAGATAGTTCCTCCGACGACGAAATGTTTCTTGAACTGGTGCGGCTTGAATCGGTCTTTACGTAGTTCGACAGTGTGGTCTCCGGGAGTGACGTTGGAGACGGAGAGCGAGCCGTCGGACTGAACGACGCCGACGGAAGTTTGATCGACGAAGACCGATGCGCCGGGAGTGCCGCCCTGGATAGTCAGCGATGCCAAGTGAGATTGAGGTTGGGGCTGCGGTTGGAGGTTGAAGATGAGGCGGGCCTGTTCGCCCTTGCGAATGCGGATCTTTTGCTGAGGCGGATCCAGAAAGCCAGTCTTCGCGACTCTTACAACGTAGTCTTTGAGTTCGAGATCGGGCAGGCGCAGTTGTCCAGCTTGTGTGAGTTGCGGTTGAAGTTTTCCGTTGAGAAAAACTTGGGCGCCGTCTTGGCCGGCGACGACGACGAGCGCGCCCAAGGTGGGACTGGCAACCGAGGGCGGCTGGTTAGCGGCCGGCTGATCGATGTGCGGATGATCAATCTTCGCGTGATCCACAGGCGGTTGAGCGGTCGCAACTTCTGCGGGTGCGTTTTCGGACGAAGGCGGCGAAGACTGCGAAGACTGCTGAGACGGCACGGCCGTTACTGGCGCGGGAGCGGAGACCGCCGGCGGAGAGATGCTGGGCGCCGAGACGGCTGGCGTTGAGGTGGCTTCGGGAGTCTTTGCTGCGGGCGGAGCGTAGTGTTTTCGCGTGAAGAAGAACGTCGAGACCAGGATTATCGCCGCGGCAGCCACAACAATTAGCGTCGTAGAGCGCGACCCCGCGGGCGGTTTGCGCCGGGATGGGGCGGTGCCTCGAGCCGCTGGCGTGGTCGCCTCGATCGTGGCAACGGCAGCGGCTTGCCCTGGAGGAGGAGTGGGCTCCTGCGGAGTCGTCGCGACTTTGACCGGCGGCACACTGCTGGCTGGAGGTTTGTCGGGCTTGGTTTGGCTGGGCTCAGCCTCGGTTGGCGGAGTTTCGCTCGGAGGAGGCGGCCCGGCAGCGGCGGCTGGTGCCTCCGGGGCACTGGGGCGCGGGACATGAAAAATTACGGGTGCGCGTTGGCCGCGCGGCGAGGCACTTTCCTGCGAGACCAATCCCAGCCGGCGCAGAAGACCATTCGCGACGGAGATGACTTCGCCATCGGTCCAGTACTTGGCGGCCAGCGCTTGGATGCGCTCGGTCAACACTTTTTTTGAAGCAGCATCGCCGGCCCCATCGATCTCTTTGTCCATTCGTCGCAGGTCTTCCAAATCGCCGCGCCGGGCATGGCGTCTCTGCGCGTCCTGGTCGCGCTGGATCGCATCCTGAAGCAGAAGCAATCGGGAGTCGTGGGAGCGAATGTCCAATCCCTCTGCGATCAGAGACAACGCCGCGAAAAGATCGCCCGAGGCCTGCACCTTGCTCACTTGCGAAATCCATTCTTCGACCGGGCTCGCCTTTTTCAAATCGCTGATGAGGCTGCGAATCGTCTTCGCCGTAGGATGCGCAGGGTTCAATTCGAGCGCCTGTTTGGCCAGCGATCCGGCTTCCCACCAATTGGTTTCTACGATCGAGATCGCGTGCTCGACGAGAGCATTGGCCAGAATGGCGCGGGCGCGGGAATTGTTTTTGTCGAGCGCGTAGGCTTCGCGCAGCACCTGGATCGCCTCGGCAGATTTGCGATGTGCGAATAGATCCTGGCTTTCGGTGATGAGACGGTTGGCTTCGACGTTGCGATCGATGCCATTGCGGGCGAGCTTTTCGAGTTCCGACAACTCCGCGTCGTCGGGGAATTCCGCAGCAGCGGCGCGCAATGAATCGAGGGCGCGAGAGTAGTCGCCAGAACGCAAGCAGGCGTTGATCTGCTCGACGAGCCGAGCTTTGGATTCAGTGCCGGTTTGCTGGTCGGGTTGTCTCTCCAATCGCTCTCGCCTCGAAGATTCGATATTGGCGCACGACGGTTTCGTCGGCGCAGTAGACAAGGTCCTTGCCGCTCTGTCCGAGCCGTTGCCGGGCCGCGCAATCGTCTGCCAATCCTCTCTGCGTGAAGAGGTTCATGGCATAGGCCGCTGTACGGGGTCCCAAAAAATCTTACTTGATTGGGTGGAAAAGACTAGTGTCCGGGAAGTTGCGGGGCGGGGAAGGGCGCGGCGAGAGGTTGCCCCCGCTCGGGGGGCTTATTCCTCGCGCGGTGTTGCGCTAGCGAGGGCGAGAATGGCTCCAGCAAAGAGCAGCGTGTCGAAGAAGTAGTTGATTCCTTCCACTTTTGATCCGACGCTGGGGTCTGACATTTGGGCGATCATCAGTGGCCCATAGACGAACACGACGACCAGCAGAATCCAGGTACCGAGATAAGTTGCGGCCATGCGCGTCTTCCTCGCCAGCAGAATGGCTGCACCGGCCGCGACAAGAATTGCGCCGGTTAGGTATCCGATGAGCAGGCGGCCCGGAATCCAGGCAGGCGTAGGTTTTTCGAGCGGAACTCCGAGAGCGCCGGCGGGATGTAGGAAATGTTCAACGCCATAGAAGATGGCAGCGAAGCCGATCACGACGCGGCCGATGGTGATGAGCACGCTTCCAACTTGCCGGCTGCCTTGTTCGCGCATGGCGGCCCCGGCAAGAACCCAGCCTCCGCAGCCGAAGAGTGTTTCGCGCATGGCAAGCGTCCACACGAACCTGTCTTTGGGATTGGAGAGGGCGCCGGGGATGTCCATCATGGCGACAAACAGAAGCATCATGATGCCGAAGAGCAGCCCGGACCAGCGCACCTGAATTTTTGTTGCGATGCTCAACGACGCGGCCAGCAGCGCGAAGCCCACGAAATACGCCCAGAACAATGGGAATGGCATGTACTTGGGCACCAGGGGCAGGACGAATCCTATGGCCGAGACATGCAGAGCGCCGAAGACCGCCAACGGAATGGCGAAACACAGATTGCTCAGAGCCACGACTTTGTCGAGGCCGCGGGCCTCCGCGATGTCGGCCCTGGCAGCCCAAATCCCAATCAGGAAAAGCAGCGCGCCGGCGGCGCACATGAAGACTGGCGTGCGAGAGACGTCAAAAAGTGCGGCGAGGATGATGAAGTGCATGTGAACGCCAATTGCAGCTCACGCGTTCTACGCGTGCTTTATCTGGGCGAAGGTCGCGCGTGAATATGGTTTCCGATTGTACAACGAATACGCGGCGAACCCCGGATCAGTGCCGCGTCCACGTGTGATCAATCGTTGGCGGATGCTGTAGGGTTTGCATAACTACGCAGTACTGTTCGGTTTTTGACTGCAAGGCGCTGAGTTGTTCCTCCGTTGCGTGCGGTGCGCGGATGTCGAAGATCATGCGGATGTTTTGAAATCCGACGGGCACGTCCTTCGAAATCCCCAGCGTTCCCTGCAGGTCGAGGTCGCCTTCGACGGTGACGTCGATTCCCTCGGTCGCGATTCCCATCGCAGCGGCGACCATCTGGCAAGTGATCTGGGCGCAGGCGGCGAGCGCACCTAAGAGCAGATCTCCGGAGCAGGCTCCGGTGCCCGCGCCTCCAACGCCTTGATGCGCTTGCGCGTTGTAGATGGCGCGGCCCAGGTCGACGGAGCAGGCAATGGGCGCGTCCGTCTGGCTGCCGCGCGCAGTCAGAGTGATCCGGGAACTCGTCGGGTCTTGCCGGTACCGGTCTTTCAATGGCCGCTGCAGCGATCGAACATCCATGAATCGTCTCCTGAAATTCGGGGCATTATAAACGGCCCCACGAGGATGGTCGCGCCCGACGGGGGTTGGATGGGGAGATCGCTGGGGCTTGTCTAGCGGGGTGTGTCGCGTTGAAGCGCCGCTCTTCCTCTAGTTACGTTTCCCCAAAGATTTCTGAGATGAAGTCTGAGAAGTGAGAACGAGGAAGTGAGAACCAGGAACTGAGAACTGCGCTTATGCTCCCACAGCGGCGTGATCGGCCATGCGGCGTTTGTTGTAGCGCAGTGCGACGTTCATGAAGACGTTGCCCATGGGGGTTTCGAAGCAGATCATCAGGGCTTCAGTGTCTTCGCTGGTCTTGTCGCCTTCCTGAGCAGTAAGCAGGAGCGGGGGATGGACACGGAAATGGAATCCCTGATCGTTGAGCGCGGAGATGGCATTGCCGACAACCTGGTTCGCGAGTTCGAAGATGGTTTCTTTGATGAGCGCGTCGGATTCGGGGAGTTCCGCGCCGGCGTAGTGGCTCGCGACCTTGACCGCAGTCTGCGGTTCGAGATCGAGAATGATCCGGCCCTCGATGTCGCCTGTCAAAGCAATCATGCCTGCAACGCCTTTGCGGCGATAGGCGTCCTCTTCCATGGTGAGGTTGACCACCTTGGTGTTGCCTTGCAGGCCTTGCGACAACACGGCGTCGGCCGCATTGATGAAAGGCTGGATCAGTTCCATCTTCATTAACTTACACTCCGATTAATGTTGACTCCAATTCACCGACTGCGATTGCTTAGGCTTCGATCGGCTAAACTCCCGCTCCGGCTGCGCCCGCGACGGCGCCGTCTTCGCCCAGCACGTACTTGATGACTTCGTAGAGAACTTCCGGCTTGACCGGTTTCTGCACGAAATGGCGCGCGCCGCGCTGCAACGCCGCCACAATGTTTTCCTGATAGCCCACGGACGAAACCATGACGATGCGGGCTTCCGGATGCGACTGCACGATTCGTTCGGCCGCTTCGATGCCTTCCATCTGCGGCATGGTGATATCCATGAGCACGATGTCAGGATGCGTGCGGTCAAACTCGCTGATGGCGGTCAGGCCGTCGCCGGCCTCGGCTGCCACCTGCCCGCCGAACGTTTCGATCATGCGGGCTAGATTCTTGCGGGCAAACACGGAGTCGTCCACGATCAAGTAGCGGACCGGCTGGCCGTCTTTGCTGCGTTTCACTGGTGCAAACTGCTCCATACTGTCCTCCCCGTGTACTACGGATATCACGCCCGGTGGGACGAGGCCAGATCACTCTGGTGATACGTCCGTACCGTGCTCGAAAGTCTAATGTCCCGCGCGCATGGCCGTGTTCCGGCCACAAATGGCCTGCAAGGTCGAGCCCATCACGTCCAGGGCGACGACACGAACGGCGTATCCGCGTTCAATGGCTGCTTTCGGCATGCCGTACACCACGCAGGACTCTTCATTCTGCGCGATGGTCATGCCGCCTTCCTTCTTGATTGCTCCCAGACCTTCGGCACCATCATCGCCCATGCCGGTCATCAGCACGCCGACCGCCAGGGTCTTGAATTCTTCCGCTACGCTGCGCAACAGAACGTCTGCGCTGGGGCGATGCCCGTTCACATGCGGATCGTCGCTGAGGACGACGATGTCTCCCAAGGGCAGCCGCTTCACCTTCATGTGGCGGCTTCCGGGACAGATCAGCACGCGGCCCGGCTGCAGCAGATCGCCGGATTGCGCTTCTTTCACCCGCAGCGGACAAACTTCGTCGAGCCTCCGTGCGAACATGTCGGTGAATCCGTCGGGCATGTGCTGCACGACGACGATCGTTCCGGGAAAATCCCCGGGGAGCTGCGAAAGCAGAAATTCCATCGCCTGCGGCCCGCCGGTAGAAACGCCGATCGCGATAATTTTGGTTGGGGCTCCGGCCGCTGCCTTTATCTTCTCGGGCCTCGGCGGCATTCCCGGCAACATTCGCGGCTTCAGCTTGCAGTCGGCCGCTGCCTTCACCTTCGCAATCAATTCCCGCGCCGTCTCCCGCATGTGGGCGGAGGCGTCTTTGGGCTTGGTGACGAAATCGAATGCGCCCAGGCCCAGGGCCTTCATCGTGACGCTTGCGCCTTCCGTGCTGTGCGAACTGAAGACGATTACCGGCACCGGCTGCTTGCGCATGATCTCTTTCAGCGTGTCGATGCCGTTCATGCCGGGCATTTCCAGATCGAGCGTGACCACGTTGGGTTTCAGCTCTTCGATTTTCTTCAGGCAGAATGTGCCGTCCATCGCGGTGCCAACGACTTCGATAGATTCGTCGGCCGCCAGCATCTGCGGAATCAGCTTCCGCATGAGAGCCGAATCGTCGACCACGAGCACGCGCACGGACTTCATGCCTGACCTCCCGCACCGGCGCCGTTCGCCAGGCGCAAGCGGTCCATATGGGTCAGTAGCAGGCCCGAGTTCGACTGCCCGGTTTCCTGCGGGCGCCAGCGGGCGACGTGTTCGACGACCGCGGGCAAGTTGAGAATCAACACGACTCGGCCGTCGCCGAGGATGGAGGCGCCGGAAACCAGGTCGGTCGAGAAGGTCTGGTCGTCCAATGCCTTGATGACAAGTTCCTCTTCGCCTTCGAGCGCGTCGACAATCAATCCGTACTTCCTTTCGCCGACCATGATCACGAGCACAAAGAGCTTGGCCTTGTGTTCGTCGTCTTTGGGCAACGCACGGCCCAGGCGCAGCAGCGGCAATACCTGATTGCGGAGTTGCAGAACTTCGTAGTTGTCAACCTGGTGCACTTCCGACTCGAAGGTGCGCGAGATTTCGACAACGGCGTTCAGCGGAATCGCATAGAGCCGCTTCTCGACCCAGAAGAGCAGGGCTTTAATGATGGCGAGTGTGAGCGGCAGCTTCAGGCGAAAGGTCGTGCCCTGGCCGGGATGAGTCTCGACGCTGACGGATGCCTTGAGGCGATGTAATACGCTCTGCACGACGTCCATGCCGACGCCGCGG
>Ga0335072_10017058_pt1 | contig 10282 bp, 11 predicted proteins | sample Lox_Sample_21_FD_206725 | JGI IMG/M metagenome (GOLD analysis project Ga0335072, IMG submission 206725) | Soil microbial communities from Loxahatchee National Wildlife Refuge, Florida, United States - Lox_Sample_2.1 | ecosystem: Environmental > Terrestrial > Soil > Wetlands | place: USA...
CACAGGCCGGGGTTAGCGGAGGCCTGTTCGTGGCTGGCGTCACCGCCGGCGGCCCGGCCCAGGCGGCGGGCCTGCGCGAGGGCGACATCATCACCAGCGTCAACGGCACAGCCGCGACAAGCAACGTGCAACTGCAGGAGGTGACTCTCACCAAGAGCCCTGGCGACAAGGTCCCGGTCGATTACGTCAGGGACGGCCACACCGGCAGCGCCACCGTCACCCTCGGCACGCAGCCGTGACCGCCGTCGACTTCTGCTTATCCGGCTACCGCGGGCCTGGAGCGCAGCATTCCGCCCAGTGTCAGCAGGCAGGCAACGCTGAGCAGCAGCTACGGCACGACATCAGAGGTGGCCGCGACCGCCTGCCCGGCGGCCCAGGTGAGGTTCGCGAACGCGATGCCGTGTGCCGGCGCCGATAGTCTGCCCTGCCGCCAGGCCAGCTGCAGCCGGCGGCCGCGCAGGCAACTCAACACGGCCGCCAATGACATGGTGCTCACCGGTGCAATTCCGGCCGCTGGGTCTGTGCGGCGGCCGGGACTATCGCTTTGGAGGTTGCGCTGCGTCAGCGGCAGGACCCGCCCAGTAGGGTCTGAGCATGAGCACACCTTCACCAGAACACCTCGACAACCACCACCGGGACACGCTCCGGCAGATCTTCCAGCACCCGACGAGTCACAACATCGAGTGGCGCGCGGTGACCTCGCTGCTGGATGCCGTGGGCTCGGTGAGCGTCCGCCATGACGGCAAGTTCACGGTCAAGGTAGGCGAAGAACAGGAAATTCTCGAGCGGCCTGCCGGCAAGGACATCGATGACCAGATGGTGGCTGACCTGCGCCGGCTGCTGGGCAACGCCGGGTACAACCCGCATTAGGCGGGACCAGTTCTGCCGCTGGACAGGATCGCCGGTCCCCGGCCAGGGGCATCACCTGCTGCTGCCCGCTCCCGGTCGCGGGCATGTGACTCGTTTGAGTGATGCGCCAGACGGCGCGGTCGCGCAGCCTGACATCAGGCATCAGCGATCAAGGGAGGGCACATGGCAGTGGCATGGACTCACGTCACCCGGGCCGAGGTAGTGCGCGCGATTCAGGAGTACGACCAGCTGGGGCCGGAGAAGTTCTTCTCCGCGCATGGCTTCGGCCCGACCACGACTTACGATCTCGCGTGGGACGAGCGCCTCTACCCGCCTAAGGCCATCCTGGGCACCGCGTACGAGCTCGCCACCGGCCAGCGCCTTGCCCCCGGTGACTTCGAGGGCGGCAAGTCCGGCGCGGTCAAGGTGCTCACCAACCTGGGTTTCACCGTCCAGCCGCGTCGGCCGGCCGGGTAGGCACGCCGGGCAAAGCGCCCTGCGCGGCCCCGCTGTGGTCAGTGCCCCGGCCTTCCGCGGTGTCGAAGTCCGCGAGTTTCCGCAGGCGGGCCACAATATCCTGGTGGACCTGGCCGGGGGCGCGGGTACCGTCGACGGCGAACATCCATTCCCGGCAAGCGTAGTACTCCAGCAGCGGGATGGTCTTCTCGCGGTACACCTGCAGCCGGTGAGCGATGACGGTCTCACTGTCGTCGGAGCCGCGGCCACGGGCCAGCAGCCGGCGGATCAGCTCTTCGTCAGGCACCTCTAGGTGCACGGCTGCCTGGACCTCGACGCCGAGCGGCTGAGCGACCTCGAATGCCGCCTTGGCCTGGTCCACGGTGCGGGGAAAGCCGTCGAGGACGTACCCGCCTGACTCTGCCGCGGCGACGACCGGCTTGCGGAGCATGTCCATGACCACGGCGTCAGGCACCAGATCGCCGGCATCGAGGTAGGCCTTGATCGTCTGCCCGATCGAGGTCTGCTCCCTGACGTTCTGACGCAGCAGGTCACCGCTGGAGATGTGGGTGATGTTGAAGCGTTCGGCAAGCAGCCCGGCCTGGGTTCCCTTTCCCGAGCCAGGCGCGCCGATCAGTAGCAAGCGCATCGGTCATCTCGTCTTCCGTAACGGCGGCGGGGACCGCGGCGTGCGCTGCCGCTGCCCATGGAGACAGTAACCACGACAGGATCGTCCTACGTTCCCTCGTCGCCGGGCAATATCGCCCTAGTCACCTCCGGGCGGGCCGCTGGTCTCTCCCGCCGCGCCCAGGGCGTCCCGCGGTGCGGCCCGGAAGGTGATGCCGTGGGAATCCGAACGGAGCGTAGGTTCCCGCCCCCGCGGGTATGACTGCGGCTGGTGGTCCTGGGCTGGGAGTATCGGCGGCTTGTGACAAGTAGGGCTGCTGTACCTGATGTTTGCACCTACCTAGCCGGATGGCGCGGTTCCCCGGGCGCGCACACCGAGGCGGATAAGCCGTTAAGACAGGGGGAGACGCAATGCCCTACGTATCCGTTGGCACCGAGAACGGCGGCAGCATCGACATCTACTACGAGGACCACGGCAGCGGGCAGCCGGTGGTGCTGATCCACGGTTACCCGCTGGACTGCCATTCGTGGGAAAAGCAGACGCCTGTCCTGCTCGGCGCCGGGTACCGGGTCATCGCCTACGACCGGCGCGGCTTCGGCCGGTCCAGCCAGCCCACCATCGGCTACGACTACGACACGTTCGCCGCCGACCTTAACGCGGTGCTCGAGCACCTGAACCTGACCAACGTGGTGCTCGTCGGGTTCTCGATGGGCACCGGGGAGGTCACCCGTTACCTGGGCCGCTACGGGTCGGGCCGGGTGGCCAGGGCGGCGATGTTCGGGGTGATCCCGCCGTTCCTGCTCAAGACACCTGACAACCCGGAAGGCGTCGACAGCCAGGTGTTCGACGGCCTGAAGGCGGCGATCGCCAAGGACCGGTACGCCTACTTCAAGAACTTCTTCGACAACTTCTACAACGTCGACAAACTCGCACCCGAGCGGATCAGCGACCAGGCCTGGCAGGCCTCGTTCAACGTCGCGGCCAGCGCCTCGCCCTACGCGAGCTACGCGTGCGTCGACACGTGGCTGACTGACTTCCGCGAGGACCTGCCCAAGATCGACGTGCCCGTCTTGGTCGTGCACGGCAGCGAGGACCGTATCCTCCCCTACGACAACACCGCCAAGCGGCTGCCCGGGCTGATCAAGGACCTGAGGCTAGTCACCGTCGAGGGCGGCCCGCACAACGTCGGCTGGACCTTCCCCGACGAGGTCAACACCGCGCTGATGGAATTCATCGGCGGCTAGCCCGGCGACCGACACGGGAACATGCGGGAAAACCCGACTGCGTCCATGGCTCCGGGTGAGTGCAGTCAGGTGAGCCCGCGCATTCGCACACCCGGCTGTCAATGGAATTGCCATCACCCGATGAACGAGCGGGCGGACTTCTCGCATGACGGCGGAAACCTGCTCACCTCGTGGAGGGACGCACCGACCCGCCGCTCAGCCGTGGAATTCGTCCAGTCGGTAAGCACGGAGGGCTCGCTCCGGCTTCACCGCTCCGGCGGAACGCGTGGCCGTGTTCGACGACGCTCCGGGGAAGCCGGCGGGGATATGGAGCCGGGTCGGCCGTCGCCTGCTGGTGGCGGGAGCCAGCTCCAACGGTGACATCCCGATGATGCGGTTCGCGCGGAGGGATCACCGCGGCGCGCTGCGCCTGCTGGTACCGCGCGACGACGCCGAGCGCGAGTTCGCCTGCACCGCCGGTGCCGGGCGCGCTCTCGACCGGGCGAAGGCGCGCGGGTGGACGGTTGTCAGCATCAAGGACGACTGGGGAACCGTCTTCGCGGAATCCGTGATGCCGGCCGCGCCGTTGTCCTTAGGACTGTTGCTCGTCGAGGCGGAAGCCGACCTTCAGCCTCACCTGGTAGTGGCAGCGCCCGTCGTCCTCGATCCGGCCTCGAATTTCGCTCACCTCAAACCAGTCGAGGTTGCGCAGGGTCTTGGAGGCGCGGCCCACCGCCCCCTTGACGGCGTCGTCGATGCTCTCGGTTGAGGAACCGACGATCTCGCTAACCGAATAGACGCTGTCGGACATCCACATCCCCCTTCGTTCACGCGTGCCAGATGATGGCCTACCACCCACGGCCAGGCGCAAACCCGTCCCCCGGCGGGCGGACCGCACCGGGATACAGCGTCTCGAGTCCTCAGCAGTGGACGCGGGGCGCTACTGCACTGCGGACAGGTCGAGCCGGCGTGAAAATCAGCCATGACCCAGCCTCAGCTTCTTTGGCCCGCGACGTCCGGCCGCCGGCGCACCGATTGCTTGCTATGTCGCTCAACTAGAGCACTCGACGATTGAGTACGTATTAAGCCCGCTTCCTAGCGGTTGACCGGCTTTATCTGTATCGTCCGGTGCTGTGAACGCCGCTGTACGCGCTCGGTCAGGCCTCCGCGCCGCCGTCAATGCCCGGCTTGAGGAGATAAGTTTCCGCACCGGCCTGATTACCGCGGCGGTCGCGCTCGGCGGTCTCCTGGTCATCGCGGCGGCCGGAGTCTACGTGGCCGTGCCGGGCCAAGCCCCGGCGGGCAGGCTGAGCGCCGGCAGCACGCAGATAACGCACCTGGCGGCTCCCGTCTCCGCGGCGTCGAACACGGTTCCGCAGCCGCGGCCAAGTGCCACGCACAAGGCTCAGCAGCCGGTAACGGCCGCCACGACAAGCGCACAGCCCGGCGCCGGAGCACAGCCTCAGGCGGGGGCTGGCAGCTGGGAGCCACCGGGCCACCGGTTCCGCTCGCGAGGCTACGCAGGCATTAGCACCGACGGATACGGCCCCTGGTACGGCGGCTACGGATCCTGGCACGGCGGTTCCGGCATGCCAGGATCACGAGGATCCGGCGGGCGTCACTGACGCTGCAAACCACCCAGGCTGAGTTCATAGGCCCGCAGGATGAGCCCGGGCACCGGGGCGAAGTCGAGTTCCGGTGTCCTTGAGAACCCGGTGGCCGCGTAGAGATGCTGCGCGGCCTGCATCGCGGGCTGCGTGCAAAGCCGCAGCCTCCGCAGCCCGCGTTTCTCGGCCCAGGTGATGGCAGCGAGCAGCAGGTCCCGCCCGACGCCCTTTCCCTGTGCCTGCGAGGCGACGGCGAACGCCCGGACGTCCGCCTCCGTGTCGTCCATCGCGAGTTCGCTGGTCCGGTCGAACGGCTCGAGCGTGATCGTCCCCAGGATGCTGCCGTCCGCATCGTCAACGGCGACGAGCACCGTGCAGTCGCCACCGAAACCGAATCCCCGCAGCGTCTCGGCGTAGCCGCTGCCTTCGGGCAGCAGTCCGAGCGCCCGGTACGCGGAAACCCGGAGATCGCCCACTACGGCGTGCTCGTCTGGCCGCGCATTCCGAATCATCACGTTCCGCACGCTACCAAGCGGTGCTGGATGAGATGCTCCGTCACATCCATCGCAGTTGACGGCGCTCACCTCAAGACATCCTGGGAGCGCGGGCAGGAAGCCTGGCTTTAGGGTTGACCGGTGAAGTTCTCGCTCTGGCCCCACAACAGCCGCACCCCCGACGAACTGCTTGATGCCGTCCGCGTGGCCGAAGGCACCGGCTGGCACGGTGTCTGGCTGGCCGACCACTACATGCCCAACACCGCCGACGCGACGCCGGCGCGCGGCGACACGTACGAGTGCTGGGCTCTTCTCCCCGCGCTTGCGGCCGTCACCGAGCGGATCCGGCTCGGGACGCTCGTCTCGCCCACGTCGGTCCACCACCCTGCGCTGCTCGCGAAGCGCGCTGCCACGATCGACCGGCTGTCCGGCGGCCGGATGGTGCTCGGGCTTGGCGCCGGCTGGCAGGTCAACGAGCATCAGGCCTACGGCATCGAACTCGAACCGCCGGGCAAGCGGGTGAGCCGTTTCGAGGAGGCGATCCAGATCGTTCGCTCGATGCTGTCGCAGGAGTCCACCACGTTCCGCGGTGCCTGCTACGACATCACGGACGCGCCCTGCGACCCGAAGCCGTTCCAGTCGCCGCTGCCGCTGCTCGTCGGCACCCGCAGCCCGCGGATGCTCAGGATCACCGCCCGCCACGCCGACGAGTGGAACACGTGGAGCACCCCGGAACAGGCCGGCAGCCACCGTGCCGCCTTGATGAGGGCCTGCGAAGAGGTGGGTCGTGACCCCGCGACGATACGGACTTCCGTCAACGCCCTCGTCCAACTCGACGCGAGCACGCCCTCGCCCGGCCGAGCCGTCATCTTCGGCTCGGCCCGGCAACTGGCCGACCAGCTAGGGCAGTACGCCGAACTCGGGTTTGACGAGTTCGTCCTGCCCGACTGGAACCTCGGCCGGGACCGTTCCGAGCGCGCCGATACCGTAGCCCGCATCAGGACCGAGGTCCTGGAGCACGTGCTCGCCTAGGAGTCGCGCCCGCAGGGCACGGCCGCCGCCTGGCGGTGGCGTGCGGACCGCCAGGTCCCTGGCAGCCTGGTGTGCGCCACCGCCGTCGCGGCTACCAGTAGTGACGACGGCCGCCCACGGCGTGTCCCACCGACCCGAGCAGGGCCAGGATGAGGCCGACGACGAGGACGATAATGCCGATCGTCCACAGGATCGCGATCTTGGCGACAAAGCCGATAATAAGCAGGATAAGACCGAGAATGATCATAGAAATCTCCTGTTCAGCGGATGAGTCTCGGGCCCTTCTTAGCTGCTCTGAGAAAGCGCCTTCAAACACGCCTTTCTCCGCCGCTGCCGCGGACTGCTCAAGTGATGCAGGCCGGCGGTGCGGGGGTACCCAAGGATGAGGACGGAGCGGTAACCGTCCGTATCGACAAGACTCCAGGAACGCTTATGCACTCGGCATCTCCGCACGCCCGGCCCGATCGCCAGTACCCCGCACAGCGGGCCAGTGACCTGCTGCCGCTCGGCGACTGGTACCGCCATCACTCCCTGCGCAGCTGGCCCGTGCAGCTATTCCTGCTGCTTATCTGCGTTCCGGCGGTCGCCCTTGTGATCGTGGGAACCACGGCGACGGCCACCACATTTGACGTGAGCGCGTGGATCTTCGCGATCTACTTCGCCACCGCCTGGCTGCTGCTGCTCGGCGTGATCATCCGGCCGGCCCACGTGACCAGGCTAATGCTGCTCATCGTGGTGGCGATCGCGCTGCTGACCCAGGTGCCGCTCGCGGTGGCCCTTGAGACGGACCTGCACGCGACAAGCGGCAACCTGTTCTCGAGCATCGTCACGATCGGCATACCCGAGGAACTAGCCAAGGCGATACCCGTGCTGGCGATCGCCCTGTTCTACTACCGTCGCAGGCGCGATCTCGAGCCCCGCGACTACCTGTTCATCGGCGCGGTCAGCGGGCTTGTCTTCGGCGCGAGCGAGGTCGTCCGTTACTTCACGCTCAACGGGGTCACGGAGTTCTACCAGACGGTCCAGTCGGCAATCCCCAGCATCCAGCAGCTGATCGCCAGCGGAAATTCCACTTCGACCTCGATCTTCGACGCCCTCATCGGTCCCGTGCTGTACTTCATCCTCGACTTTGTCTGGCGCTTTGTCACCGACCCGATCTCCCACGCCTGCTGGTCCGGCCTGACCGGCTACTTCATCGGGCTGGCAGCGACCGGGCGCCACCGCTGGTACCAGGTCGCGTGGATAGGCCTGGTTGCCGCCGCCGTCCTGCACGGTCTGAACGACTGGACCGTGGTCAACGGTCACTGGTCATGGATCCTGGTCACGGCGCTCAGCGGCATCCTGTTCCTCGGCTACGCGAAGGTCGGGTCCCGCCACGACCTGCGCCTCGGCGGATCCGACGCGCCGCCTTTCCTCCTGCCCCACGCTGCCGTGGCCGAGCGTGACGCCGCCGGGCACCGGCCGGCCCAGCCTGGTTCCCGGCCGCCCGCGCAGCCGTCACCGGAGCAGCCACGGGGAGTGCCCCGCGCCCCCGTGCCGGCGCAGCCGGCCGGCAGCAGGATGAGCAGGCCATGGTGGGAGCATTAACGTCCCGGCGGAGTCACCGCCGCTGGCGTGAGATCTGCTGAGATCAGGCGAGGGCCAGGGCGATGGCGTGCAGCGCGATCCCCACTCCCGCGCCCACCACCGTGCCGTTGATGCGGATGAACTGGAGGTCGCGTCCGAGCAGGAGCTCCAGCTGGGTCGAGGTCTCCGCGGCGTCCCACCGCTGGATCGTCCCGGTGACCAGGCCGGCGAGCTCGTCGTGGAACTGATCGGCGAGGGTCCTCGCGCCCGACTCAAGTACCCGCTCGAGGCTCTCCTGCAGAGCGGTGTCCGAGCTGAGGCGGCGGCCGGCAGCGGTCAGCGCGCCGGCCAGCCGGCGACGGAGCTCGGAGTCGGGATCCGCCGCCTGTGTCCGCAGCGTCTCCTTGGTGTTCTTCCACAGCCACGAGGTCCAGTCTCTGAGCCAGGCGCTTTCCAGCACGTCGCGCTTGATGCCCTCGCCGCGCTCGCGCAGTTCCGGCGATGTCTGTAGCCGTTCGGGCAGCCTCGCGATCCACGCTTCGAACTGCTGCCTGGCCTCGTCGCCGGGATCGTCGGCCATCGCGTCCAGGCGCTCGCGCAGCCGGGCATACAGCCGGTCGAAGGCCCGCCCGTAGACCACGTCGGGCAGCCAGCGGGGCGCCTCGGACTCGAACCTCAGCCGAAGCTCGTCGTGATGGTCGTCGAGGTAACGGTCGGCGGCGGAAACGAATGCGTTGAACAGCGCGTCGTGATGACCCCCGGCGATCATGACCCCCACGACCCGCCCGGCGAGCGGCGCCACTTCGACCGCGGCCGCCGCCCTGACCACCTCGGCCGTCAGCACGCTCTGGACGTCCTCGTCACGGAGGGTCCCGGCGAGGGTGACCACGATGTCCGCCGCGTGCCCGGCGAAGCGGGCGGCGTTGCCCTCGTCGGCCAGCCACGCCGCCACGCGGGAAGCGGGCGCGGCCGAGCCGATGCGCTCGGCGAGGACTTCGGCGTTCAGGAAATTCTCCTGGACGAATTGACCCAGAGTCGCGGCGAACTGGTCCTTGCGCTCGACGATCAGTGCCGTGTGCGGTATCGGCAGGCCCAGGGGATGACGGAACAGAGCCGTGACCGCGAACCAGTCCGCCACGCCGCCGACCATCGCCGCCTCGGCGCCGGCCTGCACGTAACCGAGCAGTGTCCCGTGGACGCCGACCGCGGTCACGACGATAAACAGGACCGTGACGGCGCCGAGCAGAGCGGTTGCCCGCCGACGGGCGGCCGCCAGGCGCTTGATACGCAATTCAAGCGACTCACGCTCGATCCTGGATACCGGTGAAGCGGACTTGGTGGCGGCAGGTTCCATCTGACCCCCGGTCAGTCCGCGGCGCACGGGTTAGCAGCCGCGTTAGGCGAGCAGTTCTACCGCCAAGCAAGTTTACGGTGCCGGTGCCGGGCAACCCGTCCCGGCATGACGGAGGTCCGCCGGGTAAGCCGGTTAGACCTCGACCCCCGTCGGCACGGCGAGCACCGGGAAGGGCGCGCGGAACAGCACGTACGGCGTCGGTGTGCGTGAATTTACCCACCCGGACGGGCCAGCCGGCCAGCGTCATTTCTTCCTGGCGACGCCGCCGGAGAAGCTGTGCTGAAGCTCAGGATGGGGAGCGGGGTTCTGCACAGCGGGACGCCAGTCCGCAAGCGGGACCAGTCCCGGCTCGATCAGTCCCCAGTCACCGAACCAGGAGAGGATCTCGCTGTCCTCGCGCCACCGCCCGGAGCCGAGAGCGCCGGTCATCAGCTTCTCCCCCTCGATGGTGATCGCGCGCAGTTCCGCCAGTTCCGGTCCCGGCAGCCGGAGGCTGGAGATGGCCAGGTAACTGCCGCTGGGCATGGCGTCACGGAACTCGCCCATTATCCGCTCAGGGCGATCGTCGTCCTCGACATGATGGAGGATGGCGAACAACAGCAGGCCGACGGGCCGGTCGAAGTCGATCAGCGACCGGAGGACCGGATCGGCCAGGATCTCGGCGGGCCTGCGCACGTCCCCGAGGACGAAGTCGGTCGTCCGCTCGTCGGCGAGCAGTGCCTTGCCGTGCGTGTAGACGATGGGGTCATAGTCGACGTGGACGACGTGCGCCCCCGGACTGAACTCATGCGCGACTTCGCTCACGTTGCCCTGCGTGGGCAGCCCCGTCCCCAAGTCGATAAACTGCGTAACACCTGCCTCAATCACCAGATATCGCACCACGCGGCGCAGGAATTGGCGATTGGAGATCGCGCCAAGCGGCGCCTTCGGCGCGAAACGCAATAGCTCCGCTACGAATTCGCGATCGGCAGCGAAGTTATCCTTCCCGCCGAGCATGCAGTCGTATACGCGAGCGACATTCGGCTTGCTGACATCGATGGGCTTGCTGACATCGAAGTGCGCGTATTTGCCGT
>Ga0335072_10017060_pt1 | contig 10282 bp, 5 predicted proteins | sample Lox_Sample_21_FD_206725 | JGI IMG/M metagenome (GOLD analysis project Ga0335072, IMG submission 206725) | Soil microbial communities from Loxahatchee National Wildlife Refuge, Florida, United States - Lox_Sample_2.1 | ecosystem: Environmental > Terrestrial > Soil > Wetlands | place: USA: Florida...
CACTGAAGCCTCAGTCGAACGTAGGCTGCTGTCAGTGAACGTCGAGATGCCGAACGACCAAGACTGCATTTTCCGCAGCCTCGCGGCTCCGGTCGAGATGGAAGGGCGCTTCGTGTGCAAGCAGCGCGCAATCGTAATTGATCGCGGCGTATGGCTGGCCGAGCGGATTTTTTGATGAGCTGAGTGGGCGACCGGTGTCAACCGGCCGCCTCATGACTGTTTCTCTAATCAGTGACAGCACCGAGGCTGGCGGTTGAGACCTGGGCGGCATATTTCGCAAGCACGCCACGAGTATAACGCGGCGCCGGGGGTTGCCATGCGGTTCGGCGTTTGCCGATTTCCGTGTCAGAGACGTTGAGTTGGAGGAGGCGCTTGTCAGCGTCAATCGTAATAGAGTCGCCTTCGTGGACCAGTGCTATCAAGCCGCCGACCTGCGCCTCGGGCGCGACGTGCCCGACTACCAAGCCGAAGGTGCCGCCGGAGAAGCGTCCGTCGGTGATCAGAGCAACGGAATCGCCGAGGCCCGCGCCGATAATAGCGGAAGTTGGGGCGAGCATCTCCCGCATGCCGGGGCCACCTTTCGGCCCCTCATAGCGGATGACGAGGACATCGCCGGGTTTGATTTTGCCGGCGAGGATCGCTTCGAGGGTATCCTCTTCGCGTTCAAAGACGCGCGCTGGACCAGTGATCTGGTGATGCTTGATGCCGGTGATTTTGGCGACGCAGCCCTCGGTCGCCAAGTTGCCCTTGAGGATCGCGAGATGCCCCTGTGGATACATAGGGTTGTCCCATTGGCGAATCACATCCTGGTTCTTCGGCGGTGCATCAGGAACTTCGGCGAGAGTCTGTGCGACGGTCTTGCCGGTGATGGTGAGAGCATCACCATGCAGCAGGCCGTGATTGAGTAGCATCTTCATGACTTGGGGGATGCCACCGACTCGATGCAAGTCAGTCGCGACATACTGGCCTGACGGCTTCAGGTCGCAGAGGACGGGCACCCGCTGGCGGATGGTCTCAAAGTCATCGATGGTCAGCGGGACTTCGGTTGCGTGGGCGATCGCAAGCAGGTGCAATATGGCGTTGGTTGAACCACCGACCGCCATTACCACCGCGATTGCGTTCTCGAAGGCCTTACGTGTCATGATCTGGCGCGGCAGCAATTGGGTATGGACCGCGCGGACGACGGCTTCGGCCGATTGCGCAGCGCTGTCGGCCTTTTCCTGATCGATGGCCGACATGGTCGAAGAGTAAGGCAGGCTCATGCCCATCGCCTCTATCGCGGACGACATCGTGTTGGCGGTGTACATTCCGCCACATGAACCAGCGCCGGGGCAGGCGCGGCGCTCGACCTCCATCAGTTCCTTCTCATCGATCTTGTGGGCACTGAACTGGCCGACGGCCTCGAAGGCGCTGACGATTGTGAGGTCGCGACCGTTGTAATGACCGGGCTTGATGGTTCCGCCGTAAACGAAGATCGATGGGATATTCATGCGAGCGATGGCGATCATCGCACCTGGCATGTTTTTGTCGCAGCCGCCAACGACGACTACGCCATCCATCGCTTGGGCGTTGCAGGCGGTCTCGATGGAGTCGGCGATCACCTCGCGCGAGACCAACGAATATTTCATGCCCTCGGTGCCCATCGAGATGCCGTCACTGACGGTAATGGTGCCGAAGATTTGCGGCATCGCATTGGCAGAGCGAGCGGCCGATTCGGCGCGTCCGGAAAGAACGCCGAGCCCGAGGTTGCAAGGGGTAATCGTGCTGTAGCCGTTGGCGATGCCGATGATGGGCTTGTTGAAGTCGTTATCGGTGAAGCCGACCGCACGCAGCATCGAGCGGTTGGGAGAGCGCTGCACGCCCTGGGTGATAGCTTTGCTTCGAAGATTTTCCGGCATCGCACTTTCCTCAATTACGGATCAACGCCGCCAGGTAGTTTACGCGGGCGATCGAATGAGCCGCGATTGCACCACATAGGCAGGCGAATGATCAAGGACCGCTATTACGTTGCTCGAGTACGAGCACTCAGATTTTTCGAGCATTGCATTCGCAGGCTCGCCAATGAGCATGGTTGCAGAACCTATTTTTGTGCCGATGCTTGTTCGGCGGTGACGGGCTGGACAGGCTCGCCGTCTTGCGCCGATTGGCCGACGTTGAGGGCGACCATGTCTTCGCCCGTGATGCCCTCAGTTACTTCCACGGCGACACCGTTGTCATAGCCGAGGGACACCGGCGCGAGCTTCAGATGGTCATTGCGGACCACTGGCACGAAGGGTTGCCCATCGCGGAAAATCAGGGCGTCGTCCGGTACCATCGGGACACCGGTGGGAATTGCGACTTTCAGATCGACCATCGCATACATGCCGGGATAGAGAGTGTAATCGGTGTTGGGCAAGTCGATTTCCGTAAGCATCGTGCGCGTGGCTGCGGTAAGGGCGTTCGGATGGCGCGTAATGTGGCCCTCGAATTTACGCCCTGGATATTCGTTAACGGTCACGGTTGCGGGAGTGCCGTCATGGATGAAGGGCGCGAGACTTTGAGGGGTATCGATGTAGACACGAAGAGGAGCGAGAGTTGCCATCGCGACTACTGGCGTGCTGGTGCCGGCAGGAGTGATGACTTGCGGGATCAGTTGGCCGGGATCCACGTACCGGGCGGTTATGATGCCGTCGAAGGGTGCGGTGATTACCTCGTAGGATTTCTCAGCGACGAGTTGATCGAGATTGGCCTTTGCCTCAACCATCGCGGCGTGGGTCTGGTCGGCGGTCTGGGGTGCAACTACGCCTTGGCGGAGGAGAGTTTGCTGGCGGCGATCGGTAATGGCGGCCAAGTCATAATTGGCGCGGGCATTGGTGACCTGTTGGTCGAGTTCGGGTGATTCAAGAATCGCGATGACTTGGCCCTTGGTCACGCGGTCGCCCTTATCGACGCGGATTTCCTTCAGATAGCCTGCAACTTTGGCGTAAACCGGGGTTTCGATATAGCCGTGGAGATTCGCCGGGAGACGCAGGCTACGCTGGGTGGGCGAACGGGTAACCGGAGCGACCAACACGCGTGGTCCCGACGCGAGTTGAGTCTCGATTTGCGAGGCTTGTTCAGTGAGCCGCAGGCTGCGCGCCATCACGAGTCCGGTAGTCAGCGCGATTGCAATCAACGCAACGATGATCCATCCGGCGTAAAAGAGGCGGCCGGGTGGGGTCGCAATATAAGTTCGGGCGTCCTCTTCCATTATATATTCCGCACGGATTTCACGGTTGTGTAGTGCACTCGCTCAGGCGCCCGGCAGAGTAATCGATTCGATTTCGGCGTCGCGGGCGTGCTTACCGATCGCATTGGCGCCGAAGATTGAGTAGACGGCGGGCACGACGAACAGAGTCATGAAGGTTGCGACGATCAGACCGCCGATCACTGCGCGACCGAGCGGCGCATTTTGTTCGCCGCCCTCGCCGAAGGCGAGCGCCATCGGCAGCATCCCGAGGACCATCGCCAGCGCGGTCATCAGGACCGGCCGCAACCGCGTACGTGCCGCCTCAATTGCGGCGGCGGCAGGAGTGTAGCCTTGCTCGCGCAACTCATTGGCGAAGATCACGACTAGATTGCCGTTGGCGACGCCGACACCGACCGCCATCACTGCGCCCATCAAGGATTCGACGTTGAGGGTGGTGCCGGTAAGGGCGAGCATCCAGAGAACACCGGCCAGAGCGCCGGGCACGGCAAGCATGATCACGAGGGGTTCCAGCCATGACTGGAAGTTCGCGACCATCAGCAGATAGACCAGAATAATCGCGAGCACGATACCCAGCCGCAGGCTGCTGAATGACTGATACATCGCGTCACTCTGGCCGCGAATGGTGATACGCGTGCCGAGCGGCAAGGCGCCGAGCGAATCGATAGCGTTTTGTACGGCGGTCGAGGCGCTGCCGAGATCGCGGCCCTCCACGCCGCAATCGACGTCAATTACACGCTGGACGTTGTAATGATTGAGCACAGCAGGTTCGGTGTCCTGAGTGATCGTTGCGATGTTTGAGAGCAGCTGCGGATCGTCAGTAGTTGTGTCCGACGACGTTAGCGGTGTGCCGGCCAGTGCCTGGACCGAATCGAACATATGCTGCGGCACTTGTTCGAGCACGCTGTAGTTAACGCCATTTTTGGGATCGAGCCAGTAGGTCGGCTGGATAAGAGCGTTGGTGGCGAGGCCGATTAGCATGTTGGTCGCGATATTCCGCTGGTCAATGCCGAGTTCCATCGCCTTGGTGCGATCAACCTTGATGCGGATGGTCGGGTAGTCAAGGAGTTGCGCGATGCGCACATCGGTCAGGCCGGGGATCCCTTGCATCTTCGAGGCGAGGCGCCGACCGATGGCATAGCTGCTGTCGATGTTCTGACCCGAGATCTGAGCGTCGATCGGTGCGGAGAGGCCGAAGTTCAAGACCTGGCTGACGATATCAGCGGCCTGAAAGTATAGTTGAACATCGGGGAAGCGGGCGTGCATCATCGCGCGAATTTTGGCCTGATAGGCGGTGGTCGGATGATGATTCGGCTTGAGTGAAACCAGAATGTCTGCATCCTGCGGTCCTACGCTGTCGGTCTGATAGAAGGCTAGAACGTAGGCGAAGGCGGGTAGGCCGATATTGTCGCTGATGCTGTCGAGTTCGGAGGGCGGAATAACTTGCTCAATCGCGCGCTCGACGCCGTCAACGATTCGCTCAGTCTCCTCGATCCGGGTGCCGGTGGGAGCGCGGACGTGCATTTTCATCATGCCAGCGTCGACGCTAGGGAAGAAATCCTCGCCTACCACGGGCAGCAGAAAAAGCGAAGACAGAATTATCAACGCGATACAGGCGAGGCCGAAGGTGCGGCGCGCCATGAAGCGGCTTAAAGCTGAGCGATAACCTGCGCGGAGCCGGTCAAAATGGCGGTCGAAGCTACGCACGAAACGCCCCCAGAGCGATCGTGCGGATGGTTCCTGATGCTCCTGCGGCATCAAGTAGCGCGCCATCGAGGGAACCAGCGTGCGCGACAGGAGATAAGACGTGAGCATCGAGTAGACGACGGCGAGCGCGAGCGGCGTGAAGAGGAAGCGGGCGACGCCGTAGAGAAGCACGACAGGGAAAAAAACGATGCAGATAGCGAGCGTGCCGATCAGCGCAGGCGTGGCGATTTCGGCTGAACCTTCAATGATGGAGAGCAGAAGCGGCTTATGCATCGCGTGATGGCGATGGATATTCTCGATCGCGACGGTGGCGTCATCGACCAGCATGCCAACCGCCAGAGCCAAGCCGCCGAGCGTCATGATGTTGATGGTCTGGCCGGAAAGCTTGAGCGCGATGATCGCCGTCAAAATCGAAAGAGGGATCGAGAGAATGACGATCAACATGCTGCGGGCCGATCCGAGGAAGATGAGAACCATCAGCGCGACCAGGCCAGCCGCAATCACGGCCTCGCGCACGACGCCGAGGAGGGCGCCGCGCACGAAGACCGACTGATCGAAGGCCAGCTTCATTTTGAGTCCCTTGGGCGCGGTCTCGAGAATCAGCGGGATAATCCCTTTGACCTGGCTGATGACGCTCAAGGTGGATGCCGCCGCATGTTTGAAAATAGGGATGTAGGTGGCGCGCTTGCCGTCAACGCGGACGACATTGGTCTGCACCTGATGGGTATCGGTGACCGGCGCGACGTCGCCAAGAAAGATCGGCGTACCGTTAACGACCTTGACCGGAAGATCGTTGAAACCAGTTACCTGATCGGGGCTGCCATTGAGCTCGACGCGGTACTCGCGCTTGCCGATTTTGACCGAACCGGCGGGAATGATGACGTCGGCATTATTCAGAGCATTGCCGATATCTTCAGCCGAAAGGCCGTTCGCGTACATCTGCTCGGGATGGAGATTGACCATCACTGAGCGCGTGCGTCCGCCGAAAGGGGAAGGCGCAGAGAGCCCCTCGATACTAAACAGGCGCACGCGTATGAAGTTCAGGCCGTAATCGAATAGCTGCTGTTCTGAAAGGGAGTCGCTGAAGACATTGAGCTGGGCGACGGGGACGTTAGCGGCATTATAATCAACTATGTTTGGTGCGACGATGCCGGGCGGAAAAATGCCGAGCAGCGATTGCGACATCGCGGAGATTTGGGCAATGCCGGCGGCAGTCGTAGTCCCGGGGTGGAAATAGACTTTGATCAATCCGGCCCCGGCGATCGATTCGGATTCGAGGTGCTCGATATCGTTGACGGTGGTGGACATCGCGCGCTCGCTGATAATCACCACGCGGCGTTCCATATCGAAGGCGGACAGGCCGGGGTAGCCCCAGACCACGATCACGACCGGCATATCGATTGCGGGGAAGATATCCGCGTTCATCCGACTATAGGAAAGGATGCCAAGGACGAGCATCAGCAACGCCATTACGGCGATGGAGAGCGGGCGGCGTAGCGCGAAACTGACGATCCACATGGGCGGGCGTTACCCGGATGCCTTGGGGCAGCGGCGATGTCTTCTCCCAGCTGGTGAATTTACGGCTAGAGTTAACGGCCGATTGCGCCGCTAAAATAACACGTCCATTCGGACTGACAAGTTCTGCAATGATTCGGTGTGTGGAGCGCTGGCTGGCTGCGCCTTCGGCGAGTGGCCAAGGGGGCCGCTGAGGGCGTGATTGCTTGAGATGCACAATCCATGTAGGTTATTGAATTAGAAGAATTTATGTTTCACCAGTACATCCGCAGATCATGCGGAAGTCGCCCACACCTGCAACCCCGGCCGCCTGTCGTTAGCGTTCAGGCCAAAACTGAGCCGGCAGCCTAAGGAATCCTGTTTGTCTTTTTCTGTCTTTCCTCTCTCGCCCGAAATCCATCGTTCGATCCGCGACCGTGGCCACCATGAGGCCACTCCAATCCAGTCTGGTGCGATTCCGGTAATCCTTAGTGGACGCGATGTAGTCGCGACGGCTGAAACCGGCAGTGGCAAGACCGCGGCCTTTCTTATTCCAGTCGTCGACCGGCTGCATCGCACACGGCCGCCAGGTCCGTCGGCGGTAATCATCGAACCGACGCGGGAACTCGCGGCCCAGGTTCATCGGGAATTTTCGATATTGGCGCGTCACACGCGGCTGCGTGCTGTGGTTATCGTCGGCGGCGATTCGATGCGCCGTCAGATGGACGAGTTGCGCAAGGGCGTGGATATTCTAATCGCCTGTCCAGGCCGTCTGATTGATCACCTAGAGCGTGGCACGACAAGCCTCGCGAGAGCTTCGGTGGTGGTTATCGATGAGGCTGACCGGCTGCTCGACATGGGTTTTCTGCCGCAGCTTCGGCGAATCATGAAGATGGCGCCCGAGGAACGGCAAACGTTGATGTTTTCGGCCACGATGGATTCGGGCGCAAGCCGGATGGCACGCGAATTCCTGCGCGAACCGGAGCATGTGAATATTGGAGATAAAGCTGCTCCACCGTCGTCGATACAGCAGACGATTTGTCCGGTGACCGTCGCGCAGAAGACCGAGGTGTTGCTGGCGCTACTGCAGCGGCCTGAGACGGAAAGCGCGATCGTCTTTACCCGCACGCGTGACCGCACGGACAGAGTGGCAAAGATGCTCAAGCATCACGGTTTGCGGGCGGTGGCGATCCATGGTGATCGGTCACAAGGCCAGCGGAACGCCGCTTTAGCGGGATTTCGCAAGGGTACGTTCCGCATCATGGTCGCGACAGATGTCGCGGCGCGTGGACTGGATATTGACGGGGTTTCGCACGTAATCAATTTCGACCTGCCGGACGAACCGGAGAATTACATCCATCGGATTGGCCGGACGGCGCGGATGGGCCGCGAAGGGGTAGCGATAAGCCTCGTGACCCCGGACGATCGTGCGTCGCTTGGCCGGATCGAGCGGACGCTCGGGATTAAACTTGAGCGTGAAACAGTCGAAGGGTTTGTCCAGCCAGAAATCGCCGCGCCCAAGCCGGTGACACTGTTCCGCACAACCTCGTCGCGAGCACCGCGCAAGCGACCCCGCATGCGCTGGGCCTGAGCACATCGGGTCGAGATTCGGCTCACAGATCACCGCTATAAAAGTTCGCTCTCCGTTAGACGAATCTCAAAACCTCACAGCCTCTTTTCCAGGTTGCCTAGCGATCGGTCTCGGATATTAGATTCTCCAAATCAATGATCGGAGAGTCTGCGCGACTGCTGCGCAATGATCATTACGGCGGCCGCCCTTTAGCTGAACGCAGGCTTCAGAATCGGCGAGGACAAGGTCGCATTTCAGGGGGAAAGCCAACTCGTGTCCTGAAAGCGCCCGCAACTCTACTTATGATTAAACTCAATGATAAATAGCCAGTGCGGGCCGGCCCAATCAATCAGACCGGCCCATTCACCGAGTTCTTATGCCGCCGGGGCGGGACGTTGTGCGATCTCGACGAAATTGCCGTCGGGGTCGCGCACGAAGCAAATCCGGGCAACCGTGCCGAAATTAACTGGCGATATGGCCGCTGAGGCGCCGCCAGCGGTTGCCTGTTTGAACGCCTCATCACAATTCTTCACGCCGAGCGTGATATAGCGAATACCCAAACCGGCCATCGCCTTGATAACGTCCATGGCGTTGGCGAATGGAGATGCAGCTTTATGGTGGACTTCGGGTTCGTGATAAACGCCTAGAATAGTTTCGCCGATCTTATAGCGGTCGTGGCCGATTGGCTTAGCGCCGAGAGCCTTAGTGTAAAATTCGCCGAAAGCGTCAGTGTTCGTGACACCTAGCCTGACTTCCAACTGAGTCACGTCGTCCTGCCCAGGAGGGATTAGTTCGACGGTGTTATCGTCAGGGTCAGCCAACGCCTTGCTGACGTGGACTTTCGGCGACGCGATCATGATGGTTTCGTATCCGCCCGGGTGGCGCAACGGTAATGGTTCTTCGGTATGCATCAACTTGATCACGGAGCCGTTGGCGAGATAGCGGTGCTGCTTATAGCCTCCGCCGACCGGCAGGACCGATTCGAACTGCAGGCCGAGCTCTTCGCCGTAGAACTTCTGCATCTCCGCCAATTGATTAGTAAAGAGTCCGACGTCAACAGTCTGTCGCGCTAGTTCCATCCGAATCGCCTCCCGCCTCGGCCTATTACTGAGCCGTGCGTGTTACTTAAGTCCGCATTCAATATCAAATCGACGCTGTCACTGACAACCAGCACCCGTCGTCCGGGCGTTGCTCAAAACGGCAGTCGTCAGCGCCCAACTCCGAGCCGTCGGCGCGGGCTTCAATTCAACCTGCGAATCTACTATGTCTATCGAAAAGGACGGTACCAACCGGCCTAGCCACGCCCGAGCACGAGGAAAGTATGGATTTCGCACTGTCTCCCAAAGTCCAGGAGCTGCAAAAGCAAGTCTCCCAGTTCATGAACGATCACGTCTATCCGATCGAGAAGCAGGTCGAGGAGGAGATGGGCGTTCCGGGCAAGGAGCATGTCGAACCGCAGATCCTGAAAGACGTGCGAAAACGAGCCAAGAGTGCCGGACTATGGAATCTGTTCCTGCCTGACGACGAATGGGGCAAGGGTCTGAAGGTTTCGGAATACGCGCCGCTGTCGGAAATCATGGGCCGCAGCCCGATCGGTTCGCGCGCCTTTAATTGCATGGCGCCCGATACCGGTAATATGGAAATCCTCGTCGATTTTGCGACGCCGGAGCAAAAAAAGCAGTGGCTCTATCCATGCCTCGAAGGCGAGATGCGCACCTGCTTTTCGATGACGGAACCCGAGACTTCGGGTTCCGACCCGACCCAGTTACAGACACGCGCGGTTCGCGACGGCGACGACTACGTAATCAATGGGCACAAGTGGTTTACCTCCAACGCGATCGGCTCCAGTTTCGCGATTGCGATGGTAGTGACGAATCCTGACGCTCCCTCGCACAAACGCGCCAGCATGCTGATCGTACCGACGAATGCACCCGGCTTTAATCTAGTGCGTGCGGTCTCAGTAATGGGACATGCGGGGGGCGGTGGCCATTGTGAGATTATATATAAGGATTGCCGTGTGCCGGTGACGAATCTGCTCGGCAATGACGGTGACGGATTCGCGATCGCGCAGGCCCGGCTAGGTCCCGGACGGATTCATCATTGCATGCGCAATATCGGCGTTGCCGAGCGGGCTCTTGAGCTGATGTGCAAGCGGGCGAATACACGCTGGGCCCATGGCAGCCTGCTCGCGGACAAGGCTAACGTGCAGCAGTGGATAGCAGATTCGCGGATTGAGATTGACTCGGCGAGGCTCGCGATTATGCATGCGGCGTGGATGATCGACA
>Ga0335072_10017061_pt1 | contig 10282 bp, 8 predicted proteins | sample Lox_Sample_21_FD_206725 | JGI IMG/M metagenome (GOLD analysis project Ga0335072, IMG submission 206725) | Soil microbial communities from Loxahatchee National Wildlife Refuge, Florida, United States - Lox_Sample_2.1 | ecosystem: Environmental > Terrestrial > Soil > Wetlands | place: USA: Florida...
GCGGGCCCTGATCGAGACTCTCGGATTTCGCCACATCGGAGTCGTCCACGACGAATATGCGGTATCGCCAGACGGGATGAAGATGTTCGGAGTCCTTGACCTCGCAACCGAAATGGAGGGTTGTCGCTTTTCCATCGGCGTGCGCAACTCGCACGACAAGAGCATGCGTTTGGCGATGACCTGCGGCTATCGCGTGTTCGTGTGTTCCAACATGGCGTTCTCGGGAGACTTCACTCCGGTACTCGCCAAACACTCGAAGTCGTTCTCTCTGATCGATTGCGTATCTGTCGGAGTAGATCGAATGCAGCGCAACTTCGAACCCATGCAGAAGCAGATCGAAGCGTGGCAGCAGTACGAATTGACCGACGTCACCGCGAAAGTGGTCATCTATGAGGCGTTTGTCGAAGGGAAACTGGAGGCTCCCAAGCATCTTGCTCGGACCGTGCATGACTTGTACTTCGAGCCGAAGTACGAGGAGTTTCGGCCGCGCACGATTTGGAGCCTCTCGAACGCGTTTACGTCAGCCTTCAAGGAACTGGAACCGATCCCTCAATTCAAGGCGACGGCGAAATTGGGAGAGTTTCTGGAGACTCGGTTCTCACAGTCGTTCTAGGGAAGGCGGTGCCGGCCGGTCGGCTCCATTTAAAGGTCACGTCAGCTGTGCCACACTGTTCCGTGGTTAAATTGCTCCTTCGCCTTTTCGACAAGCGTTGGAAGTTCTTCACGGATCGCAAGGATTCGGATTTCCCGTTTATTATGCTCTGCATTCTCAGCAAGTGAATGGTCCTTGCGACTGCTGTAGCTGTTTTCCGCTTGCTGGATCAGCGCAATTTCTCGTCGGAGTTCTTCCGTTCTTGCCGCAGTTGAAGTGTCATGCATAGGCCCTATTGTCCTCACTGGACCGTCATGGGTGAAACAACGATTCTTCGTCAAGACCGAATCAGTCGGGCAGTAGCCGGCTACTTTGAGTTCAAGTCACTCAAAACCTCATGCGACTCTCGGCGAATATCGGCTACTTCGGCCACCATCGTGGACCACCTTACGGATGTGAAAGATTTCTTCACTGAGCAGGCGAATGATCTGAAACCCGGCACCGGGATTCTGATGCAGCAGGCTTAGGAGTTTTTGGCGAGGAATGAATTCTAGACGACACCTGGTCTTGGCCTCCGCAGTCAGGCTGTACGGTTCGCGGGAGAAAGTGGCGGGAAGGCCGACGACGAAGCCTGAACCCACGGTTCGCGCGGGATACAAGCTGGACGCAGTGTCCATTGAGAGCTGGACTTGCCCGCTTTGGATCAGAAAAGCTCCGCGGCACGGCTGGCCCATCTGGAACAGGACTGTGCCTTTGTCTTTGAGCACCGGCGTTGCGATTGCCTGAAGTTGTTTGCGAACTTCAAGAGGAAGAGTTTTTCTGGACATTGAGGGACCCCCAAAATGATCTTTCCCATCTTGAAGCTAGCGCAAAAGGCAGTCCGTGATTGAAATCACATGCTCACGCGAGCGTGCTTCAGTCCGAGTTGACAGGGTACGCAGCTGAAAGAAGAGGACTTGCGTTGCCATCTGCGGTGACCTTCACGTCCAGTTTAATGGCATGGTCTCCTGCTGGAGAACCGGGGTCTTCATACTCTCCGTCGGCCCAACCCCCGGGTGGCATCTCTATCCAAGCGACACCTCTGCCGCTCAGTTGAGCTCGACTGGACGGGGATAATTTAGACTCGGAAAGCGGTTTCCAGTCAGACTGGTGAGCAATCCGGTAAACGATCTGGCCCATGGGACGGTTTGTGTCCGAGGATACAGGATAGAAAATTGGTTGGTTACCCTGATTCGTAAGCCGGAAGCGAACAACGTACTTTCCTCCCCCGGTTGGACTACTGCCCGGGCGGTTCGGCTCGAAGTTGTGAGCAACAGATAGATCTATATGGAGATTCAATAGCGCTTGCGACTGGTCTGCACTGCCGATTGCGTTCTTTGCAGCTTGACTCGTAACCAAGAGAATGACTGCGACTACTAAATAGAAAATTGCATATTTTAGAAGCTGCGTCCGGTTCCTCGTACCCTCAGCACCCTGCCGGTTGAGACGCATACCATTGCCGGATATGACATGTATCCGGAACTTGTCATTCGTCATCGATGGACTCCCATCGGCCGTTGCTCCGCAGCATCAACCTCCCGCACGGCGATTGGCGTCGCGTTTGGGTTTGGGCGCTGGATATTTGTGCTTGAATAGCCTTTGTCTCGGTTAAGGTTGTCGATCGTGCGGATGGTCTGGTCGACCACGTCGACCTCCGACGAATGCTCAATCACAGTCGCGTTTGGGAACAGACCTCCGAAGACGACGAACAACACAATGCCAGCCAGGACCCAACGCTCACGCGGCAGGGCGTCCGCCATAACGGTAAATCCCGTTCGACGCTTGCCCAAAAAGAGCCGCGTGAACAAGCGAAAGAAGCTGACGGCATTCATCGCGGTGGCGATGGGCAGCAGCAATCCCGTGAGCGGGTGCGTGGTAAGCGTTCCGTGGATCAATAAATCTTGGGAGCAGAAACCCAGTGTGCCAGGTAGCCCGACGAGTGCCAGTCCGAGGATCGCAAAGGACACCGCAAGACGCGGGGCATGTTCCGCTAGACCCAGATGCCTGCTCGCGCTCAGGTTCTCGCCGAAACGAACTTCCAACAGCCGGAGAATTCCGAAAAGACCCACCGTTGACACCGTGACCACAACCCAGTGCACCAGGGCGCCAGTAATTCCTTCTGCGGTTCGGCTCTCAAGGCCACTCAAGATGCAGGCCGACTGACTGAGAGCAAGAAAGGCGAGCAATCGCCGTGGCGAGTTTTCGGCAAGAGCTCGAATGGCAACAAAAATCGCGGTGGCGATCGCAAGATAGGAAAGAACCGGGAACAGATGGTCCGTCTCCGGAAACAGCGGAACAATCAACTTGACCACCAACAGGGCCCCGAAGTGACCGTTCAGAAAAAGAGCGGTAGGGACTAACGGGCCACTCTCAGCTGCGTCGGCTACCCAGGCTTGGGCAGGGATAATTCCTTTGCGAAAGACCGCGGCGACGATCAGAAGGCTAAACGCTACAAGTCCGCCTGGGCTCTGTCCCTTCAGATGAGAAATCGAAGAGACGCCTGTTCTGGCTACCATGAAGCCTACCGCAAGACTGATGGCGAGGCTTGACGACAACAGGCCAACCATCGGACGCCACGTGCGAGAGCGGAACCACCCGGCCCACAAGAACGGAACGATGGACAGAATCCACGCGCCCAGCAACACCAGCAAGTCTCCAGTCGAGTATGCCAGCAGAGTCGAACCCATCAGAACGAGAATTCCGGCGATGGTGCCCGTCTCCGCATCACGGCGTGGAAGCAACAGAATTGCGCCAAGAGTGAGGGAGGAGAACAGCAGCATCAGTGTTGGGTAGAGAGATTCACCATTGGGCGCACGCCAAACAAGCGCAGTGCTGGCCAAGATAGAGAGGAGCGTGGCAATGCATCCGAGGGCGCGATCTTGTCGGCGAAAAGCTGTTATGACGGCCACGCCAAGCCAGGGAGCTGACATCGCGGCGCTGGTCAAAAAAGACGTGTGGAGAGCCCATCCCGGCAGCATCAATGACTCCTCTCTGCTGGCCCCGCGGTTGAGACCTCGACGGCGCGGCCGGGGCGGATTGTAGTCGGGGAAGGCGCACGGGTACGCTCACGCCGAGAGAGATATGTGGAGGTCTGCGATAGAGGAGCAATGACCCAACGCTCGATCATCGTATCGAGATGACCGCGGTCAAGCGCCCAACGATAGAGCCATAACTGGATCCTCTCCGGCAGCATTTCTTCAATTTGTTTGCCGGTCGGAGAGAGCTCACCTCCGATAGCCGAGTGCATCTGGTGATAGTCGTGGAGCATGGATGGCGCACGCAGGTACTGCATGGTGCGAACCGTGGCATTTCCGAGGATGTGTGCCACGGCGAGCCATCTCCATCCGAGTCCGATCTCGATGAACACAACGCCCACTTGCGTCAATGTCGCGTAGGCGAGCGACGTCTTGGCGTCGGCGCTGGCACGACCAACAATCGTTCCGTGAATGGCGGTAGCGGCGCCGATCAGAACGACCAGGGAGGAGGCAAGCACGGATTGGGCGAGCAGCGGCTGAGCACGAAGCAACAGGTACGCCCCGGCGTGGATTGAGATTGCTCCGTAAAAAATGGCGCTGGAAGGAGTTGGTCCCTCCATCGCGCGTGGGAGCCACCCTGAGAAAGGCACCTGCGCGGCTTTTCCGGATGCCGCAAGAAGCAGGAGAAGACATACGATGACCGTCTGGCGGCCAATCAGATTGGGAAAGGCGCTGCCGAACGACGCAGTTCCAGCCCAATGGTGCATGGCGAAGATGCCGACAAGCAATCCAATGTCACACGCGCGATAGATGCCGAACACGTAGAGCCCGTTTTCGACGGGAGCGGGCCTCCGCTCGAAGAACCCGATCAACAAGACGGAGGTGATGCCGACGATCTCCCATCCCGCGGCCAACAGGTCGAAGGAACCAGCGGCGAAGGCGAGCAAGGATCCGAATGCGAACAGGTACAGCAAAAGGAAAAATCGCAGGAATCCAGATTCGCGATGAAGGTACGTGGCCGAGAATTGCCCGATCAGCCCGGATAACACTGCCGCCAGTGCCAGAAAAGGAATCGACAGCCGGTCCACCATCAATACCAGGGGGAAATGGTAGTTCCCCACCGCGAACCAGCTGCCGAAGGCGACGGTAATACTTGATGCGGAAGTGATCTTCCAAATCAGTGCCGCAACTCCAGCGGTCGAGGCGGAGAATGTCAGCCCGGTGGCGCGGGACAACAATCGCTCGCTTGGAGTCCAGCCAAGCAGCCACAGCAACGCAAATGCCGCGAAGACGGCTCCCGGAGCCACGACCACGAAAATTAGAATGTCTTGAAAAACGTTCATCGCAGGCGGGCCCCTGTTGCCGTTCGAGGCGGTTGAATCCACGCCATGGGAAGATGTTGAAGTTTCCCGGCATACCATTCGTGCGAAGAGAGCGCTACCGGAAGCCGTTCCAGGTCCTCATGGAACTCTTCAAATCTGCCATCCCGATGTACATGGACGCGTGCGGAGGCCGGGTCAATCGTTGCCAGCCGAATCCAGCGGTTCTCAAGTAGCCGCTTTAACGAGGGGCTGGCGGCTGCGACTTTCTCCAGCCTGTCAGGCGTGGTCTCGACCACGAAGAGAATCCGGACGGGCTCATGAATTTCAACCATCTGCCACGGCAATCCCGTGCGCAGGTCGCTGGCGTGACCGTCCATCACTCCCATCAAGCTGGTCACGTTGTGCGGTAGTTTCGTTCCACATCCGTACCGGTCGTTGTCGACGAATGAAAAGTAGTATTCAAGACTGATCCCGGCGCATACGGGGACAGCGGCGGCCAGCAATGCTGCCAAGGCCGCATCCCCGGGATCAACACTGGCGTCATAAGAAACCAGAAACGCCCGCCGATCGAGGAAGAGGCCGCGCGTCAGACTGCGACGCCCGATAATACAAACAGAATTCGTGCAATGCCCATACTCTGGTCTTGGCTGGGCCAGATGCTCGCTGCGTTCCTCCACATGACGAAGTGCGCGTTCCGCATCCGCGTCCACTGGGCAGGATTCAAATCGCCGGGCGCGCTCAAGCGCGTTCTGCGCTTTCGCATCATCAAAGGAGCTACGAATCGATTCCACGTCCGGCAGATGCGATGGCGGCACGGCATCGAGGTCGAATAGATCGATGTCGTCGTTGCAGGTGTCGTGATAACCGCCGACGAACCAGGTGTCCGGCGGAATGTCGATTCCTTTCTCCCGCAAGCGTTCGCGTACCTCGTCCCGGTTTGCCATTGCGGCAAAAAGCCGGGCGTTCGGCCCGCCGCGTCGCCCGCCGCAGGCGCCGCAATCGTGAGCCGACTCGTGGGGATTGTTGAGGCTCGACGAACCGTGACCCAGGATTACCACCAGACGTGCGAAACCGCGCACCAAGCCAGCCGGAGCCAAGACGCTGGTCACTCGTTCTGCTTTTTCTTCCGCGGTGAATCCCATCAAGAGTCCGGAGACGGCGCCCTGGGATTGTTTTGTATTCCGCATCAGTGCGAGTTCGGTGCGCGGCTCGGGCAGAAATGCCTTATTCAACCAATCGCGTAGAAGCGCAAAACGTCGCGGCGCCAAGAGATTACCAATCAGGGGCACGGCAGACAGTAGGCCGAGGGCTGAGGTTGACAGCCAGCCGCGCAGCAAGGTCTTCGAAGAGACAAACGAGTTGCGCATCAGCAAACCGAGAATCCGACGCCGCCAACGACGGCTTTCCAGTAGCGAGCTGTCTCCGGCTTTTGGCTGTTCCACGATGGCATGCTTTGGCTTGACCACCACCGGACAAAACGCCTCCCCGTGGGGATCATCGATCCCTTTGTAATCCACGGCTAACCCGAAGTATCCAGCGGCCCCATACGTCTCCACTCGCGGGTTGGGTTCTTCGAGAGCGCGCCGCAGGGACTCCTCCCGCTCGTCGAGACAAAAGAACACCTGCGCGGGAGGTCGGTCCGGTTGATCGAATAAGCCACGATATTTTCTGTGACTCGCCAACCCCCGCAGAATTTCGCGCTCGTGAGCCCGTTCATAGGCAAGATGGAGGATTCGCCGGCGCTCGAGCCCGTTGAAGGCTTTCACCTCGCTCGAAAAGGACATCCACTCAGACTCGGAGAGGCTATCGATCTCCTCTGCAGAAAGTCGCAAGACGCGGGCGGCGTCATAGATGCGCGCCGTACGGCTCAAGCGCCTTCTCTCTTGCGTCTTGAGCGGGTTCTCCTCCGGCATCGTTTCCGACGCGCCTCTTTGTGCCGCGATCCGCGACATCGTCAGTCGCACGGCGAGAAAGTCCATGAGAGAACACTTGAGGGTCGTGTGCGGCGCCAAAGAGGGTTCTTCCTCAAGCTTCCGCATTAAACCGGCCCAGCCCGGCAACGCCAATAGCTCGGCCTCGAGAATTGCAGGCCAATCTGTTTCTTCGGTGGTTACGCTGTCCAGATAATCCAGGACCGCATCCGCAGCCGAAAATCCTAAACGCTCCTGCCTGCGAAACTCCTCGTCCAGCCCGACCAGGTATTTGGGGAAGATTCCGCCGCGTTCGGAGAGCAGCATCCGCACGCTCCCATAGAATCCCTTCTCTCGGTTCGGCATCGGCCAATAGGCGGTGCCTTGATCCAAAAAGACCGAGCAAAACCGGATCAGCCAAGGATGGATCACCTCGTCCACGGGGCGAGGCGCGGCAGGTTCCTCCTCGTGTGCTACGGCGCGTCGAAAACAAGCTTCGAACAGTACGCGCAGCGCAGGACGCCGGAAGTCGTTCGCCAGATCGCCCTGCTCGGTGCGCCAAACGATGGTCGCCCCATCGAACTCCCGAACCCCGGGCGTGATCATCGCCCGGCGCAGAGAACCTCGGCTGAGTCCCACAAAGATCAGGAAATCGGGTTCCCGGTCCAGGACGGCATCGACATCCACAAGTTGGATCCGTCCACGGGCCAACTCAGCCCGATAACTCGCTTCACTCATGTACGGTTCGGCCCCAAACAGTTGCCCCGCCTGCTTGACGGCTTCTTCGAATGGGAGATGTTCGAAGGCATGTAGCGTGTTGTGGTGAACAAAAACTCCAATGGGACCCTGCCGGGGAAGCAAGTGCGCGCCATCGTCCACTGCGCAGCGCAATCGATCCAGGCGCGATGACTTGTTGGAAGAGCTCGGAGCGGTCATCGACGTGTGACGAGGCGGGATTTTGGCGTCTCCCTGGCGACTTCTTTGAGCATGTTTACAGTGGTGTTGAGTTGCGCGTAGAAATAGCGGCGCAGAATGTCGAGGACCTCGATCAGGGCACGATCGCGGATCGAATAGTAAACCTGATTGCCCACTTTCCGGCTTACCACGATCTGTTTGGCCCGAAGCACCGCCAGATGTTGCGAGGCGTTGGCCTGTTCGATGCCGAGTTTTTCAATCAGCTGTCCGGCGGAAAGCTCGCCCTCGCGCAAGAGCTCGACGATTGCGATCCGCGTGGGATTTGCAAGACCCTGGAAGATCTCACTTTTAAACCGTCGAAGGGCGTCGCTCATATTTTCTTAGTATATTCGAACTTGCGAATATACCGGGTTATAATCCTGAGACAGGGAGCGCTAGCGATGGCTCGAATGATGCCAAATACTTGGTTCGAGAGCAATGTGGAGCCCTTCAAAACGTATTTCCATCGGCATTCAAAGAGCTCGGCGCAATTCCGCAATTTAAGGCGACGCCGGGATTGGGAGAGTTCCTGGATGCGAAGTTCTACGAGTCGGTTTGTCCAAGGGCGGTAGTTCCGGCCCGACGCCTGTGGGCTGATTCCGCCGTGGCAGGGATCTCACGTTCCGTAACTACTTGAAGGTGAAATGCGTTGATGGAGTCCAAGTCCCGAGATCCCACTGCAGGGCTGGGGACCATGGGATCGTATCGAGCAAACGCGGAATCATTGATGCAGCTTTCGAACCGGATTTGCGACTGCAGAGGTATATGATTCTTGAGTGCATCCCGATAAGGGCCATCGCGCTCGCCGCGACTCATTCAGCACGTTCCAACGATGCGCCTCTTAACTCTCGTCCTTGCTATCGCCTGGCTCTCCGCCCTTGCGTTGAGCCTCCATTCGGCCAGCATCGATCCCCAGACTTCAACATCGGGCACTTCCAGCACGATCAGGTTTGAGGAGATTGCCGCGAAAGCGGGCCTGCATTTCATAAACCAGAATTCTCCCACTCCGTTTAAGAATCAAATTGAGACCATGGTTGCTGGAGTCGCATTGCTCGACTACGACGGTGATGGCTACCTCGACATCTACCTCGTGAATGGTGCGACGATTCCGTCGCTCGAAAAAGAATCCCCGAAGTACTGGAACCGGCTCTATCACAACAACCATGATGGAACGTTCACGGATGTCACCGAGCGTGCAGGACTGGCGGGAGCGGGCTATGGGATGGGAGTCGCCGTCGGCGATTATGACAACGACGGCCGGCCCGATATTTTCCTCGCCAATGTGACCGGCAACCAGCTTTTCCACAACAACGGCGACGGAACCTTTACAGATGTTACTGCGAAAGCCGGCCTGTCCGGCGCGACGATGAATGGCAAAAAGATGTGGTCGGTCGGCGGAGGCTGGTTCGACTACAACAACGACGGCCTGCTCGATCTGTTCGTGGTGAATTACTGCGTCTGGGAAGTTAATAAGGATCCGTACTGTACGTTGAAGGATGGTGTGCGCGCTTACTGCCATCCCAAATACTACAAGGCTCTGCACAGTACCCTTTATCGAAACAACGGCGATGGAACTTTCACCGACGTTTCCCAGGAGACGGGAATCGCAGCGCAAATGGGAAAGGGCATGAGCGTGTCATTCGCCGACTACGACGGTGACGGCTTTATGGACGCATTTGTCGCCAACGACACCACTCCCGCGTTCCTTTTTCACAACCTGGGAGGGAAGAAGTTCGAGGAAGTGGGAGTGGCGGCCGGGGTTGCTTATGCTCCCGACGGCACAACGCTCTCCGGCATGGGATCGGACTTTCGCGACGTGAACAACGATGGTCTGCCGGACATCTGGTACACGGCGGTCGAACGCGAAAGTTTTCCGTTACTGATCAATCGTGGGCATGGTGAGTTCGATGACATGACGCGGGGGAACGGCCTTTATTCGACGAGCCAAATGTCAGGCTGGGGCAATGGCATTTTTGATTTCGACAATGATGGATGGAAGGATCTGTTCGTCGCCCGCGCCAATGTCATGGACAACATCAACGAGCTTTATCCCGATCGCAAGTATCCCGAGCCCAACACGGTCTTCCGCAACCTTGAGCACGGCAAGTTTGCTGACGTCAGTGGCGCGGCCGGCCCGGACTTTCAACGAGCAGCGGCGCATCGGGGCGCCGCTTTTGGCGACATCGATAATGATGGCCGCGTCGACGCCGTCGTCTCGGTGCTCGGCGGAAATGTCGAGTTGTTTCACAACATCTCGGAAACCGGTAATCACTGGATTTTGTTGAAGCTAGTCGGAACCAAGAGCAATCGCATGGGCATTGGAGCGCAGATTCATATTGTGACCGACGATGGACGCCAGCAGTGGAATGAAGTGACTACTGCCGTCGGTTATGCCTCTTCGAGCGACAGCCGGGTACATTTTGGGCTCGGTCACAGCCGGATTGTGAAGGACGTCGACATACGTTGGCCGAGCGGGACTCGCCAGCACCT
>Ga0335072_10017062_pt1 | contig 10282 bp, 10 predicted proteins | sample Lox_Sample_21_FD_206725 | JGI IMG/M metagenome (GOLD analysis project Ga0335072, IMG submission 206725) | Soil microbial communities from Loxahatchee National Wildlife Refuge, Florida, United States - Lox_Sample_2.1 | ecosystem: Environmental > Terrestrial > Soil > Wetlands | place: USA...
ATTAACATCTGAAGCAAATAATATAGCTACAAATATTCATAAAGGAAATCTTAAATCTGTCTTAGTCTGCGCGTTCTGCAAGAAGAATGGTAAGGGAAAGTACTGACAACGTCAGGCCGTGTTGGTTATGGAAAGATGCCCCAACATAACGAATTTCTATTAGAACCCTATGATATAAGAGGAGCCGATGATAACTGTAGCCAACAAGAAACAAGTGGACGAGGAGAGGGACGGTGACGAGGAGGTAAGAGAGGTACAAATATGTAACAAGACTCTCATTGCGGCCCTTAGTAGTCCTCCAAGCAAGTCCGGCTAGGACCTTCCACTTGCAGCCCGGGATGGGATTTCGTAGCCTCTACATCGCTGGTTGGAATCGCAATAAAGTCCAGGAGCACGGGCTTTCATTGGCTTTGTACTGTATTTATGGTAATACACTTTATCGGGCATGTAAAGAGCCAAAAACTCAACCACTCTTCATGGGAGAGTGAAAATCCTTCTATAGTCTATAGACCACGATACCTATCCGTAGAGTAAAGCGTAGAGTGGTGAAATCTATTGCCCACCCCATACGCCTCGCTGATGCCAGGTCACAAAACCCCTCCCTTACGGTAGAGACCGCATAACTCCCTCGAAAGCAACCAGCGCTACCGCATTCGCAGGGAACGCCCGGAGGAAGCATGGTAGAAATCCCCGCCAATAGCCCCTAACACCATTCTCTCGATACACAGTTATAGCAGCACTTCTCCAATTCGGAAACTTCTTGATGCCATCACCAAGACCGCCTGCAAGAGGATCCGTCATAATGCGCTGCTTGACCACATCAGAGGGGTACGATGTTATCCAGAAGACCTGCGCGGAAAGGCCACCTGCCCAGAAGTTGATGGCGGGTTCGCTGAGAGAGGTCTTTTCCGTGAGCATGCGTGTAAAGACATCGTAGCTTCCCCACCAAAAGAAAAAGAAACTCCGGAAAATGAGAGTTGCGGAGAGACCATGATAGATGCCGGGGATGCCGTGGTGACGATAAATCTTACGAGTACAGTCGATAGGGCCTCTGTAGAGGCGCTCTGATTTCTGAGCTGCATATTGTATCTGAAGCCGGGCCTTGATGTGCTCGACTGGTGCTGCGATGAAACTGACTGTGGCACCGGCCATAATTCCGGCAATGCCATGCCCAAGGGTGGGAAGACGATGGAGCTGCTCAGGTGCTAGGGGGAGGTCTCGGCGGGCAAAACTTGATGGGGAAGCAGACATTCGGTCGGCTGAGAAGAGGGTTTCGCCGAGAAATTTGCGATACATGGTTAGGGAGCCAAGCATGATACTGTCCATAAACATCCACCCGATCAAAGGTGGCGTGGCGCCCTTGTAGAGACCAGGAACTCCTTCATTGCGTAAGGTCTTCATCAAACACTGGAGCGGGCCATCAAATCTAGCTTTGTCTGAGGTCTGGAGGCGGACTTTGATGGTGTCGAATGGATGGCCAACTGTAGGAGGTTAGTCACCTGATATCGATCCTAGATTGGGCAGGGACTGACCGGTAAGCTTAGATACACCGGAAAAGACACCAGCTACAAAGCCTTTGTAATTTTTATGAATTTCTTGCTTTCCAGCTTGCGCTGATTTGTTTGGCTCCATTGCTAAGGCCTTGAGCTCTGTGCGTGAATGTGATTGTTCATGTTGAGCAAGTGTTGAAGTCATTGACTTGGAAGGGTTGGTCGACTCTCATAAATGGCGCCCAAGATGCCGCCAGAGCAGGGCGAAGGAAGTAAGAAAGATCAAGGCGTAGATTTTGGGTGATGTCTTTATTCAAGACATTTCCACCACGTACAATGAGTCAATCAACGACTCATGATAAGTATATTACGAAGGTATCGATAGGGAAAGTCTAATATATGCGCTAAGTTAGCGCAAGCCACAAGCTGGGATTTGCTTCAGCGTACCGCACGCTGAAGCTTTAGTGACTTTAGTCCACTAAATGTCCTGTACAAGCTTGCTATAGATTTGAGGTTCTAGCGTTATCCTCCCAACTATAACGTATGTACTAGACTTTCCCTACTCCATACCACGCCTCACAAGCCTACCAACCTTGGAGAGTTATCTTGGGTGGCATATTGCACAATGAGAGACTTGAATAATTATGAGGTTACTAAATATCTTGCTATACATGTAGTGACAAAGGGAAGCCTAGAATAAACAGTCCTGATATTCCGCCCTCCCAGCAGAGCAAATGCAAGGGGAATCATCCGGTGTCGACCTTACTTATATGTTGCAGCTATCCCAATGTCCTCTATGGAGTCTCTAATATTGCCATGGAACACCTTCCCAACATGTGTCTGATAAGCATAGGACTTGTGCAATTCCCTGCCTCAACTCAACATCGCCTAAAAAATCGGTCACAATTTTGACCTATTATAGATCCGTTTTTCGTGCCTAGAGGTTTGAAAGATAGCAATGGGATATGAATACTACTGTAGGAATTTAACTACGCCATATACAAATTCGTTTAAAACCTCCTACTATGATACAGAAGACTTGAGACGGGTAGTATGAACTTAGGAATGAATACCACTGCTTTGATTGACCGGTCAGTATATCAGCATAATAGCATAAAAGATCGGGGATCAAATACATTGTAGAATTTGTGGTCCATTTCCTAGTCCGCTCAGGCGTGAGTTTGCGCTCGAAGCATTGCGAAGCATCCACAAGTTGTCGAAGATCATCTTGAAGATCCTTTCGAACAAACCGAAACCCAATTTGGTCCAGACTTTCTGTGCGTGCTGAATCTGTGTCATATACTGTTATGTTTTATTCAGCAAGATTCAATATATTTCTATGACTTCTTTTACAACAAACCTCGTAAAGAGGTGTGAAGGTCGCTGGGGTGCAAAGTTGCAGAACATAATAGCAATAGTTCTTAATAGCGGTCCATGTGATATGAGGCTGATGTCCTCCGAGCTCACGAAGGAAGGAAGAGGTGGAGGAGCTACGAAAATAAAGAACAGCGAAGAAGGATTGCCAGAATTATCCTTCGATATTTCCATCATGAAATAGTGAATGCCACTTTACAAAGATGGAGATTATTTTCGCATGGAATTAAAAGATATACATGTGTGGAGATAATGGAAATCAACGTCCACATCAAGGTGTGAAACGACTTTAAATCGATGGAAGTAGGCTGATAAATGGTGATTTCTTTTAATATGAGATGGCAGAGCTCTAACCAACAAACAATAATAAGGAACAAAGCATCTGGAACTGATTTTCTCTACTGCCGCCATGACTCTGTTAACATCCCTGCATTGGCAATTTCTCTTTCATCACTGACACCAAAATTGAGGTTCTTGTTTGGGATCCCTATAGCCCGATTGGGTTCCCTAAGTATCATCGTTAAGACTTGACTAAAATGTGACGACGAGGCTGGTTCAGAGAGAAACGCGTTACGTGGTTGACCAAGGTGGATAGTGGATGGGCACTTCTCAGGGTGAGGTGAAGGTGAAGGTGATGAGCGCCTGAGCAGGTAGCGGTGATGCTCACCATGGAACCAAAAGGGAGGACCAAAAGAAAACCTTAAACTAGTCTGTCCGAGTACTGATTACCTGGTACTTACTTGACACACGCTAATAATCAGTATCTATAACGGCGGTAGGACTTCAAGTAATTGAAGAAAGTAAAGAGTAAAGACAAATAAGCCTGCAGGACATGGCTGCATGGTGGGAGATCTGCAAGGGTCAACATCCCTGCTTGATTGCTAAGAATGATAGCATGCATGGTCTATGTTTCCGATAAGCTTCAACAATCATATTCGTCTTTTCAAGCAGTTATCAGATTGCTCAACGTTAAAATGACGACTACAGAAAGGGTCACGGAGTCAAAGAAAGGTCAGAAAACTTCAGACGAAGTTAAATATTATGGAGGAAACTAAATATAAAATAGTCTGGACAACTCTAATAACAAACACTGCTTACCTGTCTGGGCTCCTTACCCTCGACCACTCCCTTAAAGCTCATGGCTCGAAATATCCCCTGGTAGCTCTCTATACCGACACCTTCCCACCAGAAGGACATGCTGCGCTCGAAGCTCGCGGCATCCCAAAGCAACGCATTGAATACTTGCTGCCGAAAGTCAACGTGGACTATTCGAACGACCCGCGATTCTATGACTGCTGGTCAAAGCTGACACCGTTTAGCTTGGTCGAGTATGATCGTGTTGTGCAACTCGACAGCGATATGCTGGCCTTGCAGAACATGGATGAGCTTATGGATTTGGAGCTGGATCCGCCGAGCATGGCGGGGAAAGGAAAGAGAGTCTTTGCTGCCGGGCATGCTTGCGTCTGTAACCCGCTCAAAAAACCGCATTATCCTAAAAATTGGCGAGTATCTTTTTTTTTCTTTTTTCTTTTTTTGATGGACTCATTTACTGGAGCGGAATTTAGGCTGATATCGCGATAAGGATTCCGGAGAATTGCGCCTTCACGAGTCAACATAATACTCCCGACGTCGCACAATCGACTGGTCCAGATCCAGATGTGGGACCGCTTGGATACATGAATGGTGGACTTCAAGTTGTGAATCCATCCAAGGAGGTTTATGATCTCATCATCGACTACATGGCGTCGGACAAGGCTCTTGATTTGGAGTTTGCAGATCAATCGCTGCTTTCCGATCTCTTCAGAGGATGTTGGGAGCCACTGCCATATATTTATAACGCGCTGAAGACGCTCAGGTGGAAAGGCGTGCATAATGAGATATGGAGAGATGACAAAGTCAAAAATATTCACTATATATTGGCTCCAAAGCCATGGAATGAGATGGATGAGCAGGGAAATTTCATAGGGAAGGACGAGACCCATGCGTGGTGGGTAGCCGCTAACAAAGAACGGTTGGCGCAGGAAAAGGCCAAAGGTATCAAGACGGACGGTTTCTGATAGACAAAATAGACTTAGTAGACTCATGCATCAATGAATGTCGCGAGGCAAAGGGCTTCAATCCAGCTATTGATTGCTTCTATGGTTCTCTATTACTCCAAGACCCACTCTACTCATCGTCATCGTCGGCATCATCATTGACAACATTGAAGAAGCGGAGCTCATAAACACCCTTGGACGTTGACACGACACGTAGCCAGTCGCGGAGTTGTTGCTTCTTAAGGAACTTCTTCGTCCTGTCACTTATTAGCACATGCTAGTTCCGAGCTGGGTAATATACTTACAGGTACTTGAGATACCTCCCAGAGAATTGAGTGTGCGCAATGACCTCAATCTTTCCCTCTCCTTGCTGCGAGATCTGGACAATGTCGCCGAGATTTCCGACGCGGCCGTCAACCTTTATTTTGTCTTGGAGGAATTTCTCGAATGCAGAGACATCGAAGATCTTGTCACTGGCGGGTTGCGAAGCATTGATGATGAACTGTACCACAGTGAGATAGTGATTCTTGTGATTTTGAAGACTATGGTTGTTGAAGCCTACCTTCTTCGTCACCTTGGCCTGCTTGCCCTTGGGACCGGATTTCTACATTGCAAATGATCTTAGCCTACTGTATCACGCTGCAACCTCAGAGAGGCGAGCCAACAGCAAAGCATTGTCATATACGTACTGCTGCGGGTGCCATTGTATTGAAGGTGGTCGCAAAGAAGTAAAATCCTGCGCCGCGTCGATGAGTTGTGATGAGTGGAGTTTTGGAGAAGGTTGGAGAATTAATTCAGTGTGCGCGCCAAGACTTTCAACTCGCGCTTGATCGAATTAGGGTTTCGGCAAACGCCATCGTAACCAGCGCCATATGCCTTGGAACTTCTTTCTCACGTTTGTCATCAAAGCAAAGGTGTCAGTAACCAGCCCAGATTTCCCTTTCCACTTCCGATATGGTAATAGGCCAAAAAGAGTCTACGGTATTACGTATAATTCTCGCCTTCTCAGTGTCGTCCTCATGACCGGCAAGCCGTGCATTCGCTGACGGTTCAAACTGTGGGCCACAGTACAATTGCTGCCTACCAAATTACCTGTTGTCCCGGAATACACACGATCTACAAATTGCACCCATTTCAATTTCAGTATTAAGAGTCCTTGAAATCCCTTTTGACGATTTATCATGATGACGAGAAATGAAAGATAATTGATCAGCGCTTCAGCCACATAGTGTCAGTTTGCGCCACAGCTGCTACTTCCGAAGTTCCTGGTCATCAGGATCATCGAATATGCAAGAATCCGGCTCTTCTCCCACATGGTCTCGCCCCCCGTTCACGTTGATCCTATTTAATAAAGGTGGTGGGCCTTGTCATGACGTATATGTGTGGTGGCTTTGTGGCTGAAAAGCCGGCCTAACGGTTGCAAGCGTCCTATTTTCCCTGCGACAAATTCACTCGCTTAACTTTTTGTTGTTCGCTGGTGACGTTGGTGCCAAGTCCCAAAGGTGACAATAATGTAGCTCTCATCCTTAAATTGAATGTGGGCTCTCCTCTTTATTCTCTTCTTCCTCCACAATCAACAACTACAGTGCCAGCTTCATCTTCACTCAGAAGTCACTATCTATAATCAATACTATCTCTCTTCACCAGAACATAAATCAAGATGCCTTTCACGGCTAGGTAAGCTACTTTTACCACTTCCGAAGAATCCGTGCTGCAATTCCGTCGTTTATGAACCTGGAAACTAGATGTTTCAAGCACAGCACTCCCGAGAATCAGAGCTTTTAAGACGTAACTGACACTTTTATCCGCAGCGACATCTGCAAGATCATCCTTGCCATCATCCTCCCACCTCTAGGTGTCTTCCTCGAGCGTGGTTGCGGTGCGGATCTGTTGATCAACATCCTGCTTACCATCCTTGGCTACATCCCCGGCATCATTCACGCTTTATATATCATTCTGAAGTACTAAGTCGATGCTGTAAGTAGACTTGTGTGTTTCAAGAGAAAAATGCATTTACTGATAGCTCAACAAGAAACACCTTCAATTACTAAGCGACCTGTACACACTATGCCAGCAGATCACCAAACGTCTCACCCCACTCCTGTACATTCCCGATCAGCGCATTGTTCACCTGACGTCGTCCGCCCCTCCGCCGTCACACATATAGTCTTCACTGAAATCCGGAGTCCCGCACATGCACTTACTCATTGCAGCCACCCCTGTCATAATCCCCCCGGCAACACTCCTCGGCAAAATCCTGATTAGCGAACGATTTTAGAAAGCTTGGCATTTTCCTCGGCGTCGTTAGGTACATTATGGCCTCGGACCGTGGCTTGCTTTTGACATATATGCGGGGATGACATTCTTTTCGCCTCAAAGACAGTTTCAAAATCGGTTTCAAAATCGGTTTCATTTTAACGAGTCTCTTATTTACGACTTTAGTCCTCGGTCGGATGGGGGACGGGCCTTTAGTTTTCGTGTTTTAGGCTTGCATGTCTACGGACTGTAGCTTTAGCTCCGGGTGCGCTGTGCATTGCTTTCAAGCACTGCACGAGGTTGCATAGCATTCTAATAATACTAAATATCATGCGGTTTATAACAAACATGTCTTTCAGGATCTTTGTAACCGGTGACGTGACGAGTGCCGGAATCATTACCCCCGTGACTGACAGAGATAGCATGTGCAAATTATTGATCTGTGGGTTTTAGTGGTCGTTATGAAATTTTGCTTTCAAAGTCGGGCAAGTGTTGATGTGACAATCTCGGAAGCAGTACTCTTTTTGATTGATGATAGCATATACAACATCTTAGTAGGCCGTAACAATAATCGTAGCAGGATACATTATAATATCAAACAGCCCTCCAGTGCATTTACAGTATGGTTAGACGTAAATCTCCACCTCACAAAGCTATACAAGTCATAAAACAACATCATAACCCATATCCCCCTTCCAGTCCCTCAAATTGGTACCCATCCCCACTCATCAACGTTGCAGTAGTACGATATAAGTCATCAAAACTATGTCTTCCACTCCCGCTCGCGTTTCCTGCGCCTAGGCCGAACCCTTCGAGATCATCACCACTACTTAGGCTCTCTTCACTGAAACTGAGGACGCTTTGAGCGTGAGCGGGGCCGCTGCCGAGGTCGACCTCGTTGAAGTGCAGGGCAGTCATGTCCCAAGATTCAGGCGACCAATCGCCGTAGCCGCTAGAAGAGGTGTTTGATAAAGTAGCAGTGAGTGGGGCATGATCGCTGATGGAGAGGTCGGCAGAGTGGGAGTGATGATGCGTGGTGTTGGATGTGGTAGGATTGACCATGTGATATGATGGATTGGGGAGGGGTGAGGTGAGTGATATGGAAGGGCCGCCGTAGACGGCATCGTATATGTTAGACTCACCACTGTCGAGAGCAGATAGGAGTGATTCCCACTCCGCAGGTGTGACAGATGAGATTTTATTCTGGGTTGTGGATGGTGTTGATGCGGGAGCAAGCTGTGTGGGGAAATTGGGTGTATGTACTGGCAGGTTATGAGAGCTGGAGGTGCGCAAGGGGACATGGTAGTGCGTTTGCGATGGCACAGGAGTGCCGGCACCGCTGAGGGAGAGGTAGTCTAGATTGGGTTTTGACTTCGGACTGATGCTAGAGGCACTCTGAGATCGCATCGATGCAGGTGTTGGCATTTGCGATACTGAAGATCCATATTCACGTCGAGACATGGGCGATTCCGAGTGGAAGGAGTCGAGAGAACTTTGGCTAACGTTACGCTGCTTATACGTCGAGTTTGGTAATGTAGCTCGCCGGAATGACTCTTTCTGGTGTTGCAAGAGATCAGTCTCGCTGCTGCACGCAATCTTGGAGTATCGTGAAGATTGTTGCACTGGCAGCTTCCGCGAAATATCAGGTGGTGGCGTCGACTGTGTCGTAATTGGTGCGGCCATCTTAATGTCTGTCGATTGACGATAAACGCTCGATGGGCTGTCACCAGATATCATTGAAGCGGCAAGTCTTTTGAAGTCTAACGCGCCGGGAGCGTTCGCTCTTTCAAGACATTTCACAACAGTGCATACTTGACGTTGACCGTCCTTCATTAAGTTTCCTTCTTGTTTCAGGTCCAGACCTTGGTATAAGAGACTAAGACCGCAAAGCGTCAATGCTTCATTTTTGTTGATGCAGAATGAAAATGACATGCTTCTTTCTTCAAGAAGTTGAATAATCTGGATGATATGTTTGCTAGAATCAGCCAGAGAAATGACCGACGAGGAGGCCTTGCTCCCTAATGAAGAGCCTACAGCCGGACGGTGGATCAAAGTGCGAATATAATAGTACGCAAGAGACTTGAAGGTGATCAGTAGATTATTCAGAGAAAGATGTAGAATTACTCACTAGGAGCGCTGATCTATCTCCAGTAATATCCGTTGATGGCTTGTCTTGCACAAATGTAAGTTTGAGATGAGATGGCAAGCTATCTAACCACTCATTGAGTTCCATCTCAAGAGCAGATAAAGACTGCAGTGACAGGTCATGTGACGCAGCGGCGGGGTAGTTCTTCTCAAGCACCTTTGAGAGGATACGAGAGACCCGGAACAGTGCTAGCGCTGCTGATACTTTTGAAGACTCGCCAGGCAATGTCGGCAGGAAACCTTTTTCTGTGACATATTCATCGTCGATATTTGTTGGATATTCACAATGAATGTCTTCATCTTTTAGCAGTGCTGGTAAACCAACTGTCGCTGCAGAAAAGCTACGTGATGTTAGCAAGTATTTGTGTTTAGGTTACGCATTAAAACTGACCAATCAACTGTATAAAGTGTCCAGAAGATTTTCTTTCTCATTTCCATAGTCAGAGCCCCAAACGAGAATCGCTTCTGGCTCTGATGAAGACCTAGTCGATGCGACATTGCAACACTTAGCCCCTTGTACTGCTGTAACCTCTTATAGTCTCCTTTTAACAACGAGTAAATTGTGGCAAGAATCAGACACTGAACTGTTAAAAGTGTATTCCCCATGATAATAGCATCGAGCGAAGTCTGCCACTGTGTTTCACACATAGAGATCTGGTCCTCGTCAGGGAACTCGCTGGAGAGAGAAGCAATGCAAAAGACAAGGTGAAGCTGGGCCAATTTATGATTATCAGTCATCTTCTCCGGATCCGATACGTACTCCTCGTATAGGCGCAGGAAATTTGATTTATTGAGAACGGGAAACAATGGCGCCCATTCCTGCCAAAAGATCTGGACACACTTATCAGAGAAAAGACGAGGCGGAATGCATTCAAGGCGTGATAAACTGTTCGCAGGGCTAGCGGAGGAGTCGCCCCGCACATTGAGGAAAGCTTCTGTGTTGAAGGTTGAACATGACTTTCCCGTCTCCTGTATCTTGAG
>Ga0335072_10017063_pt1 | contig 10281 bp, 10 predicted proteins | sample Lox_Sample_21_FD_206725 | JGI IMG/M metagenome (GOLD analysis project Ga0335072, IMG submission 206725) | Soil microbial communities from Loxahatchee National Wildlife Refuge, Florida, United States - Lox_Sample_2.1 | ecosystem: Environmental > Terrestrial > Soil > Wetlands | place: USA...
GGCGAATTGCACCGTCAGTTCCTTGCGGATCGCGATGCGCGGCAGGATCGCATCCTCGTGCCGGCACACGCCCACCACGATGATGCGCCCGTGCACCGGCGCAGCGTCGATGCACTGCCGCAGCAGGCCCGGCGCGCCGACGCATTCGAAGATCACGTCCGGCGCGCCGCCGGTGATCCGTGCAAATGCCGGACCGACATGCTCTGCGGCCGGGTCGATGGTCGCGGCGGCGCCGAGCGTTGCCGCGCGCTCACGCCGCACCGGATCCAGCTCGCTGACCACCAGATGCCGCGCACCAGCCGCGTGCGCGAACACTGTCACCGCCAGCCCGATCGGTCCGGCGCCGATCACCAGCACGCGGGCGCCCAACAGGCCGCCAGCGAGCAACACCGCATGTGCGCCGACGGACAGCGGCTCGGTCAGAGCCGCGTCGCGCAGGTCAAGCGAATCCGGCACGCGCAGGGCATTGTGCGCCGGCAGCGTCAGGTATTCCGCGTATCCGCCCGGTGCATCGGCCGCGAGCCCGATCACCTTGGTGCGCCCGCACAGAATGCCCAACCGGTCGCGGCAACCGCCAAGCGACCGGCAATCGTCGCATTCGAACAGCGGGAGCCCGATGATACGGTCGCCACGCTGCCAGCCGGGCGCCGCCGATTCCGCGACCGTGCCGGAAAACTCATGGCCCAGCACGGTGCCGGGGTCCAGCGGGATCGCGCTCTTTTCCGTCGCATGCAGATCGGTGCCGCAGATGCCGCAATAGGCGACCTTCAGGATGATTTCGCCGGCACGCGCCGCCGGCGTCTGGCGATCCTCGATCGACAACGGCGAACCCTCGCGATGAAACACCGCAGCGCGCATGCGTCGTCTCCTTACATTGTCGTCTGCATATCGCCATCGATTGCGATCGCCTGGCCGCTGATCGTCGTGCCGAACGGGCTCGCCAAATAGAGCGCCATGTTCGCGATGTCCTGCTGGCTGACGAAACAGCGCAGCGAGGTGGTGGCGACTGTCCGTTCCGTCATCTCGTTTTCCGAAATCCCAGCCGCTTCCGCCTTGGCCTTGATCACTGCGCGGATCCGTGGCCCATCGACCGGGCCGGGCAGAATCGCATTCACGCGAATCGCGTCGGGGCCCAGCTCGATCGACAGCGTCTTGGTGAATCCCACCACGCCCCACTTCGCCGCAGAATACGGCGCGCGCAGGGGGAAGCCGAAGCGTCCGGCGGCAGAACTCAGATTGATGATCGCGCCCCCACCCGCTGCGCGCAGTGCCGGAATCGCCCGCCGCGAGCAATGGAACATCGACGCCAGGTCGATACGCAGGGTCGCATCCAGTGCCTCCGGCGCCACTTGTTCCACCGGCGCGGTCGGGCCGGCGATGCCCGCGTTGTTCACCAGCACATCCAGCCCGCCCAGATGCGCCAGCGCGGCATCGACGAAGGCCTCGCAGTCCGCCGGCACACCGGCGTCGGCGGGTGCGCCCGGATGGCCGCAGGAGGCCAGCGCCTCTTGATCGACATCGGAAACGAACACGCGCGCGCCGCAATCGACGAAACTGTCTGCCATCACGCGGCCGATGCCGTTGCCGCCGCCGGTGATCGCCACCCGCAGGTCGCTGAGATCGACGGTCAGTGGGATGCGCGCGCCTGTGACCATGTCCGTCTCCTGATTGGCATGCGGCGCAGTGTCGCGAGCGCGCATCGAGACCGCAACCCCGGTGCCCAGGGCTGCGGTTGCCACGCAGCGCTTGCTGGAAAGCAGAAAGATGCGGCCGGTTAACCAAGTCTTCAACCATTACCGATAGCGTCTCGGTCTATCGCCTGGACCAGAACTGCGCCGGGCATTCCCATCGGTGTCAGGGCCGCATCAACGCCGCCGCAGCGCCGTCTTGTGAAGGACGCTGTGGCATGCTTCTCGCCCCCGGAACATTACGTGATTTGCGAACCGTTGCGCTTGCCGTGTTTGTGACGCTGGCCTTGGGCGGATGCGTCGCCGCGCCCCTGATGGAGGTCGCGGCCTCCGGCTCCGGAAATCTGGGACTGGGGAACATGATCCGGCAAGCGGTGCCCGGCCTGACAGGCAATGCCACACAGCCATGCGCGGCGGGGAGCGTTGCAACAAGCACTGGCTGCAGCGAAGGCGCGCACTATGCCGCGGCAACGCAGGCGACGACAGATGCGGCGGCAGCGGATGCTCAGGGACCCGCCTGTGGCCAGGACAATCCGGGCACATCCGGCGCCGGCTGCGGCACTGCCGGCACGCCTTCCCTGTTGCAAAACCTGACGGGATCGCTGCAGAGACTGGTGCCGGTTTCGGCGTTCTCGCACTGAACGAACCCTGGAACCGCCACCTGCTGCCAGCAGGCTGGCGGGTTTCCCGGGCATCGCAGCGATTCGGACTGGACGGCACAGCGGTCTATAGTGCCGTGATGGAGTGGCACGTCCGGACCAGCACGGACTCTCCCGCGCCGCCATCAAGACCTGACGCGGCGGCAACGCTGCGCCTGCTGATCACAGAGGTCACCGACATCCATTCCGGCATTTGCTGCGTCGCGGGCTGGGACCTGGCCGGACGGCGTATGGTGCGCCCGCTACCGGACGGTGTTCATTGGCCCCGCAGCCTGATCTGTGCAGCCGGCGTCGCACCTGGCGCAACGATTGCGGTCGCGCCAAACCGCATCTGTCTCCGCGGTGACTATCCGCACCGCAGCGAGGATGTTCCGATCGATCTATCCCCGATCGAAAATGTCGCGACCGCGCCGATCGACTGGTTCGGCGCCGAAGCGCCACCGGTCGCCGCCACCTTGAACGAAGCGTTCGGCGGCACGGCTCGCCATACCTCGCTCTGGCGTGGCCATCGCCGTGGGACTTACGTTCCCACCGGGACCCGAACATGCTCCTTGCACGGTGTGCGCATTCCCAGCCGATGGCTTGGCTTCATCGAAGTGGACGACCGACCCCGCGCATTGCTGCAGGACGCCGAAGCACGCTACACGCTGCCCGTTGCATGCCGCGCGCTGCGGGACATCTGGCGCCGTGACGGCATTGCCGCGATGCGCCGCGCCCTGCCCTTCGCCACCGATCTGCACGTGCGGGTCGGACTTGCGCGCGGTTTCAGAGAGCATGCGAACAAATGCTATGTGATGCTGAATGGCGTGCTGTGGTGAGATGAGCCGGATGGCGGATGAAGAGCGCGAGGTACTGACGATCGGGCATTCCAGCCACACGATGGAGCATTTTCTCGGGTTGCTGCGCGAAGCCGGGGTGACCGCCGTGGCGGACGTGCGGTCAGCGCCGCATTCGCGCCATGTGCCGCAGTTCAACCACGATGCGCTGAAGGCGGCGCTGCGCGAGGCCGGTATCGCGCATGTGTATCTCGGCCGTGAGCTTGGCGGGCGGCCGCAGAACAAGGCGCAGTATCGCGACGGCGTCGCGGACTATGAGAAGATTGCCGCGTCCGATGCGTTCCAGGCCGGGCTGCAACGGGTGCTGGACGGCGCGGCGGCTCATCGCATCGCGCTGATGTGCGCCGAGCAATTGCCTCTGGATTGCCACCGCTGCCTGCTGGTCGGCCGTGCCCTGGCGGCGCGCGGCGTTCGTGTGTGCCACCTGCTGGCGGACGGCTCCACGGCCACGCAAGCCGATATCGAGGCCGAGCTGTTGCGCCGCACCGGCCGCGACAAGGACGATTTGTTCATGTCGCCGGACGAGCGTCTGGCCACGGCCTATCGCGAGTACGCGCACAAGGTCGCGTTCGCAGCCGCAGAGCAAGATCGGACGGCATGATCAGCGTTGCCACGATCGGGTTCACGCAATCCAGCGCCGCGCATTTCTTCGGACGGTTGATCGGTGCGGGCGTGCGAAAGGTGCTGGATGTGCGGCTGCATAACACGTCGCAGCTTGCCGGCTTCGCGAAGGCCGAAGATCTCGCCTGGTTCCTGCGCAGACTGGGCGACATCGACTATGTGCATGAGCCCTTGCTGGCACCGACGGACGCGATGCTGAAGGGGTATCGCAAAGAGAAGCGCGGCTGGGATGATTACGAAGCGCAATTCCGTGCGCTGATGCGCGAACGAAGGATCGAAGAGACGTTCAAACCGGAAGGATTGGATGGGAGCTGCCTGTTGTGCTCCGAGGCCGCGCCGCATCGCTGCCACCGCCGGCTGGTCTGCGACTACCTGAACGAGCGATGGAACGGCGCGCTGGATGTGCGGCATTTGTGATGGCACCCGGTGTGGGCGGAACGCGTGACCAGTGCGCAGAATTGGTGACGTGCCGCACAGGTCGCAGCGGGTCGCTGCGAGTTGGCACGGGCTAGGGTTGCCGGCCAGCGTCTGGATGAAACGCGCTGAGAGGGAGCGGAGATTCTCTCGCCCCTTGTGGGAGGGGGAATCCTGTGTCCGCCCGCTGTTTCATAATGACATCGGGCTCGATGGCGGGTGCTATTCTTGACCGTCCCGCTGCACACCAGGGAACCGCGTGATCCGTCCCGCAGTGATGCCGCCATCTATCACCAGTTCCGACCCCGTTACGTGGCGCGACGCGTCAGATGCGAGATAGAGCACGCCGTTGGCGATGTCCTCCGCAGTCCCTGCCTCGCCCAATGGCACCAAAGTCGCGGCGATCGACTGCGGATCCAGCGGCGCATTGGCGCCCACCGGCAGCTTGCCCCAGATCGGCGTGTCGATGATGCCGGGATGCACCGAGTTCACCCTGATCTTGTCGCCTGCCTGCGCGCATTCCAACGCCAGCGACTTGGCGAACAGACGGACCGCGCCCTTGGTGGCGCTGTAGCAGGCCAGGTTTGCCGAGCCGCGCAGCCCGGCCACCGACGACATCATCACCACGGATCCGCCGCCCGACTGGCGCATCAGCGGGATGCCGTATTTCACGGTCAGGAACACGCCGTCGACGTTCACTGCCATCTGCCGGCGCCAATGCGCGAGCGACATCTCGATCGCCGGCCCCATGATGCCGATGCCGGCATTTGCCACGATGATGTGCAGGCCGCCGAAGCGGTTCTCGGCGGTGGCGACCACGGTCGGCCAGCCGGATTCGTCGGTCACGTCGTGGCGGATGAACACGGCGCCGGTTTCTGCCGCGACACGCTCGCCGCCCTCCTGATCCAGGTCGGTCAGCACAAGTTTCGTGCCCTCACGCGCCAGCACGCGTGCACAGGCCGCGCCGATGCCGGAAGCGGCGCCCGTGATCAGGCCGACCTTGCCGTCGAGTTGTGCCACGGTTTCCCTCCCTTTGGCATTGCCGTGCGATCTTCCCATTCCTCACGCCGGTTTCCAAATTGGCGCACGAAGGCAAGGAAGCACGCCCCTCATGCCAGTTGGGGCAATGAAACGTCGCCCTAGACCGGGTCCGGCAATCTGCTGGGCGCGCCGCGCCGCATCTTCGCCAGGGCAGAACCGGTCACGGCAACGGCGGCCGCCAGCGGTCCGAAGCCCGAGAAGCCGAACGCGGCGATCATCCATCCGCCCAGCGCGCCTGCCGCAAGCCAGCCGATGCTGTTGCAGGTGACGTTCAGGCCCATGACCGTGCCGCGCACATGCTCCGGCGCGTCCGCCAGCGACGCCATCAGCGATGGCCGTGCCGTGGGCCACCATCGGCACGCTGACCGACAGGTCGCGTGCCATGTCTCGCAGGAATGGCGCCCGTGCTGTCCCGCTGGCCGAAGCCGTGAACATCGCCAGCGAGGCTGCGAGCAAGAGCGCCCACGGCATGGGCGTGGACAAAGCCGACGGCGCGAATGCCCGCGGCTTGCGGAGCGTCACGGCATGACGGCCTTGCTGCGGGCCCGCTTAATTCAAATCATCCCGCCGCGCGGCTGTTGCTGCGCATTTAACAAAGCGTGGACAGCGCATAGCATTGCCGAGGTTCATAAACTGGCCGGCCGAATTGGGCTCTTGTGGCATTGTGCCGTGGGCGGCCGCCCGAGATGGACAATGGTGCGGGCTTATCATGTCCATCGAATGCAATATTGGCCAGAACGGGCCAATCGGTTTGCGGCCCAGTCGATTTAGGGCCCAGTCGATTTAGGGCCCACTCGATTTAGGGCCCAGTCGATTTAGGGCTCAGTCGATTTAGGGCTCAGCCGGTTTAGCCCTCAGCCGGTTTAGCCCTCAGTCGGTTTGGGGTGCCTCAGCGGCGACAGATGTCGCAACCAAGACACCCCAGATTTCCGATCAGGCGTCAGTCTTTTCTTCATCGTCCGGGCTGGCTTCCCCGGACCGGGCTATGCGCCCTTAGAGACAACGATACCAGTGCAACGCGCGCCCGCTTACTCGTGGGGAGCGCCGTGGCATTCCGGATGCGTCCGCAGCTCAGCGAGCGAGGTGGTGTAGCAGTACTCAGGCCAGCTCTTGGAAGACCCGGTACCGATGCTGTAGCCAGGCCCGTTCTGAAGCTGCTGGTTGACCGCTGGGCTGTTGGGGCCGCCGATATAGGCAGACCCGGTCCCGACGGTATAGCCAGGGCCGTTCTGAAGCTGCCGGTTGGCCGCCGGGCTGTTCGGGCCGCCGATTTGGGCCGACCCGGTCCCGACGCTGTAGCCCGGCCCGTTCATCAGCTGCTGCTGCTGCCCGGGGCTGTTCGGGCCGCCGATCTGAGCCGAGCCGGTGCCTACCGTGTAGCCAGGCCCGTTCTGAAGCTGCTGATTGGCCGCCGGGCTGTTCGGGCCACCGATCTGGGCCGATCCGGTGCCTACCGTGTAGCCAGGCCCGCTCTGAAGCTGCTGGTTGGCCGCCGGGCTGTTCGGGCCGCCGATCTGGGCCGACCCGGTGCCTACGGTGTAGCCAGGCCCGTTCATCAGCTGCCGGTTGGCCCCCGGACTGTTCGGGCCGCCGATCTGAGCCGAGCCGGTCCCGACGCTATAGCCCGGCCCGTTCATCAGCTGCTGCTGCTGCCCGGGGCTGTTCGGGCCGCCGATGGACGGGCCGGTCTGGGCCAAGGCAACGCCCGCCGTCATGGCCAATCCCAAGGCCATGCCAGCAGCCCCCGTGATGCTTCGTGTTCTCATATCCCATGCTCCGCTTGAAGGGTTTGCAGTCGTCGCAGGCGTCGTCACTTCCTTTGGCCACCAGCCCAAGACCGGCCCAACTGCCCGACTGAACACGTGCACCGCGCACCTGCCGCGAGCTGCCGAACCTTGACTAGCTTCGTCATAGAGCCACCGGCCGAAGGGGCCAAATGGAGGCACATCAATCCAGGCTGGACGGACCGTCAAGTTCACCGCCAACGATCCTAGCTAAAGATGGGACGGTTAACAAGAAAGTCATCCCCCTCCAAAATAGGACACACAAAACGAATGGCAAATTCCGCGACTTACCTCGATTTAATTCTCATTTGGCCGGGCAAGCGGCTTGAGTCGCGCTTTTCAGAAATCCGGCGTCAGCAGTAAACAACCGGGCGATGAAGTCTTCCAGGGCCCGTACCGGCGCCATGTCGCCGAACACGCGCGGCCTGCCGGCCTGCACGGCGGCCACGAACGCCGCGCGTTGCTGAGCGTCCGCCAAGCGTACAGCATGCTCTACATACATATCCACGTCCGCTGCAATACGATCCGCCAACCCCATGCAGGTCAGGATCGCCGCGCTGTGCCGGCCGCGCATCAGCGCCGTTGGCGTCGTAACGACTGGCAGGCCGCACGCCAGCGCTTCCAATGTCGAATTGCAGCCGGACCAGCCGATGCTGTCGAGGAACACGTCTGCCGCCCGCAGCAAACCCGGAAATTCGTGGTGGGGCACTGGCGGGATCAGTACGCAATGCCGTTGCCAGTCCAATTCGGCCGCGGCAAAGGTGCGTTGCAGCCGTAGGCGAAAAGCCGCCTCACTCTGAGCGCCGGCAGGAGTCAAGAACAGAAATTGTGCCGTGGGGACGCGCGCGGCGATGCGTGGCCATACCGGGTCGTGGCGCGGCAGGTATTTGGTCAGGGACTGGCAGCACAGATACACGGTCGCATCGTGGCGCAGGCCCAATGCGGCACGATTCGCCGCAGTACCGTTGCCGGATGGTGCGGCATAGCAGATGCCAAGGCCCGGTAGCCGCACCAGCCGTTCCGTGTAGTGCGCGTCACCGTCCGGCGGCTCCATCGCCTCACTCGACAGGTAGTAGTCGATTGCCGGCAGGCCTGATGTGTCCGGATGGCCCCAGGTTGTGCACTGCACCGGCGCCAGCCGTAGCGCCGCCAACCGCACTGCCGTTTGCTCCATGCCGATGTCGAGATAAATCAACACATGCGGCGCATCGGCGAGGATACGCGCGCGCCAGGTCGCGACGCCGGCCAGGCCGCGCGTGAACCCGTTGCAGCGCGCCGCGATATCGTCGCTAACGGCGTCGTGCGCCGGGCTAAGCTGGTAGCCGAACACGGCGAATCTTGAACGATCGAGCTGCGTGATCCAGCCGCCATGCGTCTTCGACACCGAATGCGTGTGCAGATAGGCCGAGGCGAAACCGACACGGATTTTTTCGCCCGGCCGGGGCGGGGGTGGCAGTTGTGCGGCCGGAAATCCCTGCGCATTCGCAAGCCGCGTGATGATGCCGCCATAGCGGCGTTGCAGATCGCGGTCATTCTCGCCCTGGTAGGCGAGCAGGAATGGCTGCGCGAGGCCAATGGCGGCGGCACCACGCGAGAGCGCGTCCGGCGCCGCGCTCTCCGTCAGGGTGCTGAGCCGATGCAGCGCTTCGGCGTAGCCGGCACGGCGCCGGGCCATGTCCGCTTCGTCGAGATGTACGCGCGACAGCAGGGACATCGCCTGGGTCAGACGCGCGCCGATATCATCGGGATCGGCACGCAGACGGATGGCAAGTACGCGATCGGACTCATGCTCTTCGCCGGCTATGTGCAGCAGGTTCGCCAGCCAGAGCAATGAGGGATGATCGGCATCCAGCGCCACGATCCGGTCTGTGACTTCGCGTACCATCGAGGTGTCGCCGCAGCGCATGGCGCGATCGGCGAAAGACACGAGGATCGAGGTGGCCTCGGCACGCGCGCCGGTTTCCGCCAGCAGCGTGGCGAGACTGAGCCAGGCGGGGATGTAGTCCGGATGGTTCTGCGTCGCTTCGCGCAAGCGGGCCAAGGCATCAGCGGTGCGGCCGAGCCGCTGCAACACCAAAGCGAGATTGTGGGCGGTACGGCCGTCGGGCATGAGGCGATGCGCTGCCTCGATCAATACCGCCGCTGCTGCGAGATCGCCGCGCGCCAGGTGCAGCAGGCCGGTGCCATGCAGTGCCTCTACCGCATCGGGTGGCAACAGGAGGCGATAGGCCGCGTCCGCACCTGACAGATCGCCGGCTGCATGGGCAGCGCGCGCTTGCTCAAGTCTTGCATTCATGGCGCGGGAACGTGCCACGCGATCGTTAACGTTGGATGAAACGTTATGATTCCGTGCCTACCCGTGTTGGCCGCGAGTTTCTTGCGGGCCGGGCAAGGGCGCAGCAATCTTCCGTCTCGTGCGCGCCAACACGGGGGAGGCCACGCCCATGGGACCGCTTTCGGATGTGAAGATCGTCGAGTTCGCCGGCATTGGCCCCGCGCCTCTGGCCGCGATGCTGCTGGCTGATATGGGCGCCACGGTTTTGTTGATCGACCGCGTCGCCGACGCCGATCTGGGTGTAAAGCTGCCGCCCAAGGTCGAATTCACCAAGCGCAACCGCGCAGTGCTGCGCCTGGACCTGAAGCGGCCGGAAGCGGTTGCCGCGGTGCTGCGGATCATCGATCGCGCGGATGGGCTGATCGAGGGCTTCCGCCCCGGCGTCATGGAACGGCTGGGCCTGGGGCCGGAGGTCTGCCTCGCGCGCAACAAGCGTCTTGCTTACGGCCGCGTCACCGGTTGGGGGCAGGAGGGCCCGCTGTCTCAGGCCGCCGGCCATGACATGAACTACATCGCGCTGACCGGGGCGTTGCATGCGATTGGCCGCGCAGGTCAGCCGCCGACCCCGCCCTTGAACCTGGTTGGCGATTACGGCGGCGGTGCGTTGTACCTGGTCACCGGATTGCTCGCCGCCATCATCCACGCGCGGGCGACGGGCGAAGGGCAGGTGGTGGATGCGGCGATGGTCGATGGCGCGCTGTCGCTGATGACGCCGATCTACGCGATGAAGGCCGGCGGGCGGCTGAGCGGGCCGCGCGGACACAACCAGCTCGACAGCGGCGCGTATTTCTACGAGGTCTATGAATGCGCGGATGGGGCATATGTGTCGGTGGCGTCGATCGAGGGCAAGTTCCACGCGGAGTTATTGCGGCTGCTGGAAATTGACGCGGCCACGCTGCCGCC
>Ga0335072_10017064_pt1 | contig 10281 bp, 6 predicted proteins | sample Lox_Sample_21_FD_206725 | JGI IMG/M metagenome (GOLD analysis project Ga0335072, IMG submission 206725) | Soil microbial communities from Loxahatchee National Wildlife Refuge, Florida, United States - Lox_Sample_2.1 | ecosystem: Environmental > Terrestrial > Soil > Wetlands | place: USA: Florida...
CACCCTAATTCCGGTGAGCGTGGCGGCGACTCCCGACGGAAGTGAGGTTTATGGAACACTCAACGACCCCACGCTTGGACAGAGCTACGTGATTGTTATTGACAATGGAACCACCCCGACCTTGCGAACTTTGCCCCCATACTACGGTTTGCCGGACCCGATGGTATACCCGCCGTTGGCGGATACAGGCGCGACGGGGATTGCAATCCCACCGCTGGCCGGAGTTGCGCCTGACTTCAGGATTTTCGTCGCCCAGGCCATTTCCGGGGATATTGCTGTACTGCTCGATAACCAGGGTGCGGGAAACAAGCCGTTGGTCGAGCCGGCGATCGCTTTGAAAGGCTCAAACCCAGCTCCACAGGGTATTGCCGGCATTCCTCTCCCCACGGGGACGCCCAAACTGCCATAGACCACAGACAGCATTGTCGCTTCGGGTTTGAGCTCTGAGCAAAGCCAAACGTGACAAATGCGAAGTTGCGGAACACTGCATTGCGTCGAGAAATCAACTCACTTCTTCGCCGATTTTTGTACCGCCGCCCACCGCAGACCTCTGACGCATGTTTGGCATTGGCGTGCTCGCCGCTGACCATTACTGCCAGCTTCGAGCTAAGTGTCTGCAGACCTGACTGGGCGTCCGTGAACTCTGAGATTTCGGTAGCGGATCGAGCTTTAGGGCGTGTCACCGGCGACTGGACATTGAGGCCATTTTCTTGCCAAGTTCACTATTGCCGACGACTCGGGAATTTTGACGAGTCGAGGATCAGGAAATGCCGAGAAAAGAACATTCAAGTATCTTGCAAGTGAAGGCAGTTGTTGCTCCTGATTCACACTTAAATGGAGGTATTCCTGGTGACCAACCCATTGGATTTTACCGGCAAAGTCGCTCTCGTGACGGGTGCTGCGTCCGGCATGGGACTGGCGACAGCGCAGGCATTCGCGGAGGCTGGTGCTGCCGTGGTGCTGGCTGACGCACGCGAGGAGAAGGTGACTCAGCAAGCTGCGAGGCTAACGACGGCAGGCTACAAGGCTCTAAGTATAGGTTGCGATGTGAGCGAGGAATCTCAGGTGGAACAGATGATGGCTCGCGCAGTTTCGGAGTTTGGGAGACTGGATGCTGCATTCAACAATGCAGGAGTGATGGCTCGCAATTGTTCCCACGGCAGACAGCACCTCGAGGAATGGGATCGAGTCATCAATATCAATCTGCGGGGCGTGTGGAGCTGCATGAAGCACGAACTGCGCCATATGGAACGTCAGGGTGGCGGCGCGATCGTGAACAATGCATCGGTGGGAGCGTTGACCGGCAATCCTGGTATTGGGTCCTATATCGCTTCCAAGCATGGTGTGATTGGCCCGACGCGAACAGCTGCGCTCGAATACGTGAAGAGAGGAATCCGTGTCAACGCTGTGAACCCGGGGCTGATTGACACACAAATTGCTCGTGACGTCATTGCCGGTGATGAGGGCGCTTACCGGGAGATCGAGACCCAAGTACCGATGGGACGCGCCGGTAGACCCGAGGAGATCGCGGCAGCAGTACTCTGGCTATGCAGTCCCGGAGCAAGTTACGTTGTGGGACACGGACTGACTATAGATGGCGGAATGACGGTTGTGTAACGAACCGGTCGTATCACCGGCAAAAGGAGACGCTGGACAATTTCTTGTAGTTTCTCCATCGCCGACATCCATCCGGTACAACGAAATCCGCAGGTAAGGTCCTTACAGCTTTCCGGTCCGCTCAGTTTCGGCCTTGTAGCGTTGAAGAATCAGGAACCGGGCTTTAGCCCTTACTGCTTGCTCAGCTCCTTTAGAACCGCGTGGCAGAGTTGCCCAAGAGTCAGCGGCCTGACTTCAGTACTCGTGTTTCGGAGAATGGTCTGGATGTAGGAGTCTTTATCCGCACCCTCCGAACGAAAGAGACGCTCATGCGGCTGCAGATCGAAAGATTCTGACGTGAGAGTAACCCCATAATGCGTTTCCAAAGCTTTCAAAAGAACAGAACATCTAACCTCATTGATGCCGAGATCGCGCTCAAGTTGCATCTTGGGATATAAGAGCGTCCCCCGTTTGACTGACGCATAATCGCGAACGACTTCAGCGAACTTCTCAAATGAGGGATATTCCATGATCGGCTCCCTTGCGCTGCCATTGGCTAGACTGATTCTCAATTGCTTTCTGGACATCTTAACGCCAACAGAACGGTTGCACCATTTTTGGTCAGGGAAGAGTTGGCGACAATACCAATCCCGTCAATGAGTGCATCGCCCTGTGATCGCCAACGGCCGAAAAACAGGTTGTGCGGTCTCGCAATCTCATGACAAAATCCGTCAAACTAGCCCGCGGCTTCAATTCAGCGCCAGCCAGCCCCGGCTTGCCCAAATAGGAGAACTCCTTATGCCGGTGCGAACCATTGCCCTCCTGAGCATCTTTTTGTCTGCGTCTGTTTGCCCACTCCACGGGCAAATAAAAGCAAGCGCCGGGGCGGTTGCTCCCGCTGAGAACAGACAGTCGGAAGCACAAGGAAAGCTAGCGGACCTGCAGGCTAAGTTGGCAGCTGCGCGATTCGCAAATGACGCGCGGAGTGCGATCGCGATTACGACCCAGATCGGGTTTCTCGACCTGGCGCTGGGAGAATACGGCAAGGCGTTTGACGTTTGCGACGGAGCGCTAGCCGAGGCAAGTGCAGAGAAGGACGCACCGCATGAATCAGCCGCGCTAATCTGCGTCGGCGGTTCATGGCTAAGCCGCGGCGAGCATAAACGCGCCCTTGTTGCGTTCCAGAAGGCGCTTACGCTGGCTACTTCCTCCGAGGACATGCCGGATGAAGGGGCAGCTCTAAACGGGACCGGCCTTGTTTACCTGCGTGACGGTGAAAACCAGAAGGCGCTCGACTGCTTCAGACAGTCATTGCCCATTTTTCGCCGGACCTTCTCACGCGACGACGAAGCCGACACGTTGTTGAAGACAGGACTCGCATACCGGAGGCTCGGCGACCCGCAAAATGCGCTTGCCAGCTTCAACCAGGCGCTGCCGATCTTTCGCGAAATTGGCGACCGCAGCGATGAGGCAGCCGATCTGAATGACATGGGGTTGGTTTACAGCGGGATGGGCGAGGGGGAGCGGGCGCTCGAATATTTCAATCAAGCCCTTGCCATGCAGCGTCAATTAGGAGAATCGGTTAACGCCGCGCTGGCCTTGAATAACATCGCGATGGTCTATAAGAAGCTGGGCCAGCTGGGAAAATCGTTTGATTATTACAACCAGGCATTGACGATTTTTCGCCAAACAGGCGACCGTGACGACGAGGCCGGAACGCTGATGAGAATCGGAAACGCCTATCAAGTTCTGGGCGAGCTAAGCAAAGCCCTCAGTTATCTCGGCCAGGCTCTGGCGATCGACCGGCAATTGGGAGCGCACAACGAAGAAGCCCGCGTATTGAACAACATGGGAATCGTGTTCAGCGGACTGGGCGAGCCACAAAAGTCGCTGGAGAGCTACACAAAAGCTGTTACGGCATATCAGCGCGCGGGCGATCGCGATGGCGAGGCGAAGGCGATGTCGAACATCGGATTGCTTTACGGCGATCTGGGCGAGCCGCACAGAGCGATCGATTCTTTTGAGCAAGCGCTACCCATTTATGCAGCAGTAAGCGATCGTGAAGGCGAAGCCGATGGACTCAATGGCATCGGGATGGCATACGACGAATTGGGTGATTTCAAAATGGCGATGGAGTTTTACTGCCGTGCGCTTCCGATCTATCGGCAGATCGGTGATCGCGACGGCGAGGCAGGTGCGACGAACAATCTCGGGGATGTTTATCGCGCAATGAAAAACCCGCAGAAGGCCCTAGATTCTTACAACCAGGCGCTGGGCATCGCTCGCGAAGTGGGTGACCGCAAAGGTCAGGCCATTGCTCTCGCCAATATCGGCAGGGTTTATTCCGACCTCGGCGATCAATCCAGAGCAATCGATGGTTACACCCACGCGTTGCCCATAACAGCTGCAGTCGGAGATCCAGTTCTTGAGGCACGTGTTTCTTACGATCTGATGAATGCTCAGTCTCACAGTTATCCGGGGTTGGCCATTTACTTCGGCAAGCAGGCCGTGAATTTCCTGCAGCAGGTACGCGGGAATATGCAAGGCCTCAATGCGGGCCTGCAGAAGAGCTTTTTGGCTTCGAAGGAAACCTACTACCGCGATCTGGCCAACCTGCTTATCGATCAGGGGCGTCTGGCCGAGGCGCAGCAGGTGCTCGATCTGCTCAAGCAGCAGGAGTACAAAGACTTTGTTCGAGGTGAGTCAAACCCGTCCACAGACGCCTTATCGCTCACTCTTGCCGAGCAAAATGCCGAGCAGGATTACGAGAAATCGACAACGCAGGTCATAGCGCTAAGTGAGAAATGGGAGCAGCTCAAGAAGGTTAGCTCGCGCACAGCCGAGCAGGAGCAACTGTTCCAGCAACTCTCCGCGGAACTCACTAATGCAAACCAGGCCATGAACGACTATTACAAACATCTGTACGCACTCTTCGGCCAGGGCGGTGAGGCCAACAAGCAGGTTGCTGAGGTGAAGGGAAATGCCTCTGCTCTGCGGGATCAGGTTTCCCGCATGCCGCATATGGTGGCTCTTTACACCGTGGTAACCAAAAAACGTTACAGCGTGCTGGTGATAGCGGGTGCGGCCATGGTTGCCCGCGAGTACGCCATCTCTGAGAGAGAACTGAACGAAAAGGTCGCCGCCTTTCAACAGGTGCTGCGCAATCCTACGAAGGATCCGCGGCCGCTGGCCCGGGATCTTTATGCAATCCTGGTCGGACCTGTGAAAGCGGATCTCGATCAGGCAAAGGCAAAGACGCTTGTCTGGTCGCTCGACGGCGTTCTGCGCTACATTCCCATGGCCGCTCTCTACGACGGAAAACAGTATTTGGTCGAGAACTATAATCTCGCTGCCATCACGCCTGCCAGCATCAACCACCTCGGCGACAAACCGCCAATGGATCACATCAGCGCGGTCGCCATGGGTATCTCCCGCCAGTACGAGGGTGACCTGCAACCGTTGCCAGCTGTGGAAGCCGAGCTCGACGACATTGTGAAAGATCCGCATGTCGACGGCGCCAAAGGTGTCCTGCCAGGATCAATTCTCCTGAATGGACAATTCACCGAAAAGGCGATGGAGAGCCAGATAGGCGGACAGCACGCAATCGTGCACATTGCCAGCCATTTTGTGTTCAAGCCGGGCGACGATCGCGCTTCCTATTTGCTGCTGGCGGGAAAGGACAGAGATAGCAGCGGCTATCACCTCACCATAGCCGATTTTAGAGACGATCCGAACCTGAGCTTAAGCGATACCGCGCTTCTGACGCTCTCTGCGTGTGAAACGGGAGTGGGAGGAAATGTTGGTGATGGCCGCGAAGTAGACGGACTGGCCACGACAGCGGAGTTGAAGGGCGCCGAAGCGGTGATCTCTTCGCTGTGGGAGGTCAATGATGCCAGCACCGGGAAGCTCATGGCGGACTTCTATAAGCGGTGGGCGGCCAAGGACGGCGCGGTGATGAAGGCCGAAGCACTCCGCCAGGCTCAACTCGACCTACTGCGGGGCAAGATCAGGGGAAAGGGCGGAGCGGATGGGAGAGGCATTCAAATGGCCGATGATCAAGCGTACACCCCGATAGGCTATACGCACCCCTATTACTGGGCGCCATTCATCCTAATGGGCAACTGGAAGTAACCCCCAAGGGATTCATGCGGGATCACGTCTGTTGGTAACGGGCCGGATTTCATCTGAGGACCCATACTCAAGGAGCGCGTCCTAGAAATGCCTGATGGACGTGCGACGGGCTACTGGGGTAGTGAGTCGCGTGAAACGAAGCTCACTTCGTGAAAAATCGCCAACGCGATTACTGAGTCAGAATTTGATGTTCTGGTCGGTTACCGGCCAACCGTCGCTTTGAGGCCAAAAAATTGCCAGGTTCCCCATAGGGCGACGACTCGGGCGTTACTGGGAGAATTCTCAGCTTCTACTTCCGTCCGCACGGAACTTGGTGATACTCAACAGTCTCAACCGTATAACCTTTCGGCGGCTCGAAGAGCGACGGATCGGGATCGCCACGCTGCAGATCGGTGAGTTCCAGACGTTTCAATCCGAAGTGTGGACCACTCTCCACTTCAATCACCTTCAAATCGAATTCACTGGATTTCCAGAGTTCAATAGTAGTTTCCGGTATGTTATGCGTCTCATCAACTTCTAGAGGCGTTGTAGTCCATCGGATACCGAATGCAAGCAGTCGGTGGATTTCCTTATGACCAAGATTTTCCGATACAAAGCGTGCTTTGACTCGCTTGCCTGAAGGATCCACGATCGACCCAATGGTCTCTAACTTTCCATCTCCCGGCGAGGCAGGGACTTTGTGCCAGTCCTCGTTACTCGCAGAACTTACCAGCCGTTGTCCGTACTCATCTGTCCAGCACCCTTTGCGCCCCGACCAGTACGGCCATTCGCCAAGAACCACTGTCTTGCCATTCGAATCCCATGTTAAGGTCCGGAGTTTGACCGGATCCTCTACAAGAAACGAAAACGATTCGATCCTTTGATCGCCATTCCGAAATACCCGCTCAGTCTTTAAATAGGTTCTTCCCTGACGGTCCCGGGCACGCTCGTCAGTGGTAAAGGTGTCCATTGAAGTGCCATCAGACATAATCAAATGTTTCGTGATTGCCTGATGCGCCGTGTAGAGGGCAACCTCCGTCGAGGTGCCACCGCAAGCCTCTCGCTGCCAGCAAAGTAGCACAGTCGCAACGCATATTACTGTGAATGCCAGAGCTACATATCGAGGGCGCATATCTTTTAAGCCGACGAGATTACCATACTGACGGCCACCCTGTATGCGAGTTCGAAGCATTGTTGGCCAATGACCGGCGACTGGGACATTGAGGCCATTTTCTTGCCAAGTTCACTATTGACGACAACCCACTCACGGAGGCGAAAAATGCTCTATGGCACGCCATGAAGAAGAGGCTCAAAAAGTGAGTTGCCTGTTTGCGTCCTTTGACATTCGTGGTTCAAGGACGGAGCTCAGCTAGCGAGCAGGACGTTTAAGAACTTTGAACCGCAACGAGCTCCAGATCGCCTTCCAGCGCGACTGTCCATCCTCGGACTTGCGACCGTTGGAAACGGTTGCTGGGCTCTGGCAATGTGTCGGGTAGAACATCAGCTTTACCGATGAGCGAGTTCTTACGAGCGCGATCAAGCGCACGAAGATCGCGCACGGCCGACTCCGACATCGAGGGCGCCCAGAGAATGCCATTTTTGCGAATCCAGTAATGGGATCGGCAGGAAAAACTCCAGTTCCCAACCGAGAGCTGCGTAGCGAAGCGATTTCCGGAAGGACGACTGAACGGTTTCTGCGCGCAAATTGTGCAAGCGACGCTATGGTAGCTAGAAAGGTGCCTGGTGGGCAGCCGGGGATAGATCCCCTGAAACGGGGTCGGCGTCAGTAGACCGGCCGATTCTGGTTCTCTCTTGATGCGAAATCTCTAATGCGCTCATCGAACCATGGAAATCCATGTGTTCCTGTCGAGCCACCGCCATTTGCAAGGATTCTCGCCGTGGCCATTGCGGATTCATCGCACCGAGGCCTACTCCGTGCGGAGAGCACGCATAGGTTCTACGGAGGCGGCTCGCCTTGCAGGCAGGAAGCAGGCAAGAATTGCGGCGGCAAGCAGCACCAGTGCCACGGAGATGAATGCGGAAAAATCGAGCGCCTGCACGTCGAAAAGCATGCTCTTCATGGCCCGTCCAACGAAATAGGCGCCGAACAACCCGAGTCCCAAGCCGATTGCTGCCAGAAGCACGCCGTCACGAATGATGAGGCCGACGACCTTGTCGCGGCTGGCGCCAAGAGCCATCCGGAGGGCAATTTCATGCGCGCGCTGGGCAACAGAGAAAGACATGACACCATAGATGCCGAGCGCGGCTAAGAATAGTGCGACCACCGCAAAGGTGGTGAAGAGAACTAGCGTGAAGCGCTGGTTTTCCATGGTCTGGTCCACCACTTCGTCCAGGGTTTTGGGATCCGCGAGGGCCACGCCGGGATCGACCTGGTGCACCGCGGCGGCGATGCTTTTCACCATGGAGGCGGGATTCTCCTGGGTGCGGACGCCGAAGTTTGCCTGTGGCCAGGGGATTTGCCAGAACGGGATGAGCATCACCGGGTTTTCCTCGCGTTGACCGGGAGCGTGCGTGTTGTGGTAGGTGCCGATGATTTGCCACGTGACGGGCGGCCCCAGTTTGGTTACGCCGGGTATGAGTTGCTCGACGCTGACGCGTTGCCGGAGCGGGTCTTTGCCTTTGAGGAATTTGGTGACGAAATCCTGATTGACCAAGGCGACTTTGACCGTGGATGCGTTGTCCTGATCCGTGAACGCGCGACCGGAGAGTAGCTGAACTCCGTAGGTCTGGAAGTAGTCGGGCGTGATCATGCCGAAGCCGGTGCCAGGGCGTTCGGACGGGTTCGAGTAACTCTGTCCTCCCTCAAGCGTGAAGGGCATTCCAAAGCCCGCGCCGTAGAGCGGATGCCCGATCAGGATCGCGGCGTGGCTGACGCCGGGAACAGCATCGATGTGCGAGAGGATGTCGCGATAGTAGGCGGTTATCTGATAGGGATCTTTGGAGCGCGTATCCGGGACGGGGAGGTAGAAGGTGAGGACGTGATCCGTCTTGACTCCAAGGTCGACGTGGGCCAGATTCCAAAAGCTGTGGATGGTGAGGCCGGCTCCGGCCAATAGTGCAAGGGCCAGCGCAAATTCGCCGATCACAAGAATACGACGGAGGAAATGCTTGCCGGTTCCGGTGCCGGCACGCCCGCCCTCCTTGAGTGTCTCCGCGGGATCGACGCGCGATGCATACCAGGCAGGAGCAAAACCGGCGAGAACGCCGGCCAGCGTGGTAGCGGCAAGAGTGAAGACCAGGATAGGGATGTTGAGGCGCAGATCGGCCTCGGTGGGCAGCGTATTGGGCGGCATGGCCGCGACAAGCCCTTTCAACATGGCATAGCCGACACCAACACCAAGTGTTCCGCCCGCCAGCGCGAGCAGCAGGCTCTCAGTAAGCGACTGGGCGAAGATATTGCTGCGGCCAGCTCCGAGCGCGCTGCGCACAGCGAGTTCCTTCTGCCGGGTCATGCCGCGAGCCAGCAGCAGATTGGCAACATTCACGCACGCAATCAGGAGTACGAATCCCACGGCCCCGAGCAGCAGCCACAACATCTTGATGCGGTCTTTGGGCATGTAGTCGTTCTTGAGCGGTTCCACATAGGCGCCCCAGCCCTGGTTGCTTTTGGGATACATCTGGGCAATGTGCGCAGTCACTGCGTCCATGTTCTGCTGCGCCTGCTTGATGGTCACGCCCGGTTTAAGACGGCCCATCACGCTCAGCCAGTGAAAGTCGTGGTTAATCTGCTCCGGCTTGAATACAAGAGGAAGAATAATCTGCGTTTGCTCTCCGTGAGCGTTGGCGCCGTCCTGCTCCACTCCGACTACGGTATAGGGCGCATCATTGAGGCGCAGGGTGGTTCCCACGATGTGGGGATTAGCGCCCAGCTTCCGCCACAGCTTGTATGTGAGGATGACAGCGTGGTCGCGCCCGGCCACGCCTTCTTCCGGTAGAAAGTAACGGCCCATCAACAGCGGCTGGCCGACCATCTGGTGCTTGGTGACTGTTTCCAGACTGGCCTCGACATATTCCGGCTGATCCTTGGTGGCAAGGTTGTAGCTGTCACCGCTCATAGCGCAGAGATCCTGAAACACAGTGCTCTGCTGCTTCCAATCGAGGAAGTCTCCGGCGGAGACGCCGTTGTGAAAGTTCTGGATCCTTGACCAGACAATCACAAGCTGGTCCGGCTGCGGATAGGGTAGCGGAGCCAGCAGCGTGGCAAAGTCCACGGTAAAGATGGCCGTGTTAGCGCCGATGCCAAGGGCCAGAGTGACCAGAACTGTGAGGGTCAGGCCGGGATTTCTGGCCAGCATGCGAATGGCGAACTTAAGGTTCTGAAGAAGAGTCCGCATCGGTGTCTCCTCTGGTCATTGCGCTGCAGCAGATATCTCAAGATCGGCGAAGAACCTTGCGGGTCTTGCCTTGGTCATCTTATGGCTCGTAGCAACTTTAGCGATGCTGAAGTGCTACGGTGCTGAAGTTCACCAGTGCAATTTCGTTGTATTCGTTCCAAGAGAGCAATACTCAACCAGGAATGCATTCCAATCGTGCCACAGCTCCAGCGCAGTTCGT
>Ga0335072_10017066_pt1 | contig 10280 bp, 10 predicted proteins | sample Lox_Sample_21_FD_206725 | JGI IMG/M metagenome (GOLD analysis project Ga0335072, IMG submission 206725) | Soil microbial communities from Loxahatchee National Wildlife Refuge, Florida, United States - Lox_Sample_2.1 | ecosystem: Environmental > Terrestrial > Soil > Wetlands | place: USA...
CACTCGAAGATCCTGCGCGACGACTACCGCGCCATCGCCGACGCCATCAGCGGCCTCACCGCCGCCTTGCACCCCGCGGACAGCTGAACGGCCGGTGTGCCCAAATGCGCTTTTGGGCTCGCTCTAGCCGGCCCAAAGGCGCATTTGGGCGCGTTGGGGGTGGGATGGGGGTGGGGGTGGGATGGGGGTGGGGGTGGGATGGGGGTGGGGGTGGGATGGGGGTGGGGGTGTTATGGGTGGTCTAGCTGCTCGCGGGTCAGCAGCGGGTGGAGGCGAATACCGTGAGCCGCCAGGGCGTCGGCGCCTCCTTCCTGCCGGTCGATCACGCACAGCGCGGCGTCGATGCGCGCACCGAGCCCGCGCAGCTGGCCGGCCGAGATCGCGATCTGCCCGCCCGAGGTCACCACGTCTTCGACGACCAGGACCTGGCGCCCGCCGACCTCCGCGCCCTCGGCCAGCCGGGCGGTGCCGTAGGGCTTGGCCGCCTTGCGCACGAACGCGCACGGCAGGCCCGTCCGCTGCCCCAGCGCCGTGACCACCGCGATGCCACCCATCTCCAGGCCCGCCAGCACCTCCGTCCGCTCGGGGATCAGCGGCACCATCGCGGTGGCAAGCTCCCCCAGCAAAGCCGGGTCGGCCTCGAACTGGTACTTGTCGAAGTACTCATCGGCCACCCGGCCCGACCGCAACACGAAGCGGCCGGTCAGCCGGCAGCGGTCACGGACCCGGCGGGCAAGATCTAGATCGGTCACGACGACAGCATCGCATGCCCCGGAGGAGGGAAATCCGGGTCCTAACGCGGGTCAGATGCTGATGTCGCCTTCGACGCGCGTGAGGGAGTGGCGCGCGAGGGCGAGGTTCGCCTTGCTCCGGTCGAGGACAAGGTAGAGGAAGAGGCCCTGGTCGCTCCGGGAGCTCCTCCCGGAACTCTCGGGTCGCGAGAACCATGCCGGTGGAACCATCAATAAGGCATGCCAGCCTGAAACCATCAATCGCCATGACCGGCGCCAGGAGTTCGTCGGCCGCAGGCAAGATCATGGGCGGTCTCCCCTTCTAATACCGCCGTATCGTAATCAATAGCCGATCTCGCCCGCAGGCTATTAGAAAGATATCGAAATCCGAACTGTTACGTTATCCGCGAAATGCGCAATTCATGTCTTTTGTCATGATCGAGTCGGCGGTCGGTCAGCCGCCGGGGGTGATGAGGCCCGATTCGTAGGCCAGCACGACCGCCTGGACCCGGTCGCGGAGGCCGAGCTTGGCCAGGATGCGCCCGACGTGCACCTTGACCGTCCCCTCGGACAAGTAGAGGTCGGCGGCGATCTCCCGGTTGGACCGGCCCGCGGCGAGCTGGGCGAACACGGTCTGCTCGCGGTCGGTCAGCTTGTCGATGATCGCGTCCCGGCTCTGCTGCCGGCCCGGGTCGGGCAGCAGGGCGGTGAACTGATGAATGAGCCGCCGGGTCGCGGCCGGGGCGAGGACGGCGTCGCCGCTGGCGACGTTGCGGATGGCGGTGATCAGGTCGGCCGGCGGCGCGTCCTTCAGCAGGAAACCGCTGGCGCCCGCCTTGAGCCCGGCGAAGACGTACTCGTCGAGGTCGAAGGTGGTGAGGATGATGACCTTGCTGTCCGCGCCCCCGGCGGTGATGGCGGCGGTCGCGGCGATTCCGTCCATGCCCGGCATCCGGACGTCCATCAGCGCCACGTCGGGGCGCAGGGCCGACGCCATCGCGACGCCGGCCGCCCCGTCGGCGGCTTCCCCGACGACCTCGATGTCCGGCTCGGTCTCCAGGATCAGCCGGAAGCCCATCCGCAGCAGGGCCTGATCATCAACGAGCAGCACCCGGATCACGAGGCATCACCGGCGTCAAGCAGCAGCCGGGCGGAGACGTTCCAGCCGCCGGGCTGGCGCGGGCCGGCCTGCACGTCGCCGCCGTAGGCGCGGGCCCGCTCCCGCATCCCGACCAGGCCGCCGCCGGCGGTGCCGGGCGCCGGGCCGGAGGCCGGCCGCGGAGCGGGCGGGACGCCCGCGCCGTCGTCGTCGATATCGACCAGCAGCTCGCCCGGCCGGAATTGCAGCCGGACGGCCGCGCGGGCGCCGGCCCCGCCGTGCTTGAGGGTGTTGGTGAGCGCCTCCTGCACGAGCCGGTAGACCGTCAGCTGCACGCCGACCGGCACGTCGGGCGCCTCGCCGCGGACCTCCAGGGTGGTGTCGAGCCCGGCCGAGCGGACCTGCTCGATCAGCGCGTCGAGCTGGGCGAGGCCCGGCACCGGCTGCCGCGCCTCGGCTGCCTCCTCCCCCGGGCTCTGACCTCCGCCGTCGGCCTGGCGCTCGACCGGGGGCTCGCGCAGGACGCCGAGGAGGCGGCGGGTGTCGGCCAGCGCCGTCCGGCCGGTGGCCGACACGCGGCGCATCACGTCGGTGGCCCGCTCGGAGCGCTCAGGCGCGGCGTCCGACACCGCGACGGCCGCGTCGCTCAAGGTGACCATGACCGTGAGGTGGTGGGCGACGATGTCGTGCATCTCGCGGGCGATCCTGGCCCGCTCGGCCGCCGCCGCCAGCGCGCCCTGCTGGTCGCGCTCGCGCTCGAGCCGGGCGGCCCGGTCGCGCAGCTCGGCCAGGTAGGCGTGCCGGGTGGCGGAGTACAGTCCGAGCCCGAGCGCGGCCCCGACCAGCCCGGACAGGAAGATCGCCGGATACCACCATGAGGCGCCCGCGAGCCAGATCGTGCAGGCGACGATGAACAGCTCGAGCGCGGCCGCGCAGGCCAGCGCCTCGCGCCGCGACCGCATGGCGGTCACGGTGTAGAGGCCGATGAGCAGGGCGAGGCCGTTGGCGGTGTGCTGATCGATCGCGATCGCGAGGCTGACGGCGAGCACGCAGCCGAGCACCGGGACCGGCCAGATCCGGCGGACCAGCAGCGGCGCGGCCGACAGGAACAGCGCCAGCGCGAGCCCCCACGGATGCTCGCTGGCGGGGGCGGCGGCGGGGGCGGCGCCGCTGGCGCCGTGATACGCCTCCGGCAGCCCGGCCAGCGCGGCGATCAGGGCGACGAGCACGTCGAGCACCCAGCGCCCCGCGGCGCGGTTCGCTGGGTGCCCGGCGGCCCCGATCGGTCTCACGCTTGCATTCTCCCCCCGGTGCTCCCCCGGTCAGGCGTCGACGCGTCGCAGCCGCAGGGCGGCGGCGGCGATGAGGACGACGGCGTACCCGCACAGCAACGCGAACCCAGTCCACGGTGACAGCGCGTCGGTGATGCCCCGGGCCCCGCCCCAGACCGCCTCGCCCGCATACGAGGGCAGGTACTGGGTCAGGTGGTCGCTGATCGAGGCGGGCAGCAGGCCGGTCAGCGGCGGGATCACGAAGAAAATCCCGGCGAAGGTGGCGATGCCCGCCGCGGTGTTGCGGAACAGGGCGCCCAGGGCGACGCCGATCATCCCCGCCACCGACACGTACAGGGCCGCGCCGATGACCGACCGCAGGGCGCCAGGAGCGCCGATCGACACCCCGAGCTGATGGCTGTCCAGCAGCGCCTGGCCGAGGAAGAAGGAGATGAAGCTGGCGACGAGCGAGACCGAGAAGATCACGCCCGCGAAGACGGCCAGCTTCCCCCACAGCACCGGCAGGCGACGGGGCACGGCGGTCAGCGACGAGCGGATCATCCCGGTGCTGTACTCGCCGCTGATCATCAGGACCCCGAGCACCCCGAAGGCCACCACCGCGAACATCATCCCGCCGAGGCTGATGCTGACCGGGTTGAAGGTGGCCCGGTCGGCCGGGCTGAGGGTGTGGAACTGGCTGGCGGTCACGGCCGAGAACAGCGCGCTGATGCCGATCTCCAGTACCACCGCTACCAGCAGGGTCCAGAGCGTGGAGCGCAGGGTGCGGAACTTGGTGAACTCGGAGGCCAGCACCCGGGCCTGGGTCACCTTCAGCGCCGGGGCGGCCGAGCGGGCAGACACGGGCGGGGAGGTCAGGACGGCGCTCATCGGGCCACCGCCGTCTCGGCGCCGTCGGTTATGTCGCGCGAGCCGCGCGCGTCGTGCGAACGGAAGTCGACCGAATCGTCGGTCAGCTGCATGAAGGCCTCCTCCAGCGAGGCGCGCTGGGTGGTCAGCTCGAAGAGCGGCAGCCGGGCCTGCCACGCGGCCCGGCCGATCTGCTCGGCGGTCAGCCCGCGGACCTGCAGGACGTCGGACGCGTCGCTGGTCACGCTGATGTCGGGGCCGAGCAGGAGTCGTCGCAGCTCCGCCACCTCCGGCGTCCGCACGGTCACGCTGCTGCCGCCGGCCCGGGACACGAACTCCTCGACGGTGGTGTCGGCGATCAGCCGCCCCCGGCCGATCACCACCAGCCGGGTCGCGGTCAGCGCCATCTCGCTCATCAGGTGCGAGGAGACGAACACGGTGTGGCCGTCGGCCGCCAGCGCCTTGAGCAGGTTCCGCACCCAGAGCACCCCCTCCGGGTCAAGCCCGTTGACCGGCTCGTCCAGGATCACCACCTGGGGATCGCCGAGCAGCGCCGAGGCGATGCCCAGTCGCTGGCCCATCCCGAGCGAGAACCCGCCGACCCGCCTGGCGGCCACGTCGGCCAGGCCGACCATCTCGATCAGCTCGCTGACGCGGCGCCGGGGCACCCCGTTGGTCTGCGCCAGCGCCAGCAGGTGGTTGCGGGCCGACCGCCCGGTGTGCACCGCCTTGGCCTCGAGCAGGATGCCCAGCTCCGCCATCGGCGCCGCCGCCGCCCGGTAGTCCGTGCCGTTGACCAGGACCCGGCCGGTGGTCGGCTCGTCCAACGCCGCGATCATCCGCATCGTGGTGGACTTGCCGGCGCCGTTCGGACCGAGAAAACCGGTCACCGTCCCGGCCGGCACGGAGAAGCTCAGGCGGTCAACCGCCAGCTTGTCCCCGTACCGCTTGCTGAGGTTGTCAACCTCGATCATCGCTATGCCCTCCGTCTGCTCATGCCGTTAGTTCCGGCACCAATCACGCTAGGAGGCAACGGTCCTGAGAAGGGTCAGCCGAGCGGCCACAGCTTGGCCGGCCGGGTATGCCGCAAGACGTAGTCCGGCCGGGTCGTCCCCGCACGGTCGAGCGGGTCAAGCGTCGGGCGGCCCCCAGCCGCGGGCGAGGAATTCCTCCACGATGGCTGCGAACGAGACGGGGTCGTCCACCCAGGGGAAGTGCCCGGCACGCGGCAGATCTTGCGGTGCCTGCGATGAGGGGCGGCCCGGAGCCAACCATCCGGTAGGCCAGTTCCGTGCCGTCCCACGACCGAAAGCGCCTCATGCGACTCAGTCTGCCTCGCCGCGCTGAGACGAGGCGCCCCGGTTGTGCTATCGGACGCAGCGGCCATCGCCGGCGGGGCGTCTGCCGGGGGGCAGGGTTAGCCGACCGATATGAGTCACCTCGGTCCGTTCGGGGGAAAAATGATTTTTTTACCGAACGGACGGGGGTGACTCTTCTTTCTTGGGGTGTTACGCGTAGGTCCGGACGACGCGCAGGGCGGCCGCGCCGTGGGGGCCGGCCGCGCGCAGGCCGGAGTCGGCCGGGTCGAGGCGCTGGGCGGCCACCCGGCAGAAGTCGCCGGCCGGCCCGGTGATCTCCGAGTCGGCCTCGTCCGGGCCGAACGTCCACGTGGTGAGCTCGTCCGGCGCCGTCAGCGAGCAGCGCACCACGGCCGGCGCCTCGCCGGCGCGCGCCAGCGCGTACGGCAGCGTGCGGTGCGCCAGCCAGGCGATATGCCGCAGCCGGTCGGTGTCGGGGAAGTCGATGCCGAGTGGCTCGGTGATGTCGAGCCCGTGCGCCCAGTACTCCGCCAGCCGGGTGGTGGCGAGCGTGGCCGGCTTCATCGATCCGGCCACCCACGGCAGCGGCCGCTCCGGGTCGGCCGCCCTGAGCGCTTCCACGGCGGTGTCGCGCGCCTCGCGCCAGCGGGCGAAGACCAGGTCGGGCGCGGTCCGTTCGGCCTCCACCATCCGCGCCGCCCAGTCGTCGACCGTGCCCGCCGCGGCGACGTCCGACCGGTGGTCGGCGCCGTCCGCGCTGGCCGCGACGGCCTCGTCGGACTGGGCCAGGTGAAGGACGACGTCGGCGACCGACCAGCCGTCGGCCAGCGAGTCCGCCTGCCACTGTTCGCGGGTCAGCAGGCCGAGGATGCCCTGCAGCCGCAGCGCCTCGGCGACGAAGTCGTCCATGACCGTCACGGCGGTCCTCCTCGGGTGGATGTGACAGCCCAGTCAAGCCAAACGTAGTGGCTGACGGCCGGGCCGGCTACTGGCTGAGGATCTGCTCGCGGAGGATGTCGGCGTGGCCGCAGTGCTGGGCGAGCTCGCGCAGCAGGTGGAGGTAGACCCAGCGGAGCGGGAGCGGGCCGCGGCGGTTGCCGCGCAGCAGGTCGTCGAGCCCGAGTGACTCGGTCGCGCGGCGGGACGCCGCGCAGGCCTCGCGGTGCGCCTGCCGGACGGCGGCGATGGTGTCGTCGTCGGTGAGGATGAACGACTCGTCGGGGGTGGCGGGGAGGCCAATCTCCGATCGGGGCCGGCCGGTGATGCCCTCGTCGAACCAGACCTTCTCGACGAACGTCGCGTGCTTGACCAGGCCGAGCAGGGTGGTCCTTGACGGCACCAGGGGGCGGCGGGCCTGTTCTTCCGTCAGCCCGTCCAGGCAGCGGTTGAGCTCGTCGCGGTGCTCGTCGAGGAAGACCTCGAACTGGGCGCGGAGGGGATCGTTGAGTACGTCCTCGGTGGAGGTCGCAGTCGTCTCGGATGGCATGGGTGGAGCATGCCAGAACGGTTGGCCGGGCGCTGCGGCGGGGCGGCGTCCGGGGCGGCGTCGGGGCGGCGTCCGGGGCGGCGTCGGGGCGGCGTCCGGGGCGGACGCTGGCGGACGTCGGGCTGCTGACGGGGCGGTTATGCTGGCGCCGGGGCCTGTTAACACACACGAGCGGGGTGCGGAGCATGACCGAGGGGGCTTCGCCGGCTGGCGACCGTCGCGATCCGGCCGGGCTGCCTTCGCTGCGCGCATCGCACGCCGACCGGGACCGCACGGTCGAGGTCCTGCGCGACGCGGCCGGCGACGGCCGGCTGACGGCGTCCGAGCTCGACGAGCGGGTAGAGGCGGCGCTGACCGCGCGGACCGGGAGCGAGCTGGCCGCGCTGACCGCCGACCTGCCCGCCGCCGCGCGGCCGCAGGCCAAGGAGCTGGTGCGGATCGACCAGCGCTTCGGCGAGGTCGCGCGGGCCGGCCGCTGGGTCGTGCCGAAGCGGATGGAGATCAAGGCGACGGCGGGCGACGTCACCCTTGACTTCACCGACGCCGTGATCACCCACGGCACCCTGCACATCGAGGTCGACCTGGGGATGGGGGCCGACCTGACGCTGGTGCTCAGGCCGGGCATCGAGGTGGACGTCGACGATCTGACCGTTCGGATGGGCGACGTCAACGTCCGCCCGGCGGTCAGCGGGGTGCCGGTCACGCTCATGGTCGTGGTCAGCGGGCGGGTCAGGGGCGGGAATGTGGTGGCCAGGTTCCCGCGGCGGACGTTCCTTGAGTGGATGCGGCGTCAGCCGCCGCGCTGGCAGCCGCCCGGCGCGTGACGCGGGTCCTCGGGTGACGCGGGCGGGGCGCGGGGCCGCCTGTCGGCTGCGCCAATGACCCGATGGGGGTCCTGTCGGCTACGCCAGCGACATCGCCAAGTGGTGTCAACGGCGTCGGTGACGGGTGCGGGGACCTGTCGATGGCGTAGGTGACAGGGACGGGGTGAGGGACCGTAGCACTGTAAGAAACTCTCCAGTATCTTGACTGGACCACTTCGAGCTGTCTAAGATACCGATTGGTATCTAACGGAAGACAGGAGACTCGGACGTGGCGGAGACGACGGTTGAACGAGCGGCTGAGGCGGCGCAGCTGACCCCGGCGGTGCGGAACGCGCTGCTGGCGCTGATCGTGGGCGGGATCGCGGCGATCCTGGACTCGACGATGGTCACGATCGCGCTGCACACGCTGGTGGTGAGCCTGCAGTCCACCGACGGCGCGATCGGGTGGGTCACCACCGGCTACCTGCTGGCGATGGCGGTCGCGATCCCGGTCACCGGATGGGCGGAGAGCCGGTGGGGCGGCAAGCGGGTGTGGATGGCGGCGCTGGTGCTGTTCGTCGTCGGATCCGCCCTGTGCGCGGTGTCCTGGAATGACGCCAGCCTGATCGGCTTCCGGGTCGTGCAGGGCTTCGCCGCTGGCCTGATCTTCCCGCTGATGCAGACGCTGGCGGTCAGAGCCGCGGGCGGGCGCGCGAGCAGCAGCCTGATCGCCGTGGTCAGCCTGCCGCTGGCCCTCGGTCCGATCCTCGGCCCGGTGATCGGCGGGGTCATTCTCAACTGGCTCAGCTGGCGGTGGCTGTTCCTGGTCAACGTGCCGGTGATCGCGGTCGGGCTGGCGCTCGCCTGGCGGCTGCTGCCGGCCGACCGCCCCTCCCCCGGCGCCGGGGGGGCGCGGCTGGACGTGATCGGGCTCGGGCTGCTCGGGCCGGCCCTGGCCGGGATCCTGCTCGGCCTGTCCAACCTCTCCGAAGACGGCGGGGTCGGTCACGCCGGCGTGCTCGCCCCGTTGCTGGCCGGGGTCGCGCTGCTCGGCGCCTTCATCGGCTGGGCGGTCCGGCCCGGCAACCCGCGGCCGGTGGTGGACGTGCGGCTCTTGCGGCTGCGTTCGCTCGGGAGCGCGTCGGCGGTCTTGTTCACCGCGGGCGCGGCCTTGTACGCCGGCATGTTCCTGCTGCCGCTCTACTACCAGCAGCTGCACGGCGAGAGCGTGCTCGACGCCGGGCTGCTGCTGATCCCCCAGGGCGTCGGCTCGCTGGCCGCCCGGTTCGGGGTCGCCAGGCTCGTCGACCGGCTCGGCGCCCGGCTGGTCACGATCGTCAGCTTCCTGGTGGCGGCGGCCGCGACGGTGCCGTTCGCGCTGGCCGGCCGGCACGCCAGCCTCTGGCTGCTCGGGCTGGCGCTGCTCATCCGCGGTTTCGGGATCGGCGCCGTGCTCATCCCGCCGCTGTCGGTCGCCTACCAGGACGTGCCGGCCGCCGGCATCCCCCACGCCACCATGAACACCCGCATCAGCCAGCAGGTCGGCGCCTCGTTCGGCATCGCGATCGTCGCCGTCGCCCTGCAGTCGCTGCTCGGGCGGGGCGCGGTCGGCGCCTTCCAGGGCGCGTTCTGGTGGGCGACCGGGATCACGGTGGTGGCGCTCATCCCCGCCCTCGCGCTGCCCGGCGCCCGGTCGGCGCGCCGTGACTGACGGGCGGCCGTTCGCCTTTGCCGGCGTCTTCGCCTTGCCGTCGCCTTCGCCGTTGTGGCTTCCGCTGCCGCTGCCGCGGGCGGTTCGGGCGACAGCCGGTTTCCGCCACGATGCCCGGCTGGGCGAGAATACAGCGGTGGACAAGATCCCGGACCACGGCGGCGAGCGGTCGGGCGGCGCGGCCGTCCGCCGCCACGGCGCCGAGCTCGAGCGGGCGATCCTCGACGCCGCCTGGGAGCAGCTGGTGGCCGAGGGCTACGAGCACTTCACGATCGACGCCGTCGCCGCCCGCGCCCAGACCAGCAAGCCCGTGCTCTACCGGCGCTGGAAGACCCGCGAAGACCTGCTGCGGGCCACCGCCCGCCATCGCGGCGCGGCCGACGCGACGCCCATTCCCGACACCGGTACCCTTCGGGGGGACCTGCTGGCGTTGCTCGCTAACGCCAACACCGCAAGCAACCCGATGGCGGCCCTGGTCAGCAGCATGCTCGGCAGCTATTACAACCAGACCGGCCCGACCCCGGCCGAGCTGCGCGAGGCGTTCCTGAGCCAGCGCAGCTCTGGCTCTGCCGTCGAGCAGATCGTCGACCGGGCCGTTGCGCGCGGCGAGGCCGACCCCGACCGGCTGACCCCTCGGATCATTGATCTGCCCTTCGACCTGTTCCGCAACGAAATGCTGATGACGCTCAAGCAGGTCCCCGACCACGTCCTGCGGCAGATCGTGGACGACATCTTCATCCCCCTCGTCAGCCCGCGTCCCTTGCCGCAGGCGGAGGGAACGGTCTTACAGCCGGTCCCGGGCCCGGGGTCGCCGACGCCGCCGCCAAGAAGTTCCGCGCGGTGTAATTCAATCGGGCCGACGCATCGGAAGAGTGCCTCACCTTCTCGTCGTCAACCGACCTGACGCTGACAGCGCTGTGGGAGTACCTAGAAGACGAGCGCTAGCGGCATTCGGCCTCGGCACAGGTCGGCCAGCCGCCCGCCAAGACTGCC
>Ga0335072_10017068_pt1 | contig 10279 bp, 8 predicted proteins | sample Lox_Sample_21_FD_206725 | JGI IMG/M metagenome (GOLD analysis project Ga0335072, IMG submission 206725) | Soil microbial communities from Loxahatchee National Wildlife Refuge, Florida, United States - Lox_Sample_2.1 | ecosystem: Environmental > Terrestrial > Soil > Wetlands | place: USA: Florida...
TGGCCACTTCGGACACCAGTCGAGCTCATTCTTTGCCGGCTCGATGTCGCATCTTGCGGCGCGCACGTCACCGTCGCGGAATTTCGCCACGACCATCGGTTCGGGGGCATCGCAGATGGCGGCGATCTTTCGAGCCAGCTCATGGATGGTCGTTGGGATCCCCGACCCGATGTCGAGGCAGCGTGGTTCTGCCGCAGCTCCCTCTATCGCAGCGAAGAGCGCCTCGACGACATCGTCGATATAGACGAAATCGCGCACGATCCGTCCGTCTTCGTGGACCTCCTGGCGGCACCGATTGCGGTGGCGGGTCGAAGTCGCTCACTGCAGGCTTTCGAATGCGGTGATCTGCTCGCGGGTCACCGTGAGCACGTCGGCACCCTGGTGCACGCGCTTCTCCCAGTCGATCGTCCAGGCCACGGCGTCGCGGAAGCCCAGCCGACCGCGCCAGCCCAGTTCGCGCTGCATCTTGGAGGTGTCCAGGGCCAGCAGGTTCGCCTCGTGGGGGTGGTTTTGGCCGTCGAGGTCCCAGTGCGCGCCGCCGCCCCATAGCTGGGCCGCCAGCGTGGCCACCTGGCCGACCTCGACGAAGCTGTCGCGACCCGGCCCGATGTTCCACTGCCCCACACCCGAACCGGCCAGCAGCGCCTCGGCGATGGTCAGGTAGCCATTGAGGCAGTCCAGCACGTGCTGCCAGGGCCGCACCGCGTGCGGGAAGCGCAACCGCGGCGCCTGGCCGCGGGCAAAGGCGGCCGTGAGGTCGGGCAGCAGCCGATCCCGGCTGCTGTCGCCGCCGCCGATGACGTTTCCGGCGCGCGCGGTCGCGGTGGGAGCCCCCGGGAAGCTGCGCGTCCAGGACTGCACCAGCAGGTCGGCCATCGCCTTGGAGGCGCTGTAGGGATCGTCGCCACCAAGCGGGTCGGTTTCGACGTAGCCGGCCTGCTGGTCGATGTTGCGGTAGACCTTGTCGGTGGTCACCACGACGTGCGCGCGCACCGACGGGGTGGCCGCGACGGCCTCCAGCATGCTCAGCGTGCCCATGGCGTTGATCTCGTAGGTGTCGCGCGGCCGGCGATAGGACTCGCGGACCAACGGCTGAGCAGCCATGTGCACCACCACGTCGGGGGTTGCCGCCTTGACCGCGGCCGCGGCGTCCTCGGCGTCGCGGATGTCCACCCGGAAGTCGCTGACCAGCTCCTCGGCCAGCCCGGCCCGGCTGAACAGGCCGCCCTTCGGCGGATCCAGGGCGGCCAACCCCGACACCCGGTGCCCGCGGCTAACCAGGAGCAACGTCAGCCAGGCCCCCTTGAACCCGGTATGCCCGGTGACCAGATAGTGCACGAAATCTCCTCACGTGTGTGGCTGACATTCAGATTCGCTTTTGTGGTAGGCCGGGGATGACCACGGCATTTTGTTCTTCAATCCCATACCTTCCAGGGCGGGTTTCCGCTGTTCCAGAGGTTATTCAGGGCCTGTGATTCCCGGAAGGTATCCATCGGCTGCCAAAACCCGCGGTGAGCGAACGCGGCGATCTGGCCGTCTTTCGCCAGCCGGTGCAGTGGCTGGTCCTCCAGCACGGTCTCGTCGCCCTCTAGGTAGTCGAACACCCCCGGCTCGAAAATGAAGTAGCCGATGTTGATCCAGTCTTCGGTCTTCGGTTTCTCCCGGAAGGTGGCAACGACACCGTCTTGCTCTAGGTCGATGACCCCAAACCGGCTCATCGGCTGGGTGGCCGTCACGGTGGCGAGCTTGCCGTGCGCGCGGTGGAACTCCAGCAAGGCGGCGATGTCCACGTCGGCGATGCCGTCGCCGTAGGTGCACAGGAAAGGCTCATCGCCCACGTACTTCTGGATGCGTTTGATCCGGCCGCCGGTCATCGTGCTCAGGCCGGTGTCGGCGACGGTGACCTGCCAGTTGAATTCGGCGTGTGAGCCGTGGTGGCGGATGCTGGACTGGTCACCCAGGGTGATGGTGAAGTCCAGATTGGACACCCCGTAGTTGGCGAAGTAGCTCTTGATGTATTCGCTCTTATAGCCCGTGCACACCACGAACTCGGAAATACCGTAGTGGCCAAGAATTTTCATGATGTGCCACAGCACCGGCCGGCCACCCACCTCGACCATCGGCTTGGGGCGAAACTCGGTCTCCTCACGCATTCGGGTGCCCAGACCACCCGCGAGGAGCACGGCTTTCATGACGGGTCGTCCCATCTCGAGGGGGCCGGTGGGGATGCGGTTGTCATCGTCAGCTGCCAATCTGTTCGTGAGGTGCCCGGGTGTTCTACTTCAACAGGGCCGTCATGTACGCGTGATCGCTTGGCTCGACAGATAATTCGGGGTGCCCGCCGATCCAATCAAGGAGAGCGCGCAGACCGTCCTCGAGTGGCCACTTCGGACGCCAGTCGAGCTCATTCTTTGCCGGCTCGATGTCGCATCTTGCGGCGCGCACGTCACCGTCGCGGAATTTCGCCACGACCATCGGTTCGGGGGCATCACAGATGGCGGCGATCTTTCGAGCCAGCTCATGGATCGTCGTTGGGATCCCGACCCGATGTCGAGGCAGCGTGGTTCTGCCGCAGCTCCCTCTATCGCAGCGAAGAGCGCCTCGACGACATCGTCGATATAGACGAAATCGCGCACGATCCGTCCGTCTTCGTAGACCTCCAACGTGCGCCGCTCGCGTGCCAATCGTGCGAAAAGAGCAACTATTCCGGTGTACGAATTTGTCAGCGACTGGCCCGGTCCGTAGACATTCTGCAGACGCAGCACGCTCAGATGTGTGTCGTGAGCGGCCGTCCAGGCGGCCAAGATGTGCTCTTGGGCAAGCTTGGTCGCGGCGTAAATGTTGGTCGGCCGCGGCTCCGTTCGCCCAGCAGAGCTCGGCAGCGGGACCGCAGGATCGTCCGTCGGGCCTTGCGGATCCCAGATACCGGCCAACAGCTGAGCGTGGCTTCGCGGCCGTGGGTAGAAGGTTGCGGTGCCGCATTGCCAGGCGCCCTCGCCGTAGACCGCCCGTGATGACGCCAGGACGAACTGGTCGGGCGCGATTGCTGCACGGCTCAGTGCGTCGAGCAGCTGCGTGGTTCCCACCACGTTGACCGAGCCGTGTCGCGTGGCCTCGTAGAGCGATTGCGCCGTTCCCGTCTCGGCCGCCAAATGGACGATCTGGGACGGGCGGACCAGTCGAAGCACCGCATCACAATCAGGGGCGTGGGTGACATCGCCGGTGAACACCTGCACAGCTGGCGGCAAGTCGATCGCAGCGCGCTCGCCATGCACCTGCGGGTGCAGGACGTCCATGACCGCGACGTCATAGCCGGCGCTGACGAGCCGGCGCGCGAGTGCGGACCCGATGAATCCTGCACCGCCGCTGATAAGTACGGAATTTGACTTAATCACGCTGGCGGGTCCCGTCAAGCTTACCTAGGCCGGTAATTTCAAGGCTAACCGATTTGCGTTGTCCAGCCGCACCCAGCATGAACAAGATATCGCCTACCGGTGCGCCCAGCCAAAATCGCCAGAAGCGCTTGCGGAAAAATGTCCATGCGTAGCTTCCGTCCCCCTTCAACCAATATCCTGCAATCAAGACAAGGTAGTACGCCAAGCGCTTCCAGTGCGTGGTAACCATCTCGAGATTCTTCTCGAAGATCTCAAGGCCCCAGGCCCGGTATCGCCATTCCAGCTCGTATTTGTTTTGGAATTCAAAGAACGCCCGCATTTCACCATTGGTGACGAGGTACTCGTCAAAGACGAGGATGGATCCTTCGACAAAGCGGTCCTTACAGGTTTCCAGCGCGTGCAGGCAACTCTCATAGGTATCCAAATCCATGTGGAAAAGCCTGATTGGGGCGGCCGGTCGCTCGGCCAAGAATGGTGCCAACGTCTCATAGGTGCTGCCCCTGATGAACTGCACTTTCCGACCGAGCGCGGCAGGCAGGCCGTCGTGCAGGCTCACACCGGTATCTCGCATAAAACGTTGCGCGAGCGGTTCTGATAGTGAAAAAGTCCCCTGTTTGATCACGATCTGATCGTCGATTTGCCAGTCTTCAACAAGGCCCTCGAAGGTATCGAAGCCGTACACTTGGCGACCGGAAGCATCAGATATGAGCCTCGTCGACCAGCCAAGCCAGACACCTAGATCAAGCAATAGTTCGTCAGAATCCTGGCGGCTTGGTCTCGCCAGGCGCGATGCTTCCCACAATACTGTGTGGCCTCGAATCCTGCACCGACGCAGATCCGAAAGGGTGTGACCAATAAACGAGCGATATGCGTCGTCATAAACCCGGATGTCTCGGGCATAGAGGTTTGGAATGTAGTGATCGCGCCCTCGATAAACCAAGAGAATCGGCACGAAGTAACACGCCCCAGCCACCGCGAGCGCGATGCCGATGAGAATCGCGTGCCATATCCGGTGCAGATCCGTCCGATCCACCGCGGGATTTTCCACTGGCGGACTATCGACTACGCGCAATTCACCTCCAGGTACTCGGCCAGAGGCTCCCGAGCCGACGACGATGATGCAATGATCCGCCAACATACCCAATCTGTTCAACAGGTGTGTGATAACGCCTAGACTCAGCGCCGAAGTGCCGACATCCGAGATAAGGGGCAGCGTTGACCATCACCACCTACGACGTCCGAGAGCTGTACCTCGACCTGCTCCGACGCAACCTCACCCGGTTCGGCATGCCAGAGCGAATGCCCTCCGAGTGGCCGCTGCGCCGGCGCCTGCTTTTCAAGGCTGTCAACACCATCCACTCCAGGCGCCACGGCGCCAGCGGGGCCACTCAGGGCCGTCGCGAGCTGGGCTTGGATTGGCCGGCCGAGGCCGAGACGATGATCGGAATGCAGCGGCTCACCAGCCTGCAGCATTGCGTCGAGACGGCCTTGGCCGAGGACATCCCCGGCGATCTGGTCGAATGCGGCGTGTGGCGCGGAGGGGCCTGCATCCTGATGCGCGCGGTTCTGGCAGCCTACGGGGATGAGACACGAAATGTGTGGCTGGCCGATTCGTTCCAGGGCGTTCCGCGCTCGGATCCCGAGAATTACCAAGCAGATAAAGGGATCCGGGCGGAGTTCGCGGCAGGCATCCTGGGCGTGTCGGAAGCGGAAGTCAGGGCGAACTTCGAACGCTACGGGCTGCTGGATGAACAGGTCCGCTTCCTTCCCGGCTGGTTCAAAGACACCCTGCACGATGCCCCGATCGAGCGCATCGCCGTGCTGAGACTCGACGGCGACCTCTATGAGTCCACGATTCAAGCGCTCGACGCGCTCTACCCGCGGCTGTCCCCCGGCGGTTTCTGCGTCATTGATGACTACCGCGCGGTGCACGTTTGTGAACAAGCCGTCAACGACTACCGCACCAAACATGGCATATCCGCCGAAATCGTCGACATAGACGGGAGCGGCGTGCTCTGGCGCAAGTAAGGATTAGCGCCCACCTCTACTTCGGCAGTGCTATTTCGGGAGGCAGCGCACTACCGGTGAGCCAGCCGTCGACGGTGCGCGAGAACAGGTCTGGATCGCTCAAGGGCCAGTCGTGGGACATGCCGACGGCGACCCTGTCGACTGCATTGGGCATTTGCCGCGCGAGCTCTGCAGCGCAGCGGCGTATGCCCGATCTCTCATTGGCACCGGTGACGAACAGCGTGGGCGAGTCCGATTTCCCGAGTCCCTCGGGGAGCGTGAACCCGGCGGAGGCCACGACGACGTCGGCGAGCTGCCCACTGGTAATGAGACGGACGTCCTCGCGGTACTCGTCAATCTTGGCGGATGGAATCGGCGCGGGGCGGGACGCGGGGCGGGAGTTGAGGTAGCGGCTGAGCACCCGCCGGTATATCCCGTTGCGGGAGATCATCCCCAACAGGAGCTGCGTCGACCGAACAAACGGCATCGTGTTGACGACAGTTCCGCTCAGCACCGCTCGATCGACGAGTTTTGGCTCGGTCGCCAGAAGCTGCACGCCCACTTGCGAACCCAGCGAGAAGCCCACCACGTGCGCGCGGCCGGCACCTACCCTCGAGCGGATCAGCTCTGCCACCGCAGCGGCGGCTCGGCCCATCTCGAACGGCCCCTGCTCAAAACTCCTGCCAAAGTGGGGCAGATCGGGGACCAAGCAGCGGTACTGCGGCATTCTTTCGACCACGGGCTCCCAGGACCAGCCGCTCAGATTCCCGCCGTGCAGGAAGACAACAGCGGGCGCCTCGACCGGACCGGATTCGCGCACGAACAAATCCACGCACGCGATCGTATCCAGGTCTTCCGTCAGCGTCGCTCATTCCTTAGAGCCCTGTTGAACAGGTGTGTGATAATGCCTCGATCCTAAGACCGTGTCCGTGCTACTAGGTAGGTGAGCTTGCACCAGGCCGATACCGGTAGCCCTACCAAAGAAGTGCAGAGTCGGCGGCCGACACCGAAGGATTTCCGCCCGGACATCGAGGGCCTGCGCGGCTTCACCCTGTTGGCCATTCTCGGCTTTCACGCCGAGGTACCCGGTGCCGGCGGTGGATTCGTCGGACCGGACGTGTTCTTCATCATCTCGGGCTTCGTCATCACCGGGCAGCTCTGGCGCGAGGTGAGCAAGACCGGCACCATCAAGCTGCGGCCCTTCTACGGGGCGCGGGCCCGCCGACTTCTGCCGGTGTCGGCCGCGATCGGCGTCGTCATCGTGATCGCTTCGGCGATCCTGCTGCCGCCGCTGCAGGCCCGGCCGGTGGTGGGTGATGGCATCGCCTGCGCCCTCTACGTCGGCAACTACTGGTTCATTCTGCGCGGCGTCGACTACTTCGCCACCCACGTGCCGCCCTCGCCGTTCCAGCATTACTGGACTCTGGGCGTCGAGGAGCAGTTCTACCTGCTGTGGCCACCGATGATCATCGGCACGGCGTGGCTGATCCGACGTTGGCGTCGGAGCAACAACGCCGAAACCACTTATTCGAAACGCCCCTTCCTGGTGCTCTTGTGGCTGATCACGATCGGGTCGTTCGCGATCTCGCTGTTAGCGACGTACGTGGTTCCGGCGGCGGCGTATTTTTCGCTGCCCACCCGGGCCTGGGATTTGTCCATCGGCGGCCTGCTGGCACTGACCGCCGACCGTTGGCGCCGCCTTTCGCCCCGCGCGGCCGCAATCACGGGGTGGAGCGGGCTGGCGTTGCTGCTGCTGGCGTGCAACCAGTTGACCGCGGGCATGCGCTATCCGGGCACCGCGGCGCTGTTGCCCATGCTGGGCACGGCGCTCGTGCTCGCCGCCGGTTGCGCCCTGCCATCGCTGGGATGCGGCCGCGTTTTGGCCTGGTCGCCGATGCGGGCGATCGGGCGGCTTTCCTACTCGTGGTATCTGTGGCACTGGCCGTTCCTGGTGCTCGCGCCGGCGGTGGTGGGCCACCCATTGGGGCTGATCGGCCGGCTGGCGATGGTCGTCCTCTCCGGCGTCGTGGGGGCGCTCACCCTGCGTTTCCTCGAAAACCCTCTGCGGTACGCCCCGCCGCTGCGCCGCTCACCACTGGGCAGCATCGCGGTTGGCGGCATCGCCACCGCAATGGCCGCCTGCGTGGGGGTGGCGGTGCTCGATCGAATCCCCACCCCGATCGGCCACGGCGCGCGCGTGGCGCCCGTGACCATCACCGCAACGATTCCCCCCGCCGGAGCCCCCATCGAGGCGTACGACAGTGCCGTCAATCAGGTGTTCGGACAGGTACAAGCGGCGCTCGGCGCATCGGTCGGGCTCAAGGCCGTCCCGTCGAATCTGACACCTTCGCTCGCCGATACGCCGGCCGAGAAAGGCGCGCTGTATTTCAACGGTTGCCTGCGCAATCCTTTCCAAACCGGACAACCGGAGTGCGCGATGGGCGATGTCGGCTCTGCGACAACGGTGGCCCTGATCGGTGATTCGACGTCCGCGATGCTGATTCCGGCGTTTCAGCAGGTCGCCGAGCAGCGGCACTGGCGACTCGAACCGATGGGCAAGGGCGCTTGCTCGGTGATCGAGGCGCCCGCCTCCACTCTGCTGCGCAACGTCGTTGAACACTTCAAACACTGCGAACAGTGGCGTTCCGAAATCGTCGCGCGCCTGCACGCCGAGCATCCGCAGCTGGTCGTGGTGAGTATGTGGCGGGGATACGGCGTCTCCGAATCGCTGTCGGGTTTGAGGTCATACGATCCGGACTGGCTCGACGGCTTGACTCGTCTAGTGCGAGATCTCCGCGGCACGGGCGCCAAGGTGCTGGTGCTTGGGCCGGTCCCGGATCCACGCTTTGTGGTACCGCTTTGCCTGTCGGCGAATCTCGACGACGTGACGGCGTGTGAGTTACACAGGGCGACGGCGGTCAACGAATCCGGTATCGCCGCCGAGTCCGCCGCCACCGCGGCCGGCGGAGGGCAGTACAACGACCTCACCGATCTGTTTTGCACCACCGACCTCTGCCCGGTCATCGTCGGCAACACCTTGGTCTACATGGACGAGACCCACGCGACGTTCGAATACTCCCGCCAGCTGGCGCCGGCGATGGGGGCACTCGCCGACCGCGCACTCGCCCGCAATTAACACTGTTGAGAAATCGGAGGTATCGGCTCTTGTCAATATTGAGACGCGAAAAGGCGCCGCGGATAGCCAGTCAAGGCGACCGACAGTCGGTCCGGGAAATCGCCGCGACGACCGTTGACTCGTTGCGCAGACTCACGAAGGCCGCCGTGGCCGTGTATGCCTACCAACCGACGGGCTCGGAGGCCGAGGAGTACCAAAAGTGGTACTACAACACCTTTGTGTGGAAGAAGACCAGGTGGATGGGCATCACCTGCTGGAAGTCGGTCAGCGACATGTGGAATTACCAGGAGATCCTGTTCGACTTGAAGCCCTCGTTGGTCATCGAGTTCGGCTCGAATCAAGGTGGCTCGGCGTTGTTTTTCGCCACCATCATGAAGGGAATCGGCAAGCCGTTCAAGGTGCTCTCCGTGGACATCGACCACCGACCTCTCGATGCGGCAGCGCGGCGCGACCCCGACATCGAGTTCGTCGAGTCGTCATCCACGGCCCCGGCTGTCGCCGAGCGCATCCGGAACCTCAGAGATGAGTTCCCGGGCAAGGTCTTCGCCATCCTGGACAGCGACCACACAATGAATCACGTGCTGGCCGAGATGAAACTACTGCGGCCTCTCCTTTCCACCGGCGACTATCTGCTCGTCGAGGACTCCTGCGTCAACGGACACCCCGTCCTTCCCGGATGGGGGCCGGGTCCGTATGAAGCCATCGAGGCATACGAGCGTGAATTCCCGAACGATTACACGCACGACGTGGAGCGGGAGACGAAATTCGGCTGGTCACAAGCACCAAACGGATTCCTGATCCGCAATTAGGGCCCGCGATGAAATTTGTGCTGGCGAGCTGGGGCAGTCGTGGCGATGTCGAGCCCAACCTCGCGGTCGGGCGCGAGCTGGTGAGCCGAGGGCACGACGTGTGCATGGCCGTCCCGCCCGACCTGGTCGGCTTCACCGAGGCAGCCGGGGTGGCAGCGGTGGGCTTTGGACCCGAAGCGCGATCGATTCTGGACTCGCATCGCGAGTTCTGGACGTGCTTCTTCAGTCACCCCTGGAGGGTCCGGAAACTGATCGGGTCGCGAGTCGACATTGCGGCACCCCTGCTGCGGGGTTGGCAGGAGATGAGCACGACGCTGATATCGCTGGCGGACGGTGCGGACCTGATTTTCACCGGCATCAATTTCGAGGACGCGGCCGCCAACGTCGCGGAGTACTACGACATTCCGTTGGCCACGTTGCATTACTTCCCGCTGCGGCCCAACGGCCAGACCCTGCGATTCCTTCCGGCGCCGTTAGCCCGCTCGGCAGTGAAGGCGTTCTGGTGGGTGACGTGGCGTGGCACGAAGAAGGCCGAGGACGCCCAGCGCCGTGAATTGGGCTTACCGAGCGCAAAGGGCTCCGCGCCGCGGCGGATTACCGAGCGCGGATCGCTGGAAATTCAGGCCTACGACGAGGCGTGCTTCCCCGGGCTGGCGGCCGAATGGGCGCAATGGGATAGGCAGCGGCCTTTTGTCGGCACGCTGACGCTCGGGTTGTCGACGGATGCCGATGACGAGGTTGCGTCGTGGATAGCCGACGGAACACCACCGATCTACTTCGGATTCGGCAGCATCCCGGTGGAAGATCCGGCTGACACGATCGCCATGATCGCCGCGGCCTGCGCGCGGTTAGGCGAGCGGGCGTTGGTCGGCGCCGCCGGGACCGACTTCAGCAGCGCCCCGCGGTTCGACCACGTCAAGGTGGTGGGCACG
>Ga0335072_10017069_pt1 | contig 10279 bp, 8 predicted proteins | sample Lox_Sample_21_FD_206725 | JGI IMG/M metagenome (GOLD analysis project Ga0335072, IMG submission 206725) | Soil microbial communities from Loxahatchee National Wildlife Refuge, Florida, United States - Lox_Sample_2.1 | ecosystem: Environmental > Terrestrial > Soil > Wetlands | place: USA: Florida...
CCCTTATCGCAAGGCCTATATCAGCGGGATGAATCCGCTCTCATTCGTTACCGCATTCACCATCGGCGAATTGGGCACAATGCTTGCGCTGGTTCTGGCCTTCGATGGCGGCTTTCACGCTGCGGTCTTCCACACCGGCGAAATACGCCATATGATTTTCTGGCTTTTCCTCGGCGGATTCGTCTGGGTCGTGGGCGACTTGTTCCAGCAGTACGCAACCAAATATCTGGGCATCGGCCGCGGCATCCCGCTCTCGAATACCAACCAGATGTGGGGACTCGCGTGGGGCGCGCTGGTCTTCGGCGAGCTCGCCAGTGCCGATCCAGCACATCGCCTGCTCGTCGTTATCGGATCCCTCGTCATGATCGCTGGAGCGCTCGCCGTTACCACAGCTGTGGCAACGGAAAAAGAGCACTCCTCGATGCGTGAAGCTTTGGTCCGTGAATGCGCGCGCTACGACCTCAACTACGATCGCGTTATCCGGTCATACGCCGGAAACGATCCGCCAGCCAAAGCCGGGGGGCGCGCTTGGTGGGATCACCTCATTCTCGCCGGCGCCGTCGGGGTCTTTATCTGGCTGGGAGTGAACGCGCAGGTCCCCGTGCTGGCCATGAACTTCACCTGGGTTGGCGTCCTTTCCCTGATATTGGTGGCCGCTGCCGTCGGATGCGCGTGGGTGCTGTGGCGGGAGACCCGATTTACATAGACGCGAATTGCACCGTTACAATGGCAATATGCCGGAATTGAAAAAGGTCGACCTCGTTGGCGTCGGCCTGAATGCGATCGATACCCTCATTCCACTCTCACACTTTCCGGCCCGTGGCTCCAAAACTGAATACAACCAATCCAGCATTCTTCCCGGTGGCCAGACGGCGACCGCAGTCATCGCCTGCCAGACCTGGGGACTCAGTACTCGCTATATCGGCAAACTTGGTAACGACGATGCCGCCGAACTGCATCGCCGTGAGTTCGATCGCGCCGGTGTCGATGCCCGCCTCATCGCCGTTCCAGATGCACTCAGTCCCCAGTCGCTCATTATCGTCGACGATGGCGGCGAGCGCACCGTCCTCTGCCGCCGAGATGAACGCCTCCTGCTCCAACCTTTCGATCTCGATCGCGCCTGGATTCAGAATGCGCGTGTCTTGCTGGTTGATGGGTTCGAAACCGCGGCCGCGACCCAAGCTGCCCAATGGGCCCGTGAGGCCGGCATTGCCGTCATCGCCGACCTTGATGAAGCCTATGCCGGGGTCGAAGATCTCATCGCCTGCGTCGATCACCTCATCGTTAGCCGCGATTTCCCTTCGCGCCTTACCGGCGAGCGCAACCTGGAGCGCGCACTCCGATTGATAAAACGCCAATTCGGATGCGCCATCACCGCTGCTACTCTCGGTGCTGACGGTGTCATCGCCTGGGATGGCCACGACTTCTACACGCGCCCCGCCTATCGCGTCTCCGTGACCGACACAACAGGCGCGGGCGACATCTTTCACGCTGGGTTCATCTACGGACTCTTGCAGAATTGGCCTCTCGAGCGCCGCCTCGACTTCGCCTGCGCCGCCGCGGCTCTGAACTGCACCTGCTCCGGTGCACGCGGCGGAATTGGAAACGTCGAAGTCATCGAAGGGCTGATGGCCACAACCGAACGCTACGCCATCGCTCGCGCTGCGGACTGAAGTCGCCAAGTCAGATCAACTTATTGTTGCATTCAACTTCCAGTTGATCGCAATCTGAGATTCGCGCTACCATCAGTCCTCTCATTTCCCCGCTAGGCGTCTTTGACAACAATTTATTGAACCCACCAATTCCAAAGTAGTGGGGGCACCATGAGCAAGATTTCATCCAGACCGGTTCTTCTCCTCGCGAGCGGCATGCTTTTTCTCTCCTTAGTCACTTTTTTCCTGCTCTACGTGTTACAAGCGGCCGGGCAGACTCGCGAGACACCTGACATTCCCATCGGCGTTACGTTCCTCTGCAACGGCGAGCACATCTATATCGAGAACTGCAACATCCGCGATACCTCCGACGCCTCAACGTGCATGGTTGCGCATCCCGATCACCTCACGAAAACGGGACTTAACTCTTACACCTACATGACCCGTGGGGCACTGAAAAAGCTCTTGCCCACTTGCCAGCAACCATCGGCAAAGGAACTTGCTGCAGCCAAGGCAATCCAGCAGCGCCAGCAGGATCTCTACGACGCGAACGTCAAGAAGGCTGAGCAGTCGCCGCCTCCGGTCAGTCAGGCACAAGTCGCTGCGCAGCTCCAACAGGCGTCCGGGGGCCCACTGTCTGGCGGCTCGCCCGAACAGCGCGCAATGCGACGCTGTGTCAGCGCCGGCCGGCTGCCTGCAAGTTGCACAGGCAACGGCTTGATGGGAATGTTCACCAACATGCTTACCTCCGTGCTCGGCTCCGGGCAGCCAAGCGGACCTGATGCCGGTCCCAATATGGCTGGTGTGTTCCAAGGCCCAGGAAACTGGCGGCTCGACTTCATTGACGGCGGCGTGCTGGTGAACTGTTCGTTCCTCTCACCGAACCAGGAGACCTACAGTCTTAAGTTCGAGCCCAACCGCACCGCGCTCATCATCAACACCACGCCCAAGCCGCTCAATTTGACCTTACGCGCTGATGGGACCATTACCGGTCCCGGCCCTGTGACCATCGATGGAGTGGTACCCGGTGGATACACGCCGGGAACCTCGACCGCCGGCCATACGGAAACTTCGCAATACACCACAACCGAGCGCATGAATGCCAACCAGGTGCAGCAGGGATCCAATGCCACCTACGCGGGCGGCGGGATGTATGACGTGACCACTACGCACACAAATTCAACCTACGTGCCAGGACAGTCCACGGCCGGGTACACGAATTTTGTTCCCAAGCGAACGACTTGCCCCGCGATCAATCTCTCGTCCAAGGGTGCCGGCGAGGGCATCGAGACCATGGAGAAGAATGTCCTCAAAATGGCCTTCGGCGGCGACAAGGGCGCGCCCACGCCGCCAGGGATCCGCATGCATGGAATCTTTGCGGCATCCACCGGCTTCAGCGTGCAGTTCTTCCCCGAGTCCGTCATCCTCGGCTGCGGACCGGACGCTGCGCGTGCCTATCCCTATATAGTGGCCGCGACCGCTGGCGGCGCGCAGATCAAAATCGACGCTCCCGATCATCCGCTCCTGCTTGCATTCAAAGCAGATGGCTCGCTTGCCCCCACCGCTGACGGACCCTACCAGGTCCACGGACGCATCATCACCGGCCAGGACCAGAACGACGACTTCACCTTTGCGCCCTACGAACAGACCTGCAACCTTGCCGTCCTGACTCCAAGCAAAATCATCCCGTCGAGTGGCGGAACCGCAGCAATGATGAATACTTCGATGAGTGGAACCGCGGCACCTGCCGGCAGCGGTCTTTCTACCCCTCAGGCTCCGCTCGGCAACGCTACACTCTCGGTCGTCTCCGGATTCCCGGCGCAACCCGGGGTCCCTAATCCGCTCGCAGGACGCCCCTACGTCCTTCTGCGCTCAAGCTACGGTGATGCGATCTCCAACGCGGGAGTCCTGGTTCCGACAGGCACATCGCCTTACAAGTATGTCGGCGCTCAGTGCGCAAATCGCCAGCCTGACTGCCAGACGGCGATGAATGCGGTCAAGGCGAGCGCCGCATCCGCCGTGCGGGCGGATGCCAATGGCAACGGAACCTTTCCCGGCGTTCCGCCCGGTACTTATTACCTGATGATCTCCGCCATCCTTAACAACAAGCCCGTTGTTTGGGGCCAGGCTGTGCAGATACACGCCGGCTCAAATTCCATCAAGCTCGATGCAGGAAACGCAACGCCGCTGAACTGATCTCCTGTTTGTCAAAACGGAGGCAGCCCCTTAGTATTCTCCTGAAATCGTTTTCACCGGGAGGTCCTGCCAATGCGTGCTCGTGCTTCGTTGCTGGTTTCTGCGCTCCTATCGCTCGTCGCCCTCACTCTCAGCCCTGCCGCACTGTGCGCGCAGTCATCGCAGGTGGCACAGACGCCACCCATGGGTTGGAACAGTTGGAACTACTTCGCCAATAGAGTCGACGACAAGGGCGTACGCGCAGCGGCCGACATCCTTGTGTCCAGCGGCATGCGCGATGCCGGCTACATCTACGTCAACATCGACGACACATGGGAAGGCCAACGCGACGCCAGCGGAGTGTTGCACACAAATTCGAAATTCCCCGACATGAAGGCGCTCGCCGACTATGTGCACTCAAAGGGTCTGAAGCTCGGCATCTACTCCGGCCCGGGACCCAAGACCTGCGCGGGCTACGAAGGCTCGCTCGGTCATGAAGCGCAGGACGCCAAAATGTACGCCGAATGGGGCATCGACTATTTGAAGTACGACCTGTGCAGTTTCATCCCTGCAGTAATGCAGAAACAGGCGCCCAATGACAAGGCACAGCAGATGCGCTTGATGGTTGAGGCCTACGAAAAGATGGGCAAAGCCCTCCAGGCCACAGGCCGGCCCATTGTTTTTTCGCTCTGCCAGTATGGCTGGGATAATCCCTGGGAGTGGGCGCCCGCACTGGGCGGAAACCTTTGGCGCACAACCGACGACATCCAGGCTCGCTGGCAAAGTATTTACGACCTTCTCAATGAGCAGAAAGGTCTCGCCCCGTACGCTGGGCCCGGCCATTGGAACGACCCCGACATGCTTGAGGTCGGCAACGGCAAGCTGTCACTCGCAGAAAATCGCGCGCATTTCTCCATGTGGGCCATGTTGGCTGCGCCCTTGCTGGCGGGCAACGACTTGCCCAATATGAAGCCCGAGATTCGCGACATCCTCACCAATCACGATGTGATCGCCATCGATCAGGACCCGCTTGGACACGAAGCCCGTTACGTCTATAGTGGCGGGGAAGTTGAAGTGTGGGCGCGCGATCTGAAGGGCGGCGCCAAGGCCATTGCGATTCTCAACGCGGGTAGCGACGTCTGGTCAACGCATCCCTTCCATCTCGACCTGGCCCCGCTCGGTCTGCATGGCACTCAGCACGCAAAGGACCTGTGGAGCGGCAAGGAAGTGGATCTGACCAACGGCATGCCGATTGAACTGCGCAGTCACGACATTCTGCTGCTGAGGATCGATTCACCAAGATAAGTGTTAAATGTCCCTGCCTTTCCTCGATCGACAAAGCTACCTCAGCAACGGTTGCTGAGTCTAACCGTCAGGCGGCATTTGAACCCGAGCATGAATATCTTTCCCATTATCGGGTGGCTTCGCTCCAATACATCCGTTCAAATCTCTGCGCGGATTGCGTGTCTCAGCCGCGGCCTGCTCTTCGTCATTGCTCTTGAAATCATCACCATGCCCGTCACTCAGAACCTATGGACCTGGGACAGGTTCCTTCACGGCGGGCAGGACTTCGAATTAGGCATGCTGATCATCGTCACCTGCCTTTGCCTCACACTCCTCCGTGCTGAACAAGGCAAATGCGATTTGGGCCTCCTGGTCGCGATCAGGGCCCTGCTATTCAAGAGGCACCCGCGGAACATCTCTCGTTTCTGCTCGTCTCCTCACTCCTGCGAACACCGGCTGAAAATCCCGACAGCCTCTCCCACCCGGTCCTTCAACATTCCCCTTCTGATCTGATTCCGTAACTGCGGAAAGGTCCGTTTCCGATAGCCGTTCGTCGCTATCTGTCCCCTCGGAAAGACCAGCCCCTTCAATCCTGTTACGGAGTACACAAATGAATAATTCCGATGTCCTGCACGCCTGGGCCAGGATCCTGGCCGGACGTGCGCCTTCCCTTTCCATCGAGATCACCAAGGAATGCCCTCTCCGCTGCCCCGGATGTTATGCCTTCGACGCTGCGCACCTCGGCGGTGATTCGCAATTGCGCGAGCTTTCCGATTTCCGCGGAGACGATTTGGTCCGCAGAGTCCTCGCCCTCCTCGACCAATACAAACCTCTCCACGTCTCCCTCGTCGGAGGTGATCCGCTCGTCCGGTATCGGGAACTTGAACAGCTTCTTCCGCAAATCGAAGCGCGCCGCATTCACGCCCAGATCGTTACCAGCGCCTTTCGCGAAATACCAGCCGGTTGGGCACAGTACAAACTGCTGAACGTCGTGGTCTCGATTGACGGCCTCGCGCCGGAACACAATGCGCGTCGCAAACCGGCCACCTATGAACGAATCTTGAAAAATATCCGCGCGGCCCACATCCACGTACACTGCACCATCACCGCCCAGATCGCCGACCGCCCCGGCTATCTCGAAGAGTTCCTCACCTTCTGGAGTAGTCGTCCTGAGGTCGTCAAGGTCTGGTTCAGCCTGTTCACTCCTCAACGAGGAGCCACCGATCCCGAAATCCTCTCTCCCCAGCAACGGTCCCGCGTCATCGCCGAACTGAAGCGCCTGTGTCCGCGATTTCCCGCGATGGAAATGCCGGATTCCCTTCTCCGCGAGTTGGAGAACCCGCCCCTCACCCCTGAACAATGCATCTTCGCGCGCACCACGCGAACCATCTCCGCCGATCTCAAAAAGAGAGTCACGCCTTGCCAGTTCGGTGGCGACCCAGACTGTTCGCAGTGCGGATGCTTCGCATCCATGGGTTTGGCTGCCGTCGGTCACCACCGCGTCATCGGGAGACTCACCGCCGGCCATCTCTTTCGCGCGTCCGACCGAATCGGCACGACGTGGAACTGGCTACGACAACGCCTCGCCTCTCCGGTGCCTTCGCAGGCCGCCTCGTCCCCCTTCAGAATCATCGAGACACACGACCTTCACGGCAGATGAAATGGCATTTGCACTCAAGCTGAGTAACTCTCAGGCATCGCCCGATACTCATCAGCGATGCCTGGACCCGTGACTACGCCACCCGGGCCAGGCACACCGCAAACCACCCGCGCTCATCCATCCAGGTTGCTTCGGGCGTGAATCCGGCCCTTGCGAGCAATGTCTCCGCATCGCCCGGACGGTACTTGTAGCTGTTCTCAGTGTGGATGCTTTCTCCCGCTGCGAACTTCACGCGCAGGCCGATGCTCGACAACCATACCGTCTGCTTTCTTTCGCTGACCAGGTGCATTTCTACACGCGATTCCGCATGGTTCCAAATCGCGCGATGCGCGAACGACGCCGGATCAAAGTCCGCATCGAGCTCGCGATTGAGCCGAACCAGCACGTTGCGATTGAAGGCTGCCGTAACTCCGGCTAAATCATCATAGGCGGCATGCAATACGGCTTCATCCTTTGCCAGGTCCACACCCAGCAGCATGCAATCGCCGGGCTCGAGTGCGCCACGCACGCGTTCCAACAGCAACATCGATTCTCCGGGTTCAAAGTTGCCGATGCTCGATCCGATATACAGCACCAATCTGCGCTCGCAGGGCAAGGTCGAATCGAGTTCGATCCTGTGCGTGTAGTCCTCGACGCGCGGGCACACCAGCACCCCCGGAATCTCCCCTTCAATACGGATCTGCCCCTCGACCAGCGCGCTTGCTGACACATCTACCGGCTCGTAAAACACCGTATCCTGCCGCTCCACAGCGGCATTGAGCAGAAGTCGCGTCTTGTCCGCGGAACCGGCACCGAGTTCAATCAGGCGCAAAGCATGGTCACCGGCAGCTCTCGATACAATCTCAGCCGCTCGGTCTTTCAGAATGCCGCGCTCGATGCGTGTTAGGTAGTACTCAGGAAGATGGGTGATCTGATCAAACAGTCGCGACCCGGCTGAATCGTAGAACAACCAGGAAGGCAGCCATTTCGGGTTGGATAGCAATCCCTCATAAACGGAAGAGGAAATCTTGTCTGAAATGTGAAAGCTAGCTGGGGAAGTCGGGCTTGTCGTCATGCCGTTACCTAGGATGCTCCTCCACCTATGGGAGTTACTTGTTTGCCAAACGGATTCCGGAAAATTGCCAGCGCGTTTCCGGCTGAAAGAAATTGCGATAACTCGACCGGATATGCGCTAGCGGCGTCACGCATGATCCTCCACGCAGAACCATCTGGCCGCTCATGAATTTTCCGTTATATTCGCCAAGCGATCCAGCCAGCGGCTCGAATCCCGGATAACCAAGATACGCGCTCGCCGTCCACTCCCAGCAATTACCCCAAATCTGTTGCAGATCCCCATCCGCCGGGCCCGAGGGCATCGGTCGAAGATTTCCGCAGTCAAGAAGGTTACCCGCGACGAGTCGGTCCTTGGCCGCAACCTCCCATTCCGATTCCGTTGGCAACCGCTTATCGGCCCACCGCGCATACGCGTCGGCTTCAAAGTAACTTACCTGGCTTACGGGACAATCCATTACCTCTTCCAGCAACAACTCACCGCGCAAGGTGAACAGATTCCAAGTGTTGCTCTCCTCTGTCCAGTAGAGGGGCGCACGCCAGCCGTTTTGCTCAACCGCGTCCCAGCCTGCTGAGAGCCACAACTCCGAACGCCGATAGCCTCCATCGGCAATAAATTCCGCATACTCCCCGTTCGTCACCAGGCGGTTGGCCAGCGCAAACGGTTCCAGCCAAACGCGGTGTCGCGGTAACTCGTTGTCGTAACAGAACCCTTCGCCGATATATCCCACCTCGTGCAAGCCCCCTTGAAAGGGCTTAAATCCCAAGGCAGATGGCCTTTCTTGATCCCTCAGTCCCCCAGCCCCTCGGTCCCTGTATTTCGGCCGCAACGGATTCGTGAAAAAAGCGTGGAGAATATCAGTGAGCAGAAGTTCCTGGTGTTGCTCTTCGTGGTTCGCGCCCAGCTCAATCCGGCGCAGCACCTCTGGCTCAGGATTGTCCTCGAGCACCCGCGCAATTCCCTGGTCGACATGCTCTCGGTAACGCTGAATCTCGTCCAAACCCGGCCTTGAAAACGACGAACGCAGCCGCTTCTCGGGAAACTCAGCAAAACTACGGTAATAGCTGTTGAACAGCCACGGGAAATCAGGATCAAAGAGCTCGTAGCCGGGCAGAAACTCACTCAAAATAAAGGACTCAAAGAACCACGCGGTGTGCGCAAGGTGCCACTTCGCGGGCGAGGCCTCGGGGCACGATTGCACCATCATGTCCTCAGGCGTCAGTGGTTTACAGATCTCCATTGTGCGCCTGCGAACGCTTCGGAAACGTTCACCTAAGTCCTGGCCAATCCTTGAAGAAACGGTTACGCCCATCGCTATCGATCCTCGTTCGCCAAGCAGGCTTCCAGAAGGCGACTGGTTCCGGCTCGTGCTTTTTTCAGTCCGTCTCGCATCTCACCCACAGATAGCTTGACGACGCTATACAAAAAGGTGCTCTAATTTCTTCAAGACGATGAAGCAGGTTTGTCGCCTCGATTCCTTCTTGAGGAGGGAATATGCGAAGGTACGATAAACGCTCACTGCCGGCCGCTGTGCTTCTGACAGCCATTGTGTGTACCTCCAGTGTGGCCCTGGCCCAGTCATCGACCGCGCCGCCTGCCGATGCTCCTTCACATCCCGCCCCCGCCCTTGCTCCCACGGCGCCAAAGGTGCAACCCACCCCCGAACAGCTCGGGGACGCGCTCATGGCCCATCAACGCTATCAGGCCGCCATCGATGCTTACAAGAAAGCCGCTACGAATAGCCCCGACGTGTGGAATAAGCTGGGCATCGCCTACCAGTTGATGTTCAATCTTACCGATGCGATGCACTGTTATCGCGCTTCCTATAAGCTTGATCCGAAGAATTCGAATGTACTGAATAATCTTGGCACCGTATACGATGCGCTAAAGCAGTATCACAATGCCGAAAAGATGTATCGCAAAGCGCTCAAGATTGATCCGAAGTCCGCCCTTATCCTTAAAAACCTTGGCACCAATCTGCTCGCACAGCACAAATATTCCAAAGGCTGGCTGGAATACCAGGCGGCGCTGAAAATCGATCCTCAGATTTTTCAGGACAATTCCCGGCCGCGCATCGAAAACCCGGCTTCCGTGGCAGACCGCGGAGCTATGAACTATTACATGGCAAAGGGCTGCGCAAAAGCAGGAATGCCCTTACAGGCCGTTGAATATTTGCGCCTGGCGATGAATGAGGGCTATACCAATCCCAAGAAAGTCATCGCCGATAACGAATTCGCGAGCCTGCACGGAAATCCTGCATTCGAGGAGTTACTGGCGTCGCAGTCGCAAAAACGGCAATAACCTCTGCACGTTTTCAATCAGTATTGGAGCAGGATGTCGCGTCCCTCCAACGTGCTCTTTCGTCTACTCCCATAGGACGTCCAAGGTAAACGACAATGAAAGCCCGTCACCTTCCGCTGTTCCTCCTCATCAGCCTCGTCAGCTTTGGCGCTATTG
>Ga0335072_10017070_pt1 | contig 10279 bp, 9 predicted proteins | sample Lox_Sample_21_FD_206725 | JGI IMG/M metagenome (GOLD analysis project Ga0335072, IMG submission 206725) | Soil microbial communities from Loxahatchee National Wildlife Refuge, Florida, United States - Lox_Sample_2.1 | ecosystem: Environmental > Terrestrial > Soil > Wetlands | place: USA: Florida...
AGCAGCCTGTACCCCCACCCCATCGATAACCCCAAAAGGCTGTCGCCCTGAGCGCAGCGAAGAGCCTGCCCTGAGCTTGCCGAAGGGATCTGCTTTTCGCCTGCAGCAGCACAACAAAGGGTGCGCCCTCCTTTCGCGAAGTATGCGAAAGGACGGGAACCACAAACCTCTCCCATAAAACACCCAAACAACGCCCCCGCCGCCCCGCTTTGAAGTGCGTCTAATAAATCGACTACAGTAAAAGAGGGCTGTATCGAAAAGAGGGCTGTATCGCGAATGGGGCAAGCGTCTTTTCAACCGCTCGAACGCGCACTCGGACACAAGTTCGGGCAGGAGCGCCTGCTCGTTCAGGCACTTACCCACAGCTCCCTCGCTCACGAATTCCAGCTTACGGAAGCTGGCAAAACAGACCAGCCGCTGCCGGAAGACAACGAACAACTGGAGTTCCTAGGCGATGCCGTCATCGGCCTGCTCGTTGCCGAATCCCTCTACAAGCTCTTCCCTGAATTGAGCGAAGGCGAACTGACGCGCCTGCGCTCGGCGCTCGTCAGCCGCAAGCATCTCGGGCAAGTCGCCACACGCCTCAAGCTGGGGAAATTCCTCCGCCTCAGCAAAGGAGAAGAGCGCAGCGGCGGACGCAAGAAAAGCGCCTTGCTCGCAAATTGCATGGAGGCCATCGTCGCTGCTCTTTACCTCGACGCCGGCCTGGAACCTACGCGCGTCTTCGTCGACCGCGAGATCATCGCTCCCTCCGTCATGGATCTGCAAAAGGAGATGGTCGAAGGGCGCAGCATCGGCGACCACAAATCTGCGCTACAGGAATATCTCCAGGCCCAGAAAAGCAGCCAGCCGGTGTATGTTGTGAAAAGCGAAAGCGGCCCCGACCACCGCAAGCGCTTCACCGTCGAAGTCCGCATCGCCGACAATGGCGCTCCCGGCAAGGCGCTGGCGCGCGGCACCGGCACCACCAAGAAAAAAGCCGAGCAGGAAGCCGCTCGCCGCGCCCTGGAAAAACTGGCCCACACGAATGGTCAGCCCGCAATAAAGGCCCTGAACGAGACCGTGGCCGGGGAGGTTGCCGGTGAATGAGCCTCAATTCACCTTCGCCACCAGCGTAGAGGCTCCAGTTGCGCCCTTGAGGACGGAGCAGGTCCCGGCATCCGCGCCGTCCAGGCACCGCATCGTCTACCCAACGGTGCTCGACACGGCCCGCTCCCTGCTTTCGATCATCGTCATTGCGCTCTTCGTGCTGACATTCATCGTCCAGCCCTTCCGCATTCCGTCCGAATCGATGGAGCACACCCTGCTCGTCGGCGATTTCCTGCTCGTCAACAAAATGATCTACGCGCCGCCGGGCGTCTGGAAATGGCTGCTTCCCTACCGCCAGATCCAGCGCGGCGATATCATTGTCTTCCACTTCCCGCTCGACCCTACTGATCACGTCGTCAAGCGCGTCATCGCCGTTCCAGGCGACCACGTCCACCTGCACAACGGACAGGTTTTCCTCAACGGCCAACTCATCACCGAACCCTACGCCGTCTACGAAGCCTCATATTCTGACAACTACCGCGACCAGTTCCCCACCATGCTCTACACCGACCCTGGCGTCGACACCAGCTGGTGGATGGAGATGCACCATGACGTCCAGCAGGGCGACCTCATCGTTCCGCCCGGCCACTACTTCGTCCTCGGCGACAACCGCAACCACAGCCGCGACAGCCGCTACTGGGGATTCGTGCCCCGTCCCAACATCGTCGGGCGCCCGTTTCTCATCTATTTCTCCATCCGCAAACCCTCTACCACAGATGTCCCCGACCTTCCGGGTGATAGACTCGGACACGATAAGGACCCGGTCAACAGCATCGTCGATTTCGCCCGCTGGGACCGCATCTTCCGCATCGTGTGGTAGTGGTTTGGTTTGGATTTGTTTTGAAGGGGCACGGCTTTAGCCGTGCCGTTGAAAGTAATAAATGAGCGGGCTTAGCCCCTGCGGGATCGGCAGCTCATACTGCCTCCTGTTATTGTTTGGTGCCACAACAGAACCGAGAGATATGGAACAGATTCTGGAAAAGCAGTCAGAGAAGAAGAAACACACCCACCACGAAGAGACTCCCCTTGAGTTCATCGCCTCCATCTGCAGCGTGCTCGTCCTGGGACTCTTCGCGCTCACCTTCATCTTCCAGAATTTCGAAATCCCGTCCGCCTCGATGGAAAAGACACTGCTCATCGGCGACCACGTCCTGGTCGACCGCATGACCCTCGCGCCGCCCACAAAATGGGCGCCATTCGTCCACTACCGCGACGTCAAACGCGGCGACATCATCGTCTTCTATAAGCCGGTGGCCGAGCCCAACGGCGATCACATCTTCCTGGTCAAGCGCGTCATCGGAATCCCCGGCGATCGGATCCACCTGCGCAACGGCGTGGTTTACTTAAATGGCCAGCCCCAGAACGAACCCCAGGCCGCCAAGCCCGGAGACGACGGCTACTTCCCCTACCGTGACGATTTCCCCTCGGTGCCGCCCTCACAGGCCTCTGACGTAACCGCCGAGTGGGCGGTAGACCTGCCGAACCACATTCAGGGCGACGACCTGATCGTCCCACCCGGCCATTACTTCGCCATGGGCGACAACCGCCCCGTCAGCCTCGATAGCCGCTACTGGGGCTTTGTGCCGCGGGCAAACATCGTTGGCCGCCCGCTCTTCGTCTACTGGTCCTTCATCACCCCCGAGAACCAGATCGACAAGACCTCCATTGCCGACCGCATCGGCTTCATCTTCCATATCGTCCTTCATTTCTTCGGCGATACTCGCTGGAGCCGCACCTTCCACCTCATCAAGTAACGGTAGCAAATACAGCCAACTCCGGCCCCGCACCTCAAGTTTCGGCTCAGCCGCTGGCTTCTCTCTTTTTTGACAGTTTGGAACGTTGCCATTAGGTTTATCGAGATGCTGAAAGCGATTTTCACCGACGTGCAGTTCTGGATTCCACTGGGTGTTCTGGCAATAGGGGTGGTGCTGCTGGCGTGGCTGCATTGATGGGCAGCCGTTTGAGCACTTCGAGCAAGACGCAATCCTCTATGCATGGACTTGGAGTGGCTTGCGGCCTGGCCGCCGGGGTTTGGCTCGGTGGTGCCGAGGCTCCAACCAAGCTGGTGAGTGTGGGGCTCTCCCCTTTCGCGGTCTCGCTGGCGATGGTGCTGGGCGTCTTTGTGGCGCGGTGGACGCTGCCGACTCTGCTGAAAGGCACGGACTACGTCTTCAACGACCTCTTTGCCAGGCCGCATCTGATCGTATGGGCAGTGCTGGCCGGAGCACTGTGGGCGGTCGCCAACACGCTGACGGTCTTTGCCATTCGCGATGTCGGGCTGGCCATTGCCTTTCCCCTCTGGAACGCGAACAGCCTCATTGGCATCTTCTGGGGCTGGCTGCTCTTTCAGGAGATGCGTGGCGCCGGCTTAAAGACAGCGTCGCGGGTTCTGGGCGGAGCGCTGGCCATCGTCGCCGGAGCGGTTCTGCTGGCATTTGTAACCGTGCAGCACGCAAATACCGCGCATGCGCGCGCAGTGCATGGGATACTCGCGGCGCTGGGCGCCAGCCTGCTATGGGGCACGATGTATGTGCCCTACCGCAAGGCCTATCTCAGCGGCATGAATCCCCTGTCGTTTGTGACCGTATTCACGCTTGGCGAACTGGGCACGATGGCGCTGCTGGCCGTCACCTTTGGCGGCGGCGTGGCGCAACTGCACGGGCAGCTTTCGGCAGCGCGGCATGTAGTGTTCTGGATCTTCCTCGGCGGCTTCTGCTGGGTAATCGGCGATCTGTTCCAGCAGTATGCGACCAAGTACATCGGCATTGGACGCGGGATTCCCCTGTCCAATACGAACCAGCTGTGGGGATTGGCATGGGGTGCGCTCGTCTTTGGCGAGCTCGCGCATGTGAGTCATGCCGGGCGCTTGCAGATCCTGCTGGGGTCGCTGTTGATGATCGCCGGCGCCGTGTTCATCAGCTCGGCGGCTGCTCCAGCGCGCGAGCAGGCTTCGGGGCGCGATGCGATCTCGCGCGAGTGCGAGAAATATGGGCTGCGCTTTGAGGACTGCGTGGCGGCGCAGCTTGGGGCGATCCATGGCGAACGCGAAAAGATCAGGCGCCCCTGGTGGGACATTGTAATTGTAGCGGTTGCGGTTACAATCTTTCTCTGGCTGGGATTGCAGGCGCAGGTGCCTCCGTTGGCAATGAACTTCTTCTGGACGGGTGCGTTATGCATCGTGCTCGGATTTGCGGCGATCGGGTGCGGCTGGCTGCTTTGGAAACGGACGCGGTTCAGCTGAGGCAGAAGATTTTCCTTTCCAAGGATCCTCTTCTGGTCCGACAATGTTCTAAATCATCCGATCGACATGCAAGCTGGGTTATTTCTGCGGAGCAGAGAGCCTTGTCTTCGCGTGAAGAGGTGTGGCTATACAGTTTCTGATGCTCTCCCCCGGCCAGAAAACATTAACGGTCATGATGGTTGCTGTGGCGGCGATCCAGTTGGCCGTACTGCTTCTGCTGCATCATCCTGATGCGCTGTCGCGATTCTTCACGACGCTGATGACGCTGCTGGCCGCTGCTTGTTTTCTGTGGCGATGCCGGCGGCTACCGCAGCGCGAGCGCATGGGCTGGTGGTGGCTGGGCTGGGCGATTATGCTTTGGGGGGCGGCGCAGTCGATTGAGGTTTTTGTCGGCGCCTCGAACGCGGCGAGCAATCTGGCCGCTGATCCTTCCGATTTTCTCTATCTCACCGCGGCGTTTCCTCTGCTGATGGCGATTTCGACTACTTCGGAAACGGAGTCGATTCACGCGATTGCCGGGTTGAACCTCGCACAGGTGCTGCTGGCGGGCGGCCTGATCTATGTCCGATTGTTCGGCATGTCGATGCCGGCTGACGCGGCAGCCACGGCGATGATGAAGATTTATGTGACCGAGTGCGTGCTGCTCGCGCTCGCCGCCCTGCTGCGGCTGGTGACATGGTCAACGCTGGAAGAGCGAAGGCGCATGCGGTTAATGTGCGGTGTGCTCTGGATCTATCTCCCCATTGAGGTTGGCTTTGATTACGCGAGCAAGCATTGGGGATTGCAGCGTGGAACGGCGCTGGATATTTTGTGGAGCGTTCCGTTTCTGTTTGCCGGATGGCGGGCGCTCCGGATGCCGATCGAGAATACGGCACGGATGGGCAGCGGAACCAGAGCGCGCGGAACCGGGCTCATCCTGCAAAGTCTTTGCCCCATCTTGATCACCTTCGCGGTTTTTGCCCTGGCGATCTCGATATGGAGCCAGCACTTCCTTTTGGCGTCCGGCGCCATGCTGGTTCTGCTTCTGACCCAGGGCTTGCATTCGGCGATCATGCAGATGAATTACGTCGAGGGCAGAGGTCAACTGTTGGATCGAGAGCGCGACCTGCAGGATGCGAATGCGGCGCTGGAGAAGCTTTCGCTGCTCGATCCGCTGACAGGCGTCGCCAACCGCCGGCAGTTTACCATGGCTCTCGAAGCGGAGTGGAAACGCGCCATGCGCCGGCAGGAAAACCTGGCAGTGTTGATGGTCGACGTGGATTTCTTCAAGGGAGTGAACGACCGGCATGGTCACACCTATGGCGATGCCTGCCTGGTGAAGATTGCCCTCCTGCTTCGCGATGAGTTGCGGCGCGGCAACGATCTGCTGGCGCGCTATGGCGGCGAGGAATTTGTTGTCCTGCTGCCGGACACCGACCTTGAAAAAGCCATGATCGTCGCCAGCAGGATGCACCAGAGGATTCACGCAGCGCGTCTGGAAAATCAAGGGTCTCCCTTTGACCAGAAGATCATCACCGTAAGCATCGGATTGAGCGCCAGCCAGCCCTGGCCAACGATCCATGAGAGTCTGCTGATCGAGAGCGCCGACCATGCTCTCTATGCGGCGAAAAATTCGGGCCGTGACCAGATTTGCTCATGGCCTTGCCAGCCCGCGGATTCCTCGACGGAGATGCCCGAAGTTTTAGGGTGAATTCGCCCTGCATCTCGCTTTACAGTTCGGGTTCGTGTTTCCCTGCTGGGATTAGTTTTTTCCATCTACCAGATGCGTACCCGGTCGGGCGGCGCAAGATAGAGATTGTCTCCTGGCTTTACCTTGAAGGCTGCATACCATGCATCAATGTTGCGCACTGTGTCGGCGCGGTACTGTGCCGGCGCGTGCGGGTCGGTAAGCACCTGCCGGCGCAGAGCCGCTTCTCGCGCTTTCGATCCCCAGTTCTGGCCGAAGGCGATGAAGAACTGCTGGTCACCGGAGAATCCGTGCTGCTCGGGCGCGGGCTTGCCGTTCAGCGACGCGTGATAGCCGTCATAGGCGGCGGCAATGCCGGCTACATCGGCGATGTTTTCGTTCAGAGTCTGTTTCCCGTTCACGTGAAGATCGGGAAAAGGCATATAGGTGTCGTACTGCGCGACAAGTTTCGCAGTAGAGGCGTTGAAGTGCGCGAGGTCTTCGGGTGTCCACCAGTTGCGCACGCGGCCTTTAGAGTCGAACGCCGCGCCTTCGGAATCGAAGGTGTGGCTGATTTCATGGCCGATAACCGAGCCGATGGCGCCGTAGTTGGCCGCGGCTGGCGCTTGCGGATCGAAGAACGGTGGCTGCAGGATGGCGGCGGGAAAATTAAGCGCGTTCTGCAGCGGCAGATTGACCGCGTTGACGGTCTGCGGCGTCATGCACCACTCCCGGCGATTGACGGCGTCACCGAGGCGCGCAAGCTGGCGGTGATAGTAAGCGAGGTCGCCGCGCCAGATATTGCCGAAGATGTCGTCGGGCTTGACCTCGTAATTGGAGTAATCCTCCCAGGTTTCTGGGTAGCCGATGCCGACGTAGAGCGTGTCGAGCTTGGCCTGGGCTTCGGCTTTGGTCGCAGGGGCCATCCAGGTGAGCGCGTCGATGCGCTTATGGAAGGCGGCGATGAGGTTCGCAACCATGGCCTGGGCTTCCGCTTTGGCTTCGGGCGGAAAGTAGCGCTGCGCGTAGAGCTTGCCGACTTCATCGCCAAGCAGGCCATTGACCACGAAGACGCCGCGCTGCCAGCGCGGGCGCTGCTGTGGCGTGCCGGTAAGCGTCTGCCCGAAGAAAGCAAAGCGTTCGTCGGCGAAAGCCTTGGGCAGGACGTCTGCGTAGTCTTCGATAAGGTGGTAGGCGAGCCAGTCCTTCCAGGTATCGAGCGATGTGGACGCGACAAGCGCTGACTCGCCAGCGAAGGCAGTCGGCTGCCAGACGATAAAGCCTGCTTGCTTGTCAAGACCCGCAGCGCGGAAGAATTCTGCCCAGTCGAGGCCGGGCGCTTTAGCGGGAAAATCCGATGCCTGCCAGGGGTTGTTGGCTTTGTGGATGTCTTCGTCTTCTGCAAGCGATATGTGTTTTTCGGCGATGGCGTGCTCCAAGGCGACGACGTTGGCGGCGCGCGCCTCGGCATTGTCGAAGCCGGCGAGCTTGAACATGGCGGCGATGTGCGCCTGATATTTCGTGCGCAGCTCGCGCATGTGCGGGCTGTCGTTGACGTAGTATTCGCGGTCGGGGAGCTCGAGGCCACCTTGCAACAGATAGGCGGTGTAGTGATCGGAGTCGTTGAAGCCGGGCGCGACCCACAGACCAAACAAATTGGATGTGTGAAAGTGGGTGTTGTTCAGCGCGTCCACATCGGCGCGCAGGCTTTCGCCCAGAGCGCGGGCCAGCTCGGTCTTATCTTTGATGGCGGCAACTGCGTCGAGATGCGGCCGGAGCGGCGCAAGGCCTTTGGACTCGATGCCGGCCTCATCCATATAGGAGTTGTAGAGGTCGGCAATTTTGCGCTGCCCGGAACCGGCAGGAGCGCTCGACTTGGCGGCTTCCTCGATCAGGTCAGCGGTGCGTTTATTGCTGAGGTCGGAAAGAGCGCTGAAAACGCCGATGCCCGCGCGGTCGGCGGGGATCTCAGTGCGCTTGATCCAGTTGCCGTTGGCGTAGAGATAGAAGTCGTCGCCCGGCTTTACTGCCTTGTCCATGTTGGCAATGGCGATGCCGTGGGTTTCCTGTGCCTCGATGGCGATGAGAGGCAGAAGGAACAGGGCGCAGGCGCTGAGTTTCAGGGCTCGGTTCATTGAGGTGTGCTCCGATGGTTCTGTTGACGCAAAAATTGAGGGTAGCACGAGGGCCATGCCGAATGGCCGGTGATTCTCTTGTCCAGCCCCACGAGCCGCAGATGGTTCTCGAACTGCCGGAGCGGGCTTTCGGCACCTCGGCACAAATTACTAAGGATCGCTCACCTGATTCGCTCCGAAAAATCGTTCCGCTATTTGAGATTCGCATTCAATAAATTAGCCAGGCGCGCTCCGGCCAGCGCCACTCTCTGCTGCGCGATGGCGAGGGCGTTGGATCCATAGGTCGCGTCGAGCGTGTAGGGGCCGAGCGCCGGGCCCACGGGAGCTACATAGACCTTCGATTGCGCGAGTTGAAAGCTCTCCTCGACCCAGTCAGCTTCATTCGCGTCGGACGCGGCAGAGCCGGCCGCCGGAAGCTGCTTCGCCGCGGTGACTGCTACCGTATAGTTCTTCGTGTCGCCGATTCCCAGCAGATTGTCCCAGTAGCCATGCAGGTCGCCTGGGTCGTTGCTGAGTTTCACGGAGTTGCCGCCGCCATCTCCTTTGCGCGCGCTTGCCGTGATGCGCGTGGCGCAATGCAGGGGCTGATGTACATCCCCGACAAGATGCATGATCCAGACGAGGTCATACGATTTAAGGTCATCGCTGGCGTTGGACGCAAGCACCTGGCGAAAGGCAGCGATCTGCGTCTGCGCGTTCGGAGTGGGATTGGCCGGCAACGCCGTTCCATCGGTACTGAAAGGCGTATTCACAAAGTGCCAGTATTTGTGCATGTACTTATCGGTATAACCGGTGTTGTTGGTTGCCTCAGAGCTGTGTGGCGGGGTGTCGCCATCGAGTTTGTATCCGCTGCCCTCGGCCTTGATTTCATCGGGCCAGGTCGCGGCCATCATGAAGATATAGAGATTGCGGTCGTCCTCGGATGTGCCGGCCGGGATATACGACAACCACTTGCTGTAATCGGGATTCTTCTGGAGCAGGGAGATCGCGCGCTGCTGCGTGGCTGGAGTGAGCTGTTGCCACGCCGCATAGGCGACAGCCATGTGGCCGATGGAGTTCCATGCGTTTGCAGGTGGAAAGCCGATGAGCAGGAAGATTGCGAGCGCGGCCACGGAACGAAGTCGAAGCTTCATTGGAAAACCCCTCCCTTCAAGCAGATGCCCCTCATGGGTGCGAGTTCTCGCGGGAGAGGTTTTGCGGGGCTTTCTCTTGAGCGAGCCATTATCTCACCGAAAAAATGAGCTGGCGGGAAAAACGTGTTGCGACGGTTTCGCATCCTTAACTTCCCAGCTCTGCTCAACCGCATGAGCGAACCGGTGCGGCGCGAAATTCGGGCGTGCTAGCATGAGCGCGTATTTTCAGCGCCATATGAAGGAATGCCCCAGGAAAGGAGACTCATGAAGAAATCCTGCTTCTTGTTCAGTCTTGCATTGGCGACGAGCGTGATGATGGCCGCGCAGCCGCCGTCCGCAACCAGCCCGGCTTCCAAGGAGGTCCTGGTTGCCGAAGAGGCCCGCACGGCGGCATTGGACCACTCCGACATTGCCGCGATCGAGAAGGTCATGGCCGATGACGTCACATATATCCACGCCAGCGGCAAGGTCGACACCAAAAAAAGCTATCTGGACGCGATCCGCTCCGGCCGGCTGCATTACATTTCCTGGCAGCCCAAAGACCTGCATGTCCGCATGCTGGGAGACAGCGGCGCCGTGATCGACGGCGAATACGCGGTACGCGTGACCGACTCCCGCATGCAGCCGGCTCCATTTGATATCAATATCTTCATCCTGACGGTCTATGCGAAGCGCAACGGCCGCTGGCAGCAGATCGCATGGCAATCGACGCGCGATGTAGCAACCTCTCTAGCCAGGTGATAAGTCCTTTTGGCGCGCTTGGTCTTTTAAGCGTATGCTCATAGATATAGATTGAATTTCTTCTCGCCTCCAGCCTCTTCCTCCGCTCCAGACGAGTCGCTTTTCAGGTAAGAACTGCATGAGTGGGGGTCTATGAGCATCACCAGGAAACAACATGTCAGCAAGTCGGGGAAGAGCATACTTGCATTTCGTCGACAGCCGGTAATTGGCAGCTCAGGCGTGATTCCGCGCCAGGCAAACAGCACTCAGGGCGAGGACAGGCCACGGCCATTGG
>Ga0335072_10017071_pt1 | contig 10278 bp, 7 predicted proteins | sample Lox_Sample_21_FD_206725 | JGI IMG/M metagenome (GOLD analysis project Ga0335072, IMG submission 206725) | Soil microbial communities from Loxahatchee National Wildlife Refuge, Florida, United States - Lox_Sample_2.1 | ecosystem: Environmental > Terrestrial > Soil > Wetlands | place: USA: Florida...
GGCCTGAGCTTCACGCCATCGAGCGTCAGGCCGTACTGCAGGCGCTTCATGCCCTCGGGTGTCAGCTTGCCCTCGACCCGCACGAGGTATTCCTTCTCGATCGAGGAGCCCGCGCCGATCAGCTGCCTGGCGAGGCGTCCATCCTGGGTGAGGACCAGGAGCCCCGTGGAGTCGATGTCCAGGCGGCCGGCCGGGGCGAGTGCACGCAGGTGTTCCCGCCGGAACTGCATGGGCGAGGGATCCGCCGCCCAGCGATTCTCCGGGCGGATGAGCACGATGGCGGGCTGGTAGCCGTCCTCAGCCTGGCCGGAGACATAGCCCACCGGTTTGTGCAGCAGGATGGTGACCTGTCCGCTCTGGTGCTCGCGGGCCGCGGCATCGATCTCGATGCGCGCTGTGGGCGACACCCGTGCGCCGAGTGTGTCGACGACTTCGCCGTCCACCCTGACCCAGCCGCTGGTGATCCAGCGATCCGCCTCGCGCCGCGAGCACAGGCCGAGCTCGCCCATGCGCTTGGAGAGGCGCGGGTGCTCCGGGCCATCGGGAGGTGTGGGCGGGGATGTCACCGCTGCGGACCTGTGTGGCAATCGCTTATCGTGGCCGTCGAATATGTCTGAAAATCCGCGTCGCGGTAAGCCTCTGACGGACGAAGGCGACCTGATATTCACGCATGAGCCTGCCAGAGGAAATAGAAGGTTGGATTTATTCCCAGGATCGAGAGCGGTTCTGCAGCTGTCCGTTTGGATTTGCAGCCACTACCCGCCTACAATGAAAGCTCGCAAACTGCGAGTCCCCTTCCAGGTAAGGCCATTCCGGGTAATTCTCGAGCTAGAGCGGCACCGTCTTTCCGGCGTAGTGCGGTCTCACGGCATAGAAACGAGCGTGCGATATGAGCTTGTGGCAGGACTTTCTGACCCACGACGAGCATCCCATGGATAAATGGGCCCACTACTTCCCTATCTACGATCGCCACTTCTCCTGGTACAGGAATAAATCTCTGACCTTTCTGGAAATCGGAGTCGCGAGAGGCGGGTCGCTGCAGATGTGGCAGCGCTTTTTTGGACCTCTGGCGAAGATCGTCGGAATAGACATTCAGGAACGGAGCAAGTCCTACGAGACGCCGGGCACCTTCGTGCGCATCGGCGATCAAGCCGACGAGCGCTTCCTGCAGAGCGTCGTTGACGAGTTTGGTGTGCCGGACGTTGTTCTTGACGATGGCAGCCATCAGATGGAGCACATCTCAAGGACTTTCAATTTCCTGTATCCGAAGCTCCCCAAGAATGGCGTATATATGGTCGAGGACTTGCACACTGCCTACTGGGACGAATACGGCGGCGGTGTTTCAAAGCCAGACACCTTCATAAATAGGTCGAAGAATTTCATCGACCAGCTGAATGCGGATCATAGCCGCGGTCACCTCACGCCGGATTTCATCACGCGGCAGACATTCGGAATCAGCTTTTACGATAGCGTGATCGTTTTCGAAAAGGGCGACGTCTGGCGCAAAGAGGTTCTGCACACCGGCCGCAAACCGATGTTCGGCAAGTAGGGGCAGGATGGCCTTCCGGCGGCTGTTTGATTCAAGCGGCTACTGATCTCCCATCCTCCTGAACGGCGTCGCCTTGCCAGGCGCGCCAGCTGGCCGCCGCCGTGTGAAATGCGACGGTCTTGCATTCCTGGTGGACGACACGCTTTCCCTTTCGGATGCGAATGATCGCGGTGTACCGCGTGGTGCCGTCAGCCTGCTTGCGTGCGCGTATCGTTGCCATGGCGGATTTGGAGGTGACAAGCTATTCGTGTCACCTTTACGTCACCTCCGCAACCCGAGAACTCCCGGAAATGCCCGGAAATCGCGCAGAAACGCCTGAGTCGAAAGCGCCTGGAAAAATAGGCATTTCAGACGATTTCTCCCGCGGAAAGCTCGATCGGAGGATCTCGGTCGCTCCCATGATGGACTGGACCGACCGGCATTGCCGCTACTTCCTGCGCGGCTTCGCGCCCGATGTCCTCCTCTATACCGAGATGATCACCGCCGCGGCGATCCTGCGCGGCGACCGCGCGCGGCTCCTCAGGTTCGATCCCGAGGAGCACCCGCTCGCGCTGCAGTTGGGAGGCAGCGAGCCGGACGAGCTCGCGCGCGCCGCGCGGGCCGGCGAGGAGGCCGGCTACGATGAGATCAACCTCAACTGCGGCTGCCCGAGCGAGCGGGTGGCGAGCGGCGCCTTCGGCGCCTGCCTGATGCGCGAGCCGGGGCGCGTGGCCGAATGCGTGGCGGCGATGCATGCCGCGGTGCGCATCCCCGTCACGGTGAAGATGCGCATCGGCGTCATCAGCGCCGCCGGCCGTGAGGTGCGCGCGGCGGTGGCGCGGTACACCGAGGAGGACTTCGCGGCGCTCGTACACTTCGTCGACGGATTGCGTGCGGCCGGGTGTCAGGCCGCCATCGTGCACGCGCGCCAGGCGGTGTTGGGAGGACTCTCCCCCAGGGACAACCGCGAGATTCCACCGTTGCGCTATGAGATCGTGCGCCGTCTCAAGGAGCAGTTTGCGGCGCTGCCGGTGGTCGTAAACGGCGGGCTGCGCGATAGCCGCGCGGTGCTCGCGGCGCTCGGCTGGTGCGACGGTGTAATGCTCGGGCGCGAGGCCTATCACCGGCCCTTCGTGTTGGCGGAGCTGCAGCGCGCACTCGTGCCGGACGGGGCGCCGGCACCGACGCGTGCGGCGCTCATCGAGCGCATGGCCCGCTACAGCGAGCGCGAGCTCGCCGCCGGCGAGCGCCTCGGCGCCATCACACGGCACATGCTCGGCCTCTACAGCGGTCAACCCGGCGCACGGGATTTCCGCCGGATTCTCAGCGAAGGAGCGCGCCTGCCGGGGGCGGGCCCGGAGCTGTTGCGGCAGGCGATTCCCGCGGCCGCGCGGCCGTAGGGTGCGCGGGGCGCTGTCCCCGGGGCGCGCTTCTAGCGGCCCGGGGGCCATTGCGTATAATCGGGCCGCACTCATGGGCAAGGACATCGAGCTCGCCATACTGTTTGCCGACGTCGTTGGCTCGACCCGGCTCTACGACCTCATGGGCGACCTGCGCGCGCGCGACATGGTCGCCACCTGCATCGAGGTGATGCGCAGCGCCACCGAGCAGCGCCAGGGAACGGTCATCAAGACCATGGGCGACGAGGTGATGGCGACCTTCCCCACGGCCGATGCGGCCTTGAATGCCGCGGCGCAGATGCAACAGCAGATCTCCAGTCACGCGGAGCTGAAAGTCGACGGGCAGCCCGTTTCGATCCGCATCGGCTGCCACTTCGGGCCCGTGATGCTCGAGAACCGCGACGTGTTCGGCGCCGCCGTGCACACCGCCAACCGCATGACGAGTCAGGCGAAGGCCGGGCAGATCGTGACCACCGCGGCGACCGTCGAGAAGCTCTCGCCCGAATGGCGCGCGGCCTGCCGTCAGATCGACATCGCGACGCTCAAGGGTCAGGGGAACGAGGTGGTGCTGTACGAGGTGCTGTGGCAGACCGAGGACGTCACCAGCATGGTGCCCGGAATCGCGGGCGACGCGCGTCCGGCGCGCGGGCTGCGGCTGCGGCTGCGGACCGAGGATCGCGAACTGCTGGTCGATGAGCGGCATGCGAGCGTCACCATCGGGCGTGCCGAGGACAACGACGTCGTCGTGAAGGGCAACCTCATCTCGCGACTGCACGCGCGCATCGAGATCAGCCGCAACAAGTTCGTGCTCGTCGACCAGAGCACCAACGGCACCTTCGTGCAGACCGCCGACGGTGAAGAGGCCTTCGTGCGGCGCGACAGCCTGCAGATCAAGGGTCAGGGAATGATCGGGCTCGGGCGGCTGCCCGAGCAGGGCTCGCCGCAGACGATCCGTTTCAACTGCGAGGAAATCTGACGTGCCGAGCGCGCGCGCCGCGCTCAGCCGAGCCGCTCCTCGATCAACTTGAGCTGCGCAAGCAGCGCCGCGGGCAGCCGGCTGCCGTAACGGCCGAGGTACTCGCGCATGGCGGCGAGCTCGCCGCGCCAGATGCCGGCGTCGATGGAGCACAGCGAGTCGAGGGTGCCGCTCGCCAGCGCCAGCCCGGTGGTGTCGAGATCCTGCGGCCGTGGCAGGCGGCCGATGGCGGACTCCGCCGCGCCCACCCTGCCGGCGCAGCGATCCAGCATCCAGGCGAGCACCCGCAGGTTCTCACCGTACCCCGGCCAGAGGAATTTGCCGGCGGCGTCGCGGCGGAACCAGTTGACGTGGTAGATGCGCGGCGGGTGGGCAAGCTTGGCGCCGACCTCGAGCCAGTGCTGCCAGTAGTCGCCGAAGTTGTAGCCGCAGAAGGGCTGCATGGCCATCGGGTCGCGGCGCACCACGCCCACCTGGCCGACCGCGGCGGCGGTGGTCTCGGAGGCGAGCGAGGCACCCACCAGCACGCCGTGCTGCCAGTCGCGCGCCTCGTAGACGAGTGGTGCGACTTCGCGGCGGCGCCCGCCGAACACCAGCGCCGTGATCGGCACGCCGCACGGGTCCTCGCTGTGCGGCGAGTAGCTCGGGTTGCGCTTCGCCGACACGGTAAAGCGCGAGTTGGGGTGCGCCGCCGGGCCGCGCGCCGGATCGTAGGGGCGGCCCTGCCAGTCGAGCACCGGCTTGCCGCTCGGCAATCCTTCCCACCAGGGCTGGTTGTCGGCGGTCAGCGCGACGTTGGTGAACAGCGTGTCGCGCCGGATCATCTCGTAGGCGTTGCGGTTGGTCTGCGCATTGGTGCCCGGGACCACGCCGAAGTATCCGGCTTCCGGATTGATCGCCCACAGCCGCCCGTCGGCTCCCGGATGCAGCCACGCGATGTCATCGCCCACGGTGAACACGCGCCAGCCGGGGAGCGAATCCGGCGGGATCAGCATGGCGAGGTTGGTCTTGCCGCACGAGGACGGGAATGCGCAGGCGAGATAGTGCGTCTCGCCGCGCGGGCTCTCGAGCCCCACGATCAGCATGTGCTCGGCAAGCCACCCTTCGGTGCGCGCCTGCCAGCTCGCGATGCGCAGCGCATGGCATTTCTTGCCGAGCAGTGCATTACCGCCGTAGCCCGAGCCGAAGCTCTCGATCGAGAGCTCCTCGGGGAAGTGCATGATGAAGCGCCGCTCCGGATCGAGCTCGCCGATCGAGTGCAGTCCCTTCACGAAGCGGCCGTCGCGCGCGATCAGCTCGAGCGCGGCGCGGCCGGCGCGCGTCATGATCAGCATGTTGAGCACGACGTAGGGGCTGTCGGTGAGCTCGACACCGCGGCGCGCCAGCGGTGAGTCGAGCGGGCCCATGCAGTACGGAATCACGTAGAGCGTGCGCTCGCGCATCGAGCCGCGGAACAGCTCGCGCATGCGCTCGTGCGCCTGCTGCGGGTCCATCCAGTGGTTGTTCGGGCCCGCATCCTCCTGCGAGCGGGTACATATATAAGTGAGGTGCTCGACGCGGGCCACGTCATTCGGCGCCGAGCGCGCCAGGTGACAGCCGGGGAAGTGCTCGCCGTTGAGGACCGTGAGCTCCCTGCTGCGCACCAGCTGCGCGGTCAGCTCGCGCGCCTCGGCCTCGGTCCCCTCGACCCAGTGGATGGCGCGCGGCTGGGTGAGCTCGCGCACCGTGTTCACCCATTCGGCCACGGGGCGGCTGAGCTCGGGAAGAGGGGTCATTTGGTGCGCAGGGGCGGCCATTCCTCGGGCTTCCTCTTCTTCTAAACGTCGAAGTATATCCCGGCCGGATGACACCCCCTGCTAGAGTAGCTCTTTGCAGGAAATTCAGAAGGATATGCATCTCGACAGCCGCCGCATGGCACGCGAGGATGCGCCCGGACACGGGGGCAACTGACGTCCGGATGCTCGATCTTCAGGACATATTTGGCCATGGGGGCCCGCTCGAGCGGGCGCTCCCGGGCTTTCGGGTGCGGCACGAGCAGCGGCGCATGGCCGAGCGTGTCGCCGCGGCGCTCGCCGACCGCGAGACCTTCGTGGTCGAGGCGGGGACCGGAACCGGCAAGACCTTCGCATACCTGGTGCCGGCGCTCTTGTCGGGGGCACGGGTGCTCATCTCGACCGGCACGCGCACTCTGCAGGATCAGCTCTATTCGAAGGATCTGCCGCTCGTCGGCGCGGCCCTGGGTCGCCCGGCGCGCGTGGCGCTGCTCAAGGGACGGGCCAACTACCTGTGCCGGCACCGCCTCGGCCTTGCCGTTGAGGCGCCCGAGCAGCTCGCCATGGAGGGTGCGGCGGCGCCCCGCGCGCGCGGCAACCAGGCGCTCCTCACCCGCATCGCGCGCTGGGCCGAGACCACCACGAGCGGCGATCTCGCCGAGGTCCGCGGGCTCTCGGACTCGCATCCGCTGTGGAGCCAGGTGACCGCCACGCGCGAGGTCTGCCTCGGCGCCCGCTGTCCCGAGATCGCGCGCTGTCACGTCGCGCTCGCGCGGCGCGCGGCCCTCGAAGCCGACGTCGTCATCGTGAACCATCACCTGCTGCTCGCCGATCTGGCGCTCAAGGAGGACGGCTTCGGCGACCTGCTGGGGTCGGCGGACGCGGTGATCCTCGATGAGGCACACCAGATACCGGACCTCGCCACGCAGTTCTTCGGCGCGAGCGTCAGCAGCCGCCAGGTCGAGAATCTGCTGAAGGACGCGCAGCCGCAGCTGCGCCGCGCCGCGGACGCCGCCGCGCTGGCCGGGGCGCTCGCGTCGGTCGAGGAGAGCCTGCGGACGCTGCGTGCGGCATTGCCCGCGGCCTCCGGCGGCGGCGTGCTCGCCACGCGCCTCGCCTGGGGCGAGCGCGACTCGGGCCTCGCCCGCGCCGCGCAGGAGCTGTCGCGCGCGCTCACCAGCGTCGGCGAAACGCTCGCCGCGCGTGACGACGACGCGCTCGCCGCGCAGCTTGCCGGCCGGGCCGATGAGATCGCGGCCGGGCTCGAGCGCATCGCCGCGCTCGATGAGCTCGACGGCGCGCGAGCGCTCGAGGTCAACGCGCGCGGCTTCACCCTCAGTCTCATGCCGTTCGACATCTCGGGTCGCTTCCGCGCGCTGATCGAGGCGCGCCGCGGCGCCTGGATCTTCACCTCCGCGACGCTGTCGCTCGGGGAGGAGTTCGGGCACTTCACCGGGCGGCTCGGCATCGGCACGTGCGCCACGCTGCGCATCGACAGTCCCTTCGATCATGAGCGCCAGAGCGTGCTGTACCTGCCGCCGGCGATGCCGCAGCCGAGCGCACCCGGCTATGTCGGCGCGGTGATCGACACGGCGCTCCCCCTGATCGCAGCCGCGGGCGGCGGGGCGTTCGTGCTCTTCACGAGTCATCGCGCGCTCGCCGAGGGTGCGCGGCTGCTGCGCGCGCGCTGGGGGGAGGCGCCACCGCATCGTCTGTTCGTACAGGGCGAGGCGCCGCGCGAGCGGCTGCTGCAGGAGTTTCGCGACGACGGCAACGGCGTGCTGCTCGGGACGGCGAGCTTCTGGGAAGGAGTCGACGTGAAGGGGGAGGCGCTGCGGCTCGTCGTGATCGAGAAGCTGCCGTTCGCCTCCCCGGACGATCCGCTGGTACGGGCGCGCATCGCGCATCTGAACGCGACCGGCGGCAACGCGTTTCGCGACTACCAGCTGCCCGAGGCCGCGCTCGCCCTGAAGCAGGGTGTGGGACGCCTGATCCGCAGCGAGGATGACTACGGCGCGGTCGTGATCTGCGATCCGCGCATGCTCGGCAAGAGCTACGGCCGGGCGTTTCTCGCGGCGCTCCCGCCTATGACTGTCACGCAGGAAGAGGCTGAGGTGCGCCGCTTCCTGCGCCGGCACGCCCCGCGCGCCGCGGTGAGCCTCTCGTGAGAATTCTCGCACTCGATACCGCGACCGAAAACTGCTCGGCGGCGCTGCTCATCGAGGGGCGTCTCACGATGCGCGAGCAGCTCGCCGGGCGTGGCCATGGCGGCGCGATCCTCGCCATGATCGATGCGGTGCTCGCGGAGGCGGGGATGAGCCTCGGCGCTGTGGACGCCATCGCCTTCGGGCGTGGCCCCGGCTCCTTCACCGGGGTGCGGCTCGCGGCGAGCGTCACCCAGGGACTCGCCTACGGCGCGGGGCTTGCGGTGGTCCCGGTCTCGGATCTGCGGGCCGTCGCCTGCCGGGCCCTGGCCACGCAAGCCGGCGCGCAGCGGGTGCTGGTGTGCAACGACGCGCGCATGCGCGAGGTCTACTGGGCGTGCTTCAGGCGTTTCGCGGACGATCCCGCGGCGCCCGTGGGGAGCGAGCGCGTCAGCGATCCGGGGCAAGTCGGGCTGCCGGCCGGGTGGGAAGGGGACGCGCAGCTGCTCGGCGCCGGCACCGGGTTCTCGGCCTGTCCGCAGCTGACGCGCCTGATCCCCGGAGGCCCCGCGGCGATCGAAGTCCTGTATCCGCGTGCCGCCGAGATCGCGCTCCTCGCGGTGCACGAGGTGGCCGCCGGACGTATCTTCGACCCCGAAATGGCCCTACCGGTGTACCTCCGGGACCAGGTGGTGCAGGCTCCGGCCGCCGGTCATTGAACTGAAACAAGCGCTTGCGCACTTGTCACGAATCTGCAACACAGTACCCCTGTAATACTCGCGCGGCAGATAAGCGGAACGCGGCACCTCATGCCCTCCAAGCAGGTTCTGATCGTCGAGGACGAGCGCCCGATCCGGGAGATGATCGCCTTTGGCTTGAAGCGCGCCGGGTTCGAAGTCCGCGAGGCCGAGGACTGCCGCGCCGCCCGTGCCGCGCTCGCCGACACGCGTCCGGATCTCGTGCTGGTCGACTGGATGCTGCCGGACATGAGCGGCCTCGAGCTGACGCGGTCCCTCAAGCGCGACCGCGAGACGCGCGAGCTGCCGATCATCATGCTGACCGCGCGCGCCGAAGAGGGCGACAAGGTGGCCGGCCTCGAGGGCGGCGCCGATGACTACGTCACCAAGCCCTTCTCTCCCCGGGAGCTTCTCGCCCGCATCAATGCGGTGCTGCGCCGCTCGACCCCGAGCGGGGTGGACGAGCTCATCGAGTTCGAGGGCCTGGTGCTCGATCAGGGCAGCCATCGCGTCATGGTGGGCCCGCGGACCGTGGGGCTCGGCCCCACCGAATACCGCATGCTCGAGTTCTTCATGACGCACCCGGAGCGCGTCTACACCCGCGACCAGCTGCTCGACCGCATCTGGGGTGGCAACGTCTATGTCGAGGAGCGCACCATCGACGTGCACATTCGCCGCCTGCGCAAGGCGCTCGAGGAATTCGGGTACGATCGCTTCGTGCAGACCGTCCGCGGCTCGGGTTACCGGTTCTCCGCCCGCACGGTCTAGCGGCGCCGGACGGCTTCAGGAGGGCGGGGCGTCGATGCAGCCCGCGACACAGATGTGGTGGTTCACCATCGGCCGTGTATTCGCCACGGTGATGGCGGGCCTTGGCGTCGGCTGGTTGTTCGGCAATCTCGGCGCCGGACTTGCCGCAGCGCTGGCCGTACATCTTAGCTGGGTGCTGGCCAACCTCTTTCGCCTGGAATGGTGGCTGCGGCACCGCAACTACGCCGATCCCCCGGACGTCGGCGGCGTGTGGGGCGAAATCATCGCGCAGGTGGTGCGGCTGCACCGGCGCAAGCGCTTCCACAAGCAGCGCTTCGTGCAGCTGATGCGCCAGCTGCAGCGCTCGACGGCCGCGCTCCCGAACGGCGTCGTCATCCTCAATGCGCAGCGCGAGATCGTCTGGTTCAACCGCATGGCGGCGCAGCTGCTCGAGCTGCGCAGCACCGCCGATCTCGGGCTGCGCATCGACAACCTGCTGCGTGAGCCGGAGTTCCTGCGCTACCTCGGGCGGCAGGATTACGCCAACCCCGTCGTCATCCGTCCGACCATGGGTGAGGACAACTACCTCTCGCTGCAGGTGGCCCCTTACGGCGACGGTCAGCTGCTGCTGCTGGTGAGCGATGTCTCGCGTCAGATGCGCCTCGAGGCCGTGCGGCGCGACTTCGTCGCCAACGCTTCGCACGAGCTGCGCTCGCCCCTCACCGTGATCTCGGGCTACCTCGAGACCCTCGGCCAGGATCCGGCGCTCGATCCGGATCTGGCGGGGCCGCTCGCGGAGATGCGCCGCCAGGCCGCGCGCATGACCGGCATCATTCGCGACCTGCTCGAGCTCTCGCGGCTCGAGGAGACCGACGAGGTCGTGGGCGGCGCGCCCATCGACGTGGCGGCGCTGCTGTCGCTGCTGCGCAAGGATGTGCTGGCGCGGGCGGTGCATCCGCACGAGGTGCGCGTGC
>Ga0335072_10017072_pt1 | contig 10278 bp, 9 predicted proteins | sample Lox_Sample_21_FD_206725 | JGI IMG/M metagenome (GOLD analysis project Ga0335072, IMG submission 206725) | Soil microbial communities from Loxahatchee National Wildlife Refuge, Florida, United States - Lox_Sample_2.1 | ecosystem: Environmental > Terrestrial > Soil > Wetlands | place: USA: Florida...
ACTTATTTAGTAATTGCAGGCTGCGAGTAAATTAGAGCTTCATACGGAGACAAGCAGCTTAGGGTTTTTTATCCTACTATGTAAATAGTAAGGTTTTCCCTAGTTTAAGACCTTTATAGGAGACCCGTATAGCCTTAAGCTCAAACGGTGTAAGATTAATAATAATAATATATATAGGACTTACGTCCTATTAAGTTGAAAATGACCAAGCAATTATTTCACGCTGCGCTTATATTTCCAACACAAAAGGTGCTGAACAGCCTTCAGTTGAAGAGGAAGTGATAATGTCGAATAGAACGCTTCAAGAAGTAGAGGACCACGCAAAAGATCAAGGTGAAGCTGATGAAGGAGACCTAGAAGTAGAGGACGAATACATTTAATTTAATTATCTATTTAGGGTAGTAATTCATAGCCAAATCATTTATTTTATATGTAAAATGCTCTGTAATTTATAGGTCTTATATGACATACCACTCTTAGCCACGAAATTCAATGAAAGAACTAGTTTTATATATAAGGGGTCCTTATATACCAGTTTATGCGGTATATGGACTCAACATTTTCGCACAGTAAGTGAAGCCGTCTTTTCTCTGGTTATTAAAGTAACAACTTGTCTGTCTCTAAAGTACATACTGTCATTTCGCGATTCGTCTCCTTTTCCGCTTCCTCAGGTCTAGCATCTAAGAGAAGTTTGTTCTTGAACAGTATATAGCGTTAGGACTACTATTGTCGTAAAGCTCATAATTAAAATGGACGCGAGAGCAGCGCCCGAACCTCAATACACATCTTTCGTAGCAAGCTTGAATGATATGAAAAATCCAAAAGTATGCAGGTAGCCGTTGATATATGTAGCATTTAAATGGTAAGAGCTTACCAAGAAAATGGCTCTTAGTGCGGGGGAGGGAACTGGTGAGCAGGCTGTACTGCACACTATCTGTTGGCCTGACCTCTCCTTGTTCTGGCGAGATTGATGAAGAGTCGGCGTGAATCTCACCCAAAATTTGTAGAACCTTCACGAAACCATCGTGGAACCACCTGTCAAGTGTGATATCTCACCCCCGCAAGCACTTTCTGTGAACATGCCATCGTTAGAGTATATTTTGTTTGGGCAGAAAGACACTTTAATTGTGATATAATTAAGGAGGTTTAATATTTAGGGTTAATATCTTTATTTCTACCTATAGCTTAGTTATTCAGCATCTCAAGCCTTCTTTCATGCAGCTTTTACAGGCCAATTTCTCTATATAATTGCTGGTAACACGCAGCTTGGATGTGAATAGTGATACGTGGACAAACTTTAATTATAACCTTATGTGGTTATAAAGTAAGCGATACCTCAACTGACCAATTAGAACCTGGGGTTGTAAGTTAATGGTGGTGTTATATCCCAGATTCGATGGTACAATTTGTTTGATGCTAGCTTTGGCAAGCGATGTACGAGGCCTCTAATTAATAGATCAATAGAAAATTGAATAAATTCAAAAGTTCTTTTTCTAGGCATACCATAGACTTATCTGATCTCACTAGGGCTTCTAGCTTTAAGTTTTCTACTACGTATACTTTCAAACAAGTCCACTATTTGTTAATATATATCTTCCGTCTTGCTCCTTTTGGAAGATATTATCACTCGCCAAGCAACCGAACCAAGCCTCCCTCCACAACATTTTTGAGTCCGCCATCGAGGTTCACGACGGACTCAAAACCATGCTGTTTCAAAATTCTGTATGCAAGATATCCCCGATAGCCCACCCAACAATAAACCACGGTTCTCTTGCGTATGTCTAGCTCTCCCACTCTCGCTCTTAATTCATCAACTGGAATATTCACGGCCCCCTTCACGTGGCCTCTCATAAACTCCATCCGACTTCTCACGTCCACAAAGTTAGTTCCGTTCTCCATCTCCTTTTCCATATCTTCCTCATGTATAATCTCTACATCCCCACGCATTACATTGCACGCAACGAATCCGGCCATATTCACTACGTCTTTCGCGGAACCAAACGGAGGCGCATATCCCAGCTCTAGGTCTTCCAAATCGAAAACACTTATACCTCCCTGGATTGCTGTAGCTAAGATATCAATTCGTTTATCCACACCGGCCTTGCCTACCGCTTGTGCACCCAGTATCTTTCCGGTCATCTTCTCAAACACCAGTTTCATGGTAACGTTCTGCGCCCCTGGGTAATAGCCCGCGTGATGTGGCGGATGCACGGTGATGTACTGAGGATCTTTGCCCAAGGCTCTTAAAGCGCGAACTGACAATCCAACACTCCCAGCAGTCAGGTCAAAGACTTTACATACACTCGTCCCAACATTGCCCTTGTATATTCTCCGTCGCCCAAAGATGTGGTCGGCCGCTAGTCGCCCTTGACGGTTTGCGGGACCGGCTAATAGAAGAGGGGAAGTAGTTGAGGAGATGCGGTGGTGGGCGGCGACCATATCTCCCACTGCGTAGATATTGGGATCGGAGGTTTGCATGTACGGATTAACCGCAACGCCACCAGCTTTTTCATTCAGTTCCAATCCTGCCTGCCTTGCTAATTCAGTTCGTGGCCGGCTGCCAGTCACAGCAAGGACAAGGTCAGTTGGAACGGAAGTACCATCTTGGAGAATGACCGCACCTGGATATTCTGCGGAAGGAGCCTTAACAGATTGGATCCTTGCATTAAGGAAGAGCTTCACATTTTGTTTCCGGATCTCATCGTGCAAATGAGTAGCGATATTGCTATCGACAGGAAGAAAGACTTGTGACGCGTACTCAAGGATACTAACTTCAAGGCCGAGATTTTGTAGATTTTCAGCAGCTTCAAGGCCAATAAATCCTCCTCCAATGACAGTAGCACGCTTTGGTTTGTTCTTGGAGATGAAATCGCGAACACTCTCAAGATCAGGAATGGTGTGTAAAGTGAACACGTGATAGGCGCTCAATCCTTCGATTTGTGGTTGCCATGGCTCTGCGCCAAGAGCAAGGATCAATTTGTCGTATGATACTTTACGAGTATCATTTGTATCCTTCAGGATGTCAACTGTGAGATTGCGCCGATCAATGCTTAACACCTCAGTGTTGATCTCGACATCGATATTAAACCTGCGTTTTATAGACTCGGGCGTTTGAAGCAAGAGAGAATCTGTATCTTTGATAACCTCTCCGAGAGCATACGGGAGCCCACAATTTGCGAAGCTAACGTACGGACCTCTTTCGAAAACCTTGATTGATGCCGCTTCGTTAAGTCTTCGAGCACGGGTCGCGGCAGACATGCCACCAGCAACCCCGCCAACGATGACAATTTTCAAAGCTTCTCGAGACATTTGGAGTAAAGGTGGTTTCTGAAGACTTCTGAGCATTATTGAGCCATTTCTAGTCTTGTTTATTACTAAACTGTTCGATTGTTCTGACATCTGACACCTATAAATGTCACCTGCCGATCACGTGGTTAAGCTTCGTGTTGTCACCGACCAGACATGTTGCATGACAAGAAGTCTGATGATAGTGACCTGATTGCAAATTATTAGCATTCGAAGTGGCCGGATTCGGCGACTTGATAGGGTTAGGGGTGACCCATTGCAATGTAAGCGTAGTGTTCTCAATTCGGGGTAATGTCGTATGATGACAGTACTCTTCTCATATATCAAACTCAAGTCATGCTCCATCACCGGATTGCAGAGTTTGACAAGCAGCAAGCTTGCCACACTTTATCATGCGATCATGAGATGACCCCTTGGCATTACATTCGCATAACGGGAGTTCGGGGGGAAGATCCCACAACACGCGGCCAAAACCCTGCGGCCAATCATAGAGCAATTCTCGAGTAAGGGCTTTTGAGTGGCAGCTGCCATAACCAAGATGTATGCCGGGTTCTGGGTTTTCCGGAGTCCCCCGTTTTGCTACAAGACACTGACGCTCGCTGTCTGGTGATGTAGAGGTGTGCTGCCAAACAAAGCAACCTTGGTCAGTCAGTGTAAGTTGGGTTCTCGTGATCCTTGATTGTGGGGTCATGCGCTTCTTCGCCAATTCGACGTGCACTAGTATGATAAGTTCAGTCGCGCCACGGGTAAGGTCGAGCCTTAGTAAGCGCCTCCGTCGACCTCAGCGTAGCACTCCTCGTCGACAAAGTCATAAGATGACAACCCCCTCCCATGCCCTCCTCAATCACCTCGATCTCAATTGTGAAATAAAATGTCTTCTCCCGACGAACGCCAAGGAGATGCGCACGCAAGATGCTCAAGTTACTTCTGCATTTTAGGACCTGAACATTCAGTTCCCTGTAATAAAACGAACGTGCTTCAGACCAAAGTTCTTGAGGTCCCAGTTTCCCGTAATCCGGCACCAGAACTCAATGAAGATAGAGGCGCCGATTCTGATGGCCGGCCCTTACCGCCTAGGGAACGAAATGACCTAAATAATCCTATTAAGGGCACGTCGACGGATGGTCATTTAAATACTGCCAATAGCAACACAGAAGTGTCTGCGACTATTCCATGGACTGATGAAGAACGACAGCTAGAGGTCAGTGTATGGCAGAATCTTTCCAAATTCTTTGACGAGTTATACTAAATGTTACCTTTTAGCCCTATAACATGGATTCTGCCGTTACGGGTCTAGAACATAGGTAAGGAAGCTTTTATTAGCGTTGAAGTTAGCTATTAACGTTTTGAATTCACAGGGCTCGATTCAATCCTTAATATCAAGCGGATAATGGATTGGGATAGAGAGAAAGGAAGGATTATCATAACAATGAAGTGAGTTGAAATTAATAGCCTGTTTAAGCATAACTGAGAAAAGACTAATAGGCCATATTATGTAGGGCAAAAAGTCGAGGCTGGTTCTTTGGTGAAGATCAATCACTCTAGCCATTTAGATTATTTTGTATATAGCGAGAATGGAAGAAACCTTCTGTTTCAAATGAATAAGAAATTGATTCCTTATTGAATGTAACCACCTATTTCGACTTTCCCAGCCTCCATCCTTCCTGTTGAGCTCTATTTCCCGTGCTAAATAAGGCTTTTCATTATTTAATTGTCATTGTCATACTGTGGCCTGCGACGACTCTCACCTCCTAGTGCAGACTGGGAACTTGAGGATATTCGTATTCTCAGACCTAAGAAGAGTTCACTGCTGGAGCTGCTGTTGGGGTTGTTGTCGTGCGTAGAGCTCTGCCCACCTCTTCGCAACCGAGACAGCTGGCCACAGCAGAACAGAGGACTACCAGCAAAGCGGGTATATAAATGTTGGAATAACAGCTGCCGTGGTTTGACTAGCTACTCGGCTTTACTACTCGGCGAGTAGGCTATTGCGGTGAATAGTGGTACCTCTACGGGTATATATATGGGGTTGGTTGCCCATTAATTTTATGATGATAATACAATTCTATTCTATGCTGCGCACTGAATCACTACTCTATTCTCATGATTCCAGCATACGCATAACATTAAAGTTTAACAGTTAGTTCATACTCTGTTTAACAATATTCTACACAGATTCTTTTACTTGCTTACTTACTAGCGCTATCTATGCGCGTTGCGCATAAGGTATAGTAGCATGTAGATTCTTATAGACATTATACACTAAAATTCTTGCAAAGTGCAGTATAGCTCGGAAATGGCAAAGCGGATAGTCTATTGTAAACTCTATAGTAGTAGTATTATTATCTACCTATCCCAAGAAGTATTATGTTGTAGTGGCTGCATATACAGCAGAATATACAGAACAGGCTTAGAACGGACTGCCTCAAGCCACTAGCGCGGATTGCCCCGAGCCTGTTAGGCATTTACAACATATGAGAACATAAATGAGAGAAAAGGAACGTAATATCCAAGCTTGAATATATTAGAATAGCAAGTCTTCTCCCGGAGGATAAACAAAACACAGCTATCACAAGCAAGTACATAGATCGGGGTACGCTCATTGCGAGGTTATTCAGAAAGCTGCATCAAAGCCTGTGTAATCCCTACTTAATCCCTTTTGTGTTTCTTGGTATGGTCGTGAAAACACATCGCCTATAGTCAATTCGCTAACAACATCCTCGTCTCAGGACTGCATATCGCACTTGAGCAAAATTGAGAAAAGGGAATCTCATGCCTATAACTCTCAACCTATCAATAATTAGTTCTCCTTCGACTCGTCGCCAGGGTCCAGACTGAGGCTCTCTAAACAGTGTTCAAATACTACATCCGATCTATGCACGCGAGGGGCAAAGGGCGCACTCGGTCCGTAGCACACGTCGACACTCGACACGATCAACATCCTGGGCAACCTCTACGCGGACTAAGGCAAGCTGGCCGAGGCGGAGAAGATGTACGAGCGGGAGCTACAGAGCTATTAAGATGCCCTTAGTTTGCGAGCATTAATGTAGCTAGGACGGTTATTGTCAAAAGAGGGAAGGACGGCCATGACTAACGAAAGAAGAGGGTACAGGAATAATTGTTACTCAGATCAGGTAATTTTCGGGAACACCCACAAAACTTTACTACTGTATATATATATATATTAGGTATTTCAGACTCCTACCAATCGAAAGGAGACAAATTTCTCCCCAGTATGTATCTGCTTCAGCTCTTAAAGTCACGCAAAAGAAACCCAGAACAAGGAAATATTCGACATCGCATCTGGATCAGTTATAGAATGTAGGGAGTCATCAGCTCAGAGGATACTAGATCGCCTCGAGCCGCTCTTGGGAAACTTCAGGATCGAGCTGCGAGCTACGACAACGCAGATAATTCCATGAGCACCCATCATAGCCTAGAACGAAGAACAGCTAGCAGCTTCTCACCTCTTGACGCTCTATCTATTCTTATCGCCATCGTTTTTTCTCGCTCCTATTCCCTTTTCGTCATCATCTACATTCGAATTACCACTACCCAATCTCACAGCTTTCAGTTCTGTGCTAGTACCAACATAATATAAGAACACAGAGCCCAACATTATTCGCTCTTCTGTATGGTGTTTCCGGCCAATTGGAACACCGACTGGTCAATATATTACTGCTTGTCCTTACTCCATCCGAACTAAATGAAGATATCTTTATAGAAATGATTTTTAGTGAGACAGACATAGGCATGGGTTTGTGAATACCTTGACTCTAGTGGTAAAAAGGAGAGATGACATTTTGCGGGTATGTACATTGGTGTGGAAATATATACTATGAAGAAAAGAAGCTCGACTCATGAGTAAGGATAGACCAGCTTCCTACAACGGAAATTTTATGTCTCCCGGCATTGATCCTCCAATCTGCATTGCAATCTAAACGCACTAAGTCTGCCAAGTGTTGGAAACCGTCACAGCGGTCGCACACGTAGCCGGCACAGTATATGTATGGTTGGGATCTGCCTCCCAAGTCACTGAATCGTCACTTGCGACGTTGATATATTTGTATTGAATCACCTCTCCAGCGGGGAAGGTGATTGTCACATCCCAGAGGGGGTCGCTGGATGTGTATTGGCTTGCTGACAATGGGATGGCGGAACCTGTGTTCCAGTCCTGGAGAATGCTATCGTTGCCACAAATTTTGATCGTCTGACCCCAGATGGTTGTGACGATCTCGTCAAATGTCACTGCTACGCTTGTTGCCGCTGTACAAGAGCTCGATGTACTGGAAGCTATCGACGTACTAGTAGTTGTGCCAGATTGCGCTGTGGTCGTTGCGGTCGTCGCTGTTCCAGTTGTTGTTACCGTGCCAGTAGCTGGTGTTTGGCTGGCGGGAAAACTAGTTGCTGTGGCCGTTGTATATGATCCTTGAACACCAGTGCTTAAGCATACCGCTGGAACAGAGCTAGCGGAAGGCTCTCCCCAGCTATATGGTACCACGCCAGCTCGACGCGCGGCCGCTGTTAGGAAAGCTGCGTACGACCATGTGAGATCATAAGCGGAGAGTGGGGAACCATTTGTCTTAGAGAATTGCTCCGAGAGTGAGCCATTACTTTGAGCGTAGGTTGCAATGACATTCATATAGCCATCAGCATATGTCTGGACGGCATTATAGAGTGCCGTGTATGTCGAGGTAGAAGAAGCATATGTTCCAGTAGTAATGGAGGAGTCAAGGTCTTGGAAGAAAGCCAGGGATACGGAGGTAACAGTGATGGATCCAAGGCGGTTCCATGTGTATAAAGCATCATAGAGCAGTTCGGCTGCAGCAAGAGTATTGAGGTACCTGAACGATTAGAATTGAATACGAAATCAGACTATGAGAGCTCACCATGGATTCCCACCCCTATTAAAAATTATTAGCCAAAGTTAGCCAATCAAAGGAGTTCGATACATACTGGTATGTGTCTTCGGGATAGCGTCCAACAGCAACAGCAGTTCCTTCTGCAATTCCAGAGTTCAGCGTATAAATTGACCTGAAAGAGTCGGTAACAACTTTGTGGTTTGCAAGAGCACGATCAGAGCATCTGAAAGTAGTTAGAAGATAGCAAGACCGCAAGGAAAGTTTGACCTACGGCTGAAAAGTTGTTTCATCGCAAGATGCAGCCGGGTCAAATTGATGAATAGAACCAAGAAGAGTATTGGAATCCTTTCCAGAACGACCGTCATTCTCGTTTATGTTCGCAATAATATACCCACTCGAAGAACTCCAGAAGCTTTGAAGGAAGCAAAGAATCTGAGGCGCTTGAGAAACACAGTAGCTGCAAGTCGTTCCGAGCGTAACTGCCAGGTTATTGCCATCCACCAAAGCGCGATGCTGAGCCGCAACTGTGAAGAAAGAAGACCCGTCCACCTCTTCCCACAAGTCATATCCGGACTCATTCCTAAGAAATGTCAGTAAATAATTGATGGGCCATGTCATTGGAATATTGACCAATATTGCGCAACGTAGTTCAGATCATTCTGAATGATGGGCCACACCACGGTGCTCGCAGTGGAAGTATATCCGTTCGCAATCAGCCATTTAGAATAGGCAATCAGAGCTGTAGCACGCAGGGCTGGCCCATCTCGTTGCGGACGACCCCAAGCTCCAGTGAATTCAGTCCCATCGGCATTGAATTTAGGCTCGCCTAAACCGGCACCAGTAGCAAGGTCACCCGAAGGATTCGAGACTGTCTGGAGATTTGCCTGTGCAATAATATAATTCTCAATCTCGGTCTGTAATGTAGCATTATAGTTTTGGACGAAAGTATCGACAATGCACTTGAAGGTCAATGCTGAGTCACGAGTCCAGGTGTAGAAGTCTTAATGAATCAGCGTGTGAGCCCAGATGAAAGAAGACAAAGATGAACTTACAATCGGGGTTGGTACTGTCTGGAGACGCTATGACAAGGCCAGAAGCAGCTCCAGGTACGCAGGCTCCAGTAGAGCCAATATTGCAGAGCAAGTCCCGGAGGGCAATGGGACTCTCAGTGGCAATAAATGTATCTACAGATCGCTTTAGGATATCATCGCGTACTACGCGGCTTGGATGAGAGAAAACAGTTTGGAAGACCAAGCTGCCAACAAGAAAGATAGAAGACACGGAATACATGATTGGTTAAGCTACAGTAGTGGCGGTAAAGACGAACAAGCCGCTTGAATTAAGTGAGGAAAGAAAGTAAGAGTGGAAGGGAGTAAGAGCCATTATATATTATATTTAGGTGCAGGGCAGCAACGCGCAGGTCCAGAGGTGGTGTGATGTGAATAATTTAGAGAAGGGCCGAGTCCCAAATGGCCCTCTCTCTCACGTCCCAAGCATTCAAAGTGGGAAGTCATGAAGGCATTCATCGCTCCACTTGAAAGAGGGAGCTAGAAGCCGTTGTTGGGATGGCGGAGCTTTTTCGGATGCGTGATTTGCATGCCAGGTACGTGGACGAGAAGTAGTTTGGAGAGGCGGAGGGCGGAGGGGGAGTATGATAGGGATGTGGAATTGTGGAATGCAAGTGTGGGGTATTGGTTTTCGGCCTTGAGAGACGCGCCGGGGAAGATGACAGTCTAAGCGATGATCCACCACGCCTCGCTAATCTACGCCCTTCTCAGGGATACAGAATTGCGCCGACACCATCCCGCACAACGCCTGCAGATCACAACATAACGACGCCAATGCAGGGCTATGTAATTTCTCCGTGGAATAGATGAATATTTAACGATTTGACAAAGAATATCTGGTGGCAAGATAGTACCTCTGTACCTGATGTATTCGGTCCGGCCCTGAGCTATATAGCCTGTGATCTTTCATTTCTGGGGACCTAACAGCCTCGCGTACGACAGTCGTTCAAAGTTTGGTAACCATTCACATGCATGAATTTAGGGGATCGTTCTAACCGAGCCGCGCTCCATTCCCCGCTTCTAGAAGTTCTTTTTGAGCGGGACAA
>Ga0335072_10017073_pt1 | contig 10277 bp, 4 predicted proteins | sample Lox_Sample_21_FD_206725 | JGI IMG/M metagenome (GOLD analysis project Ga0335072, IMG submission 206725) | Soil microbial communities from Loxahatchee National Wildlife Refuge, Florida, United States - Lox_Sample_2.1 | ecosystem: Environmental > Terrestrial > Soil > Wetlands | place: USA: Florida...
GGCCGGACGCACGCGATTGTGGAGGGTCCCGGCACGGCGCAGCATCTCTACAATCTGCTTGCCAGGTACCTGGAAGAGCATCTTCCTCCCGGCCCCTCTACGCGGGAATGAGCATATTTTTTGTATACAACATGCGCTATAGTAAACCTGCACAGCGGGAAAAAGTCGTCGTTCAAAGGATGAGAAGCTGCTGACATGCACCTAGAAGCGGCATCAGATTCGGCTATTCCGCGCCAGTCGCTTACTTCGGCGGTAGCCGACAAGTTGCGGGATCAGATCATCCGGGGAGAAATACCGGAGGGCGCCCAGTTGCGGCAAGATGCCATTGCAACCCAGTATCAGGTAAGCCGGATTCCGGTTCGAGAAGCATTGCGCCAGCTCGATGCCGAGGGTCTGATCGCGATCGTGCCCAACCGCGGTGCGGTGGTGCCCGCGCTCTCCCCCGATGATATCGAGGAACTCTTCTCGATTCGTGCGCTTCTCGAGCCCGAAGTTTTAAAGCGTTCCATCCCCCTCCTCACCGAAGAAGATTTCTCGGAGGCCGAGGTCGTTCTGCGCAAGTACGTCAGTGAACTTCGCCGCGAGGATCACCTATCCGAATGGGGAAGGCTGAACTGGCAGTTTCATTCCATCCTCTACTCCCGCGCCAATCAGCCGCGATTCATGGCCATCATCCGTAACGTCAACAATAGCGGGGAACGATACACTCGCCTTCAGTTGTACCTCACGCACGGCATGACGCGCGCCAACGAAGAGCACCACGAGATTTTAGATTTGTGCCGTAAGCGCGACGTCCCCGCAGCCTGCAAGTTGCTGCGGCAACATATCCGATATGCGGGTGAGTCCTTGAAACAAACTCTCGAACAGAAAAGAGCCGCTTCGCAAACCGATTCCGGGAACGGCAACCTCAAAAAATCTTAACAACCTGGGTTATTCGCTGACCTTGACGAGAACCACGCCATGACGTGGAATATCTGCCGTATAACTGGTGCGAAACGAGCCAAGATCCTTGTGGCTCCAGAGATCGCGAACGTTCGCGGAAGCTTTCAGTCCGAGATCTTTGAAGTTCACAGTCAGAGGATTATTCGATTCACCTCGATTGAACAGCCCGACCGCGATGCCGCCACCGGCGAGGGGTTTCGCCCACACCTCCAGCGGGCCTTCCTGCGCGATGCGACGACCTTGAATTCCCCTCGCGTCCTGGTCAATCGCAATGACTTCCTTGTTAGTGAGAATGTCGAGCGTCTCAGGACTCATCTTCGAGAGATCGTTACCGGCTAAGAGTGGCGCAGCAAGCAGAACCCACAAGCTCATGTGCGTGAGGTATTCGTCATGATTCATGCCGCCGTTGCCGACTTCGAGCATGTCGGGATCGTTCCAGTGCCCCGGGCCGGCAAATGGCTCAAGCCCGTTCTGATCGAATCCGATGACCGACATGCGATCGTAGTGATCGTTAATGTCTTCGGTCGTGCGCCACAGGTTTCCACCCACAGACGCGCCCCATCGCCATACGCGTCCATAGCCGTACTGGCACAAGCTAAAGACGATCGGCCTTCCAGTCCGCACTAGCGCGTCGTGCATTTTCTTGTAAACGTCAGCCATCTGGCTGCGTTGGTAGACTCTCTCGGCACTGCACCAGTCGTATTTCAGGTAATCGAATCCCCACTCAGCGTACTGTTGCGCGTCCTGCTCTTCATGCCGATAACTGCCTTCATATCCAGCGCAGGTCTTGGGCCCGGGCGAAGAATAAATACCGATCTTCAATCCCTTGCTGTGGACGTAATCCACGAGAGCCTTCATGTCGCCGAACTTCTCATTGGGCCGAATTCGCCCCTGGTCATCGCGTGTTCCTTGCCAGCAATCATCGATGTTTACATAAATGTAGCCGGCATCCTTCATGCCATCGCTCGCAATTGCGTCCGCTGCGGCGCGAACGTCGGCGGCCGTGACTTTGCAGGCAAAATGATTCCAGCTGTTCCAGCCCATGGGGGGAGTCGCAGCCAGAGTAGGGTCGGAGGCACCGGCCAGCGACGAGGCTGCAATCATGAATGCCGCACAACCAATACGGATAAGGGTCTTCATCATGAGTGATCACTTTCGTGACTAAGTGTGTATCTCATTACAATCGAGGAAAGGCAGGCGTTTCATGCGAGCCGGCCGATCACTTCAAAACTCCGTTCACCGCCGGTCGTGATGATAACCGTGTCCTTATGAGTTCCTCCTATCGCAGCGGGCTGGCCGTTTACCGTCACTGTCTGAATTGACATGTGCACAGGAAGTCGAAGCTTGAAATGCACTTCTTTGGGAAGATCCGATCCGCTAAGCTCAACCTGCCCAACAACGGCCTTCGGCTTTGTCGCGAGATGAAAACTCACGCGCCCCCAACGCGTCGGTGCATCGTCGATCCGAATCATCTTTCCAGAACCAACCCAGTCGCGAGGCACGCCTTTTGCCAGGTATAAAACTTCTACATCTGAATCCTCGAGCACCAGCATCCAGCGAACGAGCAGTGGAATTGTCTGTTGCGCCGGGACGCAATACGTTCCGGAGTCGCCCGTAATTCCGGTAACCTCACCAGCGGTCCAACTTCCGCGCGTGTGGGCATGATAACGATGTGCATAGAGAAAGAGCAGAAATTCTTCAATGCGATCTAAACGTAGAAGCATTTGCGCGTATCCGTACGAGATGAAACCGAGAATCTCGCGTCCGTCCTCCTGAAAACGCCACACATTTGCTACGACGCCCAAGGTAGTCGCGCCGTAGGCTCGCATGCAGTCGATCACCAGGTTGGCTAAATGCGCGGGTAAGATGTCTGCCTGCAACAATTCGGCGTATGGACGGTGAGGCCATTGCTGCGGGCTTGGCCGCTCCTTTTCGAGGGATTCCCGAAACGTAAGGGTTGTGCCTGGGAACAACCCGAGGTACGGCGGATTTTTGTCGTTCTGCAAGTTCTTTTCGACTGCCTCGATCGTCCGATCGCGCAGAGTCTTGCTGCGCTCGAGCCAAGACTGCGCCAATGTCCGCATGCTCGAATGTGAGTTGACGGCCAGCTCCGTCCAAACCCGGGCAATATCCTTGAACCCGCGTGCCGCGAATGCGCTGTTAGCGTAGTACGCCTGCCAATACAGCGATGGGTTCTCAGTCAAGCAGGAGTCCGATTCGCTCCATCCGCGAATCAACCCGTAGTCGGGATCGTTCGGAGGCAAGCGAAGACTCTCGTCGTGCATGTCGCAGAGTATTTTTGCAGTCGCTTCGACCTTCGTTCGATGTTTCAACATCAGCGCACTGTCGCGGCTATAGTGGAAATATCGCGCCAGCAGAGAAAGAGTCATGCCAAATTGAGCGGTTTCCGGTCCACGCATGTCGACCATGCCCTTGGCATCGACGTACTCGCTGAAGTAGTTGTCGATATAGACGCGTCCGGTTTCCAGCCGTCCCCACTCCATGTTGGTGTAGATGGCGCTGGTGAAGACATCCTGGAATCCGTCGTATTCCGATCCAGCATAGTCACGGTCCACCGCGCCGTACTTGGGATAAATTCCGCCCGGTCGCGTCATCAGCTCTTTGGCGAACGAGTGCTTCGACATGTCGACCCAGGTATTTTCAGGCAACGATGTCGGCGAGAAGTCATGGAGCTGCTGATCCCAATAATCTGCGAACTCCAGCAGCGCGCGGTAAAACTCTTCGGGCTTCGGATCTTGTCGAGCCGGAGGGAACTCCGGATAGCTGTGACCGTATACGATTTCGGCGATCCTGCCGTCTTCGATTCGCGTAGTGCGATGCCACGTGTGCACGATGTATCTATTCTTGTTCGGACCCACGTCGCCAAAGACGATCACCTCCCAGTACGCGTGATCGGATATCGGAATTACTTTTCGGACGGCCGGCATCCAGCCACCGATGAGGCCGTCATAGAGCTCTCCTTCTTTCAGTGCAGTACGGAGTTCAGGGGAGTACTGAATCGGGTGATAGGTTCTTGTATTCCCGCTACGGTAGATCGGAGTAACGTCATAGGCTTCCCTGGTTCCAACAAACGTAGTCCATGTGCGAGGATTTTTCTCGGCTGATGCCATGGGAGGAGCGGCCGATCTGACCGCCTCAGGATCGGGGTCGCCATTTTGCAAAAGACGATTGGCAAGTAGATCAGCAGAAGAGAGCCCAATATCCTTGAGAGCGAGACCGAGATACGGAATTCCTTCCGACATGGACGCTTCTCCGCTCTTCGCCAGTTGACGCGCCTCACCCGCCGACGAGAGAAAGACGACGGTCCCATCACGCGTGCGTAGGTCTTCGTAGACCTTCCAGGTTTCCGCCTCAGTTTTGAATTCTGCAATTAGGCTGTGCCTTTCGACCGACACGTCAGAGCCGCGGACAACGTTCTGACGTTTGTTCGGTGGCGTCAGCGCGAGTGGCTCCGTCTGTGCATCGTCCCGGCCAGATAGAAATTCGAGGCCAGCTGCCGTTGCCGCGATTCCCTGCAAAAAATTTCGTCGGTCCATTTGCATCGTAAAAACGTTTTCAACCTAACGTCGTCGACGTCGGCCGCTTCCGCCAGGTTCCTGGTCTTCTTTGATCTCGAAGTTCGCGGGCGGCGTGACACCCAGTAGGTATTGGACGAAGTAATCCCAACGCCGCCGTACCAGATAGAGGGCGTGTCCGCCGCTCTCGCCGTGGTACATGTTGGGGACGAACAGCATGTCGAAATTCTTGTTGGCTTTCATCAGCGCATCGACGAAGCGCATGGTTTCCACTGGATGCACATTGTCGTCAATGTCCCCATGCTCTAAAAGCAAGTGTCCTTGCAGACGACTGGCCATCGTCACGTTGGACTGGGCAGCATAGTCCCCTTGTACCGGATATCCCTGGTACAGTTCGTTCCACCATGCTTTGTCGAGCCGAGCGTCGTGATCTCCTGACGTGGATACCCCGACCTTATAGAACTCCGGAAAAGCCAGCATGGCGTGAGCTGCGCCGTAGCCACCCGCCGAGGTTCCGTAGATTCCGACGCGGGTCGCGTCCATGTAGGGATAACGCGCGGCCATTTGTTTAATCATGGCCACGTGGTCCTCAAAAGGCCCCCCCAAGTTTCGGTAAGAGTATTGATGGAAAGCCCTGGAGCGTCCCGCCGTACCGCGCCCATCCACCATGACGACGACAAAGCCTAATTCCGCCATCGACTGCAACCAGAAGGTACCGCCGAAACTCTTAGGCACAAAGAATGACTGGGGCCCAGTGTAGACGAATTCGACGATCGGATACTTTTTCGCGGCATCGAAGTTCGACGGACGCCAGATCAGTCCGCAGAGATCGGTCGTTCCATCCGAAGCCTTCCCTTGGAACGGCTCCGGAAATTTCCATCCCATCTTTACCGCTGCATCGACATCCGATTTTTCCAGAACGCGCACTTCGGAGCCATCCTTCGTGCGCCGCAGCACGGCCTCCCCCGGCGAGTCTGGACGCGAATAGCTATCGACAAAGAAACTGCCATCCGGAGACACGTTGACCGAATGATTCGCATTCTCGGGTGAAAGCAACCGCAGATTTTTCCCATCGAATCCGATGCTGTAAAGATGCGTCTGGTACGGGTCGGCACCCTTCTCGCGGCCACTAGCCGAGAAGTAGATCAGTCGATTCTTTTCGTCAATGTTTTCAATTCCCCGCACCACCCAGGACCCCTGCGTAATCTGGTTTTCCAATTCTCCAGTCTTGCTGTAGAGATAGAGATGGTTCCAGCCATCTCTCTCCGAGGTCCAGAGAATCTCCCCCGTACCTTCCACGAAGCTATACATGGTTTCGCCGGGATCGACGTATGTATCCGACTGTTCGCGCAGCAGAACTTTCTGTTCTCCAGTCGACGCATCCACCGTGCGCAACTCTTTTGCTTTATATCCGCGCTCGTCGTAGTCATACCGGAAGCTCTTGCTATCGGGAAACCAGTCAAATCCAGGCCCGTCTTGAAAAGGGAGCTCGATAGAAGTGGCCACGTCAATCCGCTTTCCAGACTGAATGTCGAAAATGATCGGTTGTGCTTTTGCCAGCACTTCACCGGGCAGGGGATAAACGTAGGTGAAGGCTCGCGGGCGCAATTGATCCGGTGGAACGAACTGCAGGCTGGTGAAGCGGCCGGAGTTTCTCGAATCGATTCGGTAGGTAATCAACTTCGAAGAATCGGGCGACCAAAACACGGCTGCCGGCTGCTTTACATTTTCGGTCCCCTGATCCACCATCGCGCGCAATGAGGGAAGCGGTGTAGCGTAGTCAAACGCTGCCGCGCCATCGGGGGTCAATTGCAGTTCAGTGCCGGTCGAAACGTCCCGCAGGTAAAGGTCGTGATCCTTGACGAAAGCAGCCCAGCGCTTGTCGGGAGAAGGCACCTCATTCAATCGCTCCGGCCGCGATTGTTCTTTCTGGCATTCATAGGTCGTGAGAGAGCAGGTCCATGGTGCGTTATCGACGGAAAAACGAATTGCCTTGCGACCATCCTCGAACTCGATCGCAGCAAAAGGGAGGGCTGACGGTGAGTACTCTTGCTTAGTCGAGCGGGACAGAGCTGTGGCGAGTCGTGTGTGATCGAAGGCGGGAGCTCTCGTATTCTGCTCGGCATCAACCAGAACGAATTCAAGTCCGTTGAGGCCGTCCTTCCGGTACCAGAACCGGTTTGTCTTTTCAATCCAGTGCGGATCTACATCAGCGACGTAGACCTCGTGCCGGAGATTTCCCGGAAGAAACTGCTGCGCCCGCTGATAGTCAGCCAGAGTGCCTTGAGCGAGAGCCATGGGTGCAAAGAGAAGAATCGCGAGAGGAAAGGTCAACGGCCGGCAATTTAGATTCATGGAGCTTCGGGACTCCTGGATGGCAGAACGTCAGCAATAAAAAATGCATTCCCGGGAGCCAGGCTGTCAGTGCTCCCGGTGAATGCATCTCGATCTCAACCAACCCGCATCTCGATCAACCGTCTGCGCTTCTCAAAATTCGACGTTCCCTCGCAGTTCGATGGCACGCGCTCCACCGTTGGGAGAATTGGGAGCACCGGGATAGATGTTGATAGGAGCGCCAACAGTCCCAAAAGACCCGCTTTGTATGGCGTTAAAGTTATAGTTCACGCCGCACTGAGGGCATCCATTTGTCGCGCCCGTAGAGAAGGTCGGGTGATTAAAGGCATTGAGCATTTCAGCCTGAAAGACAAAACGCCATCGCTCCGTGATCGGGAAGTGCTTGGTGATCGAGACGTCATCGAAGGTATTGTGCGGCCCGTGCAGCCATATTCGTTGGCCAAAGGTGCCTGGTGTGGTGTTGGGAGTGATGTAAGCCGGGTTAACACCTCCTGTGGGCAACAGATATTTGGGATTAATGAACGCGACGGTGGTCGTTCCCGGGATCGGGTATTTACCAATGGAGCTTTGCAGTTGCGATGCAGTGACTCCATTCAGTGCCACCCCACCATCGCCATAGTCATTAAACGTGTCGGTTCCACCGAAGAGCAGGAATGGGGCTCCGGTCTGGAAAGTGAAGATTGTGCCCACGGTCCAACCCCCGGCCACTCGATCAACCACCCCACCGCGGTTCGCGAATTCCTTGCCCTTGCCGAAGGGCAGGTCGTAAGTGCCGTTGACATGCACAACATCCCGGAGGTCGTAAAGGGTGGGTCCGTAGCTCAATCGCATATCGCGGAGGCTGAACACAGCTCCTTGGCCCAGCCAGCTATTCTGACTAGCGATCCCGAGGGTATGACTCCAGGTGTAATTGGCGTCAAACTGCAGCCCGTGCCAGGCGCGCTGGCGGAAGTCAACCTGCAAAGCGTTGTAATTCGAGTAGCCCTCAGCGATCGTGTAGCTCGGTGCACCGCCCAGGCTTATCGCGTAAGGGTTCGCTTGGAAGAAGTTCATCGGATATCCGGCCCCGGCCCCCTGAAATCCTATGTTGTTGGCGCAGGGCGCGAATGACGAGCCAACCAGATTACAAAAATAAGGCGCGGTCCCGTTAACCCCGGCCAGAACACCTGCCATCGCTCCGGCCTGACCCGTCTGCAGGTCCGTTATAAAGTTGCTCGCACAGTAATCGGCCGCGCTACCGTCTGCGCAGGGCGGGCTGAATTCACCCCCCCCAACGAAGGCGGCGGCCATGATCGGCATCGCCTGCTGTCCCGGAAGGCCGTGATTGGCAAAGGATCCCGCATAATTCGCAATGCCGCTGGCATTATTGATCGTGAGATTTTGCTGTGCCGCCTGGAATTGCGTCAGAAAGCTGGTAGGGAATTGCGAAGTGGTTCCGAAGATATTAACTTCGTTCGGGTCTATATTGAACCACTGGCGTGCGGTGTGGCTTCCCACGTAGCGGACTTCGAGCGCGCTGCTTTGCCCAACCTGTCGCTGAATACCAACATTCCACGACTCCGTGTAGGGTTGCTGAATGTTGGAGTTAATGGCGTTCACTGAGCCCAGCTGTCCAGGAGAGGGGCCAAAGGTGAAGTCTGAGAGTGCTTCGCTCGCCTCATAAGCCGCTGGCGCAAGTGCGTAAGGTATCCCAAACTGATCTGTCAGCGTGCTCGGCGTGTTTGCGCCGGGATTGAAGCTACTAATCGCCAGACTCCCAGGTGCAAAGGCGCCCGCTTCGCTCGTGTTGTTGTTGGCGACAAGAGCAAACGATTGATAATAGAACGAAGCCGCATCCGAGGCCTGGTTCCACACATACTGCTGAGGCTCGGTGAAATTTCTCAGCGAGAAGCCGCCACGAATAACAGTGCGGCTCCCACCCATCATTCTACCCAGTAGACTGTTGTCCGAAGGATTCCAGGCAAAGCCAAATGCGGGCTGAAACGCCTTGTTCCAGGCGTGGTACGGGTTCGCGTTCTGACTGAGCGTTGGATTCAGACCGTTTGGGTCGGTCGTGAAAACGCCAGGATTGAAAAGATTGCCAACCCCCGATGGACCATAAACAGTCACTGGACCCGCGGAGTGGTAAAGGCCCGAAAGATCCTTGTCGGTGGAAGTAAAGTCCCAACGCAGCCCGTAATTGAGCGTCAAGCCCGGCCTGAAGCGATAGGAATCCTGAAAGAACAGCCCCTTGCCCCCGATCAACTCATCGAGGTTGTACCTGCCAATCTGCGGGACATATTGGTGTTGCGACGGGACGTATGCGTAATCTCCACCCACGCTCGCTATTCGACCCGTCAGGATCGAGTACAGTTGCCAGGCCTCGGCTTGCTGGCCTAAACTCGCGCCCGGAAGCGTGCCGCCGGTTCCAATCGTGAACGCACTCTGCGCCGCGTCTCCATTGGCAAGACCAAAGTTGACCACTGGATATCCAAGCACCGGGTTGTAGTAGTGATCTTGCTCGCGCCACCACGAGAAGCCAAAGTTCACGGTATGGGCCCGGTGCTGCCAAGTCATGGTGTCAGAGGCATTGAATACCGGATATTCAGTGTTGATGCCGGTATAGAAGACCGTCCCAGACATTTGCGAACCCTGCGGGTAAGGAACGTTGGGATAATTCCAACCCAACTGCGGATTGTTGGCAGTGAGAGCGGGGGCGTTGTAGGCGCCTTCATTGACGTTGTACAAGAAGCCGCCACGAAAATCGTTGACCATGGTCGGCGTCAGCGTCCAGGTGAATCCGAGCCCCGTGGTATAGCTTCTGTCCTTGTTGCCGGCGCCGGTATTAGAGAAAGCCGAACCGGGAAAATCAGGAGGATTCGCGCCTGGGTAGCTGTCCTGAGTCATGTTCCATGCCAGGTTGAAGCGCATTTTGTCCGTTGCGTTATAGTCCACACGAACGGCCGGGAAGTAGCTGACCGTGGGGTTGCTCACCTGCCACGTGACTTGATTGAGATTGGGATCGCCCGTAGCACTCGGAGTCACTTGCCCTGCAGATGTCGAGGTATTTACTGCCGCCAAAACGGAGCTCGGGCAATAGGATCCGGAACAATTCAGCACCCCGGTCGGAAGGTTTGCACCCGGATTTGCAGAGTTATAGTTTTGCGCGAGAGTAAATAGATTCACGGTCTGGCCGTTATACGTAAAGTTTCCCGCTTGCGCTGCAGCCGTGAATAAATTGTTAGAAGTCGTGTACGACCCAGGAATTCTCCGTTCGGCATAGCTGCCGAAGAAGAACAACTTGTCCTTGATGATCGGGCCGCCAACGCTGGCTCCAAAATCGTTGATGTGGAGAAGGTTCTTGGTTGCCGGATTGGACGGGTTCAACGCAGTGACGGCGTCGTTGTACCAACTGTTGGCGTTCAGTGCATCATTCTGGAAGTCGTCGTAAATGCGACCGTGAAA
>Ga0335072_10017074_pt1 | contig 10277 bp, 4 predicted proteins | sample Lox_Sample_21_FD_206725 | JGI IMG/M metagenome (GOLD analysis project Ga0335072, IMG submission 206725) | Soil microbial communities from Loxahatchee National Wildlife Refuge, Florida, United States - Lox_Sample_2.1 | ecosystem: Environmental > Terrestrial > Soil > Wetlands | place: USA: Florida...
AGTCAGTCCAGGGTTCGCAACCATCAGGCGCGTCGCTGGACACGGCGACGGATACGGGACAGCTAGCGCTCTCGCAACAGTGGCAGATTGTGAGCAACGGCGACGGGTATTTCAGGGTTGCATCCGCAAATGCCATGCAGGCCGGGGCGCCTAACGTGCTGGACGACGCGAATGCCTCAAAAACCGCGGGAACGCCCGTGGTGCAGGCATCCGCAAACGCTTCGCAGGAGCAGGAGTGGGATGTCGTGACCGCGGGGAACGGCTATTTCGAGGTGCTCAACCGGCTGAGCGGCCTGGCGCTCGATCTCAACTCGGGCGGGCTGGCCGTGCAGCAGCAGGAAGACAGTTCAACTCAATCGCAGCAGTGGAAGATCACGCCCGTGCACATCTCGGCGGCGACCTCTCCGGGATTTTCGATCGTGGCGAACCCTTCGACCCTGTCGGTCGCACAGGGCGCACAAGGATCAGCGATGTTGACGTTGTTTCCATCAGGAGGCTATGCCGCCTCGGTAACCCTGGCCTGCTCCGGCCTTCCTACAAACGCGACGTGCACATTTTCTCCCGCGACAGTGACCCTGGATGGAAAGGACACGGTTGAATCCACAAACTTGACGATCACCACGCAGGGCAGCGCGTCTGCGATTGTGGATTGGCGATCGCCGATGGCCGAGCCTCATTCTCTGCCGGCTATTTTGTTTGCGCTTGCGGCGTTGCTCATTTTGCTGTGTTACACATTGAGCTGCCGCCGCAAGGCTCTTTACGGTTTCCTGGCGATTGCGCTTTTCAGCGTCATAGTCGTGTCGGCCGGATGCGGGTCGGGAGGGTCCAGCCAGACGTCGCCTCCGCCGCCTCCCCCGCCCACTCCGACTCCAACCGGGGAAACCATCGTCACCGTGACAGCCACGGCAACGAACTCGAGTTCGAGCACGGCGGTGCTGCTCGACGTGACGCCCTAGGCCTTTCGGCCCCGTATCGCTATCCAAACACACTCCTACTTTGGTCTGATTTGCCGGTCAGGCCAGCGGGTCTAACATTCGCGCAGTCGCTTTTGGGTGGAAGGCGTGTCGAATTCGGGTTGCGCATGGGGATGTTCCTGTCGCTCCGTAATATGGTCACCGCTGGCGCTTTGATGCGTTCTGGCATAGGAGGATCGATGCGGAGATTGTGTGCCAAGCATGTTGCTACTGGTTTGTTCCTCACGGTGATGCTGGGTTTCGCGCCTGGAATCGCGCGGGCGCAGAATGCAAATTCGGGCGAGTTGAAAGGCTCCGTCAAAGATTCTTCGGGCGCGCTGATGCCCGGGGTGACGGTGCAGATCAAGGACCTCCTCACGGGCGTGGTTACGTCAACAACCACGAACCAATCGGGGCTTTACGACGTTCCGTTTCTTACGCCGGGGACGTACTCGATCACGTTCTCGAAACAAGGCTTTCGCGACTTTGTCCGCACTGACATCGTCCTTCAGGTGCAAACGCTGGAAATCGATGGGGCGCTGCAGGTCGGGATCGCCACGCAAGAGGTGGTCGTAAGCGGCGCGGCGCCGCTCGTCGAAACGCAAACCAGCGGCCAGGCTGTCGATCTGAGCGCGCAGGCGGTCGCTGCGGCGCCTATCGTCGGCACCGACTGGCGCAGCGCGCTGGTTCAGCTGATTCCGGGCGTGAACGTCGGCGCGGGCGGAGCGGGCCCGGCGAATGGGCAGTCCGCGGGAGTGAACGGCACGCAGGGATACAACATCAATTTCCTGATCGACGGCTCGGCCGCAACGGACCCGCGCGATTTCAACGGAAGCAACAATTTCACGCCGCTCGACTCGATTTCAGAAGTGAACATGAATTCCACCAATGCTCCGCCGCAATACGGCAACGGTCTCACTGCCATCAACGTGATCACCAAGAGCGGTACGAACCACTGGCACGGCAGCGCGTACGAATACGTTCAGAACACGGCTTTGAACGCCAGAAATTACTTCTCGCCGGGGCCCAAGCCCGTCGAGCATTGGAACAATTACGGCGGGACCGTGGGCGGCCCGATTATCAAGGACAAGCTGTTCTTCTTTTTCGCTTACCAGCGTAACCCGTCGTCCAGCCCGACCGGGGGTTTCTACAGCTATCCGACCGCCGCGATGCAAGCGGGCGATTTTTATGGAATTCCGGGAGCCACAGGCGCAGCCTTCGATTCCTCCGGCAATCTGACGGGGACGTATGATCCTGTGGCCCTGAAGCTACAGTCCTATTTTCCCGCGGCGGGCGCTGCGGGATGGGTTGCGGGATGTCCCGGTCCGGCAAACGTAGGTCCCGGTGTAGCTCAAACGTGCAACGCGAACAACGATTACAATTTCAGCGGAACGAGTCCGAACACGTCCACGTGGTATGCCGGCAGAACCGACTATACGTTTTCGTCGAAACAGAAACTCTCGTTCAGCTTCAACTACTACCCGAACTTTGTCTCGTATGTTCCTGCCGATCCTCTTTACCCGAACGACGCCACTTCCTATGCCGCCGGGAACAACTACAACCTGACGGGACAGCTCTCCGATGTCTACACGATCAGCCCGACCGTGCTGAACGAGTTTCGCGTAGGCGCGATGCGCGAGCTGGACAAGTATGTTCCACCGTCCCTTGGGAAGAACGACCCGACGACGCTCGGTCTCGAGCCAGCCTATGGCACCAATGCTCCGGCCAATGTGTTCCCCAAAATCACAATCGACAGCGGGGCTGGCGACGGATGTATCGCTCTGGGCGCGGGATGTGGAGAGAACGGGAACATTGACGCCGTTCTGGGAGAAGGGGTCTACAACTTTTCGGACGTCCTCACGTTGATTCACGGCCGCCATACGATCAAGGTGGGCGGGGAATACGATCGCGATTACCAGAATTACACAAACTGGGGTGACATCACTTCTGGGAACTTCGAGTTCAACGGGAGCGTGACGGGCATACCGTACGCCGACTTCCTGGCCGGCGACGTCTATGGGTGGTACGTCTACGAGTACGACCCCACCAGCGCTCACATGTGGAATTCAGCGCTGTTCGCCAGCGACGACTTCCGGGTTTCGACGCACGTCACCCTCAACCTGGGCGTGCGCTGGCAGTTCCAGTCCGGCTGGGGAGTGAAGCACAACCTGTTCGGCAACTACGATCCGCTTCTGCCGAACTCCGCCGACGGGGGATTGTATAGCGGCGGCATTCTCTATGGCGGGCAAAGCGACGCTCTCTACGGAGGGCCGGCATCGCCGCAGAACACGATTCAAAACGCCGACTACAAACAATTCGCGCCGCGAATTGGCATCGCGTGGTCGCCCCGCGACAACTGGTCGATCCGTGCGAGCTACGGCGTGTTTGACGCGCCACGAGACGCGGAGAATTACACGGATGGCGCGCTAGGTCTCGGATTCAATCCGCACAACAACGGCAACGGCGGGTACGTCAACGGCATGGCAGCGTTTCCTTTGGCGGTGGGGCCGCCTGCCGGTACGGTGATCTTTCCGACGCTGCAGACGCTTTCGCCGGAGATCGATAACTTCAGCAGCGTTACGTACTACCCGCGAAGCATGCCCACGGACTACGTGCAGCAGTGGCTCCTGAGCATTCAGCATGAGTTCGCTGGCGGCATCCTGGTGGACGGCGGATACGTCTACACGCGCGGCAGGAACCTGAACTTCGCGACCGACATCGACCAGGCGCCCATAAGCGCGTTCGGCTGCACGGGCTACAACTGCGGCAACCCCAACCCGGTGTTCAACGCGATTCAGGGCCAGCTCTACGACGGATGGTCGAATTACAACGCGCTGCAGATTCGGCTTCAAAAGCGGATGTCCTACGGCCTCGACTTTCTGCTGAACTATTCATGGTCGAAGTCGCTGGACACCGGCACAGGCAATGGCCACGGCTCGGGAATCGACGTCTATCAGGATGCTTACAGTCCGGCGGCAAATTACGGCTTGTCGGACTTCAACGCGGCCAACACGGTTGCGGGCCAAGTGGTGTACGAGGTGCCGGTTGGGAGCGGCCGTCAGTATGCACTTCACGGTCCGCTCGATCAGATCGCCGGAGGCTGGCGAGTTTCCGGCCTGTTCCAATGGCACTCGGGGCTTCCGTTCACTCCGGTGATCCAGAGTTCCGTTGGCGATGGGATCGATCCGGGGCTGGCTCCATCCTTCAGCGCGGGCTCGACGCTCTATCCCGACATTGTGGGAAGCCCGAGCGTCTCGAATCCCTCCATCAGCAGATGGTTCAATACGGCCGCGTTCGCCAACCCGGCGACCGGAACCTTTGGAGACACCGGCCGCAATACTCTGATCGGGCCGGGCTTCAGTGACGTGGACTTCAGTGTTGCAAAAGAATTTCCTCTTCACTTCGAAGGGATCCGGCTGGAGTTCAGGGCTGACATGTTCAATGTGTTCAACCATCCGAATTTTGCAAATCCGGACAGTGATGTTGGCTTGACCTCCGGAGGGGTGCTGGCCGATTCCGCGGGTGGAACGATCAATCACACGGAGAACTACACGGGCCAGCGCATCATACAGCTGGGTCTTCACCTGAGATTTTAGGCGGCGCACAACCCGAACCCTGACCACCCTGGGCCCGGAATCCCTTCGGCGAAACCGGGCCCGCGCCGTTCCTGCGATGCCCGTGCGATTCGAATGAAGTCTGCTACCATGTGCTCTTGGTTCCGGATATGCACCGTGCGTATTTGACTGATCCGTGTGAGAGCGCGCTTTGCCGCCGCTATTGGTCAGCAGCCGATCGAATTCCAAAGCCGAGTCTGACGCTTCCGATCGCTCTTGTTGTTCTCCTGGCGTGGCCGGCTACGCTTTTCGCCGCGCAGGCCGGCGGCTCCCGAAATCCAGAGATCCAGGACCACTTTCGGCGCGCCGATCAGGATCTGAAGTCGAATGATCCGCAAGCAGCCGTGAAAGAATTCGACGCGATTCTCGCGCTCGATCCCAAGAATGCCGAGGCACATTCCAACCGGGGGGCAATCCGCTTTCTGCAAGGCGATTGCCCAAACGCCGCTGAAGATTTTCGGGCGGCGCTGGCCCGCGACACGTCGCTGGCGAGGGCTAAAGCGATGCTGGGAATCTGTGAGAAGCGGCTGGGAAAACCAGATGCCGAGTCGCTGCTCGACAGTTCCTTCCGGGAGCTAAAGAACCCGAACCTGCGCGGCCGCGTGGGGCTGGAGCTGGCATCGCTTTATTACAAGAAAGGCGATCTGGAACATGCCGCCGCGGTGGCGCAAGAACTTGTCGACTTGCAGCCGGATAACCCCGATATTTTGTACTTCGCGCAGCTTGTCTACAGAGAACTCGCCGACGACACGCTCAACAAGCTGGCCGTGCTGGCTCCGGGCTCGGCGCGGATGCAGCAAGTGATGGCGGAACGGCTCGTCAACGAGGCAAATCTTCCGGCGGCCATCGAGCACTACAAAAAAGCGCTCGCGCTCGAGCCGAGTCTGCCCGGAGTCCGTTTCGAACTGGGGGAAGCCATTCTCAACTCGAACTCGTCGGACGCGAAAGCGCAGGCCGACGCAACCAGCGAGTTTGAGCAGGCCATTCGTTTGGAAGGCGACAACGCGGAAATCGAGTGCGAGCTCGCACATATCGCGCAGTTGCAAGGCGACACGCAGCATGAGTACGAGCATTACGCGAAAGCAGTGGCTCTCAATCAGGACTCGACCCAGGCGCAGATCGGGATGGGCAGCGTCTTGATGACGATGCAAAAACCGGAGGACGCGGCGAAGCATCTTCGCCTGGCTGTGCGGCTCGATCCGCTCAACAGCGAAGCACATTATCGCCTGGCTCTTGCCTACCGAAACCTGAACCTCCCAGATCAAGCGGCAAAAGAAATGAAGGTTTTCGAGGATGTGAAGAAGAGCGACGATCGCGTGAAAGAAATCTACAATGAAATGAACAGGCGGCCGGGTCCGAAACAGCCGCAACCGGACGATGCTCCCCGCTAGGATGGATCAGATCCCGCGGCGCGGGATTAGCAGGTCGCCCAAACGGGCCAACCACGCAATCAGTACCGTTCGAACTTATCGAAGACGGTGATTGCCGGCAGGGCGTTGCCCGAATCGTCGAAAAGACTTCGCGAGACAAGCGGTCCGCTGCCCACGGCCGGTTCCCACCAGAAAACTCCCATGCCGAGGCCGTTCGGGGTTTGCTGCACCATTTCGTTCACGCTCGCCAGAAAATCCTTCTGGCCTTCCGGTGTCTCCGGAAAAGGCGCAGGTTTATTGATGTACTCGGTGGGCCGCCAATCGTATGCCGTCTCGACGACGTAAATCGGCTTCTTGTATTCCTCGGCCATGAAAATCAGGTTCGCGCGCAAATCGTCGAGGCTGCCGTGCCACCAGGGATAATAGGATTGGCCGATCACATCGTATTGAACGTGATAGGAGTTCAGTTTGTCGAAGAATGCCTTCGTTCCGAACCGGTCGCCGCCGCGGTCAATGTGGATCATGATGAGGGGACTGGGCTGGTCTTCACTTCCCGCGCGGACGCCGGCGATGCCTGCCTTCACGAGATCGGCGAAATTGTCCCAGTTCTCCGGCAAGCGGCCGTCGGGCCAGAGCATTCCGTGCGTGATTTCATTTCCGACTTGCACCATATCGGGCAGTACGCCCGCGGTGCGGAACGAAGAGATGGTGTCGCGCGTGTAGGCGAAGACGGTCTTCACAAGCTGATCGTGGGGCAAATCCTTCCAGGCAGCCGGCGTGATTTGCTTGCCGGGATCGGCCCAGGTGTCGGAATAGTGCAAATCGAGAAGAAAATGGAAGCCAAGCTTCTTGGCTTGCTGCGCGAGCGCAATCGTATAGGCGAGATTATTGGGTAAATCGGTGGGAGCGTGGAACAGGCGGAGGCGAACCCAGTTGTAGCCGTGGTCCTCCAGGATTTGGAGGCCGGGCTCGGCCTTGCCATTGTCCTTGAAGACTTTTCCGCTATCCTCAGCGGCCTTCAGGAAGGAAACGTCAGCGCCGACCGCATACCCGGATTCGTGAGGAATCTGCGGAGGAGGAACGGACAGCATCAGCCCGCAGATTGCAAGAATCCAGATTGCTCTCATGAGTTGCTCCTTTCCTTCACTCTGAGGGTGTTGGTTGCGCGGCGCGGCGCCCGGCAGGCTTCAACGGCCGCGATGATGAAGCTTTCGTTTGCTCCGTGAAATTCATCACGCCCTCGTATTCGGGCCGTATCGTCACGCTGTTGAGCGTGGCAATTTCTCCCGAAGAGGGGAATTCGGGCCACGCGCCTTTCGGCAAATAGAGCGGGTCGTCTTTCCGCAACGGAAGGATGCGCAATTCCAAACCGTCTGCCAGCTCTTTCCGTGGAATATCTTTGAGGCCGATGATCCAGGGCGTGCCGTTGTAGAAGTTATCCGTGAAAAGCTTCTCCCCGACATAGAGGCGAGCCACATCGCCCTTGTAGTTGATCACGAGATAGGCGTTATCGATGGTGCGGGAATCGAGCGCCGAGTCCGGCACACGAATCCTCCAGCTCGCCGCCGACTGGAATGCCGCGTCGCCGGGAGCGAGGGCTACTCCCCTTTCCATGGCGATGGGAGGTGGATCTCCCGCGGCAGCCAACTCTTGAACCCGAACGTGCGTGGTGACGGGCGTCTCCGAGACCGCGTAGGTACGAAAGACGCCGTCCTCGCCTCTATCTTCGAGCCCCGAAGACGGCTGAGCTCCCTCATCCAAGGGAGGGAAAACGGAAGCCGTCAGGTTTGCCGGGTTAGCGGAGAGGAGGTGGATCGAATCCGCGTCGAAATAAAGATCGGCCGGCGAGACAATGAACCTCTGCGACTTCCCAGAGCCGGTTCTCCACGCATCGAGAGCTTCGTCGCGAGAGAGCAGCAAAACTTGTGCCGACTCCCGGCCCTGCTCCTCGATCCGGATGGCGACGTTCGTTCCGGGCTGGATCCCACTAACATAGGTCACGTTTCCGTCGTTCGTGGTCGTTCCGCCCGCGGATTCAATCGTGATTCCTTTCGTGGTGGCGAATGCAAATTCCGCGGGTATTCCGGGCCAGGCGAAGAAGACATACGTGTTCGACGCGTCCAAGCGGCATAGCAACTGGGCGGTGGCGTAGCGTAGCAGAGAAGGTCCGACCTTCAGATTCACGGGCCAGATCGTATAGGCGCCCGACGGGACGTCGGTCGGGGTTCGCGGCAGCTTCACAGTTTCCTTTGGAAGCCGAAGCTCGATTTGAAAGTCCTTTCGTTCAGGAAGAGGATACAGCCGCTGGTGATTGTTGATGAAAATGAAGCCGCGGCCGTTCAATACGCGCGCCGCGACGCGCGGAGTGGCGGAGTCTTCCTTGCTCGCCGGCGTCCGTTCCGGGAAATAGGCGGGCATCTGCACGAGATCCGAACCAAAATCGGCGGCGAAGATGTTCAAGGTTTTGAGAATGCGAAACGAAGGATGAACTTGGCCGAATTCGCCCAGGGGAGCGCCGTAGTCGTAGGACTTCACCGGCAAATCATTCGGGTAGCCGGTGGCCTGCGACTCTTGCAGGGTGGTTTTCTTGCCGTCGGGATTGGTGCCCCCATGGAAGATGTAGTAGCCGAACATCGAAGCGCCCGACCCCATTTTCACCAGGGCCATCGCGCCGGTGTCGTCCGCGGTGACAACCGGACGGCGATGGTAAGCGACTTCCATGCCATCGCCGAGTTCCGCCATGAGATAGGGATACTTCGCGTCGAGGGCATCAATGTCGGGCCGCTTGGAGCGAAGATCGTCGGCGACATTTTCATCGCAGCGGATCGACGTGAAGAAGAAGTTGGGATTGGGAGGAAGTTCCTTCACGCTGCGGCTCCAAAACGCGTCGGCGTAGCCGCCAAAAACGGGGAGTATGTCGCGGGACGGCACCACCGCGTTATCCCAGCCCGTAACAGTGTAGAAAGGAACGTCCAAGCCCGCCTTCCGCGCCATGCGCCGCAGAGTGAGAATGTATTCCGCGCCTTCGCCGGGGCCGCGCGCGCTGTATTCGTTGTCCAGCTGGATGCCCATCACGGGGCCGCCATTGACCCAAAGAAGGCCCTTCAGTTGTGCACCGATCTGATCGTAGAAGCTTTGGACATACGAAAGAAAGAGCGGGTCGATGCGACGCGTCTTGCACTTTTGCACCACCCAGTCAGGAAACCCGCCGTTGCGGCACTCGCCATGGTCCCACGGCCCGATGCGGACCCAGACGTACAGACCGTGCTTGGCGCATAGTTCGACGAAGCGGCGCAGGTCGCGTTGCCCGGTCCAATCGAATTGTCCTTCAATCTCCTCCTGATGAATCCAGAAGACGTAAGTGGAGACGACCTGGATTCCTCCTGCTTTCATTTTCAAGATTTCTTCGTCCCAATCGGCGGCGGGGTATCGCGAAAAATGGAACTCGCCCATGATTGGAAACCAGGGCTTGCCGTCAAGTAGCAGATAACGGCTATTCGCCGAGAACACATGACCTGTGCTCGATCGGCCTCCTACGGCGAAAGGGAGCGGCTTGGGCGGGCTGGCAGGAACGGTCGCGTCGATCACAATCGTTGAATTGCCAGACGGAGCGATTTGACCGGCGGGCGTGCTGTGCCTCATCAAGAACGAGGCGGCAAGGAGGCTCGTCGTCAGAAGGAAGGCGGAAACCGGTTTCATAGGCCCCGTTCGGCGTGCAAATCCAGAAGGTTAAGCTACCGGGCCTGGGCGGATGAGCCATCCGACTAAGGTTGGATTGAGGGAAACGGACTTCGGCTACAGGCTGTTTCGTAAATGCCGGATGTGGAAAAGGAGTCTCTTCAGGGGCTAAAGCCCAATCTTGTCGGTGCCTTTTCGCGGGAACTGAAGCTCCTGCCCCCTGAAGCCGATTTGTGAGACAGGAACAGGTTCTAAAGGTGTTCCAGGCCGCGCTGCAGAGCTGTGATTACCGCTTTGGTGCGGTCGGTGACGCCAAGGCGAAGCAAGATCACGCTGACGTGGCATTTCACGGTGGCCTCGGTGATCCCGAGCATGGTGCCGATTTCGCGATTGCTTTTTCCGTGGACCATGAGTGAAAGCACCTCGCGCTCTCGCGGGCTGAGATCCGAATTCGGGGTGCGGTCCTGCAGGCTGCGCATGACGGGAGGAGGCAGGAATTTGCAGCCCGAATGAACGCGCCGCAACGCGTCCACGAGAGTTTCGTGGGACATGCCCTTAATCATGTAGCCCATGGCCCCGGCCGCAATGGCCTGGTGAATGTCTTCGTCACCCTCGTATGTGGTGAGGACTACGCACTTTGCTTGGGGATTCTCGCTTCGAAT
>Ga0335072_10017075_pt1 | contig 10276 bp, 8 predicted proteins | sample Lox_Sample_21_FD_206725 | JGI IMG/M metagenome (GOLD analysis project Ga0335072, IMG submission 206725) | Soil microbial communities from Loxahatchee National Wildlife Refuge, Florida, United States - Lox_Sample_2.1 | ecosystem: Environmental > Terrestrial > Soil > Wetlands | place: USA: Florida...
GGCCTCGCTGAGCATCTCCAGTGCCTTCTGCTCACCCCACATCGCGCCGAGGCCCATCCCGCCATCGGCGAGGGAGACGGTCATGCAGTGCATGCAGGAAATCGTGTAGAAGAACGGGCCGAGCGGGTGGTCCATGTTCTGCGAAAGCTTGCTGGACGCCGCGACATCGACGCACAGGTAGACACCACCGGGGCGCAGCGCGTCAGCGATCCCGGCAAGCACCAGATCTGGCCGGGCCTGATCGTGTATGGCGTCAAAGGTGGTGATGAGGTCGAACCGCGCGGTCTCGCCGAGACGGGCCGCATCGCGCTTGGAGAACCGGACATTTGTCAGGCCGTCGCGCCCTGCCTCCTCCCTCGCGGCTGCCAGCCCGCTGTCGGAGAAGTCAAAACCGACGACCTGCGAGCGCGGGAACGCCTTGGCTATCAGGTTGGCGGCGTGCCCGGAACCGCACCCGACATCAGCAACATCGATGCCGCCTGCGAGCCGGTCAGTTAGCCCCGGAACAAGCGGAAGCGTCACGTCGATCAGCGTTGCATCGCGGACAGCGCCACTGTCCTCAGCCATCAAACCCTGAAATTTCGGGAACGAGGAGTACGGAACTCCGCCGCCATGCATGAAGCTGTCGACAACCTGATCCTCGACCAGCGCGAGCAGGCCCACGTATTGTGCCTCGATCGCAAGGTTGTCAGGACCGGCAGCCCTGGTGAGCCATGCAGCGCGATCGGCAGGCAGCGAATAAGTCTCGGTCTCGGCGTCGTGATCGACGATCCGCCCGGTTGTCATCGCCGCCAGCCATTCCCTGACGTACCGCTCGTCCAGTCCCGCGCGAGAAGCGATCTCCGCGCTCGTCGCGGCGGGCATTTTGGCCATGACGTCGAATAGCGCGGTGCGATGGCCGACGCTGACCATCAGGGCCAGCATGGCCTCATTGAGCATGTGGATCATGCGCTTGGCGAACTCTGCGGAGATCCCAGCCTGTGCTTCAGCCATCCCTTAGCGTAACAATGAGTAAGTTGACGACATGTCTGTTGTCTACCTATCATGCTCTCATAGACAGGCGGAATCCGGGCCGGCCGTCGGTCAGCTGAACTCGGTGAGGATGGCGTCGCTGACCGCAGCCATGTGCCGGGCGCCTGCCGAGCGGGAGACCAGGCGGGCGGTGAGGTAACCAACGGCTACGTCTCGCTGCGGGTCGGCCCAGCCAAGGCAGACGTAGCTGCCGTTGTGGCCGAACGTCGTCTGGCTGGCAAGGGCGCCCATCGGCCCTGAGCCGCCGCCGAGCCGCGTGCGGGCGGCCCGCTCGCCGCCCAGCTGGAAGCCTTCCGACCAGCGAACAGGCAGCTTCAGGTAGCGATCGACTTCGCCGTCGCTTGACGGCGAGGTCGCCTGCCTGATGGTCTCGGGCCGCAGCACCCGCGCTCCGTCGAGCGCACCGCCGGCCAGCAGGGCCTGATACAGCCGGGCGAGGTCGTAAGCGGTGGCGGACACGCTGGCGGCCGGGATGACGGCTTTGCGGACAGCCGGGCGGTTGACCATCAGCTGAGTAACCAGCTCGGCCGGGCCGCGGCCCGCCACCGGGACGTGCCGGTGCCAGTGCCCGGCCGGCAGTCCGAGGTAGCTGTCCCGGAGGCCGAGCGGGCCGAGCAGCTCGGACTGCAGCACGTCGCGCACGGGCGCGCCGGTCACCCGCTGCACCAGCTCGCCGAGGATGAACCCGTAGCTGAGCACGTGATAGGCCGGCACCGATCCGGGCGGGAACGAGGGCGTCGCCACCTCGAGCGCCCGCACGGACGCGGCCCAGTCGGTCATCATCAGCGCGTCGAGCGCGAAGCCGCGCGCCACCGGCAGCCCGCTGCGGTGCTGCAGGACCTGCCTGATTGTGATGTCTTGTTTGCCGCCCTGGGCGAACTCCGGCCAGTGGGCGGCGACGCGATCGTCGAGTGCCAACTGCCCGCGCTCGGCGAGCAGGTGCACAAGCAGCGCCACGAACGGTTTGCTGGCCGAGAACAGGAAGAACAGCGAGTCGGGCCGGCAGCCGAACGCCTCGTTCGCCGCGATGCGACCGCGTGCTACGACGCACAGTTGCGCCGGGCTACCCCGTTCCCTGACAAGTGTTATGGCCCTTTGCAAGCCGCTGTCGCGCGGGCCGGGCACGTCAGGCCGGGGCGAGTTTGCTGACGGCCCCGCCAAGGTCGAGGCCGGGTACTGGCGTGATCGCAATGACCGGAGTGTCCAGCCCGGTCGCGTGGTACTCCGCCACGCGCTCGCGGCAGTGCTCAAGCGGGCCGTGGATGACCAGTTCGTCGACCAGCGCGTCGGGGATGGCGGCGAGCGCGCCTTTCCGGTCGCCGGAGTTCCAGGCTGCCAGCATCGGCGCGATGACCTCGCCGCGGCCGAGCCATTCGTGGAACGCGGCGTAGACGGGCACGGTGAGGTAGGCGGCGATCATCCGCCTGCCGATGTAGCGGGCGGTGCCGGCGTCGGTAGTCGGACAGACGAAGATCCGCGCGACGAGTTCGCACTCCGGGCCGGCCACGCTGCGCACCTTCGGCACGTCCGCCGGTGACAGCCAGTTGGTGATCGCGATGCCCGCCTCGGCTGCCGCTAGCCTGACCATGCCGGGCCGCAGCGCCGCCAGCGCCAGCGCGGGCGGGATCTCGGGCGCTGGGTCAAGCCGGAAGCCGTCCACGGTGAACGTTTCGTACTCCCGGCTGACCTTGCCGCCGGCCAGCGCCTCACGCAGGAACCGCAGCATGTCGCGTGAGCGCTGGTAGGGCTTCTCGAACGGAATGCCGTTCCATTGCTCGACCGCGACCTGGGACGAGGTGCCGATGCCCATGACGAACTTGCCGGGCGCGAGGGCTGCCAGCGTGCCGGCCTGCACAGCGAGTGAGACAGGCGCGCGCGTGTAAATGCCTACGATCGCTGTGCCGAGGCGCAGTCCGGGTGCCCACTGCGAGGCGAGTGTCAGCGGGGTGAAACCGTCTATCCCGTTCAGCTCCGCAGACCACGCATCGGTGTAGCCGAGGTCGGGCAGGCTCGCCACCAGCTCTCGCTGGTCCGCCAGCGGCAAGCCGGTCAGCGGGAGAGTGAGGCCCCAGCGCCTCTGTCTAGCGGCACTGTGCGATTCCATGGTTGCGAGTATGCCAGCTTGGGCTGTTCGGGGCCTGGTGCCAGAATGTGACCCAGATCACGCAACGGATACCGTGCGTCATAGCGTCCTAACACTGAGTGATCAGTAACGAGCGCTTACCCCGGCGTTCGGAATCCGAACCCCCCACCCTGGAGGCACCGTGACCAGGATGAACGTTAACGAAGCCGTGTGTGAAGCACTGTTCGCCTCACCGCTGCAGCCTTCTGACTCTGTGAGCGCCGAAGCGGTCGCGGACGCGATCGGCAGCACCGTTCGACGTCTCGGCCCGGCCGGCTGCACCAGCCACGTCGCACAGGAGTTTGGCGACCACCCGGAGGAGGCAACTCACCGGATGCGCTGGATTCGCCAGCTAACCGGCGACCTGTGCGGCTGCCTGTACTTCCCGACCGCGGTTGCCGCCGAGACCACGGCAACCGGGGCCGGCCTGCTGCCGGTGCGCGAGGCCGCCTGAGTAGCTACGCGCGCTTTGCGTTGCGGCCGGAGTCTGACCTAACGGGTCAGGCTCCGGCCACTCTTATGTCAGGCTCCGGCCATTCTTATCTAGGGCCCCGGCCATACCTATGTCAGGCCAGTGCCGGCTGATTGCGGCGATGCAGCTCGCGCAGCCGTTCCGCGGTCTGGTCATCAGCCGGGCTGTAGGTCGTCATCCGGGTTCCGAGGCGCTGGCCCAGCCACAGGTGCGTGTAATTCAGCTTGAGCAGCCCTACCTCCGGATGCAGGTAGCGCTTAGTGAGGTTCTCGGGGCTGGCTACCTCGTGCCGCTCCCACAGTTCGGTGAACTCCGGGGACGCCTTGGTCAGCTTGGCCACCAGGCACTTCCAGGCGGGCTCGGCCACGTGCTCGGCCATGGCGGCGCGGTACTCGGCCACCATCCGGCGAACGCCTTCCTCCCAGTCGAGCGTCGCGGCCCGGCAGCTCTGCACGGTGAACATGCGCCACAGCGAGTTCCGTTCCTCGAAGGGCACCTCCGCGAGCGGGCCCATGAGCAGGTCAAACGCCTGGTTGTAGGCCAGGATGTCGTACCGCGCGTTGCGGATGCAGGCCGGGAACGGGTCGAGCTTGTCGAGCAGTACCTGAGCCGTCGGCGTTAGTGAAGTGCAGTCGGCCTGGCCCGAGCCGTCGGGCGCGTCGGCGAGCCTGAACAGGTGATCACGCTCATGCGGGTCAAGCAGCAGCGTCCGGGCAACGGCGTCAAGCACCTGCGGGGAAGCGTTGATGTCCCGGCCTTGTTCCAGCCACGTGTACCAGGTCACGCCCACCCCGGCTAGCGTGGCAACTTCCTCGCGGCGCAGCCCCGGCGTGCGGCGGCGCGAGGCAGGCGGCAGCCCGACGTCCTCGGGCGCGATCCGCTCGCGGCGGCTGCGGAGGAAATCAGCCAGCTCCCGGCGGCGGAGCACCGCGATGTCATCTCGCAGCGGGGTAACAGGAAGAAGCGGGGCCTCAGGAGCCAGGGTCTGCTCGCTCATGGCTAATAGTATGCCCTCACTCTTATACCGTTGCCTAGTAGTCTTGATACCAGTATAAACGGGCTCTAGTACCTGGATAGGTTTTTCGGTCAATCTAGTTACATGCCTTCCAACACTGCTTCGACCCTGGCACCAGATCAGAGCGGGACCCAGCACGCAGAGGCTGGCCGCGTCCAGCGGGGCCAGCACCGCAGGCATCAGCCGCATGAACCGCAGACCCTGACGGCCACGGGGCTGACCGTCATCCTCGTCGGCGTGCTCCTGCCCATGATCGACTTCTTCATCGTGAACGTCGCGCTGCCGACTATCGACCGCGACCTGCACGCCAGCCAGCCGCTGCTCGAACTGGTCGTGTCTGGCTACGCGACCGCGTATGCGCTGCTGCTGGTACTCGGCGGCCGGCTGGGCGACAGCATCGGCCGCAAGCGGCTCTTCATGGTCGGCATGGCCGCCTTCACTCTTACGTCGCTGGCCTGCGGCCTCGCGCCGACTGCCGACATCCTGGTGATCAGCCGGGTGGCGCAGGGCGCGTCGGCCGCGATGATGGTGCCGCAGATACTTGCGACGATCCAGGCGGCGACGACTGGTGAGCGGCGTGCCAGGGCGCTAGGCCGGTATGGCGCGACGGGCGGCCTGGCCGCGGTCCTCGGCCAGGTGCTTGGCGGCGTGCTCGTCTCCGCGAACATCGACAACCTGGGCTGGCGGCCCATTTTCCTGGTAAACGTGCCCATCGGCCTGGCTGGCCTGATGCTGGCACGACGCTTCGTGCCGGACACCCGGCATGGTGCGCCCTCGCCGATTGACGGCACCGGAACCGTCCTGCTCGGCCTTGCCGTCGTGACGCTGCTCGTTCCGCTGACCGAGGGCCGGTCGGTGGGCTGGGCGGCCTGGACCATCGCGATGCTGGTGATCTCGCCGCTAGCGGCGGCCGCGTTCGTCTGGTACGAGGCCAGGACTGAGCGCGCGGGCCGGGTACCGCTGGTACCGCCGTCGCTGTTGCGGCACCGCAGCATGCGCCGCGGCCTGTTGCTCGCGCTGCCGTTCTTTGCCGGGTTCGGCGCCTTCATGTTCTGCTATGCGCTGCTAGTCCAGGAAGGCTTGCACGCCAGTGCGCTGACGGCGGGCCTTGGTCTGGTGCCGATGGCCGTCACGTTCCTGTTCGGGTCCTTGTCTACGTCAAGGCTGCTCGCGCGGTTCGGCGCGAAAGTGCTCGCCGCCGGTGGCCTCCTGCAGGCCGTCGGCCTGGTCATCCTGGGTGTGACGGTCTACCTCGGCTGGCCGCACGTGGCCGTGGCGGAACTTGCGCCGGGCCTTGCCGTCGCCGGGCTTGGCCAGGGCCTGGTGATGAGTCCGCTGTTCGGCGTCGTGCTGTCGGAGGTGCCGCCAGCCGTCGCCGGGGCGGGCGCGGGGGTGCTGACCACGACTCAGCAGACGGCGCTGGCCCTTGGCGTGGCCACGCTTGGCAGTCTCTTCCTCGCACTGGCGGGCGACGGCACGGGAGTCAGCACCGCGTTCCTGGTCGTGATCACGGTCCAAGTGGTCGTCGCGATAGGAGTCGCTGCCGGGGCGCGCGGGCTGCCGGGCTGGCGCGCCAGGGTCGCGGCGGTCAACCCGGAGCTGGCCGCGGCCGGGCACAGCTGAGGCCGGCAGATCCGCGGGGACGTTTACGCCTGAGGGTGTGCGCAACGCTTCGAATCGCGGCCCAACCGGCCGGGGAGTTCCGCTGTCTTAGTGCGTGCCAACATGACCGCATCGAGCTAAGGCAGGATCAACGAAGATTAACCGGATAGTGGCCGCAATCACCGGTCTGGCGCTGGCCAGTGGGGGCGTTCTGGCGGCTGCGGCCCCGTCCCGAGCGGCTTCCTGGTTGCATCCGTCACGTTCGTATCAGCTAACGACGGCTGGGTTCTAGGCACCACCAAGACGTGCGCTCACAAGCCATGCACTTCTGTTTTGCGCACGACTGATGGCGGCCGGTCCTGGGTCGGGATCCCCGCGCCGAAGTACAAGATCGCCGGCTTCGAGGGCGCGGCCGGCCTGCTGCGGCTGCGATTTTCCGACGCGCTCGACGGGTTCGCCTACGGCTCACAGCTGTGGGTAACGCACAACGGCGGGTCCAGCTGGCACCGAGTCCGGCAGCTTCCTGGCTACATCACTGATCTGGAGACCTCCGCGGGCATCGTGTACGCGACGACCACTGTGACGAAGTCCGGCAAGCAGGCCATCTACGCCAGCCCGGTTCACAATGATTCATGGAAACGCGTCGCAGGCCTGCCGCAGGCTTTCGGGACCGGCGGGCTCGGTGACATCACCCTGCACGGTACGGCCGGCTGGATCATCCTGGGCAACCGGCTCTACGCGACGCAGAACGACTTCAGCTGGACCAAGGAGCCGTTCCGGTGCCCGGCTGAGTACGGCATCACGAGCGTCGGCGCCTACAGCGCCAGGCAGATCACGTTGCTATGCGTCGGTGACGCGGCGCTGGGATCTACGGTGAAAGTGCTCTACGCCTCACGCGACGGCGGCGCTCGCTTCACAAGGGTCGGGACGCCGCCAACAGGCGGCGACGGCGGGCTGGTGGCCGAGCCCACCCCCAGGCATGTGTTCGTCGCTTCCGCGTCGGGCGCGAGCTTGATCTACGTCAGCACGGACGGCGGCCGGCGCTGGCACAACGCGCTAACGCTTGGCGACGGCGGCCTGGGCTGGAACGACTTCGGCTTCACCACACCGAGCCAGGGCGTGGCGGTCGAGGGAACACCGGCGGCTGGCAGCACTCACCTGTGGCTGACAAGGAACGCGGGCCGTAGCTGGCGCATCGTGAAGTTCTGAAGCTAGCCGGTCAGGGCAACCGTCGCGCCATCCCGGTCCACGAGGCGGTGACAGCCCTCGGCTGCCGGGAACTTCGCGAGCTGCCCGTGCACCCGCGCCTTCGGGCCGGCCGGTCCGTACAGGACCGTGGCGTCGGCGTCGCTCGCGACGAGCTCGTCACCGACCCGAAGCAGGACCGGACCGTCCCGGCTGGCCGACAACGCGGTCCGCCCGGCCGCCATCGCATCGAGCACGGCGGCCGGGTCGGTGTCCTCGGCTGCCACCCAGGTCGTCGGTGATCCCGGCGGAGCATCCGACCCCGCCCGGTGCCAGTCGCTGCCGCCGACGGGGATGGCGGTCGGACTCCACGCCCGCCACCAGCTGAGCGGCAATGTCCATCGCAGGTCGAGCCAGCTCCAGTGCCACACTTCCAGCAGCGGTGGCCGCCGCTTCATCGGAGCGGTCCAGCTGAGTTCCCCGCCGTACGGATGGTTCACCGACAGCAGCCCGCCCGCCCGCTCGCAGGCTGCCAGCCAGTCGTCCGGCGGCGTGCGGAAGTCGATCCAGCCCACGTCGCCGAACGCGTTCGCGTGGCCGGCTGCGGTCGTGACCTCCTGGCCAGGCAGCAACGTGATGGCGTGCGCCACTGCCGCGGCCGGCAGTTCGGCGTGATGGCTCACCGTGTTGTGATCAGTGATCGCGATGAACTCCAGGCCCCGCCCGGCCGCGAACCTGGCGAGCTCCGGCACCGTCATCACGCCGTCGGAATGGACTGTGTGAGTGTGCAGGTCGCCGGGCAGCCATCGGTGGCCTGGTAGCGCTGGCAGCACGCGCCGGGGTGGCCGGTCGTCCAGCGACGGCAAGCTCTCGGGCGGATCGTCTGGTGACAGCTCGCCGGGTGTGGCGGACACCTCGATTGTCACCCGGTAGTCCGTACCTTCCAGCGGCAGCCTGTGCAAGCCGATCATCACCAGCCACTGGCCGTCTTCTGGCGCACCCGGCAGGTAGCCGGGGGTGGCGGCGGTGGCGGTGATCACGAAGGACCGGCGGACGCTGCCAGACCAGCCCCTGAAGCCGGCGCTGCCCAGGCAGCCGAGATCTATGATCGCGCCGGACCGTTCGTAGTCCAGCTCGACCCGCAGTCCGTGCGCGCCGCGCGGGACCTCGAACGGCAGGTAATGCCAGGGGGAGCCGAACCGGTCCTCTAACGTCCACCGCCCCGAGTGCCGTGTGATCACCATGCGCTCATCTGATCAGATCGCCGGAGGCGAGGCGAGCGGCGGGCTTGACCTAAATAATTCAACACTCGTAGAATTCAACGTGCGTTGACATCCTGTTGACCAGCGGAGGCCGGCCATGTGGGCGATGATCGTCAAAGAATTCCGGCAGATGCGACGGGACCGGCGCACGCTGGCCATGATGATCGTGCTCCCGATCTTGCTGCTGGTCGTGCTTGGCTATGCGGCCAGCTTCAATGTCTCGTCCATCCCGGTCGCGTTGGCCGGCCGGCAGTCCGCCGCCCTGGCAAGTGCGCTGCGTGCCGTGCCGTGCGGCTCAAGCTGCTCATTTGCGGTAGTCAGCACGGATCCCACGGCTGACCGGAGCTGGGCCCAGGACCAGTTGCGGGACGGCCACGCAGCCGTCGCAGTCGTAGCCGGCGGCCGGGCCCCGGTCGTGCTGATCGATGGCAGCCAGATCTTCACCGCGCAGGCAACTCTCGCGGCCTTGTCAAAGCTGCACCTTGCTGCGGCCGGCGGCACGTTGCCAAGGCCGCATGTGACGATCTTGTATAACCCGAAGCTCAAGACGTCGGACGTGATGATTCCGGGCTTGGCCGGTGTCGTACTGGTGTTCATCGGCACGATCATCACCAGCCTGGGAGTCGTACGCGAGCGCCAGTCGGGGACGCTCGAGCAACTAGCGGTGATGCCGTTGCGCCCGCGAGATGTATTCCTCGGCAAGATCGTGCCGTACTTTGTCGTGGCAGCGGTCGACCTGGCGATCGTGCTGGCCGTCGGGATCGCGGTCTTTGGCGTGCCGTTCCGCGGCTCGCCGCTGGTGTTCGCGCTCGGCGCCCTGCTGTTCGTGTTCGTGACGCTCGGGCTCGGCGTACTGATCAGCACCGTCTCGCAAAACCAAGGCCAGGCAATTCAGCTGGCCATGATGACCACAATGCTGCCTCAGGTCCTGTTGTCCGGCCTGGTCTTCCCGCTGTCCTCGATAGCGGCTGGCGTTCGCTGGATTTCCTATCTGTTGCCGCTCACCTATTTCAACGAGATCGCCCGTGGCGTGATGCTGCGGGCTGAGCCAATTGGCCCGCTGTGGCAGCCGTTTGTGCTCCTCGCAGTACTGGGGCTCGTGATCGTCACGCTGGCGACACTGCGGTTCCGCAGCTACCTCGCGCCGGCCCCGTCCGGGCGAAGGCTGCTACGCCGACCGGCCAGGCAAGTCGTCGCGCAGGACCAGGCGGGCATCACCATAACGGGAGGATCAACGTGACGGCCGCACCAGGCGGATCGCGGGCCCTGCGGTCGTGGGGCGCATCGGCCGTCTGCCTCAGCTATGACGGCGTGCTTGCCCTCGACGGCGTGTCCGTCGCCGTCGCTGGCGGTCAGATCACTGCAGCCGTCGGTGGGGATGGTGCGGGCAAGACGTCGCTGTTGCGGTGCCTGGCCGGCGTGCTGAGGCCGGACTCGGGAGAAGTGCGCAGGCCCGATAAGGCGCGCATCGGATTCCTGCCCGCCTCTTCCGGCATCTACCCGGATCTGACCGTCGCGGAGAACCTAGCTTTCCGCGCCACGGGCTACGGCTTGCGTGCCGATGTCGCCGCCCGCCGCGCGGCTGA
>Ga0335072_10017076_pt1 | contig 10276 bp, 7 predicted proteins | sample Lox_Sample_21_FD_206725 | JGI IMG/M metagenome (GOLD analysis project Ga0335072, IMG submission 206725) | Soil microbial communities from Loxahatchee National Wildlife Refuge, Florida, United States - Lox_Sample_2.1 | ecosystem: Environmental > Terrestrial > Soil > Wetlands | place: USA: Florida...
AGAGCTGGTCGGTATAGGGCGATCCATGCGCCATCAGGCTACGGATGTCTTCTGTGGCAACAACTGACGACTGCGACTCCGTCCATACCGTGACGTGGTTGCCCGCCGCGACCTGGGTCCGGATGGTGTGAGCGGCCAGGCCTGCTCAGGTGTGTACAGCAGGTAGCTCAGTTTCTCCGGCATGTACATCGGCCCGGCGGCCAAAAACTGCTGTGCGAACGGCTTGTTGGTGCCGCCGAGGATCAGACCCACGTCAGAGTTCGTCGGCACCGGTGGTGGGACGGGAGTAGGCGCGGCACCCAACAGCGACGTGAACGGTTGCTCGATCTCGGCGACAGCATCACGCAGCATCTGCTCAGCGGCCTGCTCAGTGCATTGATAAGCGTCCGCCGCATGGCCGAGTAACTGCCCGAATCGCGTGTGAAATCGCTGGGCCAGCGCGGCGATCTGCTGGAATTCTGTTGCGTGGCTGTTGAACAGGGCCGCGATAGCCGTCGAAATCTCGTCCGCGCCGGCCGGTAACATCGTGCTGGCCGGCGTCAACGCCGCCAGCGTCGCTTCTTCAAGTGAGGTGCCGATGCTGTCGACATCGGCCGCAGCCTGGTCCAACGCTGCAATGTCTGCGTACGTCATCAGATACCCGCAAAGGAGTAGTTATCGGGTGGTGGCCGCGCATGGGCCCCGTTTGGCGCCGCTGTCGACCAGAGGGCGTCCCGCCGGCAGCGGGGTCGGTGCGTTGATCAAGTCAATGACCGCCGCTGCGGCCGCCGGACCAGAACGAAATCGGCATGAAATGTCGATGATTTGACGCTGAGCAGTTCCGTCTAGGTAGGCGGCGGCCGGGGTGGCCGCACAGAGCTTCGACCGGATGTCGTCAAGATCCATCGCGGCCGTCGCGCGCATCTACTGGAATGCCTCATGTACGACATTGCCGCCTCCTACGGAGATTGATCTCTGTAAGTTGGCAGCGTTGCAGCGGATCTCGGCGCCGGCCTTAGTAGCCGGCCACGCAAATCTCTGTCAGTCGACCACTTAAGTAGAGCGACACTTCCTGATGAATCGGTCGCTACCGCATCATCGCCAGGTTGTGCCAGAAGTTCTTGAGGCTGTCGGTGCCGCCGAACAGCGTGGTGAAGTGGGTGGAATCAACCAGGACGATGTCGCCGGCGCGGTCGCCGGTGGGCGGCATCCAGATCAGCACATTGAACTCGGTGTCGCCGGCCGCGGTGAACGGGTGCGGGCGGTTTGGGTCCACGCGCTGGCGCCCCAGCACGCGCACGCCGAGGCTTTCCGGTGCCGTGAGTTCGTAATGCGGCAGGTGCGGGTGAAAGTTGAAGGTGGTGACGTTGTTGAGCAGGCCAAGCTGGTCCAGGTCGTGCGACGCAGTCAGTGCCGCAATGTCCTTCGTGCTTTCGTCGATGGCGGGACGCAGTCCCCATTTGTTGTGGACGGGAACCTCGAGGGCTCGCATCAGCGACCGCGTGTATTGGCTGAACCGTTGCTGGCGCGGCACCAGCGGATCGCCGTGGTGCTGGTACTCCATCTGACGCTGTGCGAGATCGTCGGTGAAGCCGACGTCGTGGTGTGGCGCCAGCAGCAAGCAGGTGCCTTCCCGTTGCAGCCATTGCCGGATGGCGTTGACCTCGTCGGCAGTGGCCTCCTGCTCGGAGGGCAGATGGTCGAGCCCGAACACCATCAGGGTGTCGGTGTCGGCGAGGATCCGCTCGTCGATCGGAAGCAGGTAGCCGGCCTGGTCGACGCGCTGGAAGACGGCGACCGGGTGGCCGGTCACTTCGCCGGCCAGGTCCTGGAATGCGAGTGCCGAGCGATGGAATAGCTCAAGCGTTCCAGCGATGCCCTGCAGGAAGTGCGCTTCGTCGTACTCGGGCGTCTCGTAGCGTGGCCACAACACGTTGCGGACTTCGGTCATCGTGGAGAAGCGGTTGTACATGTCCGTCGGTTCGCGTTGGGCTTCCCACGGGTAGCTCCATGTCCAATAGATGCTGATGCGCCGCCGGCCGGGAGTGTGCATGCGCGCCAAATGGTTCTGGTTGTAGGTGCGGGGCGGTGGCAGTGCACTCATGGTGCTTCCTTAGCTGTCCAGTGTCGCGAGGTAGCGGAGCGCTGTCAGGCCGGGCAGGAAGAAGTACGCCCCGCCCGTGAGTGTGGTGAAAGCCGGTAGCCCCTTGAGCACCTTGCGGATCGGCCGACTCGGAATCTTGTACTCCAGCGTGCCGTCCTGGTTGCCGCAGATGGGGTCGCGCTCGTTGCCGAGTTCGTGGAAGTTGCGGTCGTTGATCCACACGTTCTGGGCGAACTCGAATTGGCGGACCAGGCTGGCGCAGATGATGAATGCGGCGATGCCGCGGTCGGCACCATCGTCGGGTGCGTCCTGTGGCAACGCCGGCCCGTAGGTGGCGCCGCGACGGATCATCCTGCGGCGGTTCATGTTCGCGGCGGTGTCGCGCGGGTTGAGGCGCCGGGCGTGGGATCCGAGCGGCACGGCATAGCCGTGCGGATCCATCTCTCGATAGCTGAAGTCGTTGTTACGCATCGGATCTGCGCCGAGTTCTGGATCGTCGTGCTTGGGGCTGAGCACCAGCGGCGCTCCGCTGCGCCAGCGGCCCATGATCTTGGCGGCCAGCAGTTCCTGCCCGTCGGGTGTGTCCGCGTGCTCACGTAGATAGTCGCGGAACACACCGACATGCTCCTGCAGCCGCCGATATGCCATGTAACTTCCGTTGCGCGAAAGCACCTCCGGCTGCGGCAAATTGACGCTGGGTCCGGCCTCGTCGGGGTAGCCCAGGATGAACTCGCCGGGCTGCAGGGGCGCTCCCGACCCGGGCGTCGGGTCTTCGCCGGAACCTTCCATGACCGGCTGGGATAAGCGGTCGCGGTAGCCGAAGTGGTCATGCGCGTAGTTGAAGGGAGGTGTCGCGTTCAGGTCGAGAAAAGACACAGTGCGCACCCCGGGGCAGCGGGCCACCAGCTTGTCGTGTTCGCCCACGCATCGGCGGTGCTCGGCGTCGTTGCGGGCGAACAGGATCGCGATCGCGTGCAGGTCGTCGCCGGCGAGGCCGCCCACCCAGTTGTCGGGGTGGTTGGCGCCGGCGTCGCCGAGGATGTCGGCGCGGGCCGCCATGCCCTCGCGGAACTCCTGCGGGAAGCTGGCCAGCGATTCTTCTGGAACGCCAAGCGCTTTCAGGCCGTTCCAGGTGAACGCCAACGTGATCCAGCGTTCGCTGCTGTCCATCGTGGCCCGCACATCAGCGGCTGACTGCACCCGATCCATCAGCTCCGTCAGCCAGGCCCGGCCGCCGGCGGGATCGTCGAAGGACAGGAACTCGTAGCGGCCGGTCATCGCCGGCGTCCGGGTCAACAGGATGTGCTGGATGTCGTCGAGTTCAAGCATCGGCTCGGAAAACGATCACTGCATCTGGTCGAGCATGTCCGAGAACGCCGACTTGAGCCGGAGCGCCTTTTTGATCTCGTCGGCGGTGACGTATGGGTACTCGCCATACTCCAGGAAGCTCGGGCATTGGTGTTCGCGAACGAATTTCGCGAACGCCGCCGGGTTCTCTTTCCAGTTTTCCGGGAATCCCTCGAGGTTGGTGAAGACGGTGGTGATGCCGGTCTGGCTGAACAAGGTGACCGCGTCCTCGGTGTACTTGTCGAAGTCGGTGTCGAAGATGCCCTGATACTGAAAATGCAGGCCCGAGCCGACGTCGAACAGCACCCAGCGCAGATAGTGCAGCCGCAGCGGCGCGAGCACCTCGGGGCTACCTGCGATCGCCTCTTCGATCTGCTTGCCGTAGGCGCGGATGGCCTCTTCGCGGCCCTCTTTGACCTTGGCGATGATCGAGAACCCGTAGCAGGCGGGCGTCCTGGGGAAAACCGGCCCATACCTGCCGCGCTCGAGTTCGAAATAGCCCTCCTTGGGGATGGCCATCGCGGCGGTTTAGTCCAGTCGTTGTCGCTTGCCGCCACGGTTCTCTCCCTACTGAATGCCCACGACAAAATCGGGTATCGGCCTACTCTATGGGGCCTTGGACACGGGTGAAAGGCTGCGATTCACATCCGAATTTGGGTCTTCGCAGGAGGTGGCGAATGTCGTTTGGCATTGCCGGGCCTGGAGCGATCGCCGGCGCTGCCGAGAATCTTGCGAACGTGGGTTCGGCCGTGGAAGGGGCCAATGCGCTCGCCGCCGTGCGGACGACGGCCGAACTCGCCGCGGCTGCCGATGATGTATCCGCGGCCATCGGCGCGGTGTTCTCCCGGCACGGGCAGGCATACCAGGCGCTCGCCGGCCAGATGGCGCAGTTTCACCAGCAGTTTGTGGGGGCCCTGAACGCGGCCGGCGGCGCGTATGCGAGCGCCGAGGCCGCCAACGCCTCGCCGCTGCAGGAGCTGCTCGGCGTGATCAATGCCCCGACCAGCGCGTTGCTGGGGCGCCCGTTGATCGGTGACGGCGCCAACGGCGGGCCGGGTGAGAACGGCGGGGCCGGCGGCATTCTGTTCGGCGACGGAGGCAACGGCGGCGCCAGCAACACCGCCGGGGTGGCCGGCGGCAATGGTGGGGCGGCCGGCCTGATCGGCAACGGCGGCAAGGGTGGAAACGGATTTTCGAACCCCGCGGGGTTGAGCACCGCCGGGGGCGAAGGAGGTACCGGCGGGCTGTTACTGGCGGCAGCACCGGGTTCGGCAGCAACCCCTCGCCGATTTCTGGCGGGTCAGGAGGCAACGGCGGCATTGGCGGCAGCGCCAAGCTGGTCGGTAACGGCGGCGATGGTGGTGACGGCGGTGAGGCCTACGACGGTGGGCCCACCAACACCGCTGGCTACGGTGGGTTCGCGGGTACCGGCGGCGACGGCGGGTCGTTGTTTGGTGCGCCGGGTGCGCCGGGTGCGCCGGGTGCACCGGGCGGTCCGGGCTGACGGGAAGCCCGGGCGCCTGATTACTGCCGGTAGCTGGTCAAGAAGTTTCCCAGGCGGTCGATAGCTGCCGCAAGATCGCGGGCCCACGGCAGCGTCACGATGCGCAGGTGATCCGGTTCGGGCCAATTGAATCCGGTGCCCTGAGTGACCAGGATCTTCTCCTGGAGCAACAGGTCGAGGACGAGTTGCTCGTCGTCGGCGATGTCGTAGACCTCGGGGTCCAGTCGGGGGAACGCATAGAGGGCGCCCTCCGGTTTGGTACACGACACCCCGGGGATCTCGTTGAGCTTCGTCCAGGCCACGTCGCGCTGTTCGAGCAGCCGACCGCCGGGAAGCACCAGGTCCTCGATGCTCTGGTGGCCGCCGAGGGCGACCTGAATCGCATGCTGGGCAGGGACATTCGGGCACAACCGCATGTTGGCCAGCAGGTTGATGCCCTCGATGAAGCTGCTCGCGTGGTCCTGAGGCCCGGTGATGGCCAGCCACCCGGCCCGGTAGCCGGCGACCCGGTAGGCCTTCGACAGGCCGTTGAAGGTCAGGCACAACATGTCCGGCGCCAGCGTGGCCACGCTGATGTGCTTGGCGTCGTCGTAGAGGATCTTGTCGTAGATCTCGTCGGCGAGCAGCAACAGCTGATGCTTGCGCGCCAGATTCACCATCTGGGTGAGGATTTCGCGGCCGTACACCGCGCCGGTCGGGTTGTTCGGGTTGATCACGACCAGCGCCTTGGTGCGCTCGGTGATCTTCGATTCCAGGTCGGCGATATCGGGCTGCCAGTTCTGGGTCTCGTCGCACAGGTAGTGCACCGGTGTGCCGCCGGCAAGCGAGGTCGACGCCGTCCACAGCGGGTAGTCCGGCGAGGGGATCAACACCTGGTCGCCGTTGTCCAGCAGGGCCTGCAGCGTCATCGTGATCAGCTCGGAGACGCCGTTACCCAGGTAGACGTCGTCGACGTCGAAACGCGGGAAGCCGTCGACGAGCTCATAGCGGGTGACCACGGCGCGCCGGGCCGACAGGATGCCCTGGGAGTCGGAGTAGCCCTGCGCGTAGGGAAGCGCCTGAATCATGTCGCGCATGATCACGTCGGGCGCCTCGAAGCCGAAGGGTGCCGGGTTGCCGATATTGAGCTTGAGGATCCGGTGACCTTCGGCTTCCAGCCGCGCCGCGTGCGCGTGTACCGGGCCACGGATTTCGTAGAGGACGTCCTGCAGTTTGGAGGACTGCGCGAACGCTCGCTGCCGGTGATGACCGGAGGTATGCAGGGGCAGCTGGTGAGTAGTCACGTCACCCATGGTGCCATCGCTGTCCAGTGATATTTGCTGACCGGTGCTAAGTCGTGATCAGCGCTTGCCCGGCGGACACGCGCCGCATTGGCCTCGAGGGCGCGCAAATGTACGCGGTATGGGGGTGCGGGTGTGCATTTGGGGACCCTGGCGGCGCGGCGGGGCTTTGGCCTCGAGGGCGCGCAAATGCACGCGATATGGGGGGTGCGGGTGCGCATTTGGGGACGCTGGCGGCGCGGTGGGCCGGCGTTTGACCTCGAGGGCGCGCAAATGCCGCGGTGGGAGGGGTGAGTGATCAGCGCTTACCCGGTGGACGGGCCCCGCGAGCGATGCCCAGGCCCTTGACGGGGACCTCGGGCGCGGTCGGCGCCGCGGATTCGCCGTCGGTTTCGGCCTCCGGCGTTGCTTCGGCCTCCGGCTCTGCTTGAGGCTCCGGTTCCGGCTCTGGCTCTGCCTCCGGCTCGGCGGGCTTGGCCGGCGCCGCGGGCGCCGCCTTCTTGGCTCCCGGGCGCCGAGCGCCGGCCGCCAGACCTAGCCCCTTGACGGGGACGGCGGGCTTGGCCGGCTCGGCGGGAGCTTCGGTCTTGGCTTTCGCCGGCTCGGCGGGCGCTTCGGCCGGTTCGGCCGTCTCGGGAGCCTCCGCTGCCGGAGCCGCCGGCGCAGCGGCAGCGGAGGCTGTGGCTTTCTTGGCACCGGGACGCTTGGCGCCGGCGGCCATGCCCAGCCCCTTAACCGGCGCGGCGGGTGCGGTGGGTGCGGCGGCCTCGGGTGCTTTGGTTTCTTCGGTCGGCGCAGCTGAAGCAGCCGGTGCTGCGGTTTTCTTGGCGCCGGGACGCTTGGCGCCGGTGGCCATGCCCAGCCCCTTAACCGGCGCTGCGGGCGCGGCGGGTGCCTTGGCCTGGGCCGCGGGAGCCGCTGCCTTCTTAGCGCCGGGTTTCTTGGCGCCGCCTGCCATGCCCAGACCTTTAATAGGTGCGGCGGGTGCGGCCGCAGCGGGCTTCTCAGCAGGAGCTTCCGCAGGTTCCTCGGCAGGCGCTTCGGCCTCGGCCGGAGCGGCCGCGGCGGCCTTGGGCGCCGTCTTCTCTGCCTTGGCGGCCCGCTCTTCCGATTCCTTTGCGGCCGTGCCCTTTTCCGGCAGCGTCGCCTTGTCGTACTGGAGCGACCCGAGCAACACCTGGGCCACGTCGAGTACCTCGACTCCGGCACGGCCCGCGTCTTCGGCGCGGTCGTTCACACCGTCGGTGACCATCACCCGGCAGAACGGGCACCCGGTGGCGATCGTGGCGGCCCCGGTGGCCAGCGCCTCGTCGACGCGTTCGTGGTTGATCCGCTTGCCGATGTGCTCTTCCATCCACATGCGCGCGCCGCCGGCACCACAGCAGAAGCTGCGTTCGGCGTGGCGCGGCATTTCGGTGAGAGTCGCGCCCGCGGCCCCGATCAGCTCGCGTGGTGCCTCGTACACCTTGTTGTGCCGGCCCAGGTAGCACGGGTCGTGGTAGGTGATGTCTTGCGAGACCGGGGTGACCGGGACCAGTTTCCTGTCGCGGATCAGCCGGTTGAGCAGCTGGGTGTGGTGCAACACGGTGAAGTTGGCGCCCAGTTGCCGGTACTCCTTACCGATGGTGTTGAAGCAGTGCGGGCAGGTGACCACGATCTTGCGGTCGACGGTCTCCACGCCCTCAAACAGCCCGTCCAGCGTCTCGACGGCCTGCTGGGCAAGTTGCTGGAACAGGAATTCGTTGCCGGACCGGCGGGCCGAGTCGCCGTTGCAGGTTTCCCCGGTGCCCAGCACCAGGTATTTCACACCGGCGACGGCAAGGAGCTCGGCGACGGCCTTGGTGGTCTTCTTGGCCTTGTCGTCGTAGGCGCCCGCGCATCCCACCCAGAACAGATACTCGAAACCGTCAAAGCTCTCGACGTCCTGGCCGTAGACCGGGACGTCGAAGTCGACCTCGTCGATCCAGTTCGTGCGGTCGGAGGCGTTCTGCCCCCACGGGTTGCCCTTGTTCTCCAGGTTCTTGAACAGCACACCCAGCTCGGACGGGAATTCCGACTCCATCATCACCTGGTAGCGGCGCATGTCGACGATGTGGTCGATGTGCTCGATGTCCACCGGGCACTGCTCTACGCACGCGCCACAGGTGACGCAGGACCACAGCACGTCGGGATCGATCACGCCGCCCTGCTCGGCGGTGCCGACCAGTGGGCGGGCCACCTGCTCGGGCCCGTCCCCGGGTACCCGGCCGAACCCGGATTCCGGCACGTGGTGGCCCTCTTCCTTGGCGGTCTCGAGGTCGAGACCCTCAAGCGGGTCCGAGGTCTTCTCACCGAGGATGTAGGGCGCCTTGGCCATCCAGTGGTCGCGCAGGTCCATGATGACGAGCTTGGGGGACAACGGCTTTCCGGTGTTCCAGGCCGGGCATTGCGACTGGCAGCGCCCGCACTCGGTACAGGTGGCGAAGTCGAGCATGCCCTTCCAGGTGAAGTCCTCGATCTTGCCGCGGCCGAATTCCGCGTCGTCCGGTGGGTTTTCGAAATCGATTGGCTTAGCCTTGCCATCGACCGCGTACTCGACCGGCAGCAGTGGGCCCAACCCGTCGGGCAGCCGCTTGAACGTGACGTTGATCGGCGCCAGGAAGATGTGTAAGTGCTTGGAGTGCAGCACGATCAGCAGGAAGGCCAGCATGACGCCGATGTGCAGCATCAGCGCGACGGTCTCGATGGTCTCGTTGGTGTGCTGCCCCATCGAGGCCATCCGGTCGCCCATGAAGTGTGTGAAGAAAGCACCCCTGCCGTAAGGGAAGTCGGAACCGAGGGCGTTGACCGAGGCCCCGCGGAAGATCGCATACGTCCAGATGACGTTGAAGATCATGAATAGGATCAGCCAAGCACCGCCGGTGTGTGAACCGTAGAAGCGGGAATCGCGACCGTACTCCTTTGGCTCGCTGCGCAATCGGATGATCGCGAAGGTGACGATGCCGGTCAGCACGGCCAGCGCGAAGAAGTCCTGCAGGCCGCCCAGCGCGCCCAGGTGGCCGATGACCGGGATCGCGAACTTCGGGTCGAACAGCACCCCGTAGGCCTCGATGTAGACCGTGAGCAGGATGAAGAAACCCCACATGGTGAAGAAGTGCGCCAAACCCGGCAGTGACCACTTCAGCAGCTTGCGCTGGCCGAGCACCTCGGCGACCTGCGCCCAAATCCGTTCGCCGATGTGGTCGGTGCGCCCCGAGGCCGGTTGACCGGACATGACGAGCTTGTACAACCACCAGACGCGTCGCAGAGCCAATACGCCCACGATCGCGGTCATGCTCAGGCCCAGAATCAATCTGATGAGTGGCTGTGTCACTGAACATCTCCCCAACGCATAGTTACATGCCTGTGTTGCCCTGCTTCGACCTGCTCATAGTGACATCTGTGCGGCTTTCACCGCGAGAAAGGCTGCCCTAAGTTCAACGCCCCAACAGCTCGACCAGCTGGACTTGGATCTCGCCGACAACACCGCCGAGGACCGCGCCGACCGCGATCATCAACGGCTCGTCGTCTTTGAACACCGGCCGCAGGATCGACTCGTACTGCTCGTTGGTGAGCTGGTTCATCTTCTCGACAATGGTTTGCTCGAGGTCGATCACCGTGGTGGCGTACTGCTGCGCCTCGAGCAGGGTGGACGGCAGCCGCTCGAGAACCAGGTCGACAACCCTGTCCTTGAGGGCGCGATAGCGCTGGGTGCCGACGGTGAGTGCGATGAGCGGCTTGGCGATACCGGTCTGCGCATCGATCGCCTCGTCGACTTCCTTGGCGACGAGGGCGAACAGCTTGTCCGCACCGGGGCCCTTGATCACCCCGTCGAACAGGATCTCGGGCGCGAACAAGTCGTCGGCCAGGATCTTGGCGTAGTCGCGGGTGATCTTTTCGCGTTGGGCGTGCAGCAGTCCCTGGAAGGTGAACAGGCCGAGGATCTTCTTCTGATGCGTCGGCCGGAACAGCATGTTCAAGGCGATGTAGTCGCTGATGAAGCCGACGGTGAAGCCGAATGCGGGCATGATCCACGGATTCTTG
>Ga0335072_10017077_pt1 | contig 10276 bp, 8 predicted proteins | sample Lox_Sample_21_FD_206725 | JGI IMG/M metagenome (GOLD analysis project Ga0335072, IMG submission 206725) | Soil microbial communities from Loxahatchee National Wildlife Refuge, Florida, United States - Lox_Sample_2.1 | ecosystem: Environmental > Terrestrial > Soil > Wetlands | place: USA: Florida...
TGGTCGGCGGCGGTGGCGTGGTCGCAGGTGCGCTGGGCTGGGGCGCGACCGCGTTGATTTCGGACTCGATCCACGGTTCGGCTGGAAGGAGCGCCGTGAAGTAGTCCGGTTGCGTCGTCGTGCAATCTTCCGGTCCGACGCTCGTGATTCCTATCTCGATCGTGGTGTCGTCCGCGTCCTGGGCTAGCAACGGGCCCCCGCTGTCGCCGTTGCATGTGCCGGTGCTGTAAGTCGGGGGGTTTACGGCGCAGAGCTCGGTCGAAGAGTCGTAGTCGTAGTTAGCACCCGCCTCCTGCGAGCAATAGTTGATGTTTTGCGTGACCGTTGGTGCCCACTGGAGCAGCGTTTGGATATTTGTGTCCCCGAAGTAAGTTTCGCCCCAACCGGCGATCGAGGCGCCTGTGCCGGCCATCAGCTCGCCGGATGCCCACAGTGGAATCTGGGGCGCGCTCACCGGTGCAGACAGGACCAGCAGCGATGCATCATTGTCGAGCGTTACCTGATCGAAGTTAGGGTCGACGAGGACCTGCGATACATCGCTGACTTGACGGTCTGCTGTGTTAGTCCAATCGACCGCGCCCGTGATGACGCGATAACCGCTCGGGTCAAGGGCCTGACCTGTGCTTTCATCCAGACCGCAATGCCCCGCGGTCAAGATCAAGTTAGAAGAAACAACGGTGCCGCTGCAGTCGAACTGGGGATCGCCACTGCTATCGAAATAGAGGATGAACGCCATAAAGCCCCACGTTCCTTGGACGGCGTTGCTCCCACCCACGATCCGCGAGCGTAGGCCCCGCTGAGCTGTTCCCTGTCCCGGGGAAGCAAGCGCTCGAAACAGCTCGCGAGCCTCCGGAAGCAGCGGCCGTGGAACCCTCCCGACTGCCCAAGGACGGCTCACCGGATAATGCGGAGGGGCCGGCGGGGATAGGTTTGACGGCGACGCACCCGCGTCCGAGCACGGCGTAATGGCCAGCACCAAGCAGCACACGCATGCCGCCAGGCTTATTCGCCCCCAACGGACCGTCAACGCGCGTCCCTAAATAGTCGGCATGCCGCCACGGGCGCCAGCCGTGCACGCCACGACAACCAGACCCGCCCTGCGGACTGCACTCCCTCTGCAATCGATACGTAGCGCCTCACCTTCGTAAGAACGCACCTCCGATGGATGTATTTGCGGGGGCCCGATCACCCTGCCGCCGTAGTCAACCAGGCGACGTCTCCTACCCGGCTCCCGCGGTAGGACTCCGCGAGCCGACCCAGCTCAGATAAGCGATCGCGGCGCCGGCTTTGGGACCGCGATGCATTTCGCGGCTAAGGAGCGGTGCCGGGCCAGCCAACCCCGGAATCACCAAAGCACTGTTCGTTGCAGCGGCAGTGGAACAACGAAACCGATCGTCGGCGTCCCCGAACGGCCGAGCGTAAATGTGGCGCCGGGGCTGGCCGAAGCCGGCCGCAGAACGGCCTGATGGCTGACGGTTTGACCAGCAACAGCTACGAGGTGAACTGCAAGTCCGAGACCGCGTGACCCGGCGGCGGGACCTCATCGAGGACCCGCTGAAGCGCGAACGGGCGGACGGACCTCTACGGTCTCGGAACTGCGCGCTGAGTCTTTGTGCGGACCAAGGATTTGTGTCGATCGTTGCCCGTGACCGTTGCCTGAAGCTAGCCAGCGGACCATGTCACTGGGCGACGACGACTCAAAATCCGGATATGCAGGCAGCTCGTCGGATGGGTGGTACTGGGCTCGAACCAGCGACCTCCTGCTTGTAAGCCCGTCGCGCGACCCTTATGCCGCGGCGGCGAAGGCGGCCTCGATCGCGGCCGGCGCAACGTGAACCCGCTCGGGCAACGTCACGATCAACTCGCCGTCCCGTTCGAGCAGCCACTTGGCGTTGATGATAGTCAGCCCGATGATCTCGCCGGCGTCATCGAAACGCAGCACATGCCCCTCCGGAGTCTGCTCACCGTCGGCCGCGGCCTGGCGCTGTCCGATGTAGAGGTAGAGCACGTCGCCCTGCTCGTCGTAGGCTGCGTGGTCAAAGGTGAGCGGTCCGATCTTGACGGTCATAGCGTTCATCCCGGCGGGTCTTTGCGGTTGCCGTATGCGGTCACGATACGCGCCGGCACCACACTGAAGTCTACGACCACCATCAGCCACCGGCTCGGGCCGACCCCACGTCGCCAGCAGCGCTTGCGCCCCGGACGGGGATCCGAGCCGCGGTGATCCGGACCGGCGACGGTCGCGAGCACCGCTTCGCGATGAGGCGCCAACTCCGGGTGTCCGTCGACGATGTGACGCCAGCCGGCAACGTCGAGCACGACGCGGCGGCCGTCAGGATCAACTGTCTCGCCGAGCGTCACTTAGCCGCGGAGCGGGGAGGCTCGCGGGCGCAAACGCGGCGTCCAGCCGCTCGAGCTCCTCCGGACGGGCCTTGGCGCTCACGTAGCGGTCAGTCGTCGACAGCTTCCGATGACCTAGGAAGTCGCGGACGAAGACCGCGTCCGAGGTGCGCGCGACCAGGCTGCCCGCGGCATGCCGCAACCCGTGCAGACGGATCGGTCGTAGCCCGGCCGCCTCGCATCCCCGCTTGTAGCGGCGCCGAAGGGCAGAGGCATCGAGCCGGCGACCGAAGCGGTTGACCAGGACATAGTCCTCGGCGCTTGTGAAATCCTCGCGCGTGCCGAGTCGCGCGAGCCCATGCACAGCAGGCATCGGTGGCGGCACGATCCGTGGACGGCCACCCTCCGGCAGCCGTCCACGCCAGCCGAGAGGCCGCGGCGAACGGCCAGCAGCCGGCCGTCGAGATCAACATCGCCCCACCGCAGCACAAGCATCTCGCTCAGGCGTAGGCCGGTGTAGAAGAGCAGCCGGAACGCCTCCGCGTCCTGGCGGTCTTCCTGTTGGCGGGCCTCGCGCTCGGCCTCGTAGAACATCTCGAGCGGCGCGCGCTGCCGCCCCTGCTCGCACGTGCAGGCGAGCGCTTCGACCTCCTCGACCTCGTAGTAATCGAGCGCGGCAGGCGGTGCCTGCCGACGCTTGTCGGTCCCGAGCACCGGGTTCCGTGGAACCTCGAACGTGTCCGCGCGACAGCCGTAAATGAATATCGCGGCGAGTACCTCGCGGTGCTTGTTGACGTTCCGCGCCGTCAACCCCTCGCGGTCGAGGTCTCGTAGGGACCGACCGACCTCTGCCGTCTTGACCTCATCGGCCGGCCGATCGCCGAACGCCTTCATGATCCATCCCGGGCTCGTTCCCGAGCCCCGCTTGAACGGCTCACACGGCTCGCGCAGGAGGAAGCGGTAGTCCTTCACGGTCGAGGGCTTCGCGCCCCAGACTCCCTCGAGCCAGCTCAGCCAATCGAGCGCTAGCGCGCGGACGGTCCGCTCCGCCGCCGTGCGGCGCGCCCCCTCTGCCGCCGCCTGGTCAAGCTCCTTACCGTGCAGGGCCATCGCCGCGCTGGCGGCATTATTCGCGGCGCGCTCGTCGAGCCAGTCCTCGGGGCATCGACCGGAGCGTTTGTGCCACCCGCCCGAGCGGTCTTGCTCCTGCCAAGCGAGCCCCAGCCGGCGCTTCTTCAGACGCCACTCCTCGTGCGGTCCGAGGCGATAGCGCCACTGGGCGTCCCAACACGCCTTACCACCGGCGCCAGCGCGGACCCGAACGACCAGATTCGTCTGCTCCAGACCCTCCAGCATGCCCAAATCGTTCGCTCTACCCCGGATTGGGCATCAGAGTTTTCCAAGTCGCCCATTAGGACAGAGGATTGGGCATCAAACAGGCCCAAAATAGGCCCAAAAACGGCCCTTCCCCAAAATGAAATCCCTGCAAATGCGGTAACTGCATAACTGCACTTCCATGACCTGGATCGCACCCAGGAGGTCGCCGGTTCGAGTCCGGCTAGCTCCATTCGCTACTGCTTGGTGAGATCCCCCGAGATCCTTTTGCCCTCGTCGGTGAACACCCCGAGGTACGCGCTAATCAGTCGCTGGCGGTCAGGCGGCTAGCAGATCGCCGGTCGTGCCGGATAGCAGCTCGGTGATGGCGCGGTGACGCTCGGCCCGATCCGCGCGGTGCAGCGTCAGGATCCCGTCGAGATGGTCGATCTCGTGCTGCATGAGCGAGGCGGAGAAGTCTTCGCACTCCAACTCGACGCGGTTGCCGTAGACGTCGAATCCTTCTATGCGGACCGCGAACGGGCGCCGAACCGCGACGGGCACGGCGCTGAAGCTCAGGCAGCCCTCGACGAACGTCTCGACCTGCTCGGAATGCCAGACGACGCGAGGGTTGACGAGTACATCGGCCGTCTGCTCGCGGCCGAGCCGGAAGGCAAACAGGCGTCGCAGCCAGCCCACCTGGGTCGCGGCCAATCCGGCGCCGTCAGCGTGCTCCAGCGTCCGGCATAGTCGCGCTGCCCGAGCGCGCAGCAGGTCGTCGAAGATCGCGATCGGCTCGGCTCGCTCGTAGAGCGCGGGATCGCCCCATGGGCGGATGAAGTCGTCGGGCATCGGCCAATAACACAGCTATGTGGACGGGCCGTCAAGTTCCCAGGTCTCGCAAAACGCAACGGCGCTTGCAGCCGTCGCGCACAAGATGCCGGGCAGGTTAGCCTCGCGACTCGGTGATTGGTTCCTGCACGCTCAAGCGGGTGGCGTCTGCGCGCGGACGCTGGAGGATCGCGGCGGCGCTTGTCGCGGCGGCGGTCGTCGTCGCCGTCGGCGCGTCGGCGAGCCGAGGCGACCTGGCGGGGAGCTACGCCGCACATCAGCACCAGGCCAAGCAGCTGCGATCGGCGATCCACGCCGACACCGCCGCGATTCAGAGCTACCAAGGATCGATCTCCGCCCTGCAGGCGCGGCTTGTGGTCGTACAGCGAAGGTTGGATGTCGACGAGGAGCTGCTCGCCCAGGTTCGCCTGGAGCTGACGCGCGCTCGCGAGCGTGTGGCCGAGCTCAAAGTGCAGTACGCGCACGACCGGCGGCTGCTGGCCCAGCAGCTCCTGGCCAATTACGAGACGCCGCCACCGACTCTGATGGACGTGATCCTCACGTCCAACGGATTCCAGAATCTCCTCAACAGAGTGAACTCGCTCAAGACGATCGCGCGCGCCAATGCTCACGTGACGGGGCTGGTGGGTCAGGCGCGGATCGCGGTCGCCGCCGAAGCTCGGCGACTGGCCGCGCTGGAGGTGCGGCGAGACCGGTCGGCGGACGCCGTGCTCGCCGAGCGCAATCAGATGGTCCAGCTCCGGCTGTCGATCGTCGACCGGGAACTGGCGTCCGAGCACGACCGCGCGAGCGAGCAGCGGCAACTGTCTGCGGTCCAAAAGACGCTTTCACATGAGGAGGCCGAGCTTCAGCGCCAAGCCACGCTCGCGGCGGTTGCCACCTTCGGGGCCGAGCGCATCCCGATCAAGACGACGGGCGGCGCGTACATCGACCCGCTGCAGTTCGTCAACGTCTGGGAGCGCACGGATCAGGGCGTGGACGCCACCATGCCGGTCGGAGCGCCGATTCTGGCGCCTTCGGAGGTCAAGATCCTCGCGATCGAGCCGGATTGGTATCTCGGCCAGCCGCTTGTGTACTGGGAGCTGCTGGCCGGACCCGACGCCGGTCTAGAGCAATACGTGGCCGAGGAGATCACCGACATCGCCGCGCCCGGCACGGTCCTTAAACAGGGGCAGGCGATCGCTCGCTACGCGGCCAGCGGCACCGGCATCGAGTACGGGTGGTCGACACCGGACGGCGTCACGCTCGCCGTGGCAACCACCGGTTACGAGGAAGGAGAGGTCACGCCCGCCGGCGTGAGCATGCGCAACTGGCTCAACAGCCTCGGCGCGAACGCCGGACCGAGCTAGTTACCCGCCCCCGCGGCGACCGGCGCGCGCTCCGCCCGGTGGCGGAGACCATCAGGGGGCTTTAGAGTTGCTCGTCATGGCGCGCGCGTGGCCGGATGATGATCGGCGGCCGGTCGGCGAGCTCGGCGCGCGCGTGGACATCACGGTCGTTCGGGGTCCGCGCGGTCTTACCGTGGGGGAGCGATTCCTGCTGCTGCGGAACCGCAGGGTGATCGGGTGCCTGGCCGCGGCGACGGTGGCAGCCGCTGCGCTCGTCGCGGGCCTCTCGCTGACTGGCCATGGCGGAGGGAAGGGACTGCTCCCGACGACGGTCCTCCCCAACACCGTTCTGCGCCTCACCTACCTTCGCCCCACCGGCCCGGCCGCAGCCCCGCCGGCGGCCGCCTACCCGCAGGCGGCCGCCCATCCGCTTCGGTGCCTGAGCCTGCTGATCGCCATGCACGACCCGAGCCTGATGAGCGCGGCCTTCGACCGGAACTTGCCGTGCGGTCGTCCACGCGGTCCGTACACGCTGATCGCTGTCAGTGCCCCGGATTCAGGCGGAGGACGGAGGGCTCCTCAAAGGGATCGCCGATGACGCCCAGGGCGGGACACCGAATGTTTGACCGCGCCGTGGTCGCCACTCTGGTGGTGGCATGCCTACTCGCGTTGCCGTTCGGGAACGCTTCAGCAACCGGCACGCCGGGTTGGTCAGTTCAACGGCTTCCGGTTCCGTCGTCCGCTGTGACAGTTCCGCTGTCATGTTCGTCGAGTACAGCCTGTACCGCGGTTGCCGCCTACTATCCGTACCCCTCCTCGGACAGCGACGTCTTGTTCGCGGTCCGGTGGAACGGGCGGGGGTGGTCCCGCCAGGTTATGCCGAGTCCTGCCGGCAGCATCACCGTGCTTGTCAGTGGGATCTCGTGTCCGTCCGGATCCTCGTGCGTCGCGGTCGGCGGAAGCACCTCCGGCGACCGCCCAAGTCGATACGCCCCGCTGGCGGAGCGCTGGAATGGGACCAAATGGTCACTCGAGCCGGTTCCGGCCCCGAGTGGAGTTGCGCTAAGCAGCCGGCTGACCAGCGTGTCATGCACGTCGCCGACCGCCTGCACTGCCGTGGGCGAGTCTGCCTCGGCGCATCGGACAACCCCGCTTGTCGAACGCTGGAACGGGACCACGTGGTCGATCGAGCGCGCGACGGGTGAATCCCTGGTGAGCGTTTCATGCACGTCTGGGCTCGCCTGCACGGCTGTCGGTAGCGCAGGCGACGAGACGCTCGGTGAAGGCTGGAACGGCGGCAGCTGGTCCGTCCAGCCGAATCCGCACCCACGACGCTTCGGGGGACCCAACGGGGATAACGAGCTGAGTAGCGTCTCCTGCGCGTCACGTGACGCCTGCATCGCGGTCGGCGACAGTAGCTGGGGGAGCGGTTTCAACGTGAAGCGCGTCACCCTGGCCGAGCAGTGGGATGGTTCTCGCTGGTCGGTCCAAACCACTTCGAATCCGATCCAGCTCGATGAGCTCAACAGTGTCTCCTGCTCATCCACTAGATCGTGCACCGCGGTCGGCTACTACACAGATCGCGCCGGAGACGCGACGATCCCATTGGTTGAAAAATGGAACGGTCGCCAGTGGTCGGTCATTCCAACACCACGCAGCCTGTCGACTGGCAAGTCGGCTGACTCCTCTCTGCTCGCGGTGGTCTGTTTCACCAACGGCAACTGCCTCGCCGTCGGCGATGCGGAGGGCGGCCCGTTCTCCGCTGAGTTCTCAAGCGCTGGCTGAGCGGGCTACCGGGCCGGTGGATCAGCCAGGGCCGGTGGATCAGCCGGGGCCGGTGGATCAGCCGGGGCTGATGCCGAGCGTGCGCTTGAGGAACTCCACCTGCAGCAGCATGAGATTCTCTGCGACCTCTTCCTGCCGGGCCATGTGGGTGACGCCCGACAGCGGGAGCACGGTGTGGGGGCGGCCGGCGGCGAGCAGCGCCGAAGATAGCCGCAGCGTATGCGCCACCACCACGTTGTCGTCGGCCAGCCCGTGAATGAGCATGAGCGGACGCTCCAGCTTCGGTGCATCATCGATCAGCGAGTTATAGATGTAGGCATCCGGATGGTCGTCCGGGTGACCTAGGTAACGCTCCGTGTAGAACGTGTCATACAGCCGCTGGTCGGTGACCGGCGCGCCGGCCACGGCCGTGTGGAATACGTCGGGGCGGCGCAGCACCGCCAGCGCGGCCAGGTAGCCGCCGTGGGACCAGCCGCGGATGCCGACCCGAGTCAGGTCCAGATCGGGGTACGCAGCAGCGGCCGCGTATAGCGCCTCGACCTGGTCCTCGAGGTTTGGCGTGGCCTCGTCGTAGTGAATTAGACGATCCCAGTCGGGCCCGCGACCGGGCGTGCCCCGGCCGTCGGCGATCAGCACGGCGAAGCCCTGGTCGGCCAGCCACTGGGACGTGAGGTATGCGTTGCGTGCAGAGATCACGCGGCTCGCGGCGGGCCCGCCGTAAGGGTCACACAGCACCGGCAGCCGGGCCGACCCACGCTGGTGCCCGCGCGGGAGCAGCAGCGCGCACCGCAACTCGTGCGCGCCGGCGGTGAGGAACGTAACTTCCGGGGTGATCACCGGCGTCTCCGCGAGCGACGCAATCTCCCCCGCCTGTTCGCCTCCCCGCCAGACCTGCACCCTGGGGCCGAACCAACCGAGCGACCGGGACGACGTAACCACGACCTCGCCACTCCGGGCCGCGTGATGCACGCCGGCATCGGCCGTGACACGGACGGTGCCTCCCGGACCGCTGGCGTAAACGTGCAGCTCGCCCGGGTCCTCCGCGGCGGCGGTGAACAGCACGTCGTCGCCCACGTCGAGGACGCCGGCGACGTTCAGGTTCAGCGGGGTCACCGGGTTCTCGCCGACCATCAGCCGGTACGCGCCGTCTCTGACTACCACCCGGACCAGCTCGCCGCCCGGCGTCCAGGCGGGAGTCCCGACGACCACGTCGACCCAGTCGGGGTCGGTGTCCTCGCAGATCGTCGCCACTGCGCCGTCCTCCGCCACGGCCAGGACTCGCATCGTTCGCTGGTCGCGGGAGGCCACCTGGAGCAGTGCGGGACCGCCGCGGGACCAGTGCGCTGAGGTCAGGTAAGGAGCGTCAGCGGAGTCCCACGCCACCGGCGTCAGGCTTCCGTCGAGCCCGGCGAGCATCGCGCTCACGTCGGCGTTGGCCGTCCCGGCCCTTGGGTAGGCGACCTCCACCGGCGGTCGGTCCGGGTGGGCCGGATCCGACGCGTACCAGCGGACCACGGGCGTCGTGTCCACACGGGCCACCAGCAGCTGCCGTCCGTCGGGTGACCACCAGAAACCGCGGGTCCGGTGCATCTCCTCGGCCGCCAGGAACTCGGCCAGGCCATAGGTCACGTTCTCGGCCTCCGGCACGGCCAGCGCCCGGTCACCGGCGCCATCGGCACCGACCACGCGAAGCGCCCCGCCCGCCACGTACCCGATGTTGGCCCCCGTCGGGTCAGGACGCGGGTCGAGGACCGGCCCCGGCACCACGAGCTCTCGCACGGCTGCGCCGTCGGCGTCGGCCAGATCCGCGACAAACAGGCGCCCCGACAGGGCAAACGCCGCGATCCGCACCGCCTTGTCCGCCGCGAACGACACCACACCCGCCGCGGCCTGGCGAGTGCGCTCCCGGCGCGCCAACTCTTCCGGCGGGACGCGGTCCTCGGAGCCAGACAGCAGTTCGTCCGGGTCGGCAACCAGCCGTTCCGCGCCGGTTGCCGTGTCGCGTACCCACAGGCACGTGCTCCGGTCGGTGCCCGAGCGCGCGCGCAGGAAGGCAACGCGGCCTCCGTCCGCAGCGATCGCGAAGGCGTACGGGACGCCCAGGGAGAACCCAACCGTGCGTGCGTTCTGGCGCGGGAAGCTGATGCCGGCGGCCGTCATGGCCCGATCCTCTCAAAACCGCCGCGCATCTAACGGTTCGGGGTGTCCTCTACCGCGATGAAGTTGGGGGCGCGACCCCATTGTCGTAAGCGCCGCCCGGCGCGACGCTCAGGGTCATTCGGCGATGACTCGACACAGGAGCGGTTCGTATGGCGACGTTGGAATCTGCTGTGCTGAACGGGAAGCTCGCGGGGAGCCTGCGCGGGCAGGTTCTGCTGCCCGGGGCGGACCGGTACGAGCAGGCCCGCGGTGTGTTCAACGCGATGATCGACCGTCGTCCGGCGGTGATCTTCCGCAGCGCGAGCGCCGGCGACGTGGTCGAGGGCGTGGGTTTCGCCCGTGCCCATGGCCTTCCCATCACGGTCAAGGGTGGGGGGCACGGGGTGGCGGGCCGGGCGGTGTGCGATGACGGCGTGATGCTCGACCTGTCCGCGATGAGGCGCGTGGTCGTCGACCCGGTCGAACAGATCGCGACGGTCGAGCCCGGGGTGACGCTC
>Ga0335072_10017078_pt1 | contig 10276 bp, 10 predicted proteins | sample Lox_Sample_21_FD_206725 | JGI IMG/M metagenome (GOLD analysis project Ga0335072, IMG submission 206725) | Soil microbial communities from Loxahatchee National Wildlife Refuge, Florida, United States - Lox_Sample_2.1 | ecosystem: Environmental > Terrestrial > Soil > Wetlands | place: USA...
AAGCGCGTGGCGCTCGACACCATCGCCGACGTCGAGGCGTCCGGCCTGTGGCCGGGCAAGGTGGTGACGGAAATTAAACCCGCCGGCGAATTCTGGGAAGCCGAACCGGAGCATCAGGATTATCTCGAGCGCATCCCCGACGGCTACACCTGCCACTTCGTTCGCCCGAACTGGGTTCTGCCGCATCGCGACAAGAAGATGAGCAGCGCGGCGGAATAGGCGTTCGCGTAGGACCTTAGGGCAATCGACGCAGCGCGCGTCGATCATTGTAATTCGTTTCGAATTGCAGCGTCTCTTCCGCTGCACGTCACGCGAAAGACGGAGGCGGCGATGAAAACCAGGAGCATGCTGATCGGTGCCGGCGTTGCGATGGCGCTTGTCGCTGCGGCGACCGGATCGGCAATGTCCGCGCAGGACAAGTACACGCTCAAGGTGCCCGGCGGGCTCGCGTTCTCGGAGTTCAAGGGATACGAAAGCTGGCAGGTCATCGCCATCAGTCACAACGGCGACCTGTTCGCGGCGATCCTCGGCAATCCTGCGATGATCGCAGCCTACAAGGCCGGTATTCCCGGCAACGGCAAGCCTTTCCCCGACGGTGCCAAAATCGCGAAGATCCACTGGAACCCGAAGAAGGCCGACAACGAGCCCGGCCAGCCGCTCGTACCCGGCACGCTGCACGACGTCGACTTCATGGCGAAAGACAGCAAGCGATTCGCGGACAGCGGCGGATGGGGCTATGGCGTATTCGAGTTCGATGCGGCATCGAATACGTTCAGGCCCGGCAACACGTCGGATACGCCGCCGCAGGAACACGATGCCAAATGCGGCTTCGCCTGCCATACGATCGTGAAGAACCGCGACTTCGTTTTCACGAATTACGCCAATCGCTGAGGCGAGAGCGCGCTAGAAGCGAACGCGATTACTGACAAAAGCAAAGCAGCCGCGACGGTGACGGACGGGGCGAAAGACGTCGCGCGAGTCATGACGATGGCCTCTGGGGCACTCAACCGCACCGGCGAATAAATCGAAACCCACATAAAGATTCGATTGGCCTCGAACGCAGAGAAACTGAAGACGCCATATGGATGAATGCGCGCGATGAACGCGCGACGCGCCGGAGCGTGATCATCTTTCTTGCGCTGCCGCTATCGGTAAGCGCCCATTGTTTCGGGCGCAGGCCTCGTCGTTTCCGATACGAATTGGCGAGCCGGCGCGGGCGAGACTCACTCGCCGCGGTTCGTGCCTCCGGCTGGCGGACCTCCGCTTTGCCCAATTAGGCAGCGACCGCCCGGTTCTTGATCATTTTTGTGTTGCACCGCAACAACGCCGCCGCAGAACCGTCATCCGGAGCCCAACAACCGCCATTTTTCCTATTCTTCGATTGTTGCGCCTGCTGCCCATAGCCCTGCAACTTTGATGCGTGCACGTACCGGGGCACGACACACAGGACCAGATGCTTTCAAAGGCGGTCCTGACAAGTAGGGGACGATACGACAATGCAATCGAAGATCCGCGGACTGACATGGTCCTTTTTCGCAGGTGCGGTAACGATGTTCGCCGCCACCATGGCGCACGCCGACGCCCTTTCGACGCCTTCGATGAGCGGTCCCCTGGCCGCCAATGCCAGCCCTACGAGCTTCGATGTCGGTGATCTCGGCAAGATCTATGTCACGGGTGTCGTCAGCGGTCTCGCCATGGGCCAGACCAATCACGTCCCCGGCGACAAGGACTACCTCGCCGATTTCTCCAATGCGCAGGTCTCCGTCCAGAAGACCGACGGTGTCGTGCAGTTCTACGCACAGGTCGGCGGCTATTCGCTCCCCGCGCTCGACACCGGCTATGTGCGCGCGACGACGCAGACCGCCAACTCGTTCGGCATCCTGCCCGTCGCCTATCTCAAGATCGTGCCCTCCGACACCTTCAACATCGAGGCGGGCCGGCTGCCGACGCTGATCGGCGCCGAATACACCTTCACGTTCGAGAATTTGAACATCGAGCGCGGCCTGCTCTGGAACCAGGAACCGGCGATCAGCCAGGGCGTGCAGGCCAATTATACGATGGGCGCTCTGTCGCTCTCGGCTTCGCTCAATGACGGCCTCTTTTCCAACCGCTACAACTGGATCACGGGTTCGGCCGCGTATGCGTTCAGCAGCAGCGATACGCTCACCGCAGTCGCCGGCGGAAATCTGGGCCATACCAATTATGGCTATCCGCTTACGGGACCTTCGACCGCGCCCGCCAATCTGATCACGCAGAACGCCGAGTCCGTCTACAACCTGATCTGGGCGCATACCTCGGGGCCTTGGACGATCACGCCTTACGTCCAGTACACGAGCGTGCCGAAGATCCTGGGCGTTCCGTCCGCATCGACCATCGGCGGCGCGGTTCTCGCAAATTATGCGTTCAGCCCGGCTTGGAGCCTCGGCGGCCGCTTCGAATACATCTCATCGTCCAAGAACAGCCTTCTTGAGCTCAACGGGCCGGGCAGCAAGGCGCTGTCGCTCACCATCACGCCCACCTATCAGTACAAGATTTTGTTCATCCGCGGCGAAGGCTCCTACACCAACCTCAGCCATGCGCCGTTCGGTTTCGGCACGTCGGGCACGAAGTCCGACCAGTTCCGGGTCCTGCTCGAGACGGGAATCATTTTCTGAAAGCCGGCGCCCGCTTCGGCGGGCGTCATTCCAACGGTTCCAACGAAAGGCGAGGGCGTCATGGCTACACCCGATACCATCCTGAAATTGATCAAGGACAAAGAGGTCAAGTTCGTCGATCTGCGTTTCACCGATCCGCGCGGCAAGTGGCAGCACGTGACGTTCGACCTGTCGATGGTCGATGAAAACTTCCTCAGCAACGGAACGATGTTCGACGGCTCCTCGATCGCAGGCTGGAAGGCGATCAACGAGTCCGACATGGTGCTCGTGCCGGACAATGCGACGGCCGTCATCGATCCCTTCTTCGCGCAGACGACGCTGGTCCTCTTCTGCGACGTGGTCGAGCCCACGACGGGTCAGCGTTACGCGCGCTGTCCGCGCTCCATCGCCAAGGCGGCGGAGAAGTATGTGAACAGCTCGGGCGTCGGCGACACCGCCTATTTCGGCCCGGAAGCAGAGTTCTTCATCTTCGACGATGTCCGTTTCGACACCAGCATGAGCCGCGGGTTCTACTACATCGACTCGACAGAAGGCCCTTACAACAGCGGCACGGAATACGAAGCCGGCAATCTCGGCCATCGCCCCGCAGTCAAAGGCGGTTACTTCCCGGTGCCGCCGATCGATTCCGCGCAGGACATCCGCTCGGAAATGCTCGCCATCATGGGCGACATGGGCATCGAGCCGGAAAAGCATCACCACGAAGTGGCCTCCGCGCAGCATGAGTTGGGCTTCAAGTTCAACACGCTGACCAAATGCGGCGACAACATGCAGATCTACAAATATGTGATCCATCAGGTCGCGGCCGCTTACGGCAAGACGGCGACATTCATGCCCAAACCCGTGTACGGCGACAACGGTTCGGGCATGCATGTGCACCAGTCGATCTGGAAAAGCGGCAAGCCGCTGTTCGCAGGTTCGGGCTACGCCGATCTCTCCGACACGTGCCTCTACTACATCGGCGGCATCATCAAGCACGCGAAGGCCGTCAACGCGTTCACGAACTCCCTGACGAATTCGTACAAGCGCCTCATCCCCGGCTTCGAGGCACCGGTGCTGCTCGCTTATTCCTCGCGCAACCGCTCGGCGTCGTGCCGCATCCCGTTCGCGGCGAATCCCAAGGGTAAGCGCATCGAAGTGCGCTTCCCGGACGCGGGGTCCAATCCTTATCTCGCCTACGCCGCGCTGCTCATGGCCGGCCTCGACGGCATCGAGAACAAGATCCATCCGGGCGATCCGATGGACAAGGATCTCTATTCGCTCCCACCCGAAGAGCTGCGGGACGTGCCGACGGTGTGCGGCTCACTGCGTCAGGCGCTCGAGACGCTCGATCACGATCGCGCCTTCCTGAAGAAGGGCGGCGTCTTCTCCGACGACTTCATCGACAGCTACATCGAACTCAAGATGCAGGAAGTCTACGCCTTCGAGCACACCCCGCATCCCGTCGAGTTCAAGATGTATTACAGCGTCTAGTTCGCGCGATTTCAGATCGAAAGGAACACCCATGAAACTCATCACGGCAATCATCAAGCCTTTCAAGCTCGACGAGGTGCGCGAAGCGCTCTCCGCCATCGGCGTGGAGGGCATGACGGTCACGGAAGTCAAAGGCTACGGCCGGCAGAAGGGCCACACCGAAGTCTATCGCGGCGCGGAATACAACGTGGCCTTCCTGCCGAAGACGAAGATCGAAGTGGCCGTTCGCGCCGAACTGGTGGAGGCCGCGCTCGAGGCGATCATCACCACGGCCAAGACCGGCAAGATCGGCGACGGGAAAATCTTCGTCACGCCGCTCGACCAGGTGGTGCGCATCCGCACAGGCGAAGCCGATGCCAACGCGCTCTAAGGCAATGTCCATCGATACCAGGTGTCAATCAGGGGAGCTTCGAATAATGCGACTTACAAATCTCAAACGACTTGGGCTGGGAGCTGCCGCGGGATTGACCGCGCTCTTCGCAATGAGCGGCGCCGCCTTCGCGGCCGCACCGCCGCCCGATCCGCTGAACTCGGGCGACACGGCCTGGATGATCACGTCGAGCGCGCTTGTTCTGCTCATGACCATTCCGGGCCTCGCACTGTTCTATGCCGGCATGGTGCGCAAGAAGAACGTGCTGGCGACCATGGCGCAAAGCTTCGGCGCCACCGGCATCATCACCGTGTTGTGGATGATCATCGGCTATTCGGTCGCCTTCACCAATAATCCCGACAAGAACCTGCAGCAGTTCATCGGCGGTTTCGACTACTTCATGCTCGGCAAGATGACGCTGAAGTCGATCAACCCGCTGGCGGGCACCATTCCTGAATCCGTCTACATGTTCTTCCAGATGACGTTCGCGATCATCACGCCGGCGCTCATCGCCGGTGCGCTCGCCGATCGCATGAAGTTTTCCGCCTTCATGTGGTTCATGTCGCTGTGGCTGCTATTCATCTATTGCCCGATCGCCCATTGGGTCTGGGGCAATGGCTGGCTCGGCACGCTCGGCGCCCTCGACTACGCGGGCGGCACGGTCGTGCATCTGAACGCCGGCACTGCCGGGCTTGTGACGGCGCTCGTACTCGGCAAGCGCGTCGGTCTCGGACAGGAGAACATGGCGCCGCACAATCTCGTGCTCAGCGTCATCGGCGCTTCGCTGTTGTGGGTCGGCTGGTTCGGCTTCAACGCCGGCTCGGCCACGACGGCGGGCTACAATGCCGGCATGGCTGCCGCGGCGACGCAGATCGCGACGGCCGGTGCGTCGATGTCCTGGATGATCGTCGAGTGGCTCATCGCCAAGAAGCCGTCCGTGCTCGGCATGATCTCCGGCGCCGTCGCGGGCCTCGTCGCGATCACGCCGGCATCGGGCTTCGTCAACGCGCAAGGCGCCTTGTGGATCGGCCTTGCGGCGGGCGCCGTCTGCTACTTCTCCTCGGTGTGGGTGAAGAAGTGGATCGGCTACGACGACGCGCTCGACTGCTGGGGCGTGCACGGCGTCGGCGGTGCGCTCGGGGCGATGCTGACAGGCGTGTTCGCGTCCAACGCGATCAACTCCTCGGCCAAGGGCTGGCTCATCGACGGCAATATCGGCCAATTGACGATCCAGTTCTACGATGTCGCCGCCGTGTTCCTCTATTGCGGCATCGGAACCTTCATCATCCTCAAGCTGATCGATCTGGTGATCGGCCTGCGCGTCTCCAAGGACGTCGAGGTCGAAGGCCTCGACATCAATCTCCACGGCGAAACCGTGCACGATTGAAAGGCGTTCTGCGTGACGGATCGGGGCGCTCCTCGCGGGGCGCCCCTTTTCTTTTTCAAAAGCAGGGAACGTCAGGCCGTCACGGCTCTCTCGCCCCGCGCGCCGAAGCCGAGGCTGATCCAGCCGATGCCGGTGAAGACGAGGTCGAAGCCTAAGAACATGCCGAGCACGAAGAGGCTCGAGAACGGCCAGTGGATGACGATGATCACGCCGAGGGCAATCGAAATGAGTCCGGACAGCACGATCCAGAAGCGCGACGTCCTGATCCCGGCGCCGAAGGCGAGCGCGATTTTGACGACGCCCGTGACGATGAGCGAGAAGGCGAGGAAGAGCGTCAGGAACATCGCGGTCAGCCAGGGATTCTCGAACGCGACGAAACCGGCGAGGATATAAAGCGCGCCGATCAGGATCATGAGAAGGGACTTGCCCCATCCCTTCACCTGGAACGCGTTGATCACCTGGCCGACGCCGCCGATCAGCATCATCACGCCCACGACAAGGATGCTGGCGCGCGTCGCCGCCACCATGCTGGCCAGCGCGATCAGGCCGACGACGAGATAAAGCGCGCCCAGCGCGACGATCCATCCCCATTTCAGCCGCAAGGCTTCGATTTCGACGGCGGGAAGGACCAGTCTCGGGCTGCTTGTCGTCATGGTGCGCTCCAGAACGGAACTCTAGCCGCGCCGCATCGACCCGAGCATTGGACCAAGGGCCAATTGCGGCGGCCGAGCCGCCGCCTCAGTTTCGGGCGGTTTTCGCGGATCCGCGCGGCCGTCTTCTGCGTGACCGCCCAGCAGAAAGCGAAGCGCACCATGCGTCACAGACATCTTCTCGACGACGGAGTCTTCTATCTCTCGTTCGGCCTCGCGCTCGGAACCGCGGTGGTGATCGCGCCGGCGCATGCGGGTTCGGCCGTCACCATCCAATATGTGCAGCCCCCGGCGGGCGCGAAGCAGAATGTCGCGCAAGCCCAGCCCGCCCAGCAGCCGACCGAAGCAACGCCGGCTGTGCCGAGCGACGAGACGCCGGCCGTCACGCCGCCGCAAGGCCCGTCCGATCTGGGACTCGTGCGCACGACCGACACGCGGCTCAGGATCGTCTACTCACTGCCGGATGTCGCCTGGACGAAGTTCAGGACGATCCAGCTTCACACGCTCGAAGTGCCGCCCGATGCGGCCGATGCCACGCCGCGCAACGCCCGCACGCGCGGCCGCGAGAGCTTCATCCTGGGCGACCGCGAAATCTCCGCGTTGCAGGACGCGTTCGCGCAAGCCATCCGCACCACGCTCACCAACGCCGGCTACACTTTCGTCGACACGCCGCAGGCCGACACGCTGATCGTGGCGCCGCGCGTCCAGGACATCGTGCTCTCGGCGCCGATCGACAACACGCGCCGGAGCGGGCGCACGCGGACCTACACGCAGGGCGGCGGCTCGATCGCCGTCTCCGCCGTGTTCGCCGACGGCGGCACCGGTCAGGTGATCGGCATGGCGACGGCCCGCAATCGCCAATCGAACATCTGGCGCATCAACAATCGCGTCACCAACATGGCGGACGCCCGCAGCGCCTTCAACGATTGGGCGCGCATGCTGCGCGATCAGCTGCGGACCCCCGGCGCCTACGGCGGACAGTAAAATCGCGCGCGGCGGCGCATTGGACCAAAGTCCAATAGCCGGGCCGTCGCAGCAGCGAAACCAAGACAGCGGAGCGTTGTTCCCGACTGCATCAGCCGCGTGAACCAAGGAGGCGCAGATGAAATGGTTGCTTGTCGCCAGCCTGGCGGCGCTTGTCGAAGCCGGGGCCGTCACCGCCGTCGCGTCCGCACCGCTTGCGCCTCTACCTGCGCAAACTGAAGCGCAGCCATCCGACGCGCGGCAGTCCGATGCCCAGCCGTCCGGGAGCTGCCAGCGCGTGCATCGCGGCTCGTGGCACTGGGGCGGACGCACCTGGCGTCATCGCCGCTGGGACTGCCGCTGGCGCCGCGGCCGCCGCTGGTGCCGCTGGCGGTATTGGTGAGGGCGGGGGGCGCGACGCGCCCGCTTCGCTGGCGACTGCGGCTTAGAGATTAGAAAGCTGTCGCTCTGCTGAGCTACGGGGTCGTGCATCGCGCGGCCCCGCTCCCCTGGTATCAGGGGAAAGATCAGGGTCAGATTTTTTCCGTCGGATCGTCCGCGTGCATTCTGTCGAGCAATGACGGGCCTTTCCCGCGCATTGGCTCCGCCGGCCACGGCGAATAACAGGGTCACCCAGGGTGGAATCCATCCGTGTACGTCCTTGTGGCACGACGATGGAAGCGCCGGGACACGCGTCGCACCGGGATTGGCGACCATCACCACATCGCGGGCGCATATCGGCTCCGCTACGGACAAGAAGTTTCGTGGCGCAAAGGACAATCGCCGCGCCGATAACGGTATTTTGGCGTGACGCGTTGTTCAGCCAGCCGGGACGTCAAATCAGAGCGGTGAGATAAGCGAATTTACCGCCGTCACGTACCTCTCGGGCGCGGCCTTTGCTGGCGGGCTCGAGAGACGCTAATGTCCTGAGCAATATGGGGCTGGGGCAAATGGCACTCATCGCCTGCCACGAATGTGGTGCCGATCGAATGGCACTTGTGGGCGTGCGTCGCCTACAGCCCGGTTTTTGCGGAAAACGCGGCGCGAGGAATTTCAGCTCAGCGCGATGCCCCCACCTTCATTGGAGAGAGAAGCTATGCTGAGGAAACTGCTCACGCCGGCTTGCTTGCTGCTGCTGTGGTTTTGGCCGATGACGGCCGCTGCTGCTACGATTGTCGCGTTCACCGATTTGAACGGCCAACTGTCTGTATGGCCCGGCTCGGGCCTGCAGCAGCTCCCTCCCGAAGTACAACAACAAGTATTTCCGGAATCTGCAGGCACTCTAGTTGTAACTGCGGGACCAACCGATGCGGTCGTCATTCTTGCAGACAAGAATGCTTGTGGACCTTCGACGCAGTGCAATTTCCAACGCGCGGCCGGTTATCTGCTCAAGCCGGGAAGCCACGAGATCAGTGCCGAGTGGCAGGCCGTAATAGGGCAGACTGTGACGCGCGGCTGCTTCCATGGTTTTGTCCGCTGTGGAGTCGACTACGGTCCAATGTCGATAGCAATTCAGTACAAATCAGGCCACGACGCGGATTTGGGGGTGTGGAATGGGACGGGCGAGGCGATCACAAATGACGGATCGCAGCATTTCTTTGCGCCCATTTGCTACAGCCCGCACGGCGGCGGTGCGCAGTGCTACCAGGTGAGTGTGCAGTTCCGGTCCGGCCCTCCAGGTTCGCCGCAACATCCCATGCCACCTCCAAAACCCAAAAAGGACGAAGGCGGTCATCAGTCCAGATAAGCGAGATCACTGGCGACCCCGAGAGGATTCGAACCTCCGACCTACAGATTAGGAATCTGCCGCTCTATCCTGCTGAGCTACGGGGTCGTGCGTCGGCCTCTTTAGCGGATCGGGGCCCAAGAGAACAGGCGAGACGATAGGCGCGAGCACGGTCGAGGGGAGAGCCGCGTCGATGGCCGCATGCCCGCAGATCCGTTTGCCGCCGTCGCGTGTGATGGTCCAGCCGCGTCCGTCACAGGTCGTGCAGGCTTCGCGTCTCTGTCTTTCGTGCCGGCGTGCCACCGCGACCGCTGTCGCGCGGAGCAGCGCGAGCGCCGGCGTTGCCGCCTCGACCGGCGTCGTGTGCGCATCGCCTTTGGCCCAGGTGCTGGCGAGGCCGCGCCTGGCCGGGGTTTCGCCGAACTGGAAGCCATTGTCCGGCAGCAGCGCGCGATGAAACGCCATGGCCGTGTCGGCGAACGCGGTGGCTTTGAGACCGAGTTCCGTCCGCACTTCGGCAAAGACGATCGCCTCCTCGGCGGCGCCGGCGGCTGCGATCCGGTGGAGCAGGGCGGCGAGCGCGGTCATCGCGCGGCCTCCAGAAGGCGCAGCCAGAGACGGCCCAGGGCGAGCGTGTTGGAAAGGGCAAGGCCCGGGCCTTCGTCCGCCCGGCCAGCGGATCCGGAGCCCACAGCCGGCGATTTCCCTATCCCCTTGAACGGGCAGGGCATTCGGCGTGGCCGGTTGGGGTCCTCTGGCGACATTGACAATTTCTGGCATGTTTTTGATCAAATGTCAACCGTATTGGTACATTAAGAACCGTACAGGTTTGTGTGGATCAGCCGTCCCTACCGGTCGGCTGTCCCCACCGACGCGAAATCGAGCCGCCGAATTGCAACACGTGGCCCGCGCGCTATGCCGCGCGAAAATTGACTCTAGATTCAATCCGTCCCCGGCCACCGGGCTTGCGCGAAAGCGTTCGTGTTATAAGTCAGTGGGGGACGACGCCGGTCGAGGGAGACCGCACGCATGGGTTTGGTGGACGGTTTCTTCCGG
>Ga0335072_10017079_pt1 | contig 10275 bp, 7 predicted proteins | sample Lox_Sample_21_FD_206725 | JGI IMG/M metagenome (GOLD analysis project Ga0335072, IMG submission 206725) | Soil microbial communities from Loxahatchee National Wildlife Refuge, Florida, United States - Lox_Sample_2.1 | ecosystem: Environmental > Terrestrial > Soil > Wetlands | place: USA: Florida...
CTCGATGAGCAGCGTGCGCGGAAGGGTTTGGACGTACAGCTTCCCATGGAAGCGGTCGAGCAGCCAGTCCTGCGCTTCGGCCGAGGGTGCATCGGCGCGAAAACCGGCGAATTTGCCTTCGAATCCGCCTTTGAATCCGGGCTGTTCATAGAGCTTGAGGCTGGCAATCGCCTTCCATGCGAGCTGATTGCTGCGAAACACGTTCGCCAGTGTCTCAAGCTGCAGCGGCGCCGAGAGAATGGAGACTGAGGCCGCGGTTTCCTCGGCACCGATGCCGAGCGGCGCCGCCGGGCCGGTGCGCAGCGCTACCCGGGCCCGCGCTTCGTATTGCTTGGGCGCGAACAGGCAATAGAACAGGCAACCGCTCAGCAGGAGACCCAGAATTGTCAGAAACACCCGGCGCCGGCGGACGATCGACTTCCAAAGCTCGTGCAGAGAGAGGAAATCACGGCGGAGGTTTTCGGGTGATTCGGATTGAGGTGCAGATAGGACCGGCAAAGCCAACCAACCTGAAGACAAAATTCCCAGCGGGGTCGCAAAAACCCTACGCACAACACATTTCCAGGAAAAATGCAGCAGGTCCGATTGATTTTCCGACAATTGTACGCGCGGCCAATCCAGTCTGACAACAACGCCGGAATGAATTCCGCCGGCGACTCAGGCTGCTGGCATGCGCTCGCGGTACCAGGCCACCGTGCGCCGCAGCCCTTCGCGGAAGTCGACCCGGGGACGATAGCCCAGCAGATTGCCGGCCAGCGCAATGTCGGCCTGCGAGTCGCGGATGTCGCCGCTGCGCGCCTCCGCGAAGGCGGGATCGCCCGTGTAGCCAGTGAGTTCGCGCAAAATGTTGAACGTTTCGTTCAGCGTGATGCGCGAGCCAGTCGCGACGTTCATGGCCATCCCGCTGACCCGCGCCGTCGGCGCTTCGGATGCCAGCAGGTTGGCATGGACCACGTTTGCGATGTAGGTAAAATCGCGGCTCTGCTCGCCGTCGCCGTAAATCGTCGGCGGTTCGCCGGCGAGCAGCTTGCGGCAGAAGATGGCCAGCACGCCGGAATAGTGCGAAGTCGGGTCCTGGTATGGCCCGAAGACATTGAAATAGCGCAGCGTGACCGTTTCCAGGCCGTAGACGCGCGAAAAACTGCGCATGTAGTGTTCGCCGGCCAGCTTGGCGACGGCATACGGCGAGATCGGGCTGGGAATCATCTGCTCGTGCTTGGGCAGCGTGAGCGAATCGCCGTAGATCGACGAAGAGCCTGCGTAGATCACCCGCCGCACGCCAGACGCTCGCGCGGCCACCAGCAGATTCAGCGTGGCGTCGACGCAGTTCGCGTTCGTCGCCACCGGGTCGGCCACCGAGCGCGGCACTGAAGCCAGCGCCGCCTCGTGAAAGACGATCTCGATGCCGGCGCAGACTGCCTCACTGTCTGCTGGATCGGCCAGATCGCCTTCGACGAATTCCATGGCCTCGAGGCCAATCAGGTTCTCGCGCTTGCCGGTGATGAAACTGTCGATGCCGCGAACCGATTCGCCGCGCGCCAGCAGTGCTGCGGCAATTGAGCGGCCGATGAACCCGGCTACGCCGGTGACTAGATACTTCGCCAAGTGCTCTCTCCGCCGCCTCCTGAAGCGCTGCCGGGACGTACCCGAGGCGGCAACGGACAGGATACTAGAAGAGCGTCGCGGACTCGGTGATACGCCAGACAATAGCTTAAAATCAGCCTATGACGACCGTTGTTGGTAGCCCGTTCTCTGCGCTCAGCTTGCCCGCCCTCAAAGAGAAGATGGAGTCCCGCGAGGCGCGCATCGGCATTGTAGGCATGGGCTACGTGGGGCTGCCGCTGGCGCTGCTGTTCAGCGGCGAGCGGTTTCGCGTCACTGGCTTCGACATCGCCGCGGACAAGGTCGCTACGCTCAATGCCGGCGGCTCCTACATCGTCCGCATCCTCCCAGAGATGATCCGCCATGCGCAGAAATCCGGCTTCCGCGCCACCGCTGACTACTCCGAGATCGCCGCGATGGATGCCGTGATTATCTGCGTTCCCACGCCGCTTGACGAGTACCACGAGCCCGACCTGAGCTTTGTCGTCGGCACCGTGAAGTCCATCGCGCCCCATCTCCATGAAGGCCAGTTGATCGTGCTCGAGAGCACAACCTATCCGGGAACGACGGAAGAGGTCGTGCTGCCGCTGCTTGAAGCCGGCAATACGCACGGGCTCAAGGTCGCGCGGCACACAGGCGGCTCCGGAATCCATGTCGCGTTTTCGCCCGAGCGCGAAGATCCCGGCAACGAGACGGTGGCGCGCCACGATATTCCCAAGGTCGTGGGCGGGTGCAGCCCCGATGCGTCCGCGCTGGCCGCGGCCATGTACGGCAGCATCTTCCGACGCGTCGTTCCCGTGAGCAGCCCTGCTGTCGCCGAGATGACCAAGCTGCTCGAGAACATTTACCGCTGCGTGAATATTGCCTTGGTGAACGAGCTCAAGCAGCTCTGCATGCGCATGGGCATCGACATCCACGAAGTGATCGACGCCGCCAAAACCAAGCCCTTCGGCTTCCAGGCGTTCTATCCCGGTCCCGGCCTGGGCGGCCACTGCATTCCCATCGACCCCTTCTATCTTTCTTGGAAGGCCAAGCAGTTTGACTTCCGCACGCGCTTCATCGAGCTGGCCGGCGAGGTCAACACCGCCATGCCCTATTTCGTCATCGACCAGGTGGCCGCGGGACTGAACGAGCACTCCAAGTCGATCAAGGGCTCGAGGGTGCTGGTGTTGGGCCTGGCTTACAAGCGCGATATCGACGATCTGCGCGAGTCGCCCTCGCTCACGATTATCGAGCTGCTGCGCGACAAGGGCGCGACCGTATCCTACAACGACCCGTATTTCCCGAGCGTCGGCCGCGGCCGTCACTACGACCTGAACATGACCAACACGTCGCTCGAAAACCTCGGCCGGTACGACGCCGTGGTCATTGTCACCGACCACTCGAGCTATAACTACAAGGCCATTGTCGCCGAGTCGCAGCTAGTCATCGACACGCGCAATGCGACCAAGGGCATCGAGTCATCGAAGATCGTTCGCTGCTGATCGGCCGCAGGCGCGCCCGCGCAATCTGATCCCGGCTCGTCGCCTGCAATGCTTGCACCACCCGGATTCGCCGTCTTGCCCGGCGTCTGAGACTCGCCCGTCCTCCGCCCCGCGATCGTTGACCCGGTACGGTGCTCGCTTGTCCGCCTATTTCACACCGGCGCCGTTCTTACTGTGTTAGCGTATGAGTTGCCGAAGAGCCCTTCCGCTTCCCCAAAACTCTGCACGACCATTTCGGAGCCGTCTCAAGGAGTCGACATGAAGCTCGTCCCTCTGTGTGCGCTGTGTGCTATTCCAATCGTTGTCGGGCCACAGGAATTGCCCTGTGCTGCGCAGTCCGCTCGAGCGGCGCAAACGCCTCGGTCTGAGTCGGTTTCCGTTGCGATCGACACCATCACCGATTTTGCCGGCAGTCCGGCCGGCCGCCCCGGCGATGCCGGCAATGGCGGTCCGGCTACTTCAGCCGGCCTCAATAGTCCGTACGGAGTCGCGGTTGACTCGTCGGGAAATCTCTACCTCTCCGACGTTTATGTCGGCGACGTGCGGCAGGTCAACACCGCCGGGATCATAGTTGGCGTGGTGGGATGGAAGCCGATTACGGCGCCCGCGTGCACGTTCACCCCGGGACCGTTCTGTGGCGACGGCGGACCGGCCATCGATGCCGGCCTCACTGTGCCGAGCGGCCTCGCCGTCGACGCCGACGATAACCTCTATATCGCCGACACGGGCGACAGCGCCATTCGCAAGGTCGACGCCAAGACCGGAATCATCACCACGATTGCCGGAATCAGCCAGTGCAGCGCAGGGAGCTGCCTGCCCGACCCCGGCTACGCCGGCGACGGCGGACTAGCCACACAGGCGCAGTTGAATAAGCCCTCAAGCATCGCCTTCGACGGGCAGGATAATCTCTACTTCGTCGATTCGGGCAACTCCGTCATCCGCGTCATCAACGCCGCCACCGGCGATATTTCCACGCTGTCGTTGTCGATAAGCGGACTCGTGCCGGGATCGGTTTCATTCGACTCCAAGGGCAATCTGTTAGTCGTCGATATAGGCAACGACCAGGTGTGGCAGTACAATCCCGGCACCACCGCCACCGCCCTCTTGGCCGGCGTGGGCGGCAATCCCGGGGCGCCCTATTGCGCCGGCGAAACTGATACGAACGGCGACGGCTGCGCCGCTACCCAGGCCGCGCTGAACGCTCCAGCCGCAGTCCTGGCGGACCCGGATGGCAATCTCTATATTTCCGACGAGATTTACATCCGCGAGGTAGACGCATCGACCGGATTGATCAGCGTGTTCGCCGGCAATGGCTCTTCGCAACTGGGCAACGGCGGCCCCGCCATCGATGCCGGCCTTTACTTCCCTGTGCAATTGGCCTTCGATCCGTCCGGCAATCTTTACTTTGCCGACTTTTTCAGTTACGAGATTCGCGAGATCAATCTCACGGGGGTTGGCCCTTCTACGGTGGCGACTCCGAAAATTTCTCCCGCGGGCCCCAGTCTCAAATCCGGAGCTACGGTCACCATTTCGGATGCCACACCCAAATCCATCATCTATTACACGACCGACGGCACAACGCCGACAACGAGTTCGCTGGTCTATAGCGGCCCCATTTCCGTCGACAAGGATACCGTCATCACTGCCTTTGCCATTGCCGACGGCTACAACCCAAGCCTTGAAGTCAGCACCACGTACACGGTTGCGCAGGCGACTGTCACGACGTTGACGAGTTCGGCGAACCCGGCAAAATTCGGTGCGGCCGTAACATTCACCGCGATGGTGAAACCGGAATCGGGAACAGGGACTCCGACGGGAACCGTCGCATTCTCGGTGGACGGCAAAGCCGTCTCTTCCACCAGCCTGGCCGGGTCCGGTAAAGCGGTCTTCACCACCGCGGCCCTTACAGTAGGATCGCATCTCGTCGTGGCCACTTACTCCGGCGACCAGGATTTTGCCGGAAGCGACGCCAGCCTCACCGAAAAGATCACGGTAAAAGGAACGGTCGCGAAGCCGGTGATTATGCCGGCAGCTGGCACCTATGCTCCCGGCTTACAGGTGAAGATCACGGATGCGACCGCGGGAGCATCGGTCTACTACACCACGAATGGAAAGACGCCCACCACCTCTTCGACCAGGTACACAAAGACGATCGTCGTGAATGCGTCGGAGACGATTACGGCGATCGCAGTCGAAACCGGATGGGCCGAATCGTCTGCGGCGCAAGAGGCATACAAGATTGAGCCGGCGACGGCAACCCCGACGTTTTCACCCGGTCCGGCCACCTACAAAACCAGCCAGGAAGTGAAGATTGCCGATGCGACCAAGGGCGCCGTCATCCACTACACGACGAATGGGACGGCTCCCACGACCAGTTCAAGCATCTATAAAGCTCCCATCAAGGTCGCTGCCAATGAGACGATCCGGGCGATCGCGGTGGCGCCGGGGCATAGCGTGAGCGCGATGGGCAAGGCTGCTTACGTCATCAAATAGCCAGGAACGGATGGGAATGGCGCGGTCCGATCGCCTGCGCAGCTTCCGCGGCGTTGCGCCCGCGACACATCCCGCCCGCATCGTATATCGTAGCTAGTTCGTATGCTTTCGTTTTCCGCTACTCTGGCCGAGCCAACGCACTTCGCCCTGTGGGAGAAGCTAGTCTTCATCACCCTCATCGCCGCATCCGCCGCCGGATTCTGGCGGCGGTTCGGCGTTGTGCTCGACCGCATTCTCAAATCGAAAAAAGATCCCGGCTTTCATCTCGCCCCCGTCGGCAGGCGCGTGTGGGACTTCTTCTGGGAAGTGATGTGCCAGGCCAAGGTCATCCGCCAGCGGCCGCTCCCGGGCCTCGCGCATGCCTTCGTCTTTTGGGGATTCTGCGCCTTCGCGCTCGTCACCCTGAATCACGTTGCCTTGGCTTTCGGGCTTGGCTTTCTTGATCCCGATAGCTGGGTCGGTCCCCTGTACATCTGGCTCGCCGCAGTCTTCGCCATTGCCTGCGCCGTCAGTATCGCCGGCCTCTTCATCCGCCGTTTTCTCGTGCGACCGCCCTGGCTCGGCGCCAAAGTCTCTTGGGAATCGGGCGTCATCGCCGGCCTCATCTTCCTGCTGATGGTCACGTACCTCGCAGACTTCTTCGTGAGCGGCAGCGGTCCCGCCGCGCACGTTCTATGGTGGGTGCACTCGCTCACCCTGCTCGCGTTTCTGCCGCTCATTCCGCACACCAAGCATCTGCATCTCGTGCTCAGCCCGGCCACGGTCTTCCTCTCGCGCGGCGGTTTCAGCGCCATTCCGCCCCTGGCCGGCGATGAGGACTTTGGGTTGGTGGCCGGCGCCGACCTGACGCGCATCGTCAGCCTCCAGACCTACTCCTGCGTGGAGTGCGGTCGCTGCAGCGAGCATTGTCCGGCCACCAATACCGGCAAATTGCTCAACCCCAAAGAAATCGTGCTCGGGTTGCGGGGCTATCTGAACGACATCGGCCCCTCGTCCGCCGAGCCGTTGCTCGGCAAATATAACTCGCAGGCAGCGGTCTTTCAGTGCACCACGTGCGGCTCCTGCGAGTTCCAGTGCCCGGTGGGCATCGAGCACGTGCCCATCCTCGTCGGCCTGCGACGCGGAGCCGTGAATACGGGCGCCTGGGATGATGACCACGGCGGCAAGCTCTTTCTCGCGCTTGAGCGCGGCGCCAACGCGCTGGGGTTGCCCGCGGCCGACCGCGACAAGTTCATCCAGAAAGAGCAACTGCCGATCTTCGACGGCACCCAGGAATACTGTCTGTGGCTCGGCTGCATGGGGGGCTACGATCCCCGGGGCCGCGAGATCGTTGCCGATTTCGCCCGCGTGATGAAGCACCTCGGCACGAGCTTTGGCGTCCTGCGCAAAGAGAAGTGCTCGGGCGACCCGGTCCGGCGGCTGGGCAATGATCTCGTCTTCCAGCAGCTGGCCGAAGCGAACCTCGAAGCGCTGACGCAGAACAAGGTGAAGAAGATCGTCTCCATCTGCCCGCACTGCGTCCGCACCATCCAGGAGGACTGGAAAGAATTCGGCGCCCCGCCGGAGGTAGAGCATCACAGCGAGTTCTTGGCGCGGTTTGCTGACCAATTGCAACCGGTCCAAAACAGGGAAAAGATCGTCTTCCACGACCCCTGTTATCTGGGCCGCTACCGCAACGTCTACGATGAGCCGCGCCAGGTTGCTGCGCTGGCCGGAGATCTCGTCGAAGCGCCGCGCCAGCGCGAGCGCAGCTTCTGCTGCGGAGCCGGCGGCGGGTTGGCATTTCTCGGCGAAGAGACGGGTGAGCGCGTGAGCCACAACCGTGCCGCGGAGTTGGCCGCGACCGGCGCGACCACGATCGCCGCGGCTTGCCCGTTCTGCAATACCATGTTCCGCGATGCGCTGGCCGCGCAGGGCACGGGCGCGCCGCAACTGATTGACATTGCGCAGATCGCCGCCAAAGGTATCCAACAAGAGTTCCTGCGTAAACTAGAGGAATGACGAGACTGAAGGGTATCTCATGAAAATCATCGTAGCCATCAAACAGGTCCCGGAGCGCGACGCACAGGTGCGCATCGACGCGGTCGGTAAGTGGATCGACGAATCCGACATCCAGTTCGCGCTGAACGAATCCGACGCCTACGCTCTCGAAGAGGCGCTGCGGCTCAAGGAACAGCACGGCGGCGAAGTGGTGGTGCTGACAGCCGGGCCCGAGCGGGCCGGGCAGACGATCCGTGAGGCGCTCGCCAAAGGTGCGGACCGCGGCATCCATATCGAGAGCAGTGATCTGGCTTCCTGCGACGCGCTCGCCGTGGCGATGCTGCTGGCTGCGGCCATCCGGCCCGAAAGCCCCGACCTTGTCTTCACCGGCTTGCAGTCAGATGATCTCGGCCTGGGCCAGACCGGTGTAATCCTGGCTGAATTGCTCGGCCTGCCGCACGCCTCGCTCATTCTGCATGTCGAGGTGAGCAGCGCGGGTCTGAAGGTCAAGCGCGAGCTCGAAGACGGTTGGTTCCAGTCCATCGAGCTGCCCATGCCCGCCGTGCTGACCATTCAATCCGGGGGCAACAAGCTGCGTTATGCCACGCTGATGGGCATCAAGAAAGCGAAGACCAAGGAGGTGCGCAAATCGCCGGCCGCTGAGCTCGGCGTAAGCGCGGCCCCGGTTGTAGTTCTCGAATCGATCTCGCTGCCGCAGAAGCAGCGCTCGACGCAGATACTGCCCGGAGGGCCTAAAGAGGCCGCGGCAGCTCTGGTCGAGAAACTCAAGTTCGAAGCGAGGGTCTTATGAGCGGTGTCTGCGTAGTTCTTGAGCAGAAAGACGGCGCAGTTGGCCGAGTCGGCTGGGAGGCGCTGGCCGCCGGAGCGTGGCTGGGCGCCAAGCTTGGCCTCGATGTGAGCGCGGCAGTGATCGGCGCCGGCGTGAGCGCGCCGGCCTCAGCCGCTGCCGCCAAAGCCGTAGCGAGAATCGTGCGCATCGAGCATCCGCTGCTCGCGCAGTACACACCGGACGGGTTCACGATCGCGCTTGAACAGTTCATCGCGCAGGAGAAGCCGGATTATATCGTCTTTCCGCACACGTACCAGGTCCGCGACTTCGCGCCGGCGCTCGCCGCGCGGCTCGGCGAAGTGCTGATCAGCGATGTCGTGGCGATCGCGGATGGCCCGGTCTTTACGCGGCAGTTGCTGCAAGGGCGTCTCCAGGGCGGCTATCGTCACACCGGTACCGGGCCGTGCTTTGTCTCGGTGCAGGCGGGGGCGTTTCGCTCCGACACGCTGGCCGCCGGCTCGGCGGCGGTGACAGCCTTCTCGCCCACGATCGATGCAGCACAGATCCGCACGCGTCCCGATCCGCCCTTCCGCGCCTCGGAGCAAACGGTCGACCTGGGTTCAGCGCAGATGATCGTCAGTGTTGGTCGCGGCATCAAGGAGGCCGACAACCTGCCCCTGGTCCACAACCTCGCCAAGGCCCTCGGCGCCGAACTCGCGGCTTCGCGGCCCATCTGCGACAACGGCTGGCTGCCGCTGGAGCGCCAGGTCGGCAGCTCCGGCCAGACCGTTTCGCCCCGGCTCTACCTCGCCGTCGGCATCTCCGGCGCCATCCAGCACCTGGTGGGCATGAAAGGCTCGCAGTGTATCGTCGCCATCAACAAAGATCCTGATGCGCCCATCTTTGAGGTTGCGGATTACGGAATCGTCGGCGATCTGTTCGAGGTGGTTCCGGCGCTCACCCAGGCCATCCAGGCCTCCAAAGCATAACCTGCGGGCCGGCGCCCGGGCCGGCCTGCAATTTCAGCCGCGGATCCCTTGCTTCAATGTGTCCCCGGCCGCGGGATCGCCCGGCGCAGCCGCATCCGGCTGCGTGATTCGCTCAATCGCCTTGATTTGCTCGTCTTCCGCCTCATGCGCCTTCTTCCGGCGCCAGGTCGCGATATACATCGAAACAAAAACCACCGTGAGTACGAGCCACACGAGAACCATCGGCGAGAAACTGATCTTCTCCGAGTTAAACAGGAACGACCTGGCGCACCACGCAACGCATGCCAGCCCGCAATAGGTGCCGAGAAGCAACTCGACGGCGGCGGCGATCATGAGTCGCGTTTTCCGGGACATGGTTGGATTATGGCGCACGCAGACAGGCGCAGGCAAGATAGCTGGCCCATCCGTGGGATGGCACTTACCCGAAAGAGTTACGGCATGAGGGCTGGCGGCTGAATCGAATGGCCAACTGGCGTCTCCGGCGGAATCTCCGGCAATCCTGTGGCCGGCGCCGGCGCCTGTAGCGTGTGCGCTCCGGCCTCAGCCCCGCGCAGCACCTCTTTCGGCTGAATGCCAAGCCACAGCGTCGCCGCTACTGAGAGCATCAACGCAGCGCCAACTGCCACGCCCACCTGCGGAACCGGCGCAACAGGCTCCCCGTTCCGCTGCGCAGGCTTTTGCGCTGCCGCGAGCGCCAGGCGCAGATAATACGCCGCTGCAATGCCCGAATTCAGCAGGCCGATAATGGCGAGCGCCACCGCGCCCGCGCCCATGGCCGCCGAGAACGCATAAAACTTCCCGAAGAATCCGCCGGTGAAAGGAATCCCGACCAGCGAGATGAGGAAGAACACGAGCAGGCTGCCGAGCAATGGGGAACGGAAAATCAGACCGCGCAGGTCCTCGACCAGCGGCAACCTGTCATCGTAGCCGCTGGCCA
>Ga0335072_10017080_pt1 | contig 10275 bp, 4 predicted proteins | sample Lox_Sample_21_FD_206725 | JGI IMG/M metagenome (GOLD analysis project Ga0335072, IMG submission 206725) | Soil microbial communities from Loxahatchee National Wildlife Refuge, Florida, United States - Lox_Sample_2.1 | ecosystem: Environmental > Terrestrial > Soil > Wetlands | place: USA: Florida...
CCCTGGCATGGACGCCGGGGACCGACGGTCCTGTCACCGCTGAAGCGGTCCTGGCGCCGCTGCACTCGGAGGAAGATTTCTCTAAATACAAAGGCAAGCTCAAGGGCAAAATCGTCCTGATCTTCGATCCGCGCGAACTCCCCATGCACACAGAGGCCGAGGCACATCGCCTCACGGACCAGGAAGTCGAGGAACGCACGAAGACCCCGGATCCTTCGCATAGCGGCTTTTTCTTCGGACGACCCGGAAACACGCCTCGCCCCGGGGAATACACCCCATCGACGCTCTCCTCCGCAACCAGGTTAATACTTTCCTGAAAGAAGAAGGTGTTGCCGTAGCTCTCACACCGGGTTACAACGGCGACGGCGGAACGATCTTCGCATCCTACGGCGGATCGCAGGACCCCAAAGATCCGGTTGGACCGCCGATGGCTGCCATCACGCCGGAGCAATACAACCGCATTTGTCGCCTTCTCCAGCATGGCATCACACCTAAACTGACCTTCGACATCGAGACCGAGTACCAGAAAGACGATCAGATGGGCTTCAACGTCGTCGGAGAAATCCCCGGCACTACCAAGTCTGACGAAGTCGTGATGGTAGGCGGCCATTTCGATAGCTGGCAGGGAGGCACGGGAGCAACTGACAATGGAACGGGCTCCGCGGTAGCCATGGAGGCGGTGCGCATTCTGGCCACCTTGCATAAGCCGATGGCTCGCACCGTTCGGGTCGCGTTGTGGGGTGGCGAAGAAGAAGGCCTCTACGGTTCACTGGCCTATGTGCAACAGCACTTCGCTCCACGCGACACCATGAAGAAGACTCCGGAGTATTACAAGCTGGATGTTTACTTCAATGACGACTCGGGATCGGGAAAATTCCGCGCAATTTCTGCTTTGGGGAATGCGCAGCTCGCTGCAATCTTTCAGTCATGGATCGCTCCGATCAAGGATCTAGGCATTGATTCAGTCGTAGGCTTGACCGCGGGACCCACCACACAGCCCGGCGGAACCGACTCAACCAGCTTCTCGTGGATCGGCCTCGACGGAATCGGTTTCATGCAGGACCCGCTCGAGTATGGCACACGTACCCATCACTCTAATATGGATCTCTATGACCGCGTGCAGAAGGGCGATGTGATGCAGGGAGCGATGATCGAAGCATGGTTTGCTTACAACGCTGCCAGTCGCTCCGAGATGCTGCCTCGGATTGAAACCCCGGCTCCATTGACAAAGTAACAACGACAAGAAAGCCACTGCGCGCGGTGCTCGCTGCTTGCAGCGGTTATCATGCTGCTCGGTTTCCAATGGCGCGAGGCCAGTTCCAAAGACCGGATGCACACCCTGCAAGTCGGGTTCAAGGATGGGGATTTCGGCTATGCGCGGAATCGCAAGGCCGCAATCGGCAAACCGAAAGTTCGAGAGTTTGACAGAAGGCCTATGGTAGCATTGCCGAACAGTTTCTAAGCCCCGCAGAAATCAACACTGCAGGAGGTCCCGGCTTGGCTCTCACCATCTCCGGTCTGTCGAAAACCTACCCCAATGGCGTAAAAGCGCTCCAGAATGTCTCACTAACGATCGGCAATTGCATGTTTGGACTGCTTGGGCCAAATGGCGCCGGGAAAAGCACCCTGATGCGTACCGTCGCAACGTTGCAGGCTCCGGATGCCGGATCCGTAAGCCTGGATGGGCTGGATGTTCTTGCCAACAAGGATGACATCCGCAAGGTTCTCGGATATCTGCCGCAAGAGTTCGGTGTCTACCCGAAAGTGTCGGCGCTCGACATGCTGCATCACCTCGCGGTGATGAAAGGCATCACGAACAAAGGCGAACGCAGTGAGGTTGTCGACGGCCTGCTTCAACAGACAAATTTGTGGGATGTCCGAAAGAAATCGCTTGGAACCTATTCCGGCGGAATGAAGCAGCGATTTGGCATTGCACAAGCGCTTCTGGGCAAGCCCAAACTGATTATTGTTGACGAGCCAACCGCTGGTCTTGATCCCGCGGAGCGCAACCGATTCCTCAATCTCCTCAGTTCCATCGGCCGCGATGTAATCGTGATCCTTTCTACGCATATTGTGGAGGATGTTCGCGAACTCTGCCCGCGCATGGCCATCATAGCCAATGGCAAGGTTTTGCTCGAAGGATCGCCGTCCGAGTCTCTCGATGCCCTGCGCGGCAAGATCTGGTCCAAAGTAGTCGCGAGCGATGACGAACTTAAGGCGCTCGAAGTAAATCTGCAGGTCATCTCAACCCATTTGATGGGTGGGCAACACGAGGTTCGTGTCTACTCCGATGCTGACCCAGGCGACGGATTCAAGCCATCGGAGTCTGAACTCGAAGATGTCTACTTCCTCAGCCTCGCCCGCCATGCGAAGAACTAGGAGAATGCGATGCGACTGTTTCGGGAATTCTTCCTGTTCGAGTTGAAGTTCCGCTTCAAAAGCATCTCGACTTACGTCTACTTCGCGATCTGGTTCTTCTTCAGCTTTCTGTGTATCGCTTCAGAAAACTTTGGACCCATTGCGTTCGGAAACGGCAAAGTTCTTCTGAACGGACCGTTCGCGAATCTCTATAACGATACCTTTGCATGCTTCTTCGGCTTGATCATTATCGGCGCGATCTTCGGAACATCGATCCTGCGCGATTTTCAGCGCGACACTACGCAACTCCTGTTTACGAAGCCGATCTCGAAGTTCGCTTACCTCGGCGGACGCTGGGCAGGGTCCTTTGTTGCGGCCACATTCGCATTTTCCGGGCTGGTGCTTGGCGAATTGCTGGGAACGCTGGCGCCGTGGGCCGATCACAATCGGATCGCGCCAACGCACCTTTGGTGGTACATTCAGCCCTTTCTCTGCATTGTCCTGATCCAGATATTCTTCGCGGGCTCGCTGTTCTTCCTGGTCGCAGCGCTCACCCGGCGAATCTTCATCGTTTACGTCCAGGGCGCAGCGCTCTTCGTCCTCTACCTGATCGGCGTCGGCGCATTTGAATCAACGCGTGCTGTCGCGCTCTTCTGGCCGGGCGTGTTCGATCCCGTTGGCGTAATTCTGAATGACTCCATCACCCGCTATTGGACCGTAGTAGAAAAGAACACGCTTCTGTACTCATGGTCATTGCACGCCGCCGGTGGAGTTTTCTTCTACAATCGGCTTCTCTGGACGGGATTAGGGATCGTGTGTCTTGCAGTCCTGTGGAAGTTCTTCCCCATGTCGCTCGAGACTCTCACGGCACGATCCAGCGGGCGCCGGGCCAGGCTGGCGCTGGAACAGGATGCAGAACTGCAGCCGGTGAGGACCCGAGTAGCCGCCGTGATGCCGATGGTTCGCCAGGTATTCGGCTTTGGTACAGAGATAGCACAATATCTTTCCCTCACGCGGATGCGAGTCCGCAACATTGTGCGCGACGTACCTTTCTGGGTGCTGCTCTTCCTGATGGCCTGCTTTGCGATCAACAACGGACACTACGCCGGACGATTGGAAGGCGTGAACGTCTGGCCGGTGACCTATCTGATGCTGCAGGCGGTTGAGGGTGGCTCGATACTGTTCCTATATATCGTCGCCACTTTCTATGCGGCCGAGCTCATTTGGCGCGAGCGCGATACCCACTTTGAAGGCATCCATGATGCCTTGCCCATGAACGAATCCACCGACTGGCTGTCGAAGCTCTCCGCCCTTTGCGTGGTTGAACTCGCACTGCTCACGCTTGCCGGATTGTGCGGCATCATCATGCAGACGATTGCAGGCTATTTCCACTATGAACTTTTGCAATACGCGAAAGAGCTGTACATCGTCACATTCCCGCAGGTGCTCACATTTGCGCTGTTCGCGATGTTCGTGCAGACCATCGTCGGGAACAAGTTCATCGGGCACGGGATCGTGATCGGCGTCTTTCTGATGCAGGCTGTCCTGTTCAACTTCGGCTGGGAGAACACGCTTTATCTTTTCGGCGCGACCCCGCCATATTCCTATTCCGATATGAATGGATACGGGCATTTCGTTCAGCCGCTCTTCTGGTCAATCACCTATTGGCTCTCTATCTCCGCGTTTCTCGGCGTGGCTTCCATCGGTCTCGCACGCCGTGGCGCGGAAGACACGCTGCGTGCAAGGACCCGGCTTCTCCGTCAGAACGCTTCGAGCCTCGCTCCTTTCGCAGCGCTGTTTCTTCTCGCGGCCGTTGGAAGCGGCGGGTGGTTTTACTACAACACCCATGTGCTCAATGAATACCTGACCAACAAAGACCGGCGCGATATCCAGGCGGGCTACGAGAAGCAGTTCAAAAAGTACAACCACCTGCCGCAGCCCAAGATCATCTCCGTTGATGCCCAAATCGACATCTTCCCCGAGAGCCGTTCATTCAGTGGAACCGGGCGCTTCCTGCTGGAGAACAAAACATCTCAGCCGATCGCGCAAATTCATATCACAAACGCGCAACAGTCGGTAAGCAATGTTGCTTTTGATCGTTCGTTCCATCTCGTCTCAGCGAGTCCTCGGAACCTCTATGTCATCTACGCACTCGATAAGCCCCTCGCCCCGGGCGAACAGATGAACATGACCTTCAATGTGGGGTGGCAGAGTCGTGGTTTTCTCGATGGGCATGAGCGAGCGGAGCTGGCCTATAATGGAACATTCTTTGACTCCGGCTATTTTCCAGCCATCGGATACAACTCGGGAATGGAGCTCTCCGACCCGCGCCGTCGCCGCGAAGAGCATCTTGGAATACAGGAATTGCTCCCCCCTCGCGGCGACGCGGTGGGAAGCGTCACCAACCTCTTTACTCCGGAGGCTGACTGGATTCACTACCACACAACCGTGAGCACGTCGGCCGACCAGATCGCGATCGCGCCCGGCTATCTGCAAAAGGACTGGATTGCCAATGGACGCCACTACTTCACCTACGACATGGGTGATGTTCAGACGCTCGACTTCTACGCCTACGTCTCCGGCCAATACGAGGTCACGCACGATACCTACCATGGCGCAAATGGACCAGTTGCGATTGAGGTATATCACCTGCCGTGGCACACCTTCGACGTGCAGGATATGATCGACGCGTCAAAAGCTGGGCTCGCTTTCTATGAGAAGGCGTTCAGCCCCTTCGAATTCAAGCAGTATCGCATCCTAGAGTTTCCCCGCTATCGCTCCTTTGCACAATCTTTCCCCAATACGGTTCCGTATTCCGAAGGGATTGGTTTTATTGAGCGGATGGAAAAACCGACGGATATTGATTTCACGTATTTCGTGACGGCGCATGAGCTCGGGCATCAGTGGTGGGGACATCAACTGATCGGCGGCCGCGTCGCAGGTTCGAACATGATGTCGGAGACGTTGGCCGAATATTCCGCGCTCATGACGATGCGCCACCGCTATGGCGATGACAACATGCACAAGTTCCTCAAGTATGAACTTGATCGATACCTGCGCGGCCGTGGAACCGAGGTTCGGCGCGAAGAGCCATTGGCGCAGGTTCAGCAGGAAGGCTATGTCTGGTACCAGAAAGGCGGTCAGATTATGTATGCGCTCTCCGATTACATCGGAGAAGACAGGCTGAATCTCGCGCTGCATAACTTTCTGATGCAGTACCGGTACGCGAATGCAGGAACGTCTCGCTCGGGTCCGTATCCCGACACTCGCGAGCTTGTCGCTGCCCTGCGTGAACAGACTCCGCCGAACCTGCAGTATTTCATCGATGATTCTTTTGAGAACATTGTGCTCTACGACAACCGCGCAGTCTCAGCCACAGTGAGTCCAACGCCTGATCACAAATACAAAGTCACGCTCACCGTGGAAGCGCACAAGATGAGATCCGATGGCAGCGGAAACGAGACTCCGATGAAGATGAACGACCTGATCGACATCGGAGTCTTTACCGGACCCCGTGAAACAGAGAAGCCGCTATCCCTGCAGAAGGAGTGGATTCACGACGGCAAGCAGACCTTCGAGATCGTGGTCGATCAGATGCCCTCGCGCGCCGGAATCGACCCGCTGAACAAGCTAATAGACCGCAATGGCGAGGACAACGAAACAGACGTGACGAAGAAGTAGTAGTTCCACTTTTGCGCCCACTCCCCGCCTGGCGGGCACTTTGTCGGGATCGCGTCCTATCATCTGGACATGGCTGAAAAAACGTCCTCGGGCAAACAAGATTCGGCCCTTCCAATTCTCGCCGGCCCTGTCCCACCCGCGAAACCTCTGCCGTATTTTCAGTACCTGCGAGCGATCCGGCGCAATTTCATTGAAGGCCTGGATGAGAGCATGTATCACGCTCCCATCATCCGCATGGGAACCTCCATCTCGCGAAGTTTCGTTGTCAACCACCCGGACGGCATCCGCCGCGTCCTTTTAGAAAACGCCGCAAATTACCCGAAGGCTCGCATCGAGCATCGCATTCTCGGCCCTGCTATGGGCAACGGTCTCATTCTCAGTGAAGGCAAAACGTGGCGCAGCCATCGCCGCGTCATGGCCCCGGCCTTCGACCACCGCACTATCGAGCGCTACGTCCCAGTAATGGTCGACGCCACCCGCAAGCTCGGCCACAGATGGGCTGCATTGCCCGCTGGCGCATCGGTCGAGATGGAAGGCGCGATGATGGACCTGACTCTCGAGATCATCTCTCGCTCCATGTTCGCAGGCGACAGTGACTCCATCACAGAGATCATCCGCGAGGGATCCGCACGCTATCAGCAGACCATGATGGTCGGCCTTCTCGAGTTCGTTCCCCTCGTTGGCCCGCTGTGGAGCGCCTGGAAGGGTATGCGAGGCAGGAAGATCATGAGCGACTTCGATGGCGCCATGTTTGAACTCATAGCCGCGCGCACGAAGAACCCTGACAACCTCGGCAGCCTCGATCTCCTGGACCAGTTGCTCGCTTCTCGAAACGCCGAGGGCGGCGCCGCTATGACCGCACGAGAAATTCGAGACCAGGTTCTCACCATCTTCGTAGCAGGTCACGAAACCACGGCTCTTGCCCTGATGTGGACCTGGTATCTTCTCGCAATGCACCCCGAGCACGAAGCCCGCATGCACTCCGAACTGGACCAAGTTCTGGGCGGACGCGAGCCGGATTGGCCGGATATCACGAAGCTCGTTTTCACTCGCATGATTCTCCAGGAATCCATGCGACTCTATCCTGCCGTGCACACACTCGCCTTTCGTGAGGCGCAACAGAACGACACCGTATGCGGTTTGCATATCCCCAGAGGCTCGATCGTCACCATCATGCCCTGGCTGATCCATCGCCACCGTACTCAATGGGAAAACCCTGACCGGTTCGATCCCGAGCGCTTTTCATCTGAGGCAAGCGCCGGACGCGACCGCCTCACTTATCTACCCTTCGGTTTCGGTCCCCGGATCTGCATCGGCGCATCCTTCGCCATGACTGAAGCCGTGCTGGCTCTCGCTACCCTAGCTCAGCGCTTCCGCCCTCGCATCTCTCCCAACTGCCGAGTCGAACCTCAAGCCATCTTCACACTTCGCGCGAAATACGGTATGCAGATGCAGATCGAGTCTCGCTGATCATTGCAAGACGAAAGTGTCCTCCTTCGAGAAATCAAACACGGCGGGGGTTTGGATCGAGGGAACTTCGTGTTCCGGCGTCCCTACGGGAATCAAGCCACGCTGCGTCTGGACATTCCCAGACTGAAGAATCTTCGGGACCGCGCTGGCTGCATAGTTTAGCCACTCGCCGACCATGATTTTGCCGTCCTGCGGTTGCCAGTCCGCTTTCCCGTCGATGAGGCCTTTTTCAGTCAAGGCATAACTGAGTAGCCCCTGGTTCAGCGCATCGGACTCGCGCGCAGCCTGATTGGGTTGGCTCGCGGCGAGGATGCGCATACGTTTGTCGTATGCCAACTGACCGAGCCCCCGACTGCCCATCGGGCCGGGCTTGAAACCGTTTGACTCCACACTGCCGGCAGAATCGCAGGAATCCAGAATAAACGTCATCTGACCGGCATCAATGGGCCGCAGCCACTCCGCGAGTTCGTCGGCCGAGATCGCACTTTGGAGCATCCGCTCGTCCACGCCTTCGCATGTGCCCTCGACGTCAGAGGGCAAAATGTAGAACTGCCCCTGCGGGTTGCTGTAGCCATGGCCCGAGAAGCTCAAGAAGAAAACGTCGTCGGGCGTAGCCAAAGCAGCAATGGTGTGAAGCGCGTCGCGAATTTTCTGCTTGGTCGCGCCACTCGTTTCGCTTGTTGAAACCAGCAACGCCGGCTTTACGTCAAGGCCGCGTGCGTTCAACCGGTCATTGAGAATCTTATCCAGATTCTCAGCGTCGTTGGCCGAGCCGTGCAACTCGCATCCGGCGGCCTGGTAGTGATTCACGCCAATCTGCAACAGCCAGGCACGCGGCTTGGCTGCGGGACCCGCTTCGTAGCTGTAATCCCTCTCGTCCGTCGAGCTCTTTATGCGCTCGGAGTTAAAGGCATAGGCCGTGAACGTGACCAATTTGGCCGTCGTCGGCAGTTGAATGTCGCGGAAGTTGAAATCTCCGCTCTTGAGTGTTCCTGGCAGATAGCCGACCATCTGCCCGTTGCGGAAAAGCCGGAGGTCTTCGAGCCCGCTCGCCTGCCCTTTTTCGCTAATGTGGCTTGCAGCGTGAACCACCACGTCGGCCCGGCCCGGATTCGTTTTCGATGGTGCAGCCGAAACGATCGTCACTTCGGGTTGCACGCGATTCTTGATCTCGGCGATGGAGCGAATCGGCGGCAAACTGTCGCCGCTCATAATGCTGGTCAGCAGCCGTGGCGTGTAATAGTCGCGCATGAAAATCTCAAGTGGCAGCGGGTGCATCGGATCGTCAGGCAAAATCCAGTGCAGTGCGCGATTACCATCGAGATCATTGGTATCGAAACGGCCCTCGGGGTCAACAACGGCCCACGTCCCGTCCTTGAATGAAACCAGCGAGCAAAGTTCGCGCCCGCTTTCTACATCCCAAACCTTGGCTGCACCGTCTCCAGAGGCGGTCAGAATCCTCTTCCCGTCTGGAGAAAAGGCCACGCTGTTGACACCTCCCGTATGACCAACGAAAGTGCGCAGTGCCTTTCCGCTCTCGGTATCCCAGAGGGTTGCAGTGTTGTCTGAACTCCCGATCAACAGATTTTTCCCGTCCTTTGAAAACAGAACACTACGGATCGAACCTCCTCTGCCACCACTTCTGAAAGAACGAATCACCTCTCCCGATCTTCCATCTCTCAGCTGGGCAGTGTTGTCCCAACCACCCGTCAGCAGCCAGCGCCCATCCGCGGAGAATGCGAAACAATAGACCCTGTCCGAATCCTTGAACGCGGGAAGCGCCGCGCCTGTCTCGCCCCAGAGCTTTGCAATGCCGCCGAAGGCTATTGTGATAACGTTGCGGCCGTCCGGAGTGAACGCAACATTCTCCACTGAGTTCGCTTGCCTCTCATAGATGCGTAGCACCTTCCCTGTTTGCACATCCCACATCTTCGCGGTTTGATCTGTACTCCCCGTTAATATTCTTCGTCCATCCGGAGAGAACGCGACGCTATTGACCCAGCCGGAGTGGCCCGCAAAGGTGCGAACCTCCTGTCCGCTGTCGGCATCCCAGAGATCCGCGGTTCCGTCAAGGTTCCCAGTCAGCACTTTGCGCCCATCCGGAGAAAATGCAACCCCCACTACCCTCATCGAACGCCCCTTGAAAGAGCGCATCCTTTGCCCCGTGGCCGCATCCCAGAGATCCGCGGTTCCGTCAAGGTTTCCGGTCAGCAACCTCCGCCGATCTGGCGAGAACACAACGTTATCAACGATCCACCGCTGCCGCGAGAAAACACTGGTGACTCCGCCCGTGCTCGCATCCCAGAGTCTTGCAGCATAATCCCCGCTCCAGGTCAGCACGCGCTGTTCATCTGGGAAAAACTCCGCGCTTCGGAGCGGATCCGATGGCCCGCTAAGGGTGTGAAGCAGGGCTCCTGTATCCGTATTCCAAAGCCTGGCAGTCATGTCATCGCTTCCGGTCAGAACCTCATTTCCGTCGGGAGCGAAAGCAACACCAAGCACATTGCTCGAGTGCCCCTTGAAGGTACGAATCTCATTTCCCGTTTTTGCGTCCCACAACTTGGCAGTATGGTCCTCGCTTCCTGTCAAGATCCTCCCGCCGTCCCGTGAGAATGCAATGCTGGTCACCCAGTAGGAATGTCCGCGTAGCGTGCGAATCTCCTGTCCCGTTTCCAAATCCCACAACTTGGCGGTATTGTCAGTGCTTCCGGTTAATACCTCCCGTCCGTCGGGCGAAAATGCTACGCACTTGACAAAGTTTGCATG
>Ga0335072_10017081_pt1 | contig 10274 bp, 7 predicted proteins | sample Lox_Sample_21_FD_206725 | JGI IMG/M metagenome (GOLD analysis project Ga0335072, IMG submission 206725) | Soil microbial communities from Loxahatchee National Wildlife Refuge, Florida, United States - Lox_Sample_2.1 | ecosystem: Environmental > Terrestrial > Soil > Wetlands | place: USA: Florida...
CCCACCACGCTTTCAAGCATTCCAGAGCCTCGATAAGGTCGTCACCGAGGGCGTTCCGATCAGGGGTAATGAGTCTTCACAGAAACCTCAGCCCGTCATGATTTTATTGATCGTTCTGGCTCGTCTTAGTTTCACTCGTCCCTCATTCGAGGAAACAAAGCTACTGATCCCAGACACCGCGTAAAGGTGCGAGCCGCCACCTGGGTATCTGCAGCGAGAGTCAATAACCACAAACTCAAATACATACCTTGCCCCCCTCAAGAGTTAGGGTTATCCTCTGAGACCTTTGAGAAATGGAGCTTCCGCAGTGGACGAATTACGTGCTTATCTTAAAGGCCCAATCCCAACTCGAGGAGATAGTGGAAGGATGCACTCATCTACGAAGTGTATGTATCGGGCAGCAGATAATACGGCGTTGCAGTGTGTTTGGGAGGAGATGTATCTCATACTGGCTTTGCACGAATTTATCTAGCGCCTTTTGAGAGCCCCCCTTTCATCCTCGACCTCCTTATCCACCATCCACCTCTCCACGCCATCCATTCCGACAGCCCTTCTAAAGCAATATCGTCTCTTCTCCTTCCGAGTATCATGGCAACCCATATCCTCCTCCAACATCCTACTCGCACAAAGCAACAACCAGACGTTTACCAACGAATTCGGCTCCCGCGGCATCTGCGGCCCACTCCTCTTCCACACCCAAACACCCACAAGCGCTAGCAACATCACTCCCAAGATGCCCACAGTCGCTGCACTACTGATCAGATTCAGGTTCTTCACTTGACCATAGTTGAACGGCACACCGACCACCAGTATGATCAGCGCATAGCTCGATATCGCAATGAGACTGATAAACGCATGGAACCAATTGCCCGCGCGCAGCGCGTGCACCACCATCGTAAACGGCACCCCATGCAATTTCATCTTCTCCAACTCCTTCTGGCTGAGACTCTGTTTGCTGAGTCGACGGTACGGACTCAACAACCGGACGCCCACTTCAGCATCTTCCCAGTACATGCTGATGAAGATGGTGACGATGGACAGGAAGAACCTGGGCCCGAATCGCGTGCCGTCGAGGAACTTGAACGGGAGAGAAACGAGCGAGGAGCCGGATCCGCTGGCGTTGGTTAGGTAGATCAGGTAGGTGTCGTTGCCAAAGAGAGTGAAGAGCAAGATCAAGATAAACATGAAGATATGCAGGAATGTGTGGAAGACGTGGTAGTAGGGGATGCGTTTGTACCAGGCTTTTGGCTTGCGGTGGGTTGGTTGGGCGGTCTTTGTGGCTTCTTCGAGGGTTGTTCCGCGTCGTGGGGGAGGTTGGACTTCATTGTTGCAGCTGATGGCGTGTCGCAGTTTGCCGGTTGGGGCTTCAATGCTCTTGAGAGTATAAGTCTTGCCAGCGAGTGCTTTCGCGACTTCCTCGTCGGTGGCATCAGGATTGACCTCCCGGAGATCATTGACGAGAGCTTCGTCTGAGTGGCGGAGGACATCAGCCATAGAAATTATGCTGCAAGGGTAATCGCCTAGGCCACTACGCCTTCGCCAGCCGGTATAAATCATCAATGCGATGAGTGCCGCTGCTAGAGCTAGTACAGCCTGTACACAACGAAGCACAACCGTGTTCATGACCCATTGCGGATCACAAAGTCTTCTCCCACCATTCTTGTTGCAGATCGAGCCTGCTCGAACAGTCATGGTCTCCGAGCCTAGTGAAGCCATTGCACTCAGCAAGACGGATATGATTGTTGTGAGAAGCATGAGCCATCTCTTGTTTCGTGGATCGAAAGCTCTCCATGCAGTGCCCGTACCCACATAGTGAGTCAACAAGGCCTCCTTTGCTGACACGCCACCTGACCGCGAGAGCTGATAGAAAGGCTCCATCATCTTTGTCGAGGCTAGAATAACACACCAGAAGGATTTGAACATCACTGACATAGTGACGCTGGTGAAAATCACATTGATGATCACAATCACGGTGACATTGGTCTGTATGATCACCACGTAATTGGATAAGAACCCCGAATATACCGATGATGGGACAGGCTGTGTACCGCTAGTGCCGCTTCCGCCGTCCGAGGATGTCGGTGTTGGCTTACCCTTGCTATCTGCTAAGCCATTACCACTAGAGCCAGAGCCCGACGTCAATGTAGTAGCAACTGTTGCTGTGGTGCTTTCGCTCCCAGATGCTGAGTTACCTCCGGATGTCGGATTGTTAAGTGAAGCCGAATTGCTGGCGGACGCTGCATTGCTCGCTGATGCAGCGCTGCTAAGCAACGCAGAGTTGCTAGTAGAGGCTAAATTGCTGGCAGAAGCTGTATTGCTAACAGACAAGGCTGAATTGGTGGATAATGCTGAGCTAGCGGAGGGGGCAGCAGTAGCAGATAACGTCGAGCTGGCAGATAAGCTGGAATCCACTGTAGGTGTCGAACCTGTGGACACAGATGACGCGAGGCTCGAAGCTGTTGAAACCTGGCCAGATGCTGAATTGGTGCTACCCACGCTCGAAGTAGCTATGACTGGACTTTGTGAGCTTGCAGAAGTAGGGCTTGTACTTGCCACGCTACCAGACAAGGATGTTGTACTCAGCACAGCTGTTGGAGAAGAAGTGCTCGATGGTGCTGGGGGAGCTGTGCTAGAGGACGCTGCTGGTGAAAGAGCCGGAGAGGTCGAAGGAAGATTGCTCGAGCTTGAGCTTGCAATTGCAGGTATGCTCGAACTACTCGAGCTTGACGAGCTTGCAGGTGTACTCGAATTAGAGAACGAGGTGACACTGAAGCTGAGACTTGGTGCAGGCTGGGTTGTACTGACGGTAGTGTTCCGGGATATGATAGGCAATGACGATGGTAGAGATATTGTGCTGTTCGACCCAGAGACCAAAGGAGTAGAGATCAGTAGACCAGAGAACTGGCTGCTCGTGCTGCGAGCTCTAAGGCCAAGCCCAACAATATTGTCAAAGGACGGAACGGTATCGGACGTCCATTCGCAGTACACGTATGGATCGCAAGATGGGTCCCCCGCACAGCAACCAGGTCCCAAAAGACTACTGTTGGCTGAGTCTCCAGCGCTGAAAGTAAAGGCTGTACAGCTCGAGTTGCCAGCGCACCGGTAGGCACAATCATCAAAGTTGGTTGCGGACCCCTTCCAGTCATAGCGAAGTAACCGAGTCTCGCAGAGGACTTCGAATCGAAAAAGGGGTTCCTCTAACGTTCTGATGATATTACAATCCGTGGGCGTCGACGGAAGCGTGCAGTTTGTGGTTGCTGTCACCTTTGTAGTCGTCGCATTGCTCGGCATAATGCGACCAGCACTATAGCTTGTTGGGCTCAAGGAACTGTTACTATAGACGGCACCAAACTTGGCATATTCATCATACGTCAAGAAACAATAACTTCCATTGGGACAAGCGTGGTCTCTCTCACGCAGATAGGGGCCGATCTCGTAGCCGAATCCTGTGCAGTTCGTATCTGATAAACATGCTGAGGCGCAATCATCGAAGCTGCTTTGATTAAAGAAGCCGACAGTCGAACGGCTGACCAAGGATGTCTCACAAAGGACCTCGTAGTCTGGTAGTGATCCACCTGGGGTCCTGGTGGCATTGCAGTCCGGAGGTGGTGTTGGCAGATAGGTACATGTAGACGTTGTCACAGGTGTTGAGTTCGTTGCTGTGATGTTGACTGCCGCGTTGACAGTCGACGAGTTCCTCGCTATGACCAGACCGCCAGCCCAAATGGCTGAGACAGGGTCGCTATAGGTCAAGGTACTTATGAAGATCGGATCCCGATTGTATGTCAACTGGCACCAAGGCATGTCGCTTTCACTGCAAGAATAGTCACCGAGACAGCAAGGCGGACCATCTCCTCGCAAGCTAAATGCAGTGCAGTTGGCATCGGCTAAGCATATCGCGGCGCACTCGTCAAAGCCTTTTGGTGTATCGTCTTCGAAAAGCCAATCTTGCAAAAAGTAGTCGCAAAGGACCTCATACGAAGGTACCACTCCGTCCGCAGCCCTGGTAGCACCGCAATCCGAAGGACCCAATGGTAGAGGACACGTAGACGTCGACAAACCATCGCTTGTTAGGTTACTGGCAATGAATCCTGATTGCCGAGAACTGGAGACAATTCTGCCGGCGTTGCCCACTTGTCCGTTACCCCACCTCATAGGAAAGGTAGGATCTATGAAGGAAGGCTCAGGGTCGTACGTCAAAACACAGAAATATGATCCACAGGGAACGTCACTGTAGTAGGTGGCATCTTCAGCCCAAAAACCGAAAGCTGTGCAATTCGAATCACTCCCGCAAACAATGGCGCAGTCATCAAACGTCGTGGAAGCGGCACTGTATCTGTTCCATGTGTTGTTAAGCCAGAGGCCGCAAAAAGCGTCATAATCTGGAAGTGAGGTTCCAAGCGATATAGTGGCACCGCACGTTGGGGGCGCTGCAAAGGTACAGTACGGATCTGATGAACGAAGCATATGACCGGAATTCCATGCCGAGGGGTTGGGGTTAAAGCCCTCGGTTGAAGACAGATCAAAATACGTGAATAGATCGTCTGACAGTATACACCAGAGCGTGGCGCAGCTGGGGTCGCCTGGACAGCACTCTTCATAATTCAGGTTGCCGTATGCATCGTCCGTGAAAGTGAATGCCGTACAGGATGCGTTCTGATAGCACTCGGTGGCACAGTCATCAAAACTGGCGATATCGGATAGTACCAGACTCCAATCGTTCACCGCTGCACCACAAATTGTATCGTAGCTAACCTCCAGTCCTGATCTTTTTGTAAGTGTATCGGAGCAGTCTGTTGGACCGACACTCGGACAGTCTGGGGGTACCCATATGGAAGATGTGGAAGCCGTAGAATTTGTTGTCGTGGAATTCGTGACTCGTTTGGCCAACGACGCTGCCTTGGCACTGTGGTTGTGCAGAAAGCGCTTGTGATGCGTCGTACTATTTGATGTGGAGTTCGATGCTCCAGGAATTGGCGTACCCCGCTCCGCGATGTTCTGAAGCAACACGATGCATAATATCACAACGACGAAGAAGATAGATAGCGCCGGTGTCCTCGTTGAGAATGGTTTGTAGTGCTTTGGTCCTGTGCTCGGATTGCGGATGAAGTCTGGGAGCGGGAGCGCCCTCATCTTGCCGAGGTTCCGATAAGTGGGAAGTAAAAGAGCGTATGTTGACTGAGGAGGCAATCGGCCTGTGTATGCAAGAATGTAGTGAAAGTTTGCATAGAGAATAACAACGAATGTCTTGATGTGAAATGAATGAACCGTGACGAGTGAAGAAGAGAAAAGGAACTGAAGTGAGATGTTTGCCTGTCCATGATACGAAGTACTACACAGTCCCAGGCCCCTCCATCACGGTACTGCAATGCTTGCACCTAAGCGGCGGTGGCAGTGCGATACACCCAAGGTTCGTAGGATCGAGCGCAATCTGGCAACCGCGTGTTCGGATAGGCCTGAAAATTGTTTACACTTCCACCACATTGACTCCTGCATCCGAACTCGTGCCTCCTCCCCACCAATGAGGCTGAAAGACGCCAGTGTAGGGCAGGAGCATGGGATTGACGTACACGCACAGGGGGCATCCACTGCCTGCAGAGCGACTGCCAAGTCTTGCTAAGGAACATGGCTGTTGAAAACAGGTCGACGCCACGTGCAAAGAGAAGTCTGAGTCGGGCCCAGTGTCGGGGAGTACGATCTCAAAGCCTGCAAAAGGGGATGTTCCGGCCTGCATGTGAAAATATATGGGGGCTGAGATAGTGATAAGGCTCCTTCGGATCATGTATTGGTCGCTCATTCAAATGATATCAAAAGCCAGGAGCGAATGAGAACAGTCGGGGACAGTCTAGAATAGGGGTCAATCGAGGGAATGGTGGGCTAGTGATTGCAAAAGGTTTCACTTTTGCACGGCGAGCTCGCCCTCGTTCCGGGCAAAACGTCTTCGGAGGCAGTTTTCAACCAATAGATTGGCGCGGGCAAAATTTAGCGCCGTCAATAGCAAAATCATCCCAAAACCATTTACACACACCTCGACAGCCTCTAATTCGATCGATATGGATCCTTTTCTACTTGCAGACTATTGGGTAATCTTCTGACTATGATGCTGTCCATTTTGACAGTGATCTGGGTTGTGAGGAAGACGAAAATACATGGAATGGCTCGCCGAACCTCGTTATCGTCGATTGGAGCTTGAACGTTGGCAAATGGTTCCTCAACCTCGCTGCATTCAAGGAACATACAGAGGAATGTGCCCTAGAGCAAGGTTGGGAGGTCGGAACGATTAGGACGAATGCTGATTTGTTGTATCTCCATTGCAGAAGCTCAATCAATTGTCCTTTCCACGTCAAAGCCCATCGGCAAGCCGGCCGACTTTTAAAAAAGAGTGTGTTTGGGCGGAAGCCCATTTTGCTAGCCACGGTAGACTCCAGGGCCATTTCCAGACTCCAAGGGTAAGTTCCAGCTAGTCAAGCACAAGCCCACTAACTGGTCGAGCTCGGATTGACCCAAAACTCCGCTCAAACTGCTCTACAAAAGTGCTGACATGTGGTGACCAGCCTAAAGGAGGACATTCCTGAAGGAGGAAAAAAAGCTCGATGAGGGGACTGCGTTTGACCCCGAATGAACGCCACAGAAACTGGAGGTTCTACAGTTGCGAGCAGAATCGATTTCCGGTTCTTGCATTCGATTTGTTCTCAGTGCCCGGTCCTCTTTCCCGAATTTGTATTAGCGCATAACAGGGACACATCCGTAATTTCTAAAATTACTGTATCGCAAACGCTTAGTATTCTTGTCCTTTGATTCAGGGAACTTCCAGCAGTCTATCATCCCCTGCTCTATTTCACAAACCTGAGAGTGAGCTGGTGCTGAGACTCTGCAGAGAGAAATGGTTGAATACTACTAGCAATAGGAACAAGATGGGTGTGCTTTCGTTCGAGACTTTTAGCATCTTCGGTTCTTTCAGATGATACAATATTGCTCAAGCCCTGTCCCTTCAGCCCTGTGTTTCCTGCTAGCTTCACCATCCATGACACCATGCACGTAACTAAGATATCATTAGCCAAATATCCAACACAAGGGTGACTTCAAATACTGACCAATCCCCGACGAATTCATGCAATCCGATTTCACCTTTCGTATGAAGCACGAACGGTACTGTTGCCCCAGCCAAGACGACAAGAAGATCGTCTTTTCTAGATTGAGGCGGCGCAAGACCTATGTAGCCTAAGGACGACCTGAAGAATCTTCGATGTTTTGCGAATCGCGGCGAAGAGTTCGTATCGCTAATCGTGCGCATAAAGTGCAACACTCCAGTGCGTGCTACCTCTCGCTCAAACAAATCCCCTAGCCTGTGGTAACCAACATTGGCGTCGTTGGAATTCGGCCACTGGTCTGCGATCGCGGTTCGAATCACTGCTTCCAGTTCTGCTTGATCTGCGACGTGGGGATATGGCGTAGTGTGGTCCCAGTCAGGTAGATGTGCGCCAGAGAACAGGATCATCTTTTCGAAGACAGATCCTGTCTCGGCTCCGAGCGACTCGATCTTGTCCAAAGTGAAGCCCGAGCAGAAAAGGCCCTTGCGGGCAAGTAGTGCATCCTGGAATGTGTCCGAAAACTGGAGTGGCTCTGCGTCGAGACCGTCGCTAGCCTTGAAGAGAGATGGGGAAATCGGTCGGAATGTGGCGAGCGAGACGAACAAGTCGTTGCCATCTTGCATCAATATCCCATTGTTCGAAGTCTCCGTTTGATCGTTATCAGTCATTCCTTTCCCTTCTCTCCACATGCTAGCCATATCCGCCAACATTCTCTGCGAAGGATCGGTCGCCTTGAGGAGGTTGGTGAAGGCAAAATTGCCGCTTCCGAACAATGTTATCTTCCTCCAGTCCGGAGTCCAAGTCGGGAGGAACTCGACGAAATGCATAAGTCCGCTGCGTGAAGGGGACAAGCCATCGGTTGCGAATGAAATGATATCTAAGCCATGATGTGCAATCAGATGCACTGCGACCCGCACAAGCAACTCGGATAGTCGGAGAGTGTAGTCTGGGTGCAACGATGTGTCCGCATGGCACGGATCCCTGCTGTTGACGAGTCCAAAGAGCGCGTACACATGGTCTCGAGGATCGGTGACGCGCAGGTTGCCGTGATTAGAGAGCATCTCCAGGAATGTGGGTAATCCAGCTGGTCCACGCCATTGCTCGATGACAGCAAGCTGGGGGAGCACGTCATTGCTGAATCCATTCCTAAGGATATCCTGAATGGCCGCAGATCGAGAATCCGGATTTGCTAAAAGCCAAGGTACTGAGAAGGCGGACCATTCCCAAAACGCTTTGGAAAGGACACGCCAATCCAGGGACGTGGAACCAAGGAAGATGGAAGCTTCCTTTGCCATGATGATCTCTTGCCTGCACCAAGCTCGTGTCCACCACGGGCTATCGCTTATGGCGTTTAGCGATTTCAGGTTCGGCACTGCTATGTCATTTGGACCCTCTCCTGAGACATCACCCTGCAACGACTTGAGAAGCTCAGGCATTGACTTCAGGATTTTAAACGCCTCTTCAGCCTTCTCTTCCCTCTTACCGAGCCAGACAATCACTCGCTTGGCTTCGGAGTAAATCTTTGGCATCTGGCGCATCTGATGAACTTTTTCTTCCGAATGGCTTTGGTCAATGCAAACGGCATCAACCCAAAGGACACGATAGAGGTCGTCTGGGCTCATATTCGCGCGTAAGTCCCGAAGTGCCGAGTCAAGATTGGATGTGATTTTCAGGGTTGCATTTCCGTGGTTGAGAATGGACAGCGAGCCCCCAGCGCCGTTTTGCAGTCCCCATGTATATGAGAGTGCTTCGTATTCCGGCCCATCGGCAAATGCTGCCAGTTTAATATTGCATTTGAGTGGATCATCCCAATTCTTGGCCGGGAGAAGGTAGATGAGCCTGATGTCCTCGTCCTTTCCCAGACGTTTATAGACGGTCGAGTTTTGTCCCACGAGCGACGCAATTGTTGTGGCGGTCGGCTCGTCGGCCTCCAAGATTAAGAATTCACTGCGGAGATCGTTCAACATAGTTTCAATAGCCAGCTTCGATTCCGGAGTATCGCCAAAGGTATTTACCGTCAGCCGGGTTAGGTTATACTTGAGGCTGGCGAGCGCAGTGGCGGCATCTCCAATACGTACTGCTGGTTGTGTGCCATTATCGATGCCTTTGGCCTGCATCGTTCTGAGAAGCGATGCGGAAATGCGAAGGAGCACCCAGAACCTGCCCTCCTTCGAATTGAGAAGAACCGAGCCATCATCCTTATTTCCACCGCTCCCACTGCCATTGTTGGACTGTTGACCCTGCTGTGCAGACATCTCGTCTTGGCTTCAGGGGTTGGCCAAGACCGTCGCGGGAAGGGGAGGCTTGTAAGTGCGGGGATTGGCGGGCGGGCCGACTTTGCCGATCGGGCGATCGGCAGCAGATAATCGCAAGAAGGGTCAGAAAGAAGCGAAAGGATCGATGGCAAGAACAAATGGACTGAATCGACGTGGATATACTATTGTCGTGTGCAATGTGGACTGCAGTTCTGGGATCACGATTGCAAGAAGGAAGGTGTGCCGAGCCAAGCCCCCGAGGTCATTGGCTAACGGACGAGCGTCAGGAAGAGCGCTCGCTACGCTCACACTACCAAACTGGAGTATATCTGTGACGATTCTCCTTAGGACAGCATCTTCTTTCTTCTTCGTAGTCAATTCATGTTCCCTCCTCAGTCTCAAGTTGAGTGCCTTGCTCATAGCCCCTACTCCCCTTGCTAATCATCGCACCCCTCCTACTAACCATTGCACCCCAGAGATCGGTTACGCTCTTAGCACTTGATTTCGCCCCCGAAAACTGCCCCAAGAGTATGCTTCCGGCTTTGAGATGCATGCCCATAACACACTCGCCCATGAGATATGCGCTCATGAAATGCATGCCTATGAGATGGACGCCTATGAGATGCACGCCTATGAGATGCACGCCGGTGAGATGCACGCCTATGAGATGCACGCCTATGAGATGCACGCCGATGAGATGCACGCCGGTGAGATGCACGCCCGGTGAGATGCACGCCGGTGAGATGCACGCCCATGAGATGCGCGCCCATGAGATGCACACCCATGAGAACGCCTACGAAACACACACCCATCAAACACACGCCGATCAGATGTACGCATATGAAGTGAACGCCCGTGAGATACACGGGGTGCGATGACTTGTAAAGAGGGGTGCGATGATTAGTAAAAGGGGGGGTGCGATGTATTA
>Ga0335072_10017082_pt1 | contig 10274 bp, 9 predicted proteins | sample Lox_Sample_21_FD_206725 | JGI IMG/M metagenome (GOLD analysis project Ga0335072, IMG submission 206725) | Soil microbial communities from Loxahatchee National Wildlife Refuge, Florida, United States - Lox_Sample_2.1 | ecosystem: Environmental > Terrestrial > Soil > Wetlands | place: USA: Florida...
TCTGCGGCGCTGCCTTCGCCGTCGTGGACGAGGCCAAGCAGGATGTGCTCGGAGCCGATGTAGTTGTGGTTAAGCGCCCTCGCCTCTTCCTGCGCCAGAACCACGATCCGCCGCGCCTGGTCCGTAAACCTCTCGAACATTTCGCCGCTCCTTACCGCGCCGTGCGTCCGAGAAGATAAGCGCGCGCCCGCTCTTAGTCCAGGACTACGCGCCGTTGAGCTCGTAGTAGGGCACCCATGCGATGACGCCCTGGCCCTGGTTCTGACCGAGCACCTGCACCTCTGCGGAGTTGCGCGGGTTGAACCACAGCAATCCCGAACTTCCCATGCAGAGTTGCGCGACCACGAGCAGCTTGGACTTGCTGGCCGTGACGATGGTGGCGCCGTCCGGGACCTTCGGCACCCGGACGCTGGCCAGGCGCCCGCCGCGCATTACGGCAACTGAGCCAGATCCGCAGGCGGGTCCGGATAGCTGGACGTACACATGGCCGGCGAGCCGCCAAGCGCCCTGAACATAGCGGTAGGGCGAGATCTTCGCAGGAGTCAGCGGCGTGGGCTTGGCGCCGCTGATGGGGGTGAGGAACAGGCGTTTGGCCGCGCAGTTCTCGGTCAGCAACTGACTAGCGGTCCACCACTGCACGAAGAGGCAGCTATCAGCGGAGCGATACCGCCGGATCAACCTGCCGGCATTACTGATCAGGAGCGTGTGCCCCGCCGTCACAGCGCCGCTCGGGGTTGCCGTCACAGCGACAGCGGTACCGTCCGGGTTGTATGGCGACCGGCCGAAGTTGAAGAACCCGCCGCCTTCCTTGCCCGTCGTTTTCTCGGTGAACAGCACTTTCTGTAGCTTCCCGGACAGGCTGTACCGGGCCAGCCGGAGCGGCGTCCCGAAGCGGTAGGCGAGCACCGCCAGCCCATGCGGGCGGGTGTAGCTCATCGGATTCTCGGACGTCGGCAGCGGCAGCCGCGTCAGCCTGCCCGTGGCGAGAGTGAGCTGGTCAAGCTGCTCCGCAGTGCTCTTCGGGCTCTTGGCAACGTAGAGCATGGCCCTGCTGCCGTCACCTGACCATGCCAGCAGATTCACGCCACCATCAGCAGACACATGCGGCCAGCGGTACATCACGTACTTGCCGCCTGCCGGATCCACCAGGTACAGCGTGGTGGCCCCAGCTTTCGGCTGCGCCGCGAAAGGCGTGGCAGTGGTGTAGGTCACCAGCGTCCAGCCGGGGCCGACCTGGCTCCAGGGCACCGCTGACCGGCTTGCCGTCCGCCCGGCGCCCACCATGCGGACAGCCCGGGCGTGCTGGCCCCGTACGCCCGCGGTCGCGACGGCCGTCCCGGCGAGAGCGAGGCCTGCAGCAAGTGTCATCGCGGCAAACGGGGCAATGACCCGCAGACGACGGTGCATCGAGACCTCCGGGTACCAGCGCGCAAGCGGCGCCATCACTATGTCATGGTTTAGGCCGGCGCGAAATACTTCCCGATGAGCTGGTCGGCGATCGAGTCGAGGTCTTGCCCGATGTAGTCCGGCTGCGGACCGACGCCGAGCGGAGCATTGCCCTCCCGGAGGATTAGTCCGGCCTGCCAGCCAGCCGCCTGGGCGCCGATCGTGTCCCAGACATGGCAGGCGACCAGGCAGATGTCACCAGGATCGAGGCTGAGCGCCGCGGCCACTGAGTGATAGGCCTCCTGGGCCGGCTTGTGGCGTTTCACCGTCTCGTCGACGCTGAAACGGCGCTCGAATACGTCGATCACGCCTGCATGCTCCAGCTGCCGGCCGGAGATCTCCAGCGTGTTATCGGTGAGGGTGAACAGCCGGAAGCCGTTGTCGCGGAGTCGGCGGAGGGCTGCGGGGACCTCGGGATGCGGCGACATCGTGGCGAACCGTTCGGTGAGTTCGGCGCCGTCGGCGTCAGTGATCGTGACGCCGCGAGTAGCGGCCAGCATCCTGAGCACCGCCCCGCCGATGTCGGTGAACGGTACATAGACGCCGCTGAGCGTGAGCGCCTCGGAGTAGGTGATCAAGTGAGCGAACCAGAGCCGCAAGGCCGCCGGGTCGCCGAAGATCCGGTCGAAGGTCGGCCGGAGCGTTTCCAGGTTCATCAGTGTCTCGTTGACATCAAAGACGATGACGGGCCGTTCGGGCATGGCGAGTTTCCCCTTCATGGCTGGGTCGCGTACGGGATCAGACTCGTCAGAGAGTGAGGCCGCCGAGGTTCACCACGCCATCTTTCCCGAGACGCCCGCCGGGCTACCGCTTAGGCATCGCGGCGGAGAACCACGATCGCCGTCACGGCGACGAGGGCGGCCGCGAGCAGCAGGAAGATGCCGGCCTCGATCCCCTGGAATGCCCAGTACCGGCCGGCCGGCTGATAGCTAATGAACAAGTGGTATCCGCGCGCAGCCAGGCAGGATCCGAACTTCTGCGGATTGGAGAAGACGAGCATCCGGCACGCCGACGGCAAGCCGGCGAGAGGCAAGGGCACGCCGTCAAGTGAAACTCCGGGTCCGCCGTGAGCCTGGCTCATCATCTGGCCACCAGGGCCGACGACGCCGCCAGAGACTAGCCAGTACGAGCCGGTCGGGAAAGCCAGGGCCGCGTGGCCGGAGAAGCCGAAGGTCTTGGTGATCGGGGTCAGGTAGCGCCCGCGGAAGTCCTGGCCGATCACAAGGCGCAGCACGGTAAAAACGACCAGCGTGATGGCCATCGCAGGCAAGGTTCGGCGGAGCAGCGCGCCTGCGGTAATGCCGAGGGCTACTGCAAACACCGCGTACCCGACGGGGACGATGCCCTGGATGTCGAATTGGCTTGGCTGGAAGATCTGCTGCTTGAGCGCGTTGACCGGGCTCGACCACCAAGTCACGAGGGCCGAGACCGCGCCGCCCCAGACTGCTGCGCCGAGCAGGGCCCAGCCGACCTTGACAGCGATCCAGCGCCTGCGGGTCACGCCCTGCATCCAGGCGAACTGGCTGGTGCCGGTTTCGAGTTCCCTGGCCACGAGCGGCCCGCCCCAGAACACTCCCAGCAGGCACGGCACCACAACGGTCAGCGTGACCAGCAAGGACACCGCCGGGGTACCCAGGATCAACGTGTTCTCGAGGTTGCCGCAGGTGTGGCTCGCGGCGCACGCGGACAGGGCGGTCTGGTACTGCGATGCCATCTGCCGGCCGGTGACCAGCAGCAGGATCGCGAACGCGCCGAGTGCGGCCGCGGCAATGTACGCCTGATTACGATGCTGGCGCCAGACGAGCCAGGTCATTTGTCTTCTCCGATCGCGGCCAGGCGCGCCGGCGCGGCATCCTGGCCCATATAGCCGAGCACGAGCTCTTCCAGGCCAACATCGGCGGCCTCGAATGCCGGGTCGACGACAGGCCCGTTCCGGCGGATGAGGAGTGTGGTCTGGCGGGCGGTGCGCACAGCCTGCACGAGTGTGTGATCGCGCTCGATCGCTGTCGTGTCCTTGCACGGTCCGACAAGGACCTGATGCTCGGCGAGCAGGGTGTCGATATCGCCGCACAGCTGAACCCGGGACCCGGCCAGCAGGATGAGATGGTCGCAGACTCGTTCCAGTTCCGCGAGCAGATGCGAGGACAGCACAACGCTCAGGCCGCCGCCGGCCACTGCCTCGGCCAGGTGTGCCAGGAACTGCCGCCGGGCCAGCGGATCCAGGGCCGCGACAGGCTCGTCGAGCAGCAGCAGCCTGGGCCGCTTGGCCAGCGTCAGCGCTAGCGCGAGCTGGGCGCGCTGGCCCCCGGACAGCGTGCCCACCATCTGGCCAAGCGGGATGCCGAGACTCCCCAGGCGCTGCCGTACATAGGCCGCATCCCAGCGGGAGTTGAGGTGCGCGCCGGCGCGGATGTGATCCTCGGCGCTGAAGCGCCGGTACAGCGGTATCTCCTGAGCCAGGAAGCCCACGTCGGCGAGGAAGGCGCGGTCCTGGCCGGGGCGGCTGCCAAGCACCGCAACCTCGCCGCTGGTCGGCTTCGCCAGCCCGGCCAGCAGCCGCAGGAGCGTGGTCTTGCCGGCACCGTTCGGGCCGATTAGTGCCGATATCCGGCCCTCAGGAACAGTGATTGTCGCCTCGCTCAGGGCCGTAACCCTGCGGTAGCGCTTGGACAGCGCCCGGGTCTGGATTACGGCAGGGCTAATCGTGGCCATCACGCAGTCTCCTCCTCGGCCGCTGCTCGCAGCGTGACGCGGAGCAGCGACTCGATCGACTCGTCATCCAGGCCGGCCTCGCGCGCGCCGCGAACCCATTGCGCCAGAGTGCGGGCCAGCCGTGAATGGGTGCCGGGAGGCGGGCCGGCCGGAAGGGCCACCACGAAGGTGCCGTGTCCAGCCCGCGGCTCGACCAGGCCATCACGCTCCAGTTCGCGGTAGGCCTTGAGCACGGTGTTGGGATTGACGGCCGTGGCCGCGACGACTTCGCGCACCGTAGGGAGCTTGTCGCCCACGTCGAGCACGCCCATCCGGAGTGCCTGCCGGACCTGCTGGACGATCTGCAGGTACGGGGGCACGACCGAGCGGCTGTCGAGCCGGAAACTGATCACACCAGTCCCTATCTCAAAGTACTAAGGCCCTAAGACTTTAAGTACAGTGTGAGACTGCTGTCAACCGGAATCCCGGCTCAGCGATCTTGCTCGAACCGGGCAGCGACCTCACGGTAGCGGGAGACGGGAATCAGGTGGATGCCATCGAAGGCACCTGACTCGCGAATGCTCATCGCGAGTTCCGAAGCTGCCTCGACACCCGCGAGGCGGTCGCGTCGTACCCGGTCCACCAGGCTGGCCGGGATGTCTATGTCCGGGATAGCAGCCGAGAGCCGCTGAGCGTGCGCTTCACTGGCGAGAACCATGACGCCCGCGAAGACCGGTACGTCGACCGGGTTCGCGTCGCGCCAGCGCAGCAGGGCCTCGAGCGAAAACGACACCTGGACGAAGACGAAGTCCGCCTCTCGCTTCCAGTGGGGCAAGGCGCGCAGTGCGGTCGCCGCACCCACTCGGAAGCGGCGGATTTCCCGGAACGCCGGGTCGGCAGGCAGCGAGCGGACTTCATCGATCATGGCCCGGACTGTCAGCTCCCCGGTTCGCCCGCCTGAGCTGGGCTTGTCGCCGTAGACGAAGAGGAACTGGTCGACTCCGTAGGCGGCAGCGGTGAGCATGTCCCGGCGGAAGCCCAGAAGATTCCTGTCACGGGCGTTCAGGCACGCGATGCTGCGGCCGCCCATCGCCGCGACTTCATGAGCCACCGCGACGCTTGATACCGTCGCCCGGCCGAGGTGATTGTCCGGGACGAGGAACGCATCAGCGACCTTGCTCAGCGTCCCGATCTGATGCCTGACATGCATCAGGTCCGGTCGGGCCGGCGGCTCGATCTCGCAGACAACCTGAAAGCTGGTCCCGCTCACACGGCCACCCTAGACCAGCATTAACTGCCGTCGTGACGGCCGCGGCGAAGGCCTCCCGACCCGGCTCGGTACCAGGCAAATCGAGGCGGCAAACGCGCCGGGCGGCCCGTAGACCGAGGCCAGCTGATCGAGGTGCTCACCGGCTGCCAATGTCGTAACCGGCGATGACAGGCCGGTCCAGCGCTAGCTCACCGATCAGGCCGGCGAGGCTACGGGCCTGCGCTGCCGCGGTGTACAGACTCGCCGGATCAGCCTGATGCTTGTCCGATTCCTGCCGTCTGGTTGCGGCCGGCGTTCGCCGTCGTCACCTCGTAATTGACTCCGCTGATACCACATGCTTATCATAGTGATATCAGTTTTAAGCCGGGAGGCAGTGATGTCGAGCGCACCCCCGATAGGCATGGAAACGGGCACTGGCACCAGCGCGGCCGGCCCCAGCCGCGCAGCAGCAGCGGGTACAAAGCCAGCAGTCGAGATCGCGCATCTACGCAAGACTTACGGCACCCTGACCGCGGTCGACGACGTGTCGTTCTCCGTCGCCGAGGGCGAGATCTTCGGCATCCTCGGGCCGAACGGGGCGGGGAAGACCACCACGGTCGAGTGCGCTATCGGACTGCGTTCACCGGACGCGGGATCGATCAGCCTCATGGGCCTTGATCCGACGACACAGCGCGAGGAAGTGCACGAGATCGTCGGCGTGCAACTGCAGTCCGGAGCGCTCCCGGACAAGCTGAAGGTCCGGGAGATCCTGGACATGTACCAGTCCTTCTACCGGGCGCCGGCCGACGTCGCGGAACTGACAAGCGTGCTCGGCCTGACCGGCAAGCTCGGTGACTACTACAAGGCGCTATCCGGTGGCCAGCGGCAGCGGCTGTCTGTCGCACTCGCGCTTATCGGCAACCCCAAGATCGCCGTTCTCGACGAGATGACGACCGGGCTCGACCCGCAGGCCAGGCGCGACACCTGGGAACTCATCAAGGGCATCCGTGACCGCGGGGTCACGGTCGTGATCGTCACGCATTTCATGGAAGAGGCCGAGCGCCTCTGCGACCGGGTCGCGCTGATCGACTCTGGCCGCCTGGTGGCGCTGGACACTCCGGCACGTCTCGCCGCCCAGGCTAGAGGCGGGAAGCAGGTGCGCTTCAGGGCCTCCGACCACTTCGGCGACTGGCTGCTGACCGACCTGCCCGAGGTTGCGGCGGTTCGCCACGACGGCCAGCACGTCGTGGTCGACGGGTCGGGCGACCTGGTCAATGCCGTCATCCTCAAGCTCGCCGCGGCCGGGATCACCGCGCACGACGTCGAGCTTGGCTCGCAGAACCTCGAGGACGCCTTCGTGAAGCTCACCGGAAGGCACTCAGACACCCAAGGAGCAGTGTCATGAGCACGCTGTCGCTCGCGCTGCCGCGGCTGGCTGCCTCCCGTCGCGCCGCATTCGCCAAGATCGTTCACAACGAGGCCAGGCTCGCGTGGCGTCGCCCGGTCGGGCTGATAGCAGGCGCCGGGATACCGGTGTTGCTCGTGGTCATCTTCGGCAACGTAAGCGGGTTCCAGCAGCCGATGCCCGGTATTGGCGGGTTCACGATCTTCGATGCGTACGTACCCATCCTGGCCGTCTTCGCCCTGGCGATGATCGCCCTGCTAGCCCTTCCGGTCCCGCTCGCCTCCTACCGCGAACTCGGTGTCCTTCGCCGCCTGTCGACCACGCCGGTACCCCGGACGTGGCTGCTGGCCGCCCAGGGCGTGGTGCAGCTTGGCGTCGCGCTGATCGCCCTGGTGGTCATATTCGGCATCAGCATCGTGGCGTTCGGTGCCCGCGCTCCGGTGAGTCCCGCCGGACTCTTGCTGTCGATCGGACTGTCCGCTGTCGGGCTCTTCCCGATCGGGCTGATGGTTGCGGCGGTGGCGAGGACCGCCAATGCGGCGAGCATCATCGGCAGGCTGGCCTTCTTCCCGCTCATCTTCTTCGCCGGGCTGTGGCTGCCGCAGGACCTGATGCCGGTATTGCTGCGCGACATCAGCTACTACACGCCACTCGGCGCAGCGGTCCGGGCGATTCAGTCCTCGATGCTGACCGGGTTCCCGCCGGCCGCGCCGCTCCTCGTGCTGGCAGGCTACGCGGTCGCGGCCGGGTTCCTTGCCCGGCGGTTCTTCCGGTGGGAGTAGCTCGCTGAGCACAGGCGGTGACTGGCCGGGCCGGCGTAACCGGGGCGCGCCGGCCCGGCCTTTGCCATCGCTGTCACCCAACGGCTCGCCTCTCCGATGGGGAGGGTCCCCGGGGCTCTGGGGAGGATTCCCCTTTTCTGGGGAGACGGATGCCGGCGACTATTCGCTCAGCGGCAACAGCGCCGCTGCGATTAAGGCGAGGTTGATGACGATGAGACTGAGGGCGAAAATCGGCGGGCGCCGCGTTGCAGGGGCCGCGGCGACCGTAGCGATGGCGGTCTCGGCCGGACTGGCTGTTCCTGCCATGGCAGCTTCCGCGGCGCCGTCTGGCCGCATCCTGAGCGCGGGCCAGACCGGAACGCGAGCCGAGGTGCCGTGGAGCAAGATAGGACCGGGCTGGGCGCTGGCGATGTACTCGGCGAGCCAGGGCGGGGAGGACGTCACACCCAAGGCCGGACCCTCGACGCTCTACCTGGTTGATCCGCAGGGCGGCAGATACAAGCTGATCACCTGGTCCGCCCGCAGCGCGCAGGCGCGGGCGCCGTGGAACCTCGTTGACTGGTCTGGCGACACTCGCCGGGCCTTGTTCAGTTCGGGCTACGCCGGCGCTACTCGCGAGCACCTTCATCAACTGCAGCTGAGGACAGGTCACGTTAGTAGCTTCACGCTGCCGAAGGATGTCATCGCGATCGGTTACACCAGGCCCGACGGGCTGAACATCCTGGCCGAGAAGGGCACAGCGGAGAGCCCTACGAGCAAGCTCACGCTGCAGCGGTACAGCCTGACGGGCAAGCTGCAAAAGAGCCTCGCCACGATCACTGACCTCGGCCAGGTCGCTTACGAGTCGGGCGGCGCTGCCATCGCCGCCGGAGCGCTGCGTGGCCTAGAGCTGATCAGCAATGCCGGCGGAGTTATCAGGCGCCTGCCGGTCCCTGGCGTAACGGAAGGCTGCAGCCCCGTCCGATGGTGGACTACGGCCACCATCCTGGCGAGCTGCTCGGTGACCAATGAGGCCGGACCGCGGCTGTGGCTGGTCCCGGCTGGCGGCGCGACGCCGACAGCGCTGACCCCAGTCCGCAAGGGCGGTTTCGATCTCGGCGATTTCAACGCCTGGCAACTGTCGAGCGGGCTGTACCTGGACGGCTACGGGGCGTGCGGCACCCTGGTGATCGGGCGCCAGCCGCGTCACGGCAAGGAGCAGATGGTGACGGTACCCGGCGCGGCGAGCTCCCTGATCGTCAACGCCACGCGGTCAACGCTGCTGGTCAAGCGCATCAACGCGTGCTCTCCAGGGGTTTCGCTGGTGTGGTTCAACCCCGCAAGCCGGGCGCTGACGGTTGCGATTCCGGACGGTCACAACCAGTTCGGCGTTACCGGAGTCGTGCCCTACTTCATCGCTGGCAAGTTCTGAGCAGACGCCGCCGCCTCAGTCGGACCGCTCCCGCCAAGGGCGCGTGAATACTGCAGGCGATGGTGTTAAGAAAGCATCAAGATCATCGGCATTGCCTCCATCCGGCAGTGAACTGGGATGGATGGACGAGATCGAAGATCCGGGTGCCGCGGATGCAGACCTGCCCGCCGGGCCGGGGTACGCCGACTGGGTGAATGCCGGCCTGGATGCCCCAGACTGGCCGGGCCCGGCCAGCAAGCGCCAGCGGCGCCGGCGAGGACTTGCCGCGCCGCTAGCGCTGCCGGCCGGGTTCGGCGCGCTCCTGGTGGTGGGCGCCATAGCGGCGGCCAGCCGCAGCGCGCTGTCGCCAGGCTGGGTGCTCCTGCTGGTCGCGATTATCGTGGCCGCGGGCTCGATGGTGGCCGAGCCGGCCGTCGCACCGGTCCTGGGCCTTATCGGCTGGCTGACGGTGGCCGGATTCTCCCGGCCACCGTACGCCCAGGTCCAGCTCGGCGCGCCAGGCACGGCGCGTGCCGCGCTGGTCATCGCGGTGTGCACTGCGGGAGGGGTCGGCGTCGGTGTCCTAGTGCGGCATCTCGCGTCATCGTTCACACTGTGGATTGTGGATGTTTCGGCGAGCCAGCCCGCGGGCGATCCGCAGGCCAGCGACAAGCCCGCGAGCCGGGAGGCGGCGCCGCGACAGCGCCGGATGGCTGACCTTTCCGGTGGTATCGGCGTGCGCCGCGTGCTCGCGGGCGTGCTGCTCGCCGCCGCCGGCCTGCCGCTTCTGACGCTGGCTCTGTCTGCCCATGGCCTGCGCCTGGATCTCGGCGACGACCTGCTTGTCTACCTGGTGGCTGTCGTGGCGGTGGCCGTGGTGGGCGGCTTCTGGCCCGCCGTGCTGGCCGCGGTGATGGCCAGCTTGCTGGTGAACTGGTACTTCACGCCGCCGGTGCACACGCTGACAATTGCCGACGGCAAGAGCTTGCTGGCATTGCTCCTGTTCGTCACCGTTGCCGTGACGGTGAGCAGCGTCGTTCACCTTGCGGCATTGCGCGCCAGGCAGGCGGCGCGCAGCACCGAGGAAGCGGCAGACCTGCTGGCCCTGGCGCAGACGGTGCTGGGAGGCGACGACACGCCGGCCGCGGTGCTTGGCTACCTCACCGCAAGCCGGGGCGGACGTGCCGAACTGCGCGAGCGCACCGGCGAGCAGTGGGTGCGCACTGCCGCCAGTGGCGCAGCCGGTCCCGGTGATCCCGCGGAGCAGGCGGCGCCTCGCGAGGACCTGGTGCTGGAGGTCTCCGGCCAGCA
>Ga0335072_10017083_pt1 | contig 10273 bp, 10 predicted proteins | sample Lox_Sample_21_FD_206725 | JGI IMG/M metagenome (GOLD analysis project Ga0335072, IMG submission 206725) | Soil microbial communities from Loxahatchee National Wildlife Refuge, Florida, United States - Lox_Sample_2.1 | ecosystem: Environmental > Terrestrial > Soil > Wetlands | place: USA...
TGCCCCCGGGGGCTCACGCTAACATCTAAAGCAGGCTGCTCAAGGACACCGATGATCATTGACTTTGCGGAGAGGGCGCACAACCACAACTGGGAACTCGACCCGATTGTGCGATCCCTGCTGGACACTGACTTTTACAAACTGCTTATGCTTCAGTTCATCTGGAAGCATTTTCCCACTACGCAGGTTTCCTTCACCGTGAGCAACCGGTCCACCGGCGTGCGGCTGGCTGACGTCATTGCCCGCGAAGAAGTCCTGGAGCAGTTGGAACACGTGCGCAGCCTGCGTTTCCTGAAATCGGAACTGATTTGGCTTGCGGGCAATACCTTCTTTGGACGTCGCGGTATCTTTGAGCCCGAGTTTATCGAGTGGCTGGGCCACGGCTTTCGCCTTTCCAGCTACCGGCTCACGATGAGGGACGGTGAGTTTCATCTGGAATTCGATGGTCTCTGGACTGAAGCCACGATGTGGGAGATTTACGCGCTCTCAATCCTCAATGAGCTGAAATCGCGGGCTGCCTTCAAGGGTATGAGCGAATTTGAGCTGGATATCCTTTTTGCCCAGGCCAAGGCGAAATTGTGGGGCAAAGTGGAACGGCTGACCGGCGTGCCTGAGCTGCGAGTGGCTGACTTCGGTACTCGTCGCAGGCACAGTTTCCTGTGGCAGGAGTACGTCGTTATGGCCATGAATACGGCGCTTTCCGAGCACTTCACCGGCACCTCCAATACCTACCTCGCCTATAAACATAACCTCGAAGCGGTGGGAACCAATGCCCACGAGTTGCCCATGGCCCTCGCAGCTATGGCCAACAGCGACGCGGAGCTAAAAAGTTCGCAATACCGCATCCTCGAGCTTTGGCAAAGCACCTATGCTCACGAGATTCGCATCATGCTGCCCGATACCTATGGGACCACGCAATTTCTTGCCGATGCTCCGGACTGGACAGCAGACTGGACCGGGCAGCGCATCGACAGCAAGGATCCGTACGTTGCGGGCGACGAGTACATTGCCTGGCTCAAACAGAGAGGCCGTGACCCCAAGCAGAAGCTGATCATTGCTTCCGACGCTATGGACGTGGAAGACATCCTCGGACTTCACGCTTATTTTATGGGTACCATCCTGCCGGGCTTTGAGCCTAAGGACTTTCGCAGCGGCGCCGACTTTCAGGATCCCGGCAAATGGATTCCCGGCAGGCGGATTCGCTTCAGCGCCGGCTGGGGCACCCTGCTCACCAACGATTTCCGCCATTGTCACCCCAACGGCAAGAATGGACTGCTTCCTGCCAGCCTGATTTGCAAGATGACCGAGGCGGATGGCCGACCGGCGGTCAAGCTATCGGATAATTTCGCCAAGGCAACCGGCCTGCGCTCGGAGATCGCCCGTTATCGGCGAGTCTTTGGAACGGTAGGGGTCACCAACATCCCAGTCCTGGTCTGACCCCGCGCCATTTCTAGCCCGACCGCGTCTAACCTCAAGACTCGCAGTCCTCTAGAGGGCCGGGCCTTCGGATATTCTCTTTCCATGCGCGTCACTGTCTTGTTCTTTGGAGTATTGAGGGAGATGCTGGCGAGTGAAAGCCAGACCCTTGACCTGCCCCAGGGGGCGACGGTGGATGCCGTGCTTGGGCACTTTCGCCAGCTCCTGCCCCAGCAGCCAAAGTTGTGGTCATCGCTGGCCATTGCGGTAAACCAGAGCTACGCTCCCACCGGATGCCTGTTGCGCGATGGCGATGAGGTTGCGCTCCTGCCTCCGGTCAGTGGTGGCTGCATGCCGCTGATCGCATTGGTAACCGAGCCGATTGATTCGGTTTCGCTCGTGAGGAATATCAAGCAGGGGGAGGACGGCGCGGTCGTCGTCTTTGACGGCATCGTTCGCGACAATACTCGGGGCCGGCGAACGCAGTACCTGATCTACGAGGCATATGAAGAGATGGCTCTGCGTCAGATGCAGGCTCTCGCCCAGGAGGCCATTACGGAGCATGGCGTTCGCACGGTTTCTATCGTCCATCGTCTGGGGCGGTTGGAAGTTGGTGAGACGAGCGTATTGATTGCTGTGGCTTCCGCGCATCGCGCCCAGGCCTTTGAGGCCTGCCGTTGGCTCATCGATACCCTCAAGAAAACCGTCCCCATCTGGAAGAAGGAGCATTTCGAAGATGGAGCAGTCTGGGCCGATGGTGAGCCCTTCCCATCCAGCCTGGTGGAAAAGGGTATGGCTTGAAGGTGAAACAACTCTGTGCGGCCTTTGCGTGCGCGCTGGCTCTCGGCTGCGGCGTCGCCCAGGCGCAATCGAGTACCGCCCCCCCTACCATCAATGTGAATGTCCGGCTGGTAAATGTCTTCGTCAATGTTACCGATGACAAAGGCGCTCCAGTTGCCGGTTTAACGCGGGATGATTTCCAGCTCCTGGAAGACGGTCAGGCGCAAAAGATTGCAGTGTTCGAGCGCCAGTCCGAGCTTCCCCTGGAAATCGTTCTTGCCATCGACACCAGCGGCAGTGTGCATAAGGATTTTCCCGTGGAAGAAGAAGCGGCCAAGCACTTCGTGCATTCGCTTCTGCGCCCCGTCGATCACCTCGATCTCATGGAATTCGCTGACAACGTGCGCGAGGTCATTTTCTTTAGCAATAACCTGGGTCGCATCGACCGGGCCTTGAACGATATGCAGAGGGGAGCGGCCACGGCCCTCTACAGCGGCATCTATCTTGCTTCGCAAAGCCTTGCCAACCGATCCGGCCGCAAGGTGCTGGTGATTATCTCCGACGGCGGAAATACCGTGAACGGCACCACCTACGACATGGCGCTGGAACAGGCTCTCCGCGGCGAAGTAATGGTCTACCCGATCATTGACGTTCCCATAGCTGCCAGCGCCGGGCGCGACCTCGCCGGGGAACATGCGCTGATCACCCTGGCCCAGCAGACCGGCGGCAAGTACTACTATGCTGATGCCACATCCCTGGACCGGACATTCGCGCAACTTTCAGAAGACCTGCGGACTCAATATTTGCTCGGCTACTATCCGTCGAACCGCTCCGGCGTGGACTTTCGCACTATTTCTGTCAAGCTGCGCGGTCCCGAGGCAAACGCCGGCTATATCATCCGCAATCGTCCCGGCTACTATCCCTCGCCGGCGCCCTAGAACGAGGAAATCCAGATCCTGAGCACGCGTGAGACAGCCGGCAGTGAAGCGCGAGGCCTGGCCGAGATCGTTTACGGAGGGCAAATGCCCCTTCCTCCGCATAAATGCCAGGGCTGCACCCGTGTACCCTATTTTCATTCCGGTGGATGGGGCAGGTGCATCAAGACTCAGGGCAGACCCCACGGGCCCGGTTCAACGGGCGCTTCGAGGTTTCATGACACTCAGAAGAATTTAAAGACGCCGTGACATTGTTACGGGTTTGTCAATTTAATCTCGTGCGAGGGCCCATTTCAAAGCGGAGCCGTGGATGCATCGTTGGCTGTCGATTCCTGCTCTCATTCTTTGCCTGCTCGAACCATCCGCCAATGCAATGCTGCCGGACGCGCCCCAACCCCAGGTTCCAGCTTCCGGTCGACAGCGTCCCCAGCAGCCTGGTCCTGCCAGCCGAGAATCCCTCCCGCAAATCAACCAGCGCGAGGAGGATCAGTCCGACAACCAGGACAACCCGGCTGTCTTTTCTCATCACCTGATTGCCGATCGTGTGTGGGTTTCCGGACAGGCCAATTTTATTTTTCAGGCCCATAACCCGTTCCATTCCCCCTATTCCGGTGCCAACAGCTTTCAAAGCCGGGTGGAAATGACCGCGCTCTCCCGCGTGTTAACCCTCTATACCGGTGTCAAGCTGACCCGCTGGACCGAGTTCATCTTCAACGCCGAGGAGGCCGGAGGCAAGGGCTTGAGCCAAGCCTTGGGAATGGCCGGTTTCGTGAACCTGGACGTCGTGCGCAATCCCTCATTGGGGCAGGGAGTCTACGCTGCGCGCTATTTCGTCCATTACACCATTCCCCTGACCGCGTACCGCGTCGAAGAACAACCGAATCCTTTCTACCTGCAGAGCTCAATTCCCAGGCGACGATTAGAGTTCACCATCGGCAAGATGAGCCTTGTTGATTTTTTCGACCTGAACTCGGTGGGCAGTGATAGCCATCTTCAGTTCACGAACTGGGCCATCGATAACAATGGCGCTTACGATTACGCGGCCAACACGCGTGGCTACACCGTGGCTGCCATGCTCAGCTACGCTGGACCCAAACTGGAAGCGCACTATGCGGAAGCGCTGATGCCGACGGTTGCCAACGGCACTAACCTCGAAGCCGATCTCCGCCGCGCCCGCGCGGATAACCTCGAGTTCGAATGGAAGCCGGAATGGTTCCGCGGCTACGATACTCACATCCGCCCCCTGGCCTACCTCAACCACGCGAATATGGGCGACTACGGCAAGGCCATCGCGGGATATCTGGACGGCGTCAATAAGACTCCGGACATCACCCTCTACCGTCGCCAGGGCACCTTGAAGCAGGGATTCGGCCTCAATGTTGAACAGGCTCTCCCCGCAAACTTCCGTGCTTTCCTGCGCGCCGGGTGGAATGAAGGCCATCATGAGTCCTTTGCCTATACGGAGATGAACAGCACCTTTGCCATTGGGTTCGAGCTCCCGGGCAACGCGTGGGGCAGAAGCCTCGATCAGATCGGCAGCGCTTTTGAAACCGGCGGGATCAGTAATAAACACCGCGAATATCTGGCCCTCGGCGGCCTCGGATTCATCCTCGGAGATGGCCGCCTGAACTATGGCCGGGAAAATGTCAGCGAGACCTATTACAACGCCCACATCGTGAGCGGCCTTTATATGGCCGTGCAGCTCTCGTATGTTGGCAATCCCGGATACAATCGGGATCGGGGCCCAGTTGTCGTACCTGGAGTCCGAGCCCATGTGGATTTCTAGTGCATCCACCAGGCGCGATTCCGGCATCTCTCAAAGCAGCTATCATTCGAGCGTGGGCTCACAGAATCCATCCCGGCGCAGCAGGAAAGAGCCGCCTCTTGGCGAAACCGGCCAGGAGAGCCTATACCTTCGCTTCCTCAGTGATAAGCAGGTGAAAGTGAACGTGAAATTGCGGGACGGCGAAAACGTCTCCGGATGGATCGAATATTTTGACGACACCATGATCCGCCTGACCCGCGAAGGGCTGCCCAATCTCTTCATTTATAAGCACCAGATCCGGACCATCAGCGAACGGGGCCGCCGTTTTCCCGGAGTGGAGCCCAGCGCGTCTTGAAAGACTTCCCCCCGCAGCTTGACCTCGGTTTCGCCGCCGGCGCTGCAGGCATAGCCCTCGAGGCCGGAGAACTCTTGCGTGGTTATTTCGAGCGCGGGGTAGCCACGGAATACAAGGGCGATGTGGACCTGGTCACTGAAGCCGACCGCTCTTCGGAAAAACTGATCGTGAGCCGGCTCAAGGAGCGCTTTCCTGAGCACGGCATTTTTGGTGAAGAAGGAACGCGCTCCGGTCTCGAACGCACGTACCGTTGGTACGTCGATCCGCTCGACGGCACAACCAACTTCGCCCACGGCTTCCCGTTTTTCAACGTTTCCCTCGGCCTCGAACATCGGCCGTCGGAGCTGGCGCCGGATCAGGATGGAGAGCTCGTTGCCGGCGTGGTTTACGATCCTGTGCATGACGAACTCTTCGCAGCGGAGCAGTCGCGCGGAGCCTGGCTGCTGAGATCTGGCAAGCCGGCGAAACGCTTGCAGGTCTCAACCGTTCAGCACTTGCAGGAGAGTCTGCTGGCCACAGGATTTCCCAGCCACAAGAGGCACGCGAACCCCAACATTCACTTCTATCAGCAGCTCACGCTCCGGTCTCACGGCGTACGCCGGGCGGGCGCCGCGGCACTCGATCTGGCATATTGCGCAGCAGGTCGCGTAGAAGCTTTTTGGGAGTTCAATCTGAATCCATGGGATACCGCGGCGGGTGCGCTGTTGGTACTGGAGGCGGGAGGCGCGATGTTGCGCTTCGATGGTGCTCCATTTCGCCTCAATAGCGAGGAGGTCATGGCCACCAATGGTCTCATCACGGGTGAGATCCTGAGCTTATTCGCGGATATGTTTGCCGGCCGCGAGATCGAGCCGGTGCCGACGCCCGCTGAATTCGCCGCGCGTAGATCAGGCCGCTGAGCTTGTGTTCCTGATTCCTGCTGTACAATTTGGTTTCACTCATTCGCGCTCGGGAGTTCGCTACCTATGACCTACGTGATCGCAGAACCTTGCATTGGAACCAAAGACACCGCCTGCGTCGATGCCTGCCCGGTAGATTGCATTCATCCTAAGAAGGATGAAGCAAAGTATGGCGACACAGACCAGCTCTTCATCGATCCGGTGGAGTGTATTGATTGCGGCGCGTGTGTGCCTGTCTGCCCTGTATCGGCCATTTTTGCTGGAGACGACCTGCCTGAGAAGTGGGCGAACTTCGCCGATAAGAACGCCGCCCATTACGGACGTTAAGGGAGTCAAGATCGCGGTTGCATCATGATCGTTCACCAGGTAGAGGCGGTTGTCCTGCGCACCTGGCCCATTCATGAAGCTGACCAGATCGTTTCACTCTTCACCCGGGACTACGGAAAGATCAAAGGGGTGGCTAAGTCAGCGGCCAGATCGAGGCGCCGTTTCGGAGGCGCCCTCGAACCCATGACCCATGTCCGGGCTCATTATGCGGAGAAGCCCAGCCAGGATTTGGTGCGCCTCGATTCATTCGAGGTTCTCCACTCGCCTTTAGCAGAGCCGGTGGACTATGCGCGCGCCGCCGCCCTGGCTTTTTTCGCCGAGGTCCTCGAGCAAACCCTGCCCGACCGTGATCCTCACAACGTAGTCTTTCGTCTTCTGCTCTCTGTGTTGGAGCAAACGCGTGTCGATCACATCTGGATGCCGATTACGTATTTTTCCTTGTGGACCACCCGTCTGCTGGGGTGGCTTCCTGATTTGAGCCACTGTCTGCTATGCGGTGCAGCCCTTACCGGGCAGCCTGCCTATTTCCGCTTTTCCTCGGATGGTCTCCTATGTACCGGGCATCGGCAGCCTGGAGAAAACGGTTCCTATGGAGCTACGTTGACATCCGACTCGCAAATGCTGGCGGTCCGTATGTTTCGTCATCCCGTTTCTGTGTTTGCTGAAGAATCCTGGCCGCGTAGCCGCGGAGCTGATCTCCGTCGCTTCGCGATTCAAAGCCTGGAGCGGCACTTGGAACGAAGGCTAACCACCGCTGTGGCGTTGTCTCGCCTCGGCGGTGGGTAGTGTCTCCGGCTGTGCAATTCTTTCGGACGGCGTATCGAGGTTCTACTTCAAAGTCGGGGCTAACGTGCCTTCGAGTTTCCGCCGAGCGGAGAGATGGCCACGACTCTTAAGGCAAGGTAGTCTTCCGAGGCAACCGGATGACTCGATTACTGGTTATTCAATATTGACCCGACGATGCTTCCCACAACTCCGCCGGCGACCCCACCCTCCGCCCGTTCCCGTGTTGGTGAAGGCATGTACTGCATCAGTTGGTGCGCCAGTTTCGAAATAGGAAGCGTCTGCAGCCAGACCCGTCCCGGGCCTGTGAGCGCAGCAAGGAAAATTCCATCCCCGCCGAAAATCATGTTCTTGATTCCAGGAATCCGGGTGATCTGGAACGAAACACTGGACTGAAACGCCCCCACGTGCCCAGGATGCACACGCAGCATCTCTCCTGCCGCCAGGTCTTTTACCACCAGCTCGCCGGACAACTCGACCCAGCAAGCACCCTGACCAGTGACTTTCTGCAACAGAAAACCATCTCCGCCAAACACGCCGGCGCCCAGCGATTGCTGGAATCCCACCGTCAATTGGACCTGCGGTGTCGCACACAAAAAACCATGCCGGTGGATCAGGTACTCGAGCCCGGGCCCGACCTGCACAGGCTGGATGTGACCCGGTACGCGCGTCGCAAAGGCGATCTCACCCCGCGCTCCGATCGCGCGGTATTCCGTCATGAAGAGGCTTCCACCGGCCGCCACTCTCTTCAACGCGCCGAAGATTCCTCCTCCGCCGGCAAACTGTGTGTGAGTTTCCAACTGGATCGAGCTGCTCATCCATGAAAGCTCTCCGGCTTCCGAAATCACGGATTCGTTCGGTTCCAACGTGAACTCGAGAACTGGAAGGGTAGTGCCGACGATACGGCTTTGCATGGCGGGCTCCTCCTTGAATGAATCGGCACACCAGTTTAGCCCAATCCAGTTGGTTTAGAATCCAACCGTGGCGCAAGTAACCAGCCCTTTAACCTTCCAGGAACTGCTTTTTCGTCTGCAAACCTTTTGGGCCGACCGCGGTTGCGTTTTGCAGCAGCCGTATGACGTGGAGGTAGGCGCGGGCACCATGTCGCCGGAAACCTTCCTCCGGGTTCTCGATCCCAAGCCATTTTCGGTGGCCTACGCTCAGCCTTCGCGCCGCCCGGCCGACGGCCGCTACGGCGAGAATCCCAACCGGCTCTTCAAGCACACCCAGTTTCAGGTGATCCTGAAACCCCCGCCCGTGAATGTGCAGGAAATCTACCTGGAATCGCTGGCTGCCATTGGCATCGATCTGCGCCGCCACGACCTCAAATTCGAGGAAGACAACTGGGAAGCCCCAACCCTGGGCGCGTGGGGTATCGGCTGGCAGGTCATGCTCGATGGCCTGGAAATCACCCAGTTCACCTACTTTCAGCAGTGTGGGGGCATCGATCTCGATCCCATTTCCGCTGAAATCACCTATGGTCTCGAGCGAATTGCGGCGTTTTTGCAGGACGTCGACTCGCTGTACGATGTGATCTGGACGCGAAACCCACAGCCTGTGACCTACGGCGAGGTCCGCCATCTCGAGGAAGTGCAGTTCTCTGTTTACAACTTCGAGGAAGCAGATGTGGAGAAGCTCTGGGAACATCTCCGTCTCTACGAGGCGGAGTGTCAGCATCTCCTGGCTCGAGCCAATCAGCAGCCGGAGGATCTCGGCACCACGGAACAGCGCCGCATCCCGGTTCTAGCTGCGTATGACCTCTGCTTGAAATGCTCCCACTTGTTCAATCTTCTCGATGCCCGTGGCGCCATCTCCGTGACCGAGCGTGTCGGCATCATTGCCCGCATCCGGATGCTCGCCGTCGGCATTGCCAAGGCATATTCGCGAATGATCACGCAGGAGTCGCATGCCTGAGTTTCTCCTCGAAATAGGCCTGGAAGAGATCCCGGCGCGCATGATTGCGTCTGCACAAGCCGAACTGGCCCGCCGCATCGAGGAGACGCTGACTCGCCAGCGCCTCCTGGGTTTGCCCGCCCGTGTCTCCAGCTACTCGACTCCTCGCCGGCTGGCGGTGAGAGTTGAGGGCGTGCTCGCACAGCAACCTGACGTCGAGGAACAACTCACCGGTCCATCGTGGAAGGCGGCCTTTCCCGGAGGAGAACCGGGCCCGGCAGCGCAAGCCTTTGCCAAAAAAGCCGGCGTTCCAGTGACGGCTCTCGAAAAGATCACCACTCCAAAAGGGGAATACGCTGCCGCGACCGTTCATCGGCCCGGGCAAAGCGCCGCGACCGTTCTTACTGAGTCGCTCCCGGCGGAAATCTCCGCACTCACCTGGCCGAAGACCATGTACTGGCGTCCGAACAAACCGGAGCGCTTTGTTCGCCCGCTTCGCTGGCTGCTTTGCCTGTTGGATGAGACCGTCGTCCCTCTGCAATTTGCCGGCATCAGCGCAGGCCATGTTAGCTACGGCCACCGCGTGCTCCACGGCGAACAGCCGGTCGTTGTGAGCCTTCCATCCGATTATCTCTCTGCCCTCGAAGCGGCTTTTGTACTGGCCGGTGTGGCAGAACGGCGCCAGCGCATTCGCAAAGCCCTCGATGCTGCAACCCGGTCCATCCTTGGGGCTCGCTGGCGGGAAGATGAAGCTCTCGTGGAACAGGTCACGCACCTCACGGAATGGCCCAGCGTGCTTCTGGGCGACTTCCAGCCGGAGTACCTGGCGTTGCCGGAAGAAGTACTCGTAACCGTGATGCGGGATCACCAGAAGTACTTCGCACTTGAAGATGAATGCCACGCTTTGGCGCCCAAATTCCTGACAGTCCTGAATACACAGGTCGATGCCGAAGGCACGGCCATCATCCGTCATGGCAACGAGCGTGTCCTGCGCGCCCGCTTCAACGACGCCCGCTTCTTCTGGAACTACGACCAGAAGATCCTTCTGACTGAGCGGGTAGAGAAGCTCAAAACTGTTACCTTCCAGCGAGATCTTGGAAGCTATTTCGCCAAAACAGAG
>Ga0335072_10017086_pt1 | contig 10271 bp, 9 predicted proteins | sample Lox_Sample_21_FD_206725 | JGI IMG/M metagenome (GOLD analysis project Ga0335072, IMG submission 206725) | Soil microbial communities from Loxahatchee National Wildlife Refuge, Florida, United States - Lox_Sample_2.1 | ecosystem: Environmental > Terrestrial > Soil > Wetlands | place: USA: Florida...
TGGCACCAGCGTGACCGTGGCTTTGCGGAGCGAGCCCCCGGCTTCTGGCCACGGCGGACATGGCACTGCGGTAGTGAGCGTGACCGACAACGGACCGGGTATACCGGCCGACCTGCAGCCTGACGTGTTCGAGCGATTCGTCCGTGCTGACACGTCCCGGTCGCGTGCCGCGGGCAGCAGCGGTCTCGGCCTCGCGATCGTGCACGCAGTCACCGCCGCGCACGGCGGCACCGCGAGCGTTGCTAGCCAGCCCGGCGAGACCAGGTTCACGATCAAGCTGCCGGCATCTGGCTGACCGGCGACTCGCCTGCTGACGCGCCTCCGGCCGCAGCGGCGATATGTTAGCTGTTAGGTGACTCCTCGCGGTCGGTTTGCCGGTTATGTAGCCACCAACCAACTCGCATGTGGAGTTCCAGCTGCATTAAGCCGATAGCGGGAACGCGGACCTCAGTCTGATCAATCCGTCGATCAGCGCATCGTCGGCTACCTCCATCGCCTCGGCCAGCGGGAACCACCGCACCTGCTGGCTCTCCCCCGGCGGCGGCGACGGCTCGACGTCGTCGCTCAGCAGCAGGTAGCGCAAGTCGAGGTGAAAGTGCGGCCCGGCCGGATGCGCATCCAGGTGAATCAGCACCGGCCCGTCGGCCGGGTGCCGGACCGGCAGGCCGGTCTCCTCCACCGTCTCACGCACTGCCGCTTGCCACGGCGCCTCGCCCGGGTCGACGTGGCCGCCAGGCTGCAGCCAGCCGCCGAGGCGCTTGTGCCAGTGCAGCACTGTGCCTCGGCGGCCCGCCACGATGCCTGAGCCGGTGACGTGGACCGGATCGGCATTGCGGCTGAACGGTTCGGCGAGCCGGCCGAGTTCGGCCAGGAAGCGCTCACGGGAAGCGATCTCGCGCTCCGTGGCCGCCGCGAATGCGGTGACCTCCGCGCGGATCGCGGCGATAAGGTCGCCGTCAGGCACAACTGAATCTGCTCGCGGATGCGGTCGTTGCGTCACTCGGCAATCATGCCAAGCTCGTGTCGGTGTGAGCGTTACGCCATCACGAACTTGGCCACAGCCCCGGCGCGACTGTCACCATGTCCCTAACCGAGCTTTGAGTCAGCGACCATCGGTGCCGCAGGCTGAAGGAGACCCGGAGTCATGAGCACGTGGCGAGCTGACGAATGGCGAGATCATGGCGAGTACTTTTCCTGGCGGCCAGCGAACGCGAGCGTCTCTCCAGTTGAAATCTTTCACGTTGAGATGGGCGACCCTGAGGCGCCGCTGCTGTTGCTCATTCATGGCTGGCCCACCAGCAGCTTCGACTGGTCTGGCGTAGCTGGCAAGCTCAGCGCGAGATTCCGGGTCTGCGCGCTGGACTTCCCCGGTTCCGGGTTCTCGGACAAGCCGCAGGGGTGGGGTTACAGCCTGGCGCGAGACGAGGAGCTCATCGAGTTCTACCTGGCCGAGGTGATCGGTGCCAATGCTGGCGTGATAGTGGCTCACGATCGCGGGGACAGCGTCGCTCTCCTGCACGCCGCACGGTGCGCGCACGGCCGGTCGGTGATGCGACTGGAGCACTTGGTGCTGTCTAACGGCAATATCTTCCTGCCGCTCTCAAACCTGACCGCGGCGCAGCAGCTCATGCTGGACGAGCACTCCTGGCCCGAGATCGCGGCCGTGCTGACTGCCTCGGGCCTGGCTGCCGGCCTGGGCGCGAGCATGTTCACCCCGCCGCGCGCCCCTGACGATCCCGAGGTCGAGGCCCTGTCCGCCATCTTCACCCACGAGGCGGGCATCAAAGTCCTGCACGAGACAATTCAGTATCTGACCGAGCGAGCCAAGGCTGAGCAGGCGTGGCTGGCTGAGCTTTCGGAGACCTCGTTCCCCGTCACTATGATCTGGGGCCTGTGCGACACGGTCGCGCCGCCGCGGGTGGCCAGCTACGTGTGGACCGAGTACCTCATGCGCAAGCCCGGGAGCAATCGCTTGTACTTCATCCCGGACGCCAATCACTACCTGCAGGTCGACCGTCCAGACGCGGTCATACAGGTGATCGACCACGCACTCCGGCCGGCTGACGGTCAGCAACCCGGCCCACTGGATGCCGAACCAGGTGCTCCTATTCTCGTCGACAGCTCTCGTGCCCGGTTGCCTACCGCGGCTGACCTGCTCCGTCCAGAGTCGACCAGGCCGCCGACTCCTCGGTGACTTTCTCGGTCTTCGCCTGGCCGGTGGCGACGATCAGCACGCCGCCGCACACCAGGACGGCTCCGGCAATCTGCAGAAGGCTTGGCCTTTGGCTGAGGACAGCGGCCCCCAGGATTATCGCGCCGACCGGTTCCAGTAGCAGGATGAGCGCCGACACCGTGGCGGGCAGATGAGGGAGAGATCTGGTGATGAGCAGCCATCCGACGATGCCGCTTGTCAGCGTCAGCACGAGCAGCCATCCCAGAGCGTGCCAGGGGATCGCCAGGTGCAGTCCGCCGGATATCAGCCCTATCAGCAGGACCCCTATCGCGGCGCCCGTCGTGGCGTCGAAAAGCTGACCGGTCGGGTGCCGTGCCTGGCCAGCTGTCTGACGCAAGATCAGCAGGAAGCATGCAAAGGCAGCGCTGGTAGCGAGCCCGCATAGCGCTCCCGCAGCTGGATGACGTGCGGTGCCGTGGCTTCCGATCATGCCGGAGACAAGGACTACGCCACCGAGCATCACCGGGAGCATGATCACCAGTAGCCGGGCTGGCTTCTCGCGCATGATCGCCCACCCGAGACCGGCAATGAACAGGACTTGCAAGTTGCCGAGCACGGTGGCCGCTCCGGCCCCGACGTCCGCGATCGTGTGCATCCAGAACACCAAGTTGAGCGCGAGGAAGAATCCGGCGAGCGCCGCCCAGCCGTGGCTTGCTATCGACCGTGCCCCCTCGCGGCGCCGCTCTGCAATCGCCAGCGCCGCCAGAGCAGGCAGAGGCAGCGCGCAACGGTAGAACGCCGCAGGCACTGGCCCGACATTGGCGAGTGTGAATAGAACGGCTGAGGCAGAGATGCATATCGCCCCTGCCACCGCCTGCGCCACCGGCCCGGTTCCTGCATCTGGCCTCTGACTGCGGCTAGCCAGTTCTGATACCTCGATCTGCGGCAGGATATCCGGGCAAACAGCTCGGATCATGCTACCCGCGGATGCTCCGGGCAAGGCCACAAGATCGCGTTCGGTCCGGCTGCGGGATCGGACGAAAGTTGCATGGCCGCAGGTGACGTTGCGCCGATAGTAGGGGCGAGACCCTGCCGATGACCCTGCCGGGCGACGTGCCGGCTGGCGTGCAATGAGGACATGCCGAAGAACCTGGATTTCACCCACTCCACCTCCGGGCCTGGCCACGACACCGGCGAAGTCACCCCGGCGACGGTCGTCTCTCAACTGTCTGGGCCGCTCACAGCCATCGTGGGCAGCGCGTTCGTCAGCGGAGCGACCTATGGCCTACTCGAGTTCCTGCAACGCTCGACCATCAGGCAGCACCACGTCGCCGGAACCGCCGCGTGGGGCCAGCACCTGTCGCTGGCGCTCGCCACCATCGTGATCTTGGTCGTTGCCCGAGCGCGGCATCGGCGCAGGTTCGGCGCGCGCTCGGGCCGGCTCTGGCTGCTAGCGCCCCTGGGCAGGCATGCCGCGCTGAGGATTGCGCGGGCAACCGGCCTCGGCGGCGGAGCCGTGCGGCCTGGCCGAGTGCTGCTCGCAGTTCCTGCTGCCGCGCTGTTCTTGTTCTGCTTCTGGCGGGCGGGCGTCCAGCTGACAGGCGGCCTCGACCCGAACTTCACGGTCAATGCCTGGGGCGGGCCCAGCTATCCAGGCGCGCTGGCCTGTCATTATCTGGACCTGTTCCTGCTTGCCGCAGGCGCGGCATGGCTCATTGACCGCATCGTGCCAGCTTGACCGACATCACTTCGCCCGCTCGGCCCGAAGCGATTGGCGCACCTGACCGGCATTGGCGAGGCTGACCGGAACAACTGCCGCGCACCAGGAAGAAAAACCGCAGCTCGGTCAGCCTGGGCCAGATGTTGATAACGTCACCGTTCGGTGTCGTGGTCCTGCCGCATACTGATCCGGTGGAAGCGGCAGCTGATTACGTCGGGAGACAGCTCCAGCCCCCCGCGGCCCGCCACGGGCGGGCGCGCGGCCCGTGGGTAGCAGGGCCATCTGACCAGGCCCTGAACCGGCTCGCCGGCTGGTATGCGATCGGCCTGCGCCTCAGCGGTGCGGTCTTGTTCACCGCGGTAGCCGTTCTGGCCGAAACGAGGAAGATCTCCGGCTGGTGGCTGGGCGCGCCGCTGACTGCGTTGTGCTTGTGGTCCGCATTCTTCGCCTGGCGGGTCCGGCGGTCCGGGTTGACGCCGGCTGTTGTACTAGCGGACGCCGCGGTTATCTCGGCCCTGGCGCTGGCGCAGCAGCACCTGGTCCCGACGGTGATGATCAAGGACAGCACGACCTGGATGCTCCCGCTGGCCTGCACGTCGGTGTACATCCTGCAGATCGCGCTGCGGCCGTGGCTCGGGCTGCCCGGCGCAGCCGTCGTAGTCATCGCCTACGGGCTCGGTACCGGCCACCCGGCCGATGCCTGGCTGCTGGTGGTGGAAACGATCGTCGCCGCCGGCCTGGTCGCGGTGATCCGCGGCGGGGCCCGGCAAGCGGACGCGATCGTCGCCGCCAGCCTCGAGACCGAGCGCAAGATCCGGGCCGAGGAGGCGCGGCGCGCGGACGAACGAGAGCAGCACCGCCAGCTCCACGACACCGTGCTGTCGACCCTGACCATGGTCGCCGCCGGCGCCTTTGCCGAACCGTCCCCGGCGCTGACCGCGCATGCGGCACGGGACCTGCGCGTGTTGCAAGGGCTCGACGGCGCCCCGGCTTTTCCGGGCGGGCTGGGGCCGCTGATCGACCTGAGACCGGGGCTGGAGCAGGCCGCGGCGAGCACCGATCACCTGGCCGTCCGGCTGAAGCTCGTCCCGGTCACGCTGCCATCTCCGGTTGCGGATCAGCTCGTCGCCTGCGTCGGCGAGGCGTTGCGCAACGTCGAGCAGCACGCCGGAACCGACCATGCTGAAGTGACCGTCACCGGCGGTTCGGGCTGGGCGGTCGTCAAGATCACTGACCAAGGTCGCGGATTTGACCCGGCCGCCACCCCGCCGTCGCGCCGGGGCATCCGCGAGTCGATTACCGGGCGGATGCTGGCGGCCGGCGGCCGGGCCGCGATCACCAGCCGGCCCGGCGCGGGCACGACCGTTACCGTGAGCTGGCCGACATGACCGCAGTGCAGCCGACGGCCGTGATGTCCGGCCGCTATCAGCGGGCCTTCACCATCGCTGTGGTCTTCCTAGTCGCGGGCTGGCATCTCGCCGGAGCAGGCGGGCAGCTACTACGTGACCGGCCCGCCTACTCCTCGTTCCCCTTCCAGGGCGCCATGTGGCTGGTGATGGCGCTGGCGATCACCGCGGGGTCGATCCTGGTCCTGCGCGGAGGGCTTAGCTGGCGCGCGGCCTGGGCGGTGGCTGTGATCGCGCTGGCCGCCAGCACGGCGGCGGCCGCGGCCAGCCCCGCGGGCCAGATGCTGGCGCTCAACTGGGGATGGGGAAGCGCCGGCTGGACGGGCGTGCTCGTGCTGATGCGCCGCCGGTCCGCCGAGCTTGCCTGGTTCCTGGCCGCCGAGGCGCTGGCCATCCTGTGCGTGCAGGTGCGGGATGGGCTGCACCGCACCGACCTAGCCGGGTTCCTGGCCATACTTGCCTGGTCGACCATCGCTCAGGTGGCCGTCGCCGCCCTGGTCAGGGCGCTGGACGGTGCCGCCGGTCAGGCCGCTGCGGCCGTGGAGACCGAGCACGCCGCGCGCGAGCGGGCCGCGACGGCGGAGCTGATCCAGGCCGCCCGGCACGCCCGCTGGCTGGCGCTGCAGGAAAGCGCGGTCCCGCTGGTCGCCGAACTGGCGGCCGGGACGGCTGACCCTGGCGACGCGCAGGTGCGCGCTAGGTGCGCGCTCCAGGCGGCCCGGCTGCGGCGGCTGCTGGCCGAGGGCGATGAGGTACCCGGATCGCTGGTGCACGAACTGCATGCGAGCGCTGACGTGGCCGAGCGGCGCGGGGTTGCCGTTGAGATCGAGACTGCCGGGCCGCTCCCCCAGGTGCCCGGACCGGCCCGGCGTGTCATTACCGACGCTGCGATCGCGATCCTGACCGCCGCGCGCAGCCAGGCGCGGATCACACTCGCGACGGTGGCCGCCGGAATCGCCGTCAGCTTCGTCGCCGACACCGGGGCGGGCGTCCGGCTGCCGGCCGCCAGCGAGGGGGTTTCCATCGAACAGCAGCAAGACGGCGGCATGGTCTGGGCGGAGGCGCGATGGCACAGCGGGTGACGGTGGCGATCATCGAAGACCATCCGGTCGTGACTGAGGGCGTGGCCTCCTGGATCCGGTCCGATCCCGGCCAGCGGGTACAGCTGGTGCATACCGCGCGTGATCTGGCCGGGCTCCAGGCCGGGGCGGGGGCGGCGCCTGCCAACGTGGTCATCCTGGACCTGGAGCTGTCCGGCGAGCTAGTGATCTCGGAGATCCCCGAGCTGGTGGCCTACGGATATCGGGTCGTGGCCTTTTCCGGGCACAGCGAACCGGAGATCGTGATGGAGACGCTGGACAACGGCGCGCACGCCTACGTGTCTAAGGAAGAGGGCCGCGATCATCTGGTCGAGGCCGTGCTGGCGGCTGCCGCAGACCGGCCGTATGTGACCCGGTCGCAGGCCAGGGCGATGCTCGCCGACCAGCGGCCGGCCCGCCCGACACTGTCGGAGCAGGAGCGGCAAGCACTGTTGCTGTGGTTCCAGGGCATGTCGAAAGCATCGGTCGGGCGACGCATGTCGATAAGCGAGAACACCGTTCGGCAGTACATCAGCCGCGCGCGCGCCAAGTACGCGGCGACCGGACGGACCGCGCCGAGCAAGGACGCACTGCTCGCCCGCGCGATCGAGGATGGCGTGATCCAGGCGGGCGAGATCATGCCGTACACCTCGTTCGCGCGCGCCGCGGGCGGCCGGCCCGGCCTGGGGGCCCCGGACCGATGAGTGGCCCAGGACACCCAAGCCCCCCCTCGAGCTACCCCCCAGCGAATCGGCCGCAAGCCGACGCCGGGCTGCGGCTACCCGGCGCCCCGGCCTCAGCAGACCGCCGACTGGCGCACGCTCAGCATTCCCGATCAGGGGCCGCACTGTCATGACGCCCGATCGGGTGACACGACGGCGGCCTAGCTAGACACGCAGACGGGTCACCGTCCGCCGGCGCCGGGTCTGCTTGCGGAACGGGCCGCATTACCACGCAATCGTGGCAAGCTCTTGTCGATGCCAGCGATATCCAGGCTCCGTGTCGTCATCGTGCTCGCGTTGATCCTGCCCGTGACCGCCCTCATCGCCGGGTGCGGATCGTCGGCCCCGGCACCGCCGCTGGGTACGACCGCGAGCTGCTTTGCGTTCGGAGTTCATGCCCTGCGGCGGCACGAGACCGTCACTCAGCTGCCACCGGCTTGCGCCGGACTCAGCCGCGAGCAGGTCAACGCGGCAGTCGGCCGGGCGCTCAGGGAAGTTGTCGGGCCGCTGGCCAAAGCGCCATTCCGCAGGCGGGCACTCGCCGAGAGCCGGTACCTCGCAGGCCTGATCCAGTCGGTCCCGGCCGCGCGTCCGTCAGCGCATCACGCGGCGCCACGGCCCGCGCCGACCACTCTGCCTGCCAGCCTGGCTGCGCTCGCGTCCTGGATCGTCACCGCCGCGGCGGGCCTGTACTTGCTGGCCGGCTGGCTGACGCGGACGTCCTCAGGCCGGCGCCGGATCCGTGCTTCCGGCCCGCCGCCCGCGGTGATCGGCAGCCACGCTGGCCTCGGCCTCGGCGGGCTCGGAGTCTGGATCGCGTTCATGGCAACGGCCGAGCCGGCGCTCGCCTGGATCGCGGTCGGCATCACATTCGTGGCTGCGGGTCTCGGCATGGCCACGTTGCTGACCGCGATGCCTGATCCGCAGCACTCCCCGGCGGCCGGCCCCCTGACGGCCGGCCCCCCGACGGCAACCGCCATGGCCACCAGCACAGCGACCGCAAGCACAGCGACCGCAAGCACAGCGACCGCGGGCCCTCAGGCAGCTGGCAGGCCACCGGTGATCGTCATCGCGCTGCACGGCGTGCTCGCGACGGTCACCATCCTGGTCGTGTTGCTCGCCGCCATCGGCGCCGGCTGAGTCAGCCCGCGGGCAGGCCGCCCAGTGCCTGCCCGCCCGCCCAGTGCCTGCCCGCCGGCCTGCTTACCGCCTCAGCCTTGAGTCCCGGCGTGCCGCCGCAGTCAGTCCCCGGCCGGAGGCGCCCAGAGGTTGATTCCCGCGTCAACGGCCTGCTTGTCGATGGCAGCCAGTTCCTCGGCACTGAACTCTGTCTGCGCAGCGGCGGCGAGGTTCTCCTCGAGCTGGCGCACGCTGCTGGCGCCGATGAGCGCGGAGGTGACGCGCTGGTCGCGCAGAACCCAGGACAGCGCAAGCTGGGGAAGCGACTGGCCGCGCGCGCTGGCGATCTGGTTGAGCGCCTTGACGTGGGCCAGGTTCTTCTCGCTGATCTGATCGGTCGAGAGCGAGTCACCGCGGCTGGCCCTCGATCCGGCCGGGATGCCATCCAGGTACTTCGTGCTCAGCAGGCCCTGTGCCAGTGGCGAGAAGGCGATGCACCCGATGCCCTGCTCGCCGAGCACGTCCAGCAGGCCGCCCTCGATCCACCGGTTCAGCAACGAGTAGGACGGCTGATGGATGAGCAGCGGGGTGCCCATCTGGCGCAGGATCGCAGCCGCCTCCGCAGTCTGCTGCGCCGAGTACGACGAGATGCCCGCGTAGAGCGCGCGGCCCGACCTGACTGCCGTGTCAAGCGCGCCCATGGTCTCTTCCAGCGGCGTATCCGGGTCGAACCGGTGGCTGTAGAAGATGTCCACGTAGTCCAGCCCCATCCGGGCGAGCGACTGGTCCAGGCTGGCCAGCAGGTATTTCCTGGAGCCCCACTCCCCGTAGGGCCCCGGCCACATGTCATAACCGGCCTTTGTGGAGATGATCAACTCGTCCCGGTACCGGCGCAGGTCGCTGCGCATGATCGTGCCGAAGTTCTCCTCGGCTGACCCGTAAGGCGGCCCGTAGCTCGCGAACAGGCCAGGCGCGGCGAGCCGGGCCTGGTCCCCGTAGTTGTTCGCCAGGTCAAAGTGAGTTACCCCCAGGTCAAAGGCCCGCAGGACAATCGACCGCTGGGTTGCCAGCGGCGTCTCCGAGCCGAAGTTGTGCCACAGGCCCAGGGAGATCGCGGGGAGCTTCAACCCGCTGCGACCGCTGCGGCGGTACGGCATCTTGCCGGCGTATCTGTCAGATGATGCGTCGTAGGTCATGTTCAGGAGTCTCCCATTGCCCGAGCCGCCCGAGCGAGCGATAACCGCGGATGCCGGGCCCATCGGAGTGTGACCGACTGCTCACCTGCGGCAGTTTCCGGTACGATCCCGGGCAGGCCCGCCCACCATCCTCAGCAATCACTCAGGAATCATCTGATCTCAGAGTTCACTCAGATATCAGCACAAGCGGGCTGCCAGCAGACTCACCGATGCTAACTGGATGAGATCGTCCGCATACCCTCCGAGAGCGCCGCTCCCGCCCGGCCGTCTGCCGCTTCATGCCCGGCCGGCCAGCCGGAATTATCACGGGAACGTAGCATGACCACCATCGCGGTCCGCCCTCCGGCCGCGGCACAAGGAAGCCCGACTGCGGCAGATATCGGCAGACGGCGCCATCGCTACCTGCTGTGGGCGCTGCTTGCCCTGACGGCGATCTTGTACCTGGTAGACCTCGGCCGCAACGGCTGGGCGAACGACTTCTACGCCGCCGCTGTGCAGGCTGGCACGCGGAGCTGGAAGGCGTTCTTCTTCGGGTCCTTTGACGCGGCGAACTTCATCACGGTCGACAAGACCCCGGCGTTCTTGTGGCCGATGGAGCTCTCGGCCCGGCTCTTCGGGCTGAACGCCTGGAGCATGCTCGTGCCGCAGGCGGTCGAGGGCGTGGCCAGCGTCGCGCTGTTGTACGCGGCGGTGCGACGCTGGCACGGCCCGTGGGCCGCACTGCTGGCTGGGCTGACGCTCGCCGTCACGCCGGTGGCCGCGCTGATGTTCCGGTTCAACAATCCGGACGCCCTGATGGTGCTGCTGATAACAGCGGCCGCCTACGCGACTGTGCGCGCCGTCGAGTCGGGACGCA